>VFQQ010005419.1_pt1 | contig 10574 bp, 19 predicted proteins | sample 3512341 | NCBI WGS metagenome assembly VFQQ01 (sample SAMN10412373, study PRJNA504923) | tailings metagenome | isolation source: Relicate 2 Philex TSF1 revegetated site | place: Philippines: Tuba, Benguet | collected 2017-08-29
CCTTGATTTGTGCCTGTTAAGTAGCACTGCCCCTCTGCTGACCGAGTACCCCCAGCTCGTCCTGGCCCCCCACCTGCAGGCGCATCGGCGTTGTGCGACCGCCTACCGATTCGAGCAGTCGTAGCGGGAAGCCCGCCATGCCTGCTCCAGCCATGCTGTGCCGCCGACCAGCCGCCGAGGGCACCATTCTGGTTTGCACATGATCGCAACTTGCTGCTGCGGCAGCTCCTGATCCCTGTTTCTTCATCTCTTCCTACGTTCTTTCCTGTACATTTGCACCCTCCTTTCTGTACCTGCCCGCTTGCCAACCCATCTGTACCTGCTTGCCAACCTGTTCGATCGTTCACTCTCTTCCACCACTCCATCACCCCATGCCTGCTGCCCTCATCTGTTTCTCAAACCTACTGCATTTCCCTTGCCGCCTTGCCACCCTCCGGCCGCATGCTTGGCAGCGCCTGGCCGTTCTATCATTAGACGCCGCCGTTATGGCCTGCGCAGCGGCCGCGATGCATGCTGTGTGAACAGCGTGTTACACGGGTGTGAACGACAGTGGTTTGATGCCGGCAGGGGGGCGTTACAGCGCATGTGGAGGTGAAGCAAGTGGCGGCAGCGAGGTGGGACAAAAGGGAGGGGAGGAAAGGGGGGAGAGTGAGCGAGAGGGCAGCAGGACACCCAGAGCAGCCCAGCAGGAAAGCAGGCTGCCGGGCTGCGCTGCAGCCGCAGCATGCAGCCGCAGCGCAGCCAAAGCACATACAAGCATGGGGCACAGAGCTGGCCCCAGAGAGAGGCAGCTTGGGTGAGCAGCGGGTGCCGGCGCAAAGGCAGCCAGGGCGGCCGGGCAGACATCGCCGGGGCCGCAGCTGCGCCACACAGCGTGGCACGACGCATCCAACAGTGAAACATCCAGTCCTCTGGCAGGCAGTGTCAGGCAGGCTATGGCGTCAGGGCGGCTGGCAGGAGGGGCGCTAGTGCCCCACATGAGCCTGCCCTTGCGCCCATAGGCAGGGCCTCTCATGCCTCTGCCGGCGGGCCAGCTGCGGGCTGCTGGGCAGGGCACTGAAGGCCGCAAGGGCAGCTCAGCACCGGCTGAGCCTTGCGGGCAGCCCAGGGCTTGACTGCAAGCCAACGGCCGGGGCCGCTCAGGCCTCAACCAGTTTGTGCAGGATGTCTGTGAGTGTGACCACGCCGCAGGGCACTAGCGCGTCGTCTGCGGCGACATTGCACACGTACACCCTGCGAGCAGGCGGGTGGGTGGGCAGGGAATGGAGTAAGATCACACTTGTCTGTACGCCCATCATGCAAACTGAGCCCCAACTGCAGGCAGCTGATCGGAGCGAAGCTACGCTGCCAGCAGCGGGCCTGGTTGCAGGCGGTTGGGCACAAGCTGACATGCAGGCAGGCGGGGTTGCATCAAAGCTGTAAAGTTGCCTGAAGGAAGAGGCGCAAAACACGCTTTACCTGTGCAGGCGGTTGGCCACAATCTTGTCCAGCACCTCGTGCAGGGAGGCTGAGGGGCTGCACAGGTACCAAGGGGGAGAACCGGAACAGATCAGTTGAAGAAGCGTGGAGCGAGAAGAGCAGGGCAGCATGCGCCGTGCAGGGAGGCAGAGGGGCTGCACACACAATACGATCGGACAGGGCGGGGCAGACATGAGGGTATGAAGGAGCCCTGCAGTTTGGTCAGCGGGCACGCTCGTTGATTGTCCGCTCCCCTCATGCAGGGAGGCGCAGGGAACCTCAATTAGCCTATTTTGCTGCACACTAATGCCCACCTGCAGGTGATGAGCGTCTGGCCGACCTCGTAGCCGGGGTGGCTCTCGCGCCGCCGCATCGTGCGGTCGGCCGCAAACTGGTGCGCCTTGGAGTCCTGCAGACGAATTGAAAAGGTGTCGAGAGGCGTAGCAAGTTGAGTCACACGGTAGTTGGTGGCAGCAGACATAACGGTCGGCTGCAAACTGGATCGTCTTGGAATCCTGCAGACAGAGGTTGAAAGGCAAAGTAGGCACTGCAAGGTCAGTGGCAAGGTCGGTTGCCGGCAGGGCAGAACAATTACAGACCGATGTACTTGCAGTGTTGGTCACCCATGCACTTGGATGCACTGAAGCTCTTAACAGCCAAGCACAGAGAACACTCCAACAGCGGAAGTGAGAGAAGCGGCCAAGCAAAACCAGAGGAAAGCGACCCAGCGCAGTGCTGCATTCCCTCAAACCTTGATGCGCTTGACCTCGAAAATTGCGCGCGCATTGAGCTTGGAACTCAAGCAGCAGTCAAAGCAGCAACAGTCCGGCTAAAATCTCTCCCATCAAACGCACCTCGATGCGCTTGAGCTCCTCGGCAGCTGAAGATGAAGGGCTGCTGCCGCTGCTGGGGATGGCATAGCCCGCATACTCTGCACATTGGATAGGGCAGGAAATGCTAAACTGTTCAGGCAAGGGGAGCATGACCAGCTGCTGCCGCTGCTGGGTATGGCATAGCACGCGTACTCTGCAAGAGTGGGTTGGTGCAGTGGGGTGGGGCAGTAAGAAGAAGGAGTTTCAGCAAGAGCCAGACAGCGCTGGCCGTAAAACCGAGCACAACAAGCGCACCGGTGCCGTGCTCCAGCGCCAGGAACTCGCCCGCAAAGAACACCAAAGGTTAACCACAGCAGACTCCTCAACCTTGTCACACGGCAAACCCTAAACAACAGAACAGAAGCGCACCGGTGCCGTGCTCCAGCGCCAAAAACTCTCCCACGGGCAGCGCCAGCGAGCCAAAGTGCTCCGCCATGATGGTCCTGCGGGGCAGGATTGGTTGTCGCACAGACAGTTAGTGACGTGCCGTGTAGTACTGTAGTACCGCTGAGGGAGGCGATGTGCTCCCCCGCAACGGAGTGTTCCGCGCATGATGGTTCAGCGAGGCCGGCAAAAGGGGTGCGGTCGCATCAGTGGCTGCGCTGCCGCCCCAGACTTGTGCTCTGTTGACAGCAGTCGGCCTGGCTGCTGACTAACATAACACTCGGCCCACCCAAGCTCTGAAATGGAGCTGCTGATGAGCCACACAACGATGCAAACGTGAAAGATGCCAGTAAAAAATGCACCAATCGACGCACCTAAGCTCCGAGATGGAGAAGTTGCCGATGATGGAGCCGTGCGCGTTCACCACCGCCACCGCGCTGCAAGTGAGGCGAACGGGGCAGCAAGGGGCGTTGAGTGAGGCGGCATGGGAAGCAGCGCTACAGCAGTGGATGGGCGCGATGTCGAGTGAGGGCAAGGCGGTGGCAGCAGGCGCCCGAGTGGCAGGCATGGGCAGCGTGCAACAAACGACAAACACGCAGTGTAATATAAATAGGTGGCAACAAAGGCAGGCAAAACCCACCTGATGTTCTTCAACTCCATGAACACCATGACGTCCATGCAATCAATTCATACAAGCATCGATTGATTAAACAAGAATGAATAAAGAATCCAGCCCACCTGATGTTCTTCTCCTCCATGAGCACCATGGCGTCCAGCGCCGGCGTCTCGGGCCGCACCTGAGGGGGTCAAGTTTGGAGACGTGAGGGGGTGTTTACAAATCATTGGGGTTATGGTTTGGACGCGAGAAGTACTGCAAAGGTGCATGGCGTCTCGGGCCGCACCTGATGCAGGGGGACGCAAAGCGATAGGAGGTAAGTGAACCTCAGAGCAAGAGACGGCTGCACGGCGTGTGCTGAACATCAGGCGATCCGCTCAGGCCAGTTTAAAGGCCAGCCAGGCAGAGGCAGCCAGCAGCAGAGAAACAGCCGACCACCTCCACACCTCCTGTCTGCCCGCACATGGATTCAATCAACCATCCAGCAGCAGGCGTGGCAGCAGGCAGTGGCTATCAACTGGCCATCAAGCCAGCAACAATGGCCATCCAGCAGCAGACTCACCGAGATGACCGAGCCCTTGATGAAGCCCACATCCTGGATGGAGGCTGCCTGATGTCGCTAACCAGCAGGCTAAGCAGCAAAGAGTCCATGAAGATCAGCTCACCGAGATGACCGAGCCCTTGATAAAGCCGACGTCCTGGATGGAGGCTACTTCAGCGAGATAAATGGCAGCATGGCATGCTTAGAAGCACCCACCGAAATCACAGAGCCCTTGATGAAGCCCACATCCTGGATGGAGGCGTCCGCCAGCTCGCCCAGGTCGTCCATGTGGTCGTAGATGTACCTGGGAATTGATGAGAAGATTTGGAAAATGGTTAATGGAGGTACAAATATTGCTTGATGGTGCACTGCGAGCTTGCCCAGGTCTCGCCGTTGATATACCTGGGGATGGGGATTGGCAGGTTGGAGTTTGGTGCCAAGATTGGAGCTGAAAGTGGCGCCAGTCGCTCAACTGAAGGCATTCGGCTGCGCCTAGGGTCGCCGTGCGAGTCATGCAGGCCGCTGCTGGAATGCACAGCATGCCACAGCGCAGCACAGCATGCCACAACGCAGCACAGCATGCCACAGCGCAGCACAGCATGCCACAGCGCAGCACAGCATGCCACAGCTCAGCACAGCGCACTCACTTGATGACGTCGGACTGCGAAATCACGTGCGACAGGTGGCCCGCTCACAGCCCAGCACTGCGCAGCACAGCACAACACAGCATGGGCCAAGATGCTTGATTACACTCACTTGATGACGTCAGACTGCGAAATCACGTGGGACAGGTGGCCGGCGGTGTCGAACAGCGCCAGGCGGTGCACCACCTGCCGGCTGCGCGTGCCGCCAAACACAACGCGCCTGCAGAGGGCAAATTGGTCAGCTGGGATGGATGCGAAGGCAGCAGCTGAGGGGTCGCTGGCACAACGCAGCACGGCAGCAGCCCCGAGCGAAGCGTGTGGTCGGCCGCATGAGCTGAAATGGCAGCTGGCACAACCAAAGCTAACCAAGTGAGTCACGCTCACTTGGCGTCCTTGGGGTGCAGGAAGCCGTCGTGGATGATTTCGCGCAGGCTCGTGTTCTCGGCGGCGTGCTGCGGGTAGAACCAGCCGTCGCTGCCCAGGCTGCGCAGGTCCTTGATGCACTTGCCCGCGAAGCGCGCGCCCTGGGAAGCAACAAAGGGGACGCATGGGCAGGGGAGGTGGATGGGTTGCCAAGCTGCGCAGGTCCTCGACAAACTTGCCAGCGAAGCGTGCGCCCTGTGGTTGGGAGTGGGAAGCAGGAGCAGGGGAGGTGGGTGGGTTGAAAGGCTTGAAAGGCGACGGCGTCGCTGGATGTGGCAGGGCTGCATGTGAGAGCAAATCATACGTGGCAATTCCTAAGCTGCCAGAACTGAACGACACTGCAGTCAGCGCACCTGCTCCTCAACAGTGCGTAGTTAGAGGTGCAAACTTGTCCACAGATGCCCTGACAGAACACAAGTAAACTCAGCTGGAACTGCCCACCTGCTCCTCCAGGATGCGCATGCACTTTCGGAGATGTCCGCCTTCTTACAGTGATTGCAACAGCCATAACTGAAAGGCTACCAAGCCCACCTGCTCCTCCAGGATGCGCATGCGCTTGAGCATCTTGGCGTCCGCCAGCGCCTTCAGGTCCACCTCTGCGGATATGAGGAAAATAACAACAGAGGAAAATAACAACAGAGGTGAAAAACGAGCATTTGCCAGCACCTTCAGGTCCACCTCTGCAAACAAAAGGTGGTCTTTTGTTTGTTAGGTGTTCCAGGCTGGGGCTGAGAACGCAGTTAGGCTGGGGCTGAGAATGCAGCGGGCCATGACAGCTGCCGACCTGCGACAGATGCACTCCCAAGGACCGCGCTGGTCGGATGTAGGTTCACGAAAGCAGCGCACCATGCAGGAAGGAGCAGGCATGCCATCAGGATTCCCACAACCCCCCTGAAATACAAAATATTCCAAGGTAATTGTACGAACAAGCGCACCGTGCAGGAAGGAGGAGAGCAGGTCGCGGATGTCGATGAAGCCGCACACCTGCAGCGGGGATCGTTGGATCAGTGACGCAAATCAGCACAGCCAAACAGTTTCAATCAACCAGCGCAATGTGATGAAGCCGCACACCTGCAGCGGGAGTGTTATGTGCAGAGAGCGGCAGGGTAAACAGTCCGGCCGGGTCGGTCGCCCAGCAGCAAATTGCAAGGCACTTTCAAGGCAAAGCACGATCAGCTGATCCTAGGGGGACCCTGCTCACCATGGCTTGCAGTGTGTCAGCCAGGGGCTGAGCGCACAGCAGCACATTCAGCCTGAGCCGGGGCGGCCCACACTTATCGCATGCGCAGAAACCACAGGCAGCTGCTGCCAGCAGCTTGGCACCAGGTCAAGCACAGAAAGCAAGCATCACAGACCAAATATTGAAGAAGCATGCCCTGCCTGCTGCAATGCAGGCGCATCCAGGCCCAACCGCCTTCACAGCCACACTTGTCATGCAAGCGCCACACCCCACAGCAAAGCAGCAGCAGCAGCAGCAGCAGCCTGATCACGCACCTCCGGCGCCTTGTCCACTTGCTGCCCTGCTGCGCCTGCATCGCCGCCGTTGCCAACCACCACTGGCGCAGACAGGATGCGGTGTGCCGCCAGCACCTGCGGCAGGGGAAGCCGGGTGGGGGCGGTCACGCAAGCGGCATGGCAGCGCTGCCCGGGACTGCTGTGATCTATCGGGCAGCAGTGCACGTGCGTGGCAACGAAGAGCAGCAGCACAGCAACAAGCAAAGCAGCAGCAGCAGCGCAGACATGCATGGTGCGGCATTCGGCACGGCAAAGCGGCAGTGCGGCGGCGGCGGCAGCAGCCCAGAGCTCTGCTCACTCGCAGCGTCTGGTCGACGCTGGCGCTATCCTTGATGGTCACCACATGCTGCGGCCTCAGCACGGCCGACAGGTTGGTGGTTGTCAGCAGCTTTCTAGCGTGCGCCTCCGCCTGCGGGGCGCGGCAGAGCTGCACGGTCGCGGCGGTGGAGGCGGCGGGGAGCCCGCTGCGGCTGGGGAGCGGCGCGCGGGCCTGCGCGCTCATCTGGCTCCACCGGCACTCCTGGACAGGCTCACTCACCTGTATGTTGGGGCCGGCCATGCTGCTTTTCCGAGCGGGCTGGGCCTAGCGCCTAGGGGGCCAGCGATCGCTGGCGTACGCTCCGTCGATCGTGCCAAGGCACTGGGGACTGCCGCGCTGCACTTGCGGTGCGGCCTGGGGCGGGTCGCGAGATGGGCGGCTGCTGGCGGGGTTTCTGGGCGCTGAACACGCAGTCGACAGAAGTTCGGTATCGTCGCAAGCGACTGGTGCGCCCGGGGCGGCCTCGGATCGCGGGCTGGGATGCCCCATGCAAGCAAGGGCTGGCAGGGGCCGCCAAACGCCCCCAATCGGCCGGTGGAGGAGAGCATTTCAAGCACAGCATCTCAGGCATTGGCGATCGCACTCTGCCCTGCGCTCACGACCCGCCCAAAGGGCCCAGCCTTTGCTGCTCTGCTCTCCAGGTGCGCTGGCGCGGGCCCACTCGACACCTGCTGGACTGGGACGTCTGTGTGATTCAGCTGGCAGCGGCTGGGAGGCTGGGATGCTGCTCTCGCTGCCGCCGCCGCCGCCGCTGCCGCCGCCACCGCCGCCGCCATCGCCGGTTGGCTCGAGATCCCTCCAGCCACCTCCCTCTCCGCAGGCGGGCACCATGGCGGGCCAGGGCGCCGAGTCGGTTTCCGTCATAACCGACTACGGCGAGCATGCCTCCACCTGCGGCTACTGCGGCACGCGCAAGAGCGGCGGCGCCAAGGGCAGGCAAGCCATGTGGGGTGATGCATCACATTGCGCTGGTTTGCAGCCGCACTGCATTGCACTTTGAAGCCACTCCGCATTCACATGGCAAGTACCGCTTGATGGCATCAAGCCGCCTGCTGCTGCAGCAACGACGGCACTGCTGCCTCCCTCCTCCTGCAGCGTGAGCCATGGAATGATGGCTGAGCGGCTCAGCGTGGAGGTCTATCAGCAGCTGCTGGACAGGTGGGGCTTTCACATTGGAGCACGCTGCTAGCAAACGCTGCTCGAGCAGCGGCATGCAGTTGTGACAGTCGTTGTGCACGCATGTGTTGGCCCCCTTTCTGGGAGGCCTGCTCGGATCTGGAAGCGGTGGCACACAACATTGCCTTGCGTTGGCTGCTCCACCACCCCAGCTCTCTGACATGCCAATGTGCAACCACCCACCAATGTGCTACCGCCACATCAAACGCGTGCTGCAGGGGCTGGCGGCGCAGCGGGCGCTGGGTCTACTACCCGCTGCACGAGTGCTCCTGCTGCCAGCTGCTCACGATCCGGCTGGACGTCACAAAGTTCCAGCCCAACAAGGACCAGGTGCGTTCCTGTCGTTTTTCTGTCGTGTTCCTGTAGTCAGTAGCTGTCTGCTTCGCAGCTATGTGCTCACACGCACTCCCCGTGCACACCTAAAGGTGCTTGCACAATCGCTTGCTACTCGTGCTCAAGCACTGTCATTCTTACACTGATTTTGGGCTTGAGTCTGGCCTCAAGTCTGGCATCCCGCTCGCCGCCCTCCTGTCCTGCAGCGGCGGGTGCAGCGGCGCTGGCAAGCCTACCTAGACGGCGCTCCGCTGCGCACGCAGCAGCACGCCCAGCAGCCTGCGGATGCAGCGGCGCAGCAGCAGCAGCAGCAGCAGCAGCAGCAGGGCGGAGGCGGCGGCGGCAGCGAGTGGCAGCAGCAGGACTTTGGTGCTGTGGTTAGCCGGAGCGATGATGTGGCGGGGGGCAGCCCTAAGCGAATGCATGAGGAGCTGGAGCCTCTGGGTCCTTCTGCAGGGCAGCTGCCTGCAGCGGCAGCCGGCTCGCTGCTGCAAGCCAATGGCCTGGAGGGTGGTGGCAAGCGGCACCGGCATGCAGCAGAGGATGCAGATGCAGAGGATGGGGAGACGGTTCGGGGCGCCTCCCCTGCTGCACAGCTGAGCCAGCACCTGCAGCAGGCGCTGGGCAGCGCTGCAATGGCTGTGGATTCGCCTCGGCAGCAGCCGACCGAGCAGCAGCAGCAGCAGCAGCAGGCTGGAGCAGCGCAGCCTTCAACAGCAGAAGCAGGCGGCACACCTGCTGCTGAACTGGCTGCCCAGCTGGCAGCTGCCCTGCAGCAGGCGGTTGCGGCAGGGGAGCTGCCGGCGGCCGCATACCCGCCACCCAAAGTGCAGCAGCCCAGTGCACGACAGCGCAAGCTGCTGCCGCCCGGTGTGACACTCACATCTGCCTTCCTGCTGGCTGTGGCAGCAGCCGCTGCCAAAGCAGCAGCTGCAGCAGGCAGTGGGAGCAGTGCAGCAGCCAACCCGGATGCGGTAGCAGCACTGCTGGTGCGGCACTTGCCGCCAGCTGTAGCGGCTGCAGCTGAGGTTGCAAAGGGGCACCTCAACTTTGAGCTGGCGCCAGCAGGGCCAAGCGAAGCAACAGCAGCAGCAGCAGCAGCAGCAGCAGGGGCGGCGGTTGCAGGGGAAGGTGCGGCAGGGCAAGGTGCAGTGAACAGCGGGCAGAAGGGGGCACAGCAGTCGAAGAAGCAACAGGCGCAGCAGGCACAGCGGCAGCAGCAGCAGAGCCAGCAGCAGCAGGCGCAGCAGCAGCAGGGCATCCCGCGGGGCGTGCCTCGCCACTTTGAGCTGCGCACGCTGCCCAGCAGCGACCCCTCGCTGGTACAAGCAGAGTTTCGGCTGTTCAAAAAGTACCAGGCAAGCTGGATGATACTATCCGACCAGAATTCTGTTCGCAGCACTGCGTGGCAGTCACCAAGGCGGCCCTGTCGTGTGGCACCGCACTGCAGTGCATGCAGCTGCTTGACAATGGAACTCATCAGCAGCTTATCACCGCACCTTGCCTTCACTGCTCCTATACAGGTGGTGCACCACGGAGACAAGCCGGGCGAAGTCACCCAGTCGTCCTTCCGCAACTTTTTGATAGACAGCCCGCTGGTGCACCAGGGGCCTGAGCAGTTTCCCCAGGGTGAGCGACAATCGGCTGGCTGTTGGCGGGAGCTTAAGAGGAGGGAGTCTGGTCCCTCCGACAGTTTTGCACCGAACCCATAGTTACTGGAAAATTCGTGCCATGCAGGTGGCTGCCCCTCCACCGGCTTTGGCTCCTTCCACCAGCAGTACTGGCTGGACGGTGAGGGGGCAGGCTTTTGGATCTGCTCACTGCTTCCGCTGCACCCTGCACTCCCTGGTTGCCGTTCCTCCGACCCGCCTGCGCTCCTAACCCTCGGGGCATTCTGCCTGCCTCATTATCTCCTTGCCTGTCTGCCGCCTACCTGCATTCATCTGACCCGTACTACTGCCTGCCTGCGTCCCTCTTGGCCTGTCTGCTGCCTGCCTGCGTCCCTGTTGACCTGCCTGCTGCCTGCCTCCCTCTCCCTCCAGGCGTGCTGGTGGCGGTGGGTGTGGTGGACGTGCTGCCGCGCTGCCTCTCCTCCAAGTACCTGTTCTGGGACCCGGGTACGCTGCTGCGATTGTACGAAAATGTCCCCGCAATGTAGACATATTGTTGGTTGCAGTGCGTACTTCCTCTCCTCCAAGTACCTGTTTTGGCACCCGGGTGCGCTGCTGCAATGGAATCGAATGTGTCCGTGCACACCGTTAGCTTCCATTGGCTGAGTGTGCTGTGCTCTCCT
>VFQQ010005420.1_pt1 | contig 10572 bp, 11 predicted proteins | sample 3512341 | NCBI WGS metagenome assembly VFQQ01 (sample SAMN10412373, study PRJNA504923) | tailings metagenome | isolation source: Relicate 2 Philex TSF1 revegetated site | place: Philippines: Tuba, Benguet | collected 2017-08-29
GCCGCCACGCCCGCACCTCCGTCGGCGTCAGTGAGCTCCCGCTCAACGCCGCCGTTGAGGCGGACCTCGTGGCCGAAATCGTCGACTGACTTTTCCCGACCACTCGGGCGGGACATTGCCACCGGTTGAATAATCCCGCCGCGCCGCGCGTCGCAGCGGGCATGAACTCGATCCTCGCCCGCGCCACCCTCCTCCTCGTCGCCCTGCCCGCCGCCGCGCTGGCGCAGCCGCGCCACGGCGACTGGGAACACCGCCGCGAGGCCCGCGTCTACCTCTACGAACATGCCGACTTCCGCGGCGGCGTCATCGTCCTCCGCCCTGGCGAGTTCGTCGAGAACCTCGCCCGCTGGAGCTTCGACAACGGCCGCATCGCCAACGACCGCATCTCCTCCATCCGCATCGAGGGCGACGCCGAGGTCGCCCTCTACGTCCACGCCGGCTTCCACGGCGAGGCCCTCCGCGTCGACCGCGATATCCGCGACCTCGGCGCCAAGTTCCGCGGCAACCTCGGTTTCAACGACCAGATCTCCTCCGTCCGCGTCCGCTTCGACCGTGACGACCGCGGCCCCGGCCGCGGGCCCGATCGCGACCGGCCCGCCGCCATCGACTATGACCTCGTCATCCGCCGCGCCTACCAGGACATCCTCGAGCGCGACCCCGACGAGCGCGGCCTCCGCCATTTCCGCTCCATGATGATCGACCGCCACTGGAGCGAGGCGCAGGTCCGCGACAACCTCCGCCGCAGCGACGAATACCGCGCCGTCGTCGAGCGCACCATCGCCCGTGCCTACCGCGAACTTCTCCGCCGCGAACCCGATCCCACCGGCCTTGCCGGCTACCGACGCGCCATCATTGAGCGGCGCTGGACCGAGAATCAGGTCCGTGCCGACATCATGCGCAGCGCCGAATACCGCGCCCTGGCGTCAGAGGGCGATTCACGTCACGAGCGTGGCCGGGACCGCAACTTCGCGGCGCGTTAGAGCAATTTTGCAATTCCATGGCCGTTGCTCGACATGGTGGCAGGGGCCGCTGTCCTCAACGCCCCCCGTTGCAATGGCTCAACCGCCGCCGGGCGTGGATATGAAGATACGTCCGGAAACTTGTTTTTTGTAGGCGGCGGCAATCTCCGGTCCGAGCAGCTCCACCAGCCGGGCGTCGTAGGCCTTGATGTCGGGCTGCGGCGCCTTGCCGCTTTGCTGATTCCCGGGGCGCCTCGCATGGCGCAGGGCGTCTTGTAGTTCAATCTGCAGCCGATGGACCTTAAATGCCGTTTCGCGGCTGATCTGCGGATATGCAGCGGCGAAACGCGCCACATTTGCATAGTTGAAATCGACGCTCTCGAGATATTTATAGTAGCGATCGTCCGGGAGAATGTCCCGCGCCTTTTGGTTGGCCTCATCGGCGGCTTTCATCCGTGCGGCCAACGCGTCCAAATCGGAGGCGGTATTAAACCTTACCGGATGACTCTGGTCCAGCGCCTGCAGGAGGCGATGGAGCGCGGCATATTCCTCGGCTGTCACATCGAGCCCGCCCAGGCTGCGCATCAGAGCCTGCGCGGTTCGTGAGTTGCGCAGGGAGTATTGCTCCAGTTCCTCCGGAGAAAGAATCGCCGCGAGGTCGCGGAATTTCTCTTCTTCCAGCAAACGTTGCTGGTCAACTTCTGCATTGATGCGCGCATGGATGTTCGTCTCCGCATTTGGCGAGGTCTTGGCCCTCATCTCGTCGTATTCGCGCTCGATCCGGGCGACGGCGTTGAGCTTATCGTCAGACAACTTGCCATAGCGCTGTTCGCGTTGGGGCGCGCTGAGCGTGGCCGCGGGCGAGGCGTCGCTCCCCAACAGATTTTCGAGCAGGGCTTGCCGCTCGGCCGCGAGCGCCTGGGTGGCGGCGACGAACTCGGGCGTCGGCGTGTGGCGGCGCCAGAAGGGTTGCGACGGCTCTTTGTCCGCAAAGCGCGCCTTGAGCAACTCGGTCACCCACGCGCGAATCAGGCCGCCTGGAACTCCCGCACCCCGCAGGTCGCTGACGAGTTTGCGGATCTCGTCGTCGCTTCGCGCCGTGCGCAGCATCTCCAGCGTTTGCGGTGAGACCGCGAGCGATGCCGCCGCAACCGCACCTTCGCTTGCGGCGGTTGTCGTCCGGGTTGCCGCTGGAGCGGCGGCATTCGGCTGCGAGGAAGCCGGTGCGGTTGGGAGTGACGGCGTGGTCGCCCGAAATTTACCGGAGAGCAGCCAGATGTTGGTCGCCAGTGACAGGCCAAGAAGGAGGAGCCAAACGCGATTTTTCATGGTGGAAAAAATCCGCGGCTGGCCCGAACCGCGTCGAATTCACCACAACGCTAGCATCTGCGTCCCGCCGAAGTCGAGCGTGGCGAAGTCGGTCTCGGCCACGCCATGCGCCGTGCGGGCGGCGGCGAGGTGGCGGCGCGCCGTCGTCGAGCGCACCATCGCCCGCGCCTACCGCGAACTTCTCCGCCGCGAACCCGATCCCACCGGCCTCGCCGGCTACCGCCGCGCCATCATCGAGCGGCGCTGGACCGAGAATCAGGTCCGCGCCGACATCATGCGCAGCGCCGAATACCGCGCTCTCACGCAGGGCGGCGGCCGGGACGACGATCGCGTCCTCGTCGCCCGCTGAACCGCGCCGCGCCGCGCGTGACTTGACTTCACGCCCCACCGCACCGACGGTCGGGGCGTGAATCTTTTCCGCCAGACGCAACCGCACCGACCGAGTCACGGGACTCCCGGTATCTTTCCGGGTCATCCCGGTGCGGCGCTGGCGTGCGCGTAAGGGCTGAGGCCCGCGCGGGCCCGGCCACCCACCGGGCAAACCCCTGTTCACCGCCCGGCCACCTCGGCCGCGCGCTTCCTCCGTCCGCCGGACCGATGGTCCACGGACTCAACCGCAGCCCAAACCTGCCCGCATCATGACCCTCGCCCCCATCCATCTCTCCGCGCACGACCACGAAGTCTTGCACCTCCTCCTCAAGTCCCTCGACCGCCAAGCCGATCACGCCGCCAAGCTCCGCGCGGAGATCGCGCGCGCCGTCCTGTGCGACGACGCCACGCTCCCGCCGGGCACCATCGGCCTCAACCATCGCGTCCGTCTGCAGGACCTCGATTCCGGCGAGACCGAGGAATACGTCCTCGTCCTCCCCGGCGGCGCCGACGCCGCGCGCCAGCGCATCTCCGTGCTCGCGCCGATCGGCACCGCGTTGCTCGGCTACCATGTCGGCGACGAGATCGTCTGGCCGACACCTGGCGGCGAACGCCGCCTGCGCATCCTTTCCGTCCAGCGCGAGCCGTTGCCCGCGCCCTCCGTGCTCGCGGCGCTCGTGCGCGCGCGGGCCGAGGCCTGAGCGTTCGCGCTCAGCCGAAGCGATACAGCCGCGTCTCGCCCACGACCGGCACGCCGAATTCCGCGGCGTCGATCCTGTGGGCGGGCCGCGCGGCTTCGAGGTCGCGCAGCGGCTGGTCGAAACCGTCGTCCGCCATGGGAAAACACCCGAAGTGCATCGCGAGGCTCCGCCGCGCCCGCACGTCGCGGTGGATCTGCAGCGCCTCGGCCGGCGTGCAATGCACCGGCTCCATGAACCACCGCGGCTCGTAGGCGCCGATCGGGATGAACGCCAGGTCGAAGGGCCCGAGCCGCCGGCCGATTTCCTTGAACCCGTCGAAGTAACCCGAATCGCCCGCGAAATACAGCTTCCCCGCCGCGGTCTCCAGCGTGTAGCCGCCCCACAGCGTCTCGAACCGATCCGTCAGGCTGCGCGCCGCGAAGTGTTGCGCGGGCGTGATCGTCACTTTCACCCCGGGCCGCGGTTCGTGCGTTTGCCACCAGTCGAGTTCGACCGCCTCGGGCACGCCCTCGCCGGCGAGGTAGTCGCGGTTGCCGAGCGTCGTGACGATCAGCGGCCGGTGCGCGGCGTGCAGCCGGCGCAGCGTGGCGACGTCCATGTGGTCGTAGTGGTTGTGCGACACCAGCACGAGGTCGATGCGCGGCAACTGCTCGAACGCGAGGCCGGGCGCGTGCACGCGTTTCGGTCCGGCGAACGTGAACGGGCTCGCGCGCTCCGACCACACCGGGTCGGTCAGCACGTTCAGGCCGGCAAACTGGAGCAGGAAGGTGACGTGGTTGACGTAGGTCACCGCGCACTCGTTCGCCGCGAGTCGGTCCGGCAGGCGCGGCTGTGCGGGATTCTCGACCCACGCCGGCCACGCGCCCTGCTGGCGGTTGAACTGCCAGCGCAACAGCGCCCGCAGGCCGCGCGGGTTGCCGCCGCCGGGGTTGAGGAATTTCCGACCGTCAAAATGGTCGCTCACGGGATAACGCGGCCGCGCGCCGGAGTTGCCCTGCGCCTGCGTGCGCGACGCGAAACCGAGTCCCGTCCCGGCGAGCAGGAACGAGCGCAGAAAGCGGCGGCGGGTGAAAAGCATGCGCGGACCATGTGCAGGAGGGGTCGGCGCGCAAGGTCGACCGCTCAGCTGCGGGCGGCGAGCTTGGCCTGCGCCTGCGACCAGAAATCGAGCAGCGCGCGGAAGTCCCGCTCCTTCGTCGTGCTGTGGATGATGTAGTCGTAGCTGAAGCGCTCGCTCAGCTCGAGCTCGGCGCTCTGCAGGCGGCGGGCGAGTTCGTCCTCCGTGATCGGCCCGCGGCCGAGCAGGCGCTCGCGCAGCACCTCCATCGAGTCGGGCGCGACAAACATCGTCACGACGCGCCCGCGTAGCTCGGGGATCTCCTGCGCGGCGGCGCGGATGCTGCGCACGCCCTGCACATCGATGTTCATGACGAGATTCGTGTGCGGCAGGCGGTCGAGGACGGAGGACTTCGGCGTGCCGTAGCGGAACTTGCGGTGCACCCACGCCCACTCGAGGAAACCGCCCGCGGCCAGCCGCGCCTCGAACTCGGCCTCGGAGTAGAAATGGTAGTCGCGCCCCGGCGTCTCGTTCGGCCGCGGCGGACGCGTGGTGGCGGTGATGACGCGCTCGAAGCCCGGCACCTCGGCCACGAGGCGTTCGCAGAGCGTGCTCTTCCCCGCGCCGGCCGGGCCGGCGAGGATGACGAGGGCGTGCGGCGTCGCGGCCATCGCGGCTCAGTAGGTGAACGCCGCCACCGCCGTGACGAGCCCGTAGACCGCGAGGAAGATCCCCAGCCCGCGCGCGCGACCGGGCTGGCGGAACAGCCAGTCGAAGAAATCGCGCAGCCGATACGGCGCCGCCGCGAGGTAGAGCGCCGCCGCCACGGCGACATAGACGGCCGCCACCATCAGCAGGCGCTGCGGGTGCTGCCATTCCATGTAGGCCGCGTGGAGCAGCGGCTCGGCGGCGAGCAGCGTGAGGATCGCCAGCCCGCGCACGGCGAGGAAGTCCGGCGCGTAGATGAACGCCAGCACCGCGAGCGTGCCGAAGCCGAGCATGACGGGCCACGGGTTCTGGAAGAAGATCAGGTCCGCTTCGCCGAGCCGCGAGATGCGCCAGAGGAACCACAGCGCGCCCGCCCCGAAGAACACCCACGCGCCGCGCTGCGACCGTGGCAACGCCTTCGCCGTCGAGCTGACCCGCGGATCGCCCCACGCCAGCAACGCGCCGAGCAGCGCGAGAAAAAGTCCGGGAAGAAGCGTGGCGAGGAAGAGCGACATCAGGGGGAAACCACGAAACACACGAAACACACGAAAAGGGAAAGATTCATTTTCCGGAATAGCGGCAAAGAGCACCACCCTGGCGCCCCAATCTTACTCTTAATCGTAATCTTAATCCTAATCTCGAAAGGCCGAAATCTCGGGCGAGATTAGGATTATGATTACGACTAGGATTACGAGGAGGGAGGCTCGGCGGGGTCGTATTCCGCCCCGCCTTCGCGCACTTCACCGGAGAATCGGGCAATCAGGCCGGTGACGAGGGAAACTACGCCGATGAGAATCGTCTTTCCTTCAATAATCTCCTCCGTCTTCAAAATTTGTCGTGCGACCAGCACATCGAGACACGCGGCGCACTCCACGGCGGATCCACGGGCAATATCGAAGTAGCGACAACGGTCCGGATGCGACCTTTTGCCGTTACCCTCAGCGATATTCAGAACGATGGAGGTCGAAGCGCGGTCGAGCTGGTCGCGTGCGGAAAGCTTGGCGGGCAAGCGATCGATGATTGGCCCGACCCAACCCACAAAGGCCAACGCTTCCTGATAAGCGCGGAGTTTCTCGTGGTCGAATTGGGGCGGGTTCATCGCGACAATCTCCTTTGTGATTTTATCTTACTCTTAATCTTAATCGTAATCCTAATCTCTGGTCGGGGCTTTTTGGGGAGATTAAGAGTAGGATTACGATTACGAGTAAGATTAAGGCGGTGACTATCGCTCCACCCCGGCGAGCGCCAGTTCGCCGTAGAGCACGGCGGTCGAGACGCGGGTGATCTTCACCGGCACCAGTTCGCCGATCAGGCGCTCGTGGGCCGCGAAGTGCACGATGCGGTTGCCGCGCGTGCGGCCCATGAATTGCACGCCCTTCTTGTCCGGGCCCTCGACGAGCACCTCCTGCGTCGTGCCGAGGAGCGTGGCGTTGCGGCGGTCGGAGTTTTGCTCGAGCAGGCGCAGCAGGACCTGGTTGCGCTCCTCCTTCACCTCGTCCGGCACCTGGTCGCCCATGTCGGCGGCGGGCGTGCCGGAGCGGACGGAGTATTTGAAGATGTAGGCCATGTCGTAGTTGCAGGCCTCGAAGAGCGCGCGCGTCTGCTCGAAGTCCTCTTCCGTCTCGCCGGGGAAGCCGACGATGATGTCGGTCGAGAAATACATGTCCGGCCGCACGCGGCGGAGGTCGTCGACGATCTGCCGGTAGCGGTCGCGCGAGTAGGGCCGGTTCATCAGCTTCAGGATGCGGTCGCTGCCGGACTGCATCGGCAGGTGGACGTATTCGCAGAGCTTCTCGAGGCGGCCGTAGGCCTGCACGAGGTCGTCCTTGAAGCCGCGCGGGTGCGGCGAGGTGAAGCGGATGCGGCGGATGCCGGGGATGGCGTTCACGCGCTCGAGCAGCTGCACGAACGGGCTCACGCCGCCGGTGTGCTGGTAGTCGCGCCGGCCGTAGCTCGTCACGATCTGGCCGAGCAGCGTGATCTCGCGCACGCCGCGGTCGGCGAGTTCCTCGCATTCGCGCACGATGTCATCCATCGGGCGCGAGCGTTCGTCGCCGCGGGTCTTCGGCACGATGCAGAACGCGCAATCCATGTTGCAGCCCTGCTGGATCGAGACGAACGCCGTCACCTGCCGGTCCTCGAGGACGTGCTCGCGGATCGTGTTCTGCGAGCCGGCCTCCTCGGCGATGTCGACAATGCGCGTCGGCAGCACGGCGCCGGCGGCCTGCGCGGCGCGGAGGTTGTCGAGGTGATCGGGGACCTGGTGGAATTTCTGCGTGCCGACGATGAGGTCGACGTCGGGCAGCTGGTCGAGGAGCTGAGCGCCGCGGTTCTGCGCCATGCAACCGAGGATGCCGATCATGAAGCGCGGGTTGCGCTTCTTCCGCTGCGCGAGGTAGCCGGCCTTGCCGATCGCCTTCTGCTCCGCCATGTCGCGCACGCTGCAGGTGTTGAGCAGCATGACGTCGCAGGCGTTCTCGTCGTGCACGATGCGGTAACCGCGGGCGCGCAGCATCGCCGCGACGGCCTCGCTGTCGCGCTCGTTCATCTGGCAGCCGTAAGTTTTAATGAAGACCCGATTCATGCCGGTGCGCGGGCGCGATTCAGCCAGTCCTCCGTAGCCTTGGCGAAGGAGGACAGCCGTAGGTTTTGATGTAGACCCGGTTCATCCGCAGGGAGGGCTTACCTACCCGCGCGGCGGGGCCGGTCAACGCGGGAAACTTGTTTCGGCTTGCGCAACCCGCGGCGGCGGATGCGGTCGGAGTCCGCATGTCCGCGCTGCGCCGCCTCTTGCTTGGCCTCACCCTGGCCGCCGTCCTCCCGGCCGGCGCGGCGACTCCCGCGGCGCAGACCAAGCCCGCGCCGGCCAAATCACCGGTCGCGTCCACCGCCGAGCCCGCGCTCGAGCTGGATGTCGATGCGCTCTACGAGCAGGGCAAGGCGCTGTTCGAGGAGTTGGCGCCGGAGGAGGTGAAGCGGCAGTTCGAATTTCCTGCGCCGCGGCAGGTGCAGGATTTCGCCACGCGGCTGCAGCGCGCGCTCGAAAGCGAGGACCTCACGCAGCTCGCCGCCTACGCGCCCGAAGGGCGCGCCGTCCTGCACGTCCTGCGCAATCTCCCCGGGGCCGAGACCTACATCGACTGGCTCGCGGAGCGGCTCGATTACGCGGAGGCCGCCGCCACGGTCGTGCGCCGTCCGCCGCCGACCACCCCGCCCGCCATCCCGCGCGCCCAGGTGCCGCACTACGACCTCTGGCTGGCGCGGCTCAAGGGCCGGCCGATGCCGCGCCGCGCACCGACGCTGTTGCCGCAGTTGCGCGCCGTCTTCGCCGCCGAGGGCCTGCCGCCCGATCTCGTCTGGCTCGCCGAGGCCGAATCCACCTTCAACCCCGAGGCCGTCAGCCCCGTCGGCGCCAAAGGACTCTTCCAACTCATGCCCGCCACCGCGCGCGAACTCGGCCTGCGCACGATGTTCCCCGACGAACGCGGCGACCCGGTGAAGAACGCCCGCGCCGCCGCGCGTTACCTGCGCCAGCTCCACGGCCGCTTCGGGGACTGGCCGCTCACCCTCGCCGCCTACAACGCCGGCCCCGGTCGCGTCCGCCGCACGCTCACGGCGAAGAACGCCACGACCTTCACCGACATCGCCCCACACCTCCCCGCCGAGACGCGCATGTATGTGCCGAAGGTGCTGGCGATCCTCGCCACCCGCGCCGGCGTCGCTCCCGGCCACCTGCCGCCGCCGCGCTGAATCTGTTCGCCAGAGCCGGCGCGGGCGTTTTTCTCGGCGCCGAAAACCTCATGGGCTTCCTCGACCGCATTCTCGGCAAATCCTCCCCGGCCCCGACGCCCGCGCCTGCTCCCGTCGCGCCCGCGGCGACCACGCCGCCCGCCGCGGCGGCCGCACCGGCGGAAAAACCCGCCACTGCCGGCGGCGTCCTGCCGCAACTCGCCGCCGCCCGCGCCAAGCTCGATGCCCACGACCTGCCGGGCGCGATGGCGATCTACGAGGAGGTCTTCGCCCGCGCCGGCGACCGCGCCGACGTGCAGCTCACCGCCTCCGCCGACCTCGGCACGCACGGCCATGTCCGCGAGTTGATCGAGCTCCTCGCCCTGCGCTACGACGCCGTGCGCCACGGCCCCGGCCCCGGGCTCAACCTGCTCCAAGCCTACCTCGCCACGCGCCAGATCGAGGCGGCGCAACACGTGCTCGACCTGCTCTTCTCCCTCGGCCGGCCCGAACTCGAGGAGCGCCTCATCGGTTTCTCGCGCGCCCTCGCCGAGCTCGCCGCCGCCGAGGAATCCGCCGCCGAGGCTGCGCCCGCCGGCGCGACGACCATCAGCCTCGTCAGCATCAGCCAGCCGATCTGGTTCTACGGCCTCGAGTCCGTCGCGCCCGGGCTCTTGCCGCCGGCCGGCCCGCGGTTGCGCCGCGTCGCCTTCGGCCAGTGCGCGTTGCTCGGCCAGGACAAGCTCCTCGAGCGCGCCGCCCAGCCCGAGGAAGACCTTGGTCGCTTCTCCCGCGGCCTCGCGCTCTGGTTCGCCGAGACCTTCCGCTTCAGCGCCGGTTACGAGCCTTTCGCCGGCATCGGCGTCATGGGCACGCAACACTACGCGCTCTTCCCCATCGCGTGGACCGCCGAGAACGTCCGCCAGCTCAACGACTCCACCGAGGGCGGACTCGATTACGTCGTCACTTCCGAGCTCACCGCCCGCAACGCCGATTTCCAGCTCACGCTTCGCATCTGGGAGGTGAAGAAATTCCGGCAATTGAAGGCCTTCACCACGCGCTGGACGCCGGCCGACGCCGACCGCGTGCTCGCGGAGTTCCACCAGCAGTTCCGCACCTACATGGAGTGGGCCGCGCGCCCCGCCGGCGAAGGACTGCCCTACGCCGCGCCCGCCGCCCCTCTCGCGCACGTGCAGGCGCTCGGCGCCTCGCTCGGTCTCTTCCTCGCCGAGAAACAGGTGCTCGCCCCCGCGCACGCGCCGGCCTCGGCCGACCTCTTCCTCGCCAACGCCCGCGCCAATCCCGACGACGCGCGCGCCCAACTCACGCTCGTCACCGCGCTCCAACGCCTGCAAGCGCAGGGCGCGACGCCCGACGCCGCTGCGTTGGAGCACGCCCGCACCTGGCTGGCCGGCAACGCCGCGCAGGCCGCCGGCCTCGGCAGTGTGAAGCTCTGAGTGGGCGTGAGGCGGAGTAATCCGCGCAGCCCTTCGGTGTAGGACCGGTCTCTGACCGGTCTATTTCGGTCCACGCAGCGAAAGCTGTGGCCGCAAATCAAGCGACCCGCGAACCGAGCGAGGCGCGACGCAACGCAACGTGCGGATCGCAACACGCGCGAGATGCACTCCCGCTGCGTGCATCCTTCAGGCCGGTTAGAAACCGGCCCTGCTATGTAGCCGATCGTGGCGAGCAAAAAATGAGGTGCGTGCCCGCCGGGCGC
>VFQQ010005421.1_pt1 | contig 10572 bp, 11 predicted proteins | sample 3512341 | NCBI WGS metagenome assembly VFQQ01 (sample SAMN10412373, study PRJNA504923) | tailings metagenome | isolation source: Relicate 2 Philex TSF1 revegetated site | place: Philippines: Tuba, Benguet | collected 2017-08-29
CTAAACGTACTTGACTGCACCTCTATCCCTGACACAGTCTGTCTCAGCACTGTGATGGCGTTACGTGCACATGTGGTGGGATCAATGCCCCAGTCAAAACACGAGTACAGATTGTTCATAATGTCATGGTTGCCTGCGTGTCACACACACACACACACACACACACACACAGCACGAGCCACGCTATCACACAAGTCTGTGGGTGCTGCTGCATGACCACTCCATGTCTGAAACGTGCTCGCTGCCCTGTCCCTGCCTGTGCACCCATGCTGTCAACACGTTGACAGGATGCTTGCATGCGTACGTGCAGTGTACCATCCTTGCTGCATACTGGTCCTCTGCAGCTTCTGCATGCATACCGAGCAGGGTAGTCCCCTTCTTCCGCTTACCTAAGCCAGGGAACACAGGCAGTACAGTATTCACCCCTGCGTACTGCACTCTGTACTGATTGATTTCCTTTGATAGGCCATAGTTGGTTATGTCTCCGTTGAGAACGACAGCACGTGGTGGGCTCACAGGGTCTCCTTCTCTAAAGGAAGGGTCGAGTGAGTCTATTGAACCGCAGGGTATCTGACCTCCACTGCTGTTAGCGCTGATGAGCATACGCGGCCTGGCAGTCTTATTGCACGCTGCATGGTGTGTAAGGAAGACCAACCACACACGCACACACACACACACACACACACGCGCACACACACACACACATGTATGGGGCCATGCAACGCCACATGCACTATGCCTTTACTCAGAGCTATCAGAAGCTGCATGGCTGCGTGTTCATGCATGTGGTTTACTATTAAGTGTGACCCACTTTTGGTAGGCTATCTAAGCTGTGCTGCGGATGCCCAGAGATTCCACTGCGCTCTGTTGGTTGCCTGCCCCATGATGTCAACGTCTCTATCGTCTAGAGTCCACCAGTTGAGCTGAGCGTCACTGGCAATGACTGCATGAGGCGGAGAACAATCAGACGCGCGCAGACAAGAGTGCACATCAAGACTGTGGGCCTCTCCTGCTTTTCCTCATGACTCTGCACGGACATGCGCTGCACCCAGACAAAAGTACGCTGCAGTGACGCAAGCGCAAGTGATGGCACGCTTGCTGGTTGGCTGCGCTCTGCACTTACTGTAGGTGAAGTCTGGCGCCCCCCGGACGCAGTTCACAGGCCCCCTGTCAAAGCTGAAGATAGGTATTCGTCCGGACTCGCCTGCCCAGGCTACCTGTATGGCACAGCGATGTGATGGCATACGTGCGAAGCCAGGCACAGGGCCGGAAGCGGGCCACGGAGGCTGAGTGGCCCCCTGCTGATGTTCTGCTGCTGTGACGTGCCCTGCTGGTCTGTGTGGCCCGCCAACTGGTACCTGTGCTGAGGTGAATGCAAAGAGCAACGATAGGCACCAAAAGGCGGCCTTGAAGCCTGCAGAAGGCGAGGGCACACAGGGCCCGTAACCCCGATGCGTTCACCCCAGTCCAAGGTTCCTGGCCCTGAAGCTGTCAATGACTGTCTGAATGCACGCATGTGACATTCTCTACCTGTATGAGTGGAGAAGGAACGGCGGGAGTGGCCCGCTTTGCTGGCCGCGTTCCAGGGTTCCAAATGCCTTCTTGCGCTGTCCAAGCTATGTATCCTCCTTGCTGGAGCTTGCTGACAGCCACCAAATCCATCTTGGCCTGCCTCGAGCATGTCGCCCGTCAGCTGCCTCCCAGGTGGCTGCGCGTTGCAGCACTGCTCTCAGCTTTGCTGCTCGCTGTGAAACGCTACCCTAAGCATTTGCTGTGTGCGATTGGGTAACTAGGTGCGCAAAACGACGCACAAGTGCCCGCCAACGCAACGGTACGGCAGCAAGGTGCTTTTCTGCGCTTGCTTATGCTTCCTTGCTCTTGCCCTGTCCTTAGTCAAGAGCTAGATGATGATCATCGGCAAGCAGAGAAGGCTGAAGTGACGTCACCGTGATGGGAGCGGTGGGTCCGACGCTCTCTGCGCTGCCAGCTTCCTGCCTGTGCGTGCTCTGTGTGCGTGCTCGCTACTGGCGTTCACTCGTGTGCTTCGCTATGCACAAGCATCAACCAGTGGGACACGCAAGTGAGTGACTATAACAGGAAGACATCTTGACAGGCCAGCACTACAGAAAACCTGTACTCCCCAGATAAGTATACCGACACATAGCCCTGATGAAGTGAGAAATCGTATGTACGGAAGGATGAATCAATGGCACGAATTCTGCAAGAATGTAGGCACCAATGCGGTGCAGTACAGTGTCTGTGTTGACTGATGCTTCACACGGAGACCAATGCGAGCATTGTAGCTAGTCATCCTCAGTAGCTCGTCTGCGCCGCCCGAACAGGCCACCGCCCTTAGAAGGTGCACTCTTGATTGACGCTGCGGGTGACTGGATGGTTGACTTGTCGTACGCGTGTGCCTCCAGGGACGTCATCTTGGCCTGAAAGCAAAACGCGCGACACACACACACACACACATCCTCATTGCAGGGCCATGTATGCGAACTGACTAGGCACCAGAGCCTCATACACTGTTTTGACAACACCACATGGTAGCGAAAATGAGCCCCACTCACCGCTAGTTTCATGTTAACCTCCTTTGCCCTGAACAGGTCGCGCTTAAGCATAGCCTACGCAACACACACACATACCCAGAATTCGCCACAAGACCCATTAGATATGCCGGCCGGTCGTGCGGCACAAGCACAGCCGTGGTAGGACCGAGCTCAAGACAAATGCGCTTTTGTGTGCGTGTCTGTATGGCTGGCTACATGCACTGCGCATCTATAACGCTACACGCACCTGTTCTTCAGCCAGCTGCGCCACCTCCATCTGCTTCGCCACAAGCTGCCCAATCAGCACATCATTCTCACGCCGCAACTCAGCAACCTCCCGCGGCGCAGCCGCTGCCGCCGCCGGCGGCGGCGCCGCGCCCCGCGCGCCCTTGCCTGCCGACGCGGCCGCCGCTGCCTGCGCCTGCTCCGCGGCGTGCTGCGCTTCCAGCAGCTGCTGTGTGAGGTGGTCGATCTCGTCTGCGGCTGCTGCCTCGTGTTTACGATGTCTCTCTTTGAGTCTAAGGTATTTGGATTCAAACGCCTCGACGGTTTCTAATAGCTCGTCTTCACCCATGTTCTTGAGACCCCGCTTGATCTGTATACACACACAACACACACACACACGCACACACACACGCACACACACACACACAGAGTGCACGCCCCACATACATACCTTGCGCGATCATGCCTTGCTTGCTGACCTGCGTCTGCAGTCCAGGTGCTTGTACGGGTCGAAGGGGCGTGAGGGTTGTGCAGCTGAGTCGTATGTGCGTGTGTGTATCCTCGACACATTACAGGTGGTGTGGCAGCACGCACCTGCTTCTCGAGTGTCTCTCTGGCAGTGCGCTCCTCGTCAAACTGTTCTGCGAGTGATACGTTCTCTCGTGACAGACTCGACACTTGAACCTCGAGGTCGACAATCTGTAGTGTGGGGCAAGGCATACACAAAGAATACAATACAATGGCCTGTACAGCACGTTTGCAAGCAGCGTCTGCTCATCCCTTCAGGGACATAGTCGAAACGCAAGGCCTCAAAGTCGACAATCTGTGACGTGCGGTAAGGCATACACGAGGAACACAGAGGGATACAAGGACGCGCATAGGCGGGTGTTAGCAGTGAGCTAGTGTTCGCTGCCAAGCAGGTGATGATTGATAGACAGAGAATCTAAAGAGGCGGAGCCATAAACAGTGAGAATAGTGGAAAATAGGGGATTCCGGGCCACGTCGCATGAATGCTAGTTCGCAAGGCATATCACAAGGATATGCAGTGACACGCACGGCTGCACGCACCTGTCTTCGGAGTGCTGCGCTGTCACCACCTGCCTGGAGCTCCTCATCAGCCTGTGAATACACACACACACACACATGAGCTTACAGCGTGGCTGTGTTTTGTTCTATGTGAGGCGTGTTGTGGTGTGCTGTGTGTGCTGTATGAGCCGGGCCCCTGCCGCCTGTATCACCTGCGCGGGGCACACAACACACAACACACTGCGGCCCGGCCGCGTCACACCCTTTGCTTAGCCCTCTCCACACACGGGCACCAGACGCGTACTGGCAAGAACACGCTACCTTCCATGGGCGAGAGCTGCCCGTGTGGTGCGAATTCTTGCGTGTGCGAGTGCGCAGCTTCTGCGGTACAGAACGAACGAGAGCCTGTTTGTGTCTGTGTGCGTCTGTGTGTGCGAGTATGTGTGTGTGTGTGTACGCACCCCTTGTTTCGCCCGTGCCACTGCTTCGAGGGCCTCCCGCTGCGCTGCCTGTGTGTCTTCCATGGCCTGAGCCAGCCGTGACTCGTACTGTGTGCGCTCCTCAGCGGCCCTGTGCTCTAAATCGTCACACAGACGCTCAAGCTTCGCACAGCGATCACGCAATGTGTCGAGCTCCTTGGACACCTCGGGGGGAAGCGAACGGGACCCAGCCTGTGACACACACACACACACACACACACACAGACGCTCAGTTTCATACACAATGGCCCAGCCTCTATACTGTACCCCATGGGCCTCGCTGATGGTCGCGGAAAAGACAAGTCTTACGGAGAGAGAGTGTGTGTGTGTATGTGTGTGGTACGCAAAGGCTCACCGCTTGGTTGGCGCGTCTGGCTGCCAGGGCGTTGCGTGCGTTGGGTGTCTCCCCATCACTGTCCTCCTCATCGGAGGACGCAGCACGAGCGGGTTTGCGACCCGGCCGCGCGTTGCGTGATGTCGTGCCGCTGGCTGATGCTGCCTGTGTGCATCACACGTCAACAGAGACACACGTAGAATGAAGCTACGACCTTTTCGCGCGCATTCTCATATACCATGCACTCTGACGAAAGGAAAAGAGAGGCACCAAGGCCTGCAAAGACCAACAAAAAGCCCAAGAAACCCGAAGCTCGCCTTCCCAGCCCTCCAAAGTCATAAGCCCCCCATATGATAGCTGTGGCTGGCTGCAGCTGAAGGGTGCTCGCTGGCTGGGCTGGCTGCAGCTTGCTGTCCAGTGCGCTCCCGCATGTCGGTGCCTCGTCACCTGCAGGCAGGCGCGCACTGGACAGCCCCTTAGCTACGCTGACACGCTGACACCAGCAGACAACTGAAGTAACGAAAATCACGACAAGAAAAGAAGACCCACGCCAAAGCATCCCCGACAAAGATGGCATGCACGAAGCAGCTGAGCGCGGAGTGATGGGCTGAGTGGTATGTGCATGTGGTCAGTACAGGCACGCAGACAGTGTAAGTACACGTATAGAACAGAGCGTGGTGTGTAAGATGCCTCACCTTGTATCCTGTAGATGACCCCAAAGATGACAGCTCAGTCTCCAGCCTCTCCACATCCTGTCTCAACCGCACATTATCCCTCTCAAGCGTTTCGGCGCTGCGCACAGCCTCAACACGCTGCTGCTCAGCCAGGGCCAACTGCTGCTCCATCGCAGACAGCGCCAACCCCGCATCATCCGCGTACAACGGATTACTCGTCATCGCCGCGCCGCCGCCGCCGCCGCCGCCGGCTGCGGCGGCAGCGGTGTCCTCGCTAAGCCTTCCGAGGCCGCCGCGGTCGGGACTGCACGGGTACATCCCGCCATCCGGCGTGGACACGCCTGTCGATAGCGTCGTGGCGCGGTAGCGGATGCCGCCGCCACCGGTCGCGCCGGCTGCGGCGGTTGCGCCGAAGGCTGGGTGCAGCCCTGCGAGGACTTGGTTTTCTTGCTGTAACTCGTGGACTTGGGCTTCGAGCTCCACGACTGCTTGGGACAGGGCCTGGACTTGTGCCTCGTAGCGAGGGGCCTCACGTGCTTGGCGCTTGAGCTCTTGGAACAGACCATAGGCCTCATCCTGTATCCGCAACCAGCACGCATGCACACACGAGCTCAATTTCACACTCGTCTACATGGCCACATGTGCAGGGCTAGGTCTTGCGAAACGAGAGGAATAGTCTACCAGGCTTTGCAGCTGTGGACTGATGACGGCTCATGCTGGTGCAGTGATGTTACAGAGAAGCAGAGTAGGGTTCGTGTAGTGTAGCCTCTGCGCCTTACCTTCATGCATATCAACGCAACATCCAAGGCCATGTCCTCAGAGACGTCAATAGGCTCTTGTACACTGATGACACTCATACAGCTAGCCACCGCACGGCGCGTGATGTTCACAGCGGCCGCAGCTGTCTGCAGCCGTGCGATGAGCCGGCCTGTCTCTGTGTCCAAAGACACAGAGCCGCTGGCGGTTGTCGGCAGAGCCGCAGCCGGCGGCGGCGGCAACAGCATGGGTTCATCGCACGTCGCGCCGCTGGCGGTGCGGCGCCGGCCGGCGTCGGAGGTCACGGAGGACGCGACCGTCGACCCCGACTCCCGCGCTGGCCGCGACCCGCCGTGCCAGACGGCCCCAACCGTGTCGCGGCGTGCGGTGGCGGCTGCGGCGGCGACCGCGGCGGAGGTGGGTGTGTTGACCATTGGCGAGCTGGGTGCGTCGTCGTGTGTCAGACGAGTTTGGATGACATCAGCATTAGCTGGGCGCTTGAGCTCCTTGCTTTGCTGCAACTCTAGGGTAAGCCGCTCTATCTGACTCTTGAGCTGTTGTATTGAGGTGTCCCTGCATGCACGATGCCACCAGTACCATCAACCACGTGCTTTTAAACGCTGCCAGACCGCAGTGCATTCATCCATGGACTCCGTCGTGATTCCTGTGCGCTGTGCGTGCTGTGCGGACATGCAGACTCCTGTCTCACCTGTCAGCAAGTCTTTTGCGTAGCTCCTCTGCCTGTGAGAGCGCCTCAGTGTGGTCTAGCTTCAGGTTGGAGTGTTGTGCCTGGAGCGAGGCGAGCGTCTGCTCAGCCTGGGCACGCCAAGCTGACAACAGCGCGACCTGCACATGTCGACAAGCAACAGCACACAACGCATCAGCACGGGCCCAGGCTGCAGCTCTCCAGTCCAACCTGCGGTCCGATCTTAGCCTTGCTAAAGCTTGCGTATGCATTGAGATAGCCAGCATGGAGGCATGCGACGTGTCCGCCTATGTGCCCTGTGTGCGTGTGCGTGTTCACCTATGTGGAATGTGTGTGTGTGTGTGTGTGTGTGTGTGTGCAGCGTACCTTGTCTGCCAGAGAGCTGTCTGAGTTGGGTCCGGCACCCGCAGCGTCACTCATGGATGGCAGGGGCTGCTGCTGGTTCAATGCAGCGTCACTGTCACTGCGCTCAGCACGGTCAGCCAGCAGCGGCGCCCTGGCCATGGCTGCGCGCAATGCAACCATCTCTGCTTCTGATGCCGCATGACGCTCCTGTGCGCACACACACACACACACACACACACACACACACACACACACACACACACACACACATTTTCACCGAGACTTTTCAGGTCTGCACAACCCTGTATTGGCACACGCTTGACAGGCAGCATAGTGCTTTGCATGCATTTGTAGGTCGGTGTGTGAGGACTTAAGCGGGCGCGCACCTGTAAGGCAGAGAGCTCCCTTGCCAGCTCAGCAGGAGACATCTGCGTGACGTCGTACTTGTCGCGCGCAAGCAGCGGCTGCTGCGCACCAGGCGACCACTGCGGACGCCGCGAGCTCCCCGCGCGCGCGCCGGACAAGTGTCGCTCGTCCGCAGCGCCCGACGCGCTCGACGTGCGGCTCGACCCCACCGACCCCTCCGGCGAGTGGCTCAAAGCATCATCAGAGCCGTTGTAACCGCGGCCGCCCGCGCCCAGCGAGGCTCCGCCCCGCCCGGTCGGCGCTGCGCGCGCGGTGGCCAACGCCGCTCGCAGGCCTGCTACCTCTGCCTTCAGTGCGTCGTTTTCACTCTGTAACCTCTCCCGCTGTTCACTCCAACTGAGCACAGAAACATTGTCGCTGCCGGCATCAGTGAATCGCTTGCCGGATGCAGAGGGGCCCCTGCTTGTGCTCTTGCGGGCTGACGCCTGCTCCTGCTGCTCTGCGTGGGCTATGGCCATCGGCAGCAGCTCTTGCACCTGTGTGCGCAGCTCGTGGATTTCAGCGACCTGTGCCTGCAGCTGTGCCACCTGCTGGCGCAGCTGGTCATTCTCAGCACGCAGGGACACAGTGGCGTGACGCAGGTCTGCGTTATCGGCTTCTAGGTCTGCGACCTGCCGCTTTGATGCCTGCAGCTCCTGCGCAGACGCCCCGCCACCGCCGCTCACGCGCGGCGCAGTGGCTGTCGCAGCCCCAGGCCGCGGTAGGTACGATCCACTAACCGCCGCCTGGCCAGCCAGCAGCTGCGCGTTCTGCGCCTGCAGGTCCTGAACCTGCTGCGCCAATGCCACAGCCTGGCTGTCGGCCCCAGCGTGGGCCGCGGACAGCGCGTCGCGTTCGCTGGTCAGCGCCGCGATCTGCTCCTCGAGTTGCTGCTTTTCAGCAGTCAATGCGTCTGCATAGTCTGACCACTCTTTGATAATAGCCTCGGCTTCGTTGAACTCAACAAGCTTGGCCTCAAGCTCGGCCTTTTCATGCTGAAGCGCCGCGACCTGCGCAGCCAGCGGAGCGGCGTCCCCGGCGGCTGCACCGCCGTCGCGCGCCGACAGCTCCGCAAGCTGCGCCTCGAGCCGCTCGTTTGCAGCTTCCAAACGGCGGCTCTCAGCTTCCAAGGCCTCGACCTCTGCAGCGCTGTCCATCTGCAGCTGCGCGGTGCGCGCTTCGGCTGCGGCCAGCGCCGCGCGCAGCGCGTCAGCCTCGGCCTGAAGGCCCTGCAGGTTGCTACGCTCACTGTTGCGAGCCTGCCGCAACTCGTACTGCGCCTCCTGCAGCTGTGTCTGCAGGGTGATGCGTTCGTCCCTGAGTTGCTGGAGCTCGGTGAGCACAGCGGCGGCAGCGGCGCCGCCGCCGACTGCGCCCGCTGCGGCGTAAGGTGTGGTGTCAGGGTGTGTGGAGGGTGTTGCTGCTGCAGCGTGGAGCTGATGGGTGACGTGCTCAAGCTCTTGTTGTAGGGCGGCGTACTGACTTGACATGGCATCAAGATCATCCTACATGGCAGACACATGGCGACGCGCAGACACACGTCAACCATGACACACGCACACACACACACTCCCCTTGCAGCTTGCTGCACACACGCTAGTACACAGTCTAAGTCGTGGGGTGTGGTGTGGTGTGACGTACCTGCAGGCGGTGGCTGTGGGTTTGTAGCTCCATCAGAGTGGCTTGGGCCTCAGCATTGCGATGACTCTCATCCCTATCAACAGACACACAGGCACACACACAACAGCATCAAAGCCTTACCCTTGGCTGTAGGTTCAAGACAGTGCTTCACAGCCCACAGTAATTCACGAAGGCTGTGTGTATTGCTAAGGTTCAGGTCAGTACATAATGATGGAGAATTGTGTTTGGCCAAGACAAGGGCGCTTACCGTGCCTTGGTCAGCTGAACCTCAGTGTGATGTAGCTCCTCACACAACATGGTGAAAGCAGCCGCACACACGGCCAACTCACCACCCTACATAACACACAGCAAAGGATGACTTGCCACGCGCCTTTCCTTTGCGCTCTGATGCAGAAGCAGTAACGCAATCAGTGCACTCATTGTGTGAGTGTGGTTCCATGTGGGTGCGGGTGAATGGGTCGGGACACACCTGTGTCCTTGGAATGGCGAGTCCTGTGTCCCTAAGCATCCTTGCGACTGTATCTGACAGCGACGCCGCCTCCTGCTGGGCAGCCACGCTCTGTCAGCGAAGAGACCCCCACACGCGACTCAGACAACACACCCCAGTGTACATTCAACCATGCAAGTAAACCCCCACCAACCCTCATCCACAGACAACTCAACCCACTAGCAAGCATCAAATGACATAAAACGGAAAGCAGGGGAAAAAACGGCCCCAAGAGGCAAGGCAGGGTCAAGACCCAATGTTATGAAACAGGCGTGCGTGGTAGACAGGCGTGCACTTGACACAGCAAGGGTACAGGAAGGCAGGCGCAACATGGTGAGTGTGTGTGTGGGTGCGTGTGTTCGTGTTTTTCGGCGTACCGCTTTCTGCAGCGCCTCGTTCTTCCTCTCGAGCTCAGCGATCTGTTCCCTCAGTTCGTGGACCAACAGGCTGTCCTCCTCGTCCTCTTCTGAGTCATACCCGCCCCTGCCCCTGCCACCCTTGGCCTTAGACCCACTGGACTGGGCAGCACGCAGCTTCTCAACCTGCGCGAGCACAGTCCCACACGTGTGCCCACACAATCAACTAAGACCCAGAGCGAGATGTCCGCACTACTTATACTGGCTGCGCTAAGCTGTTGCAGTTGTGTGATCGCTGTGCGGTGTGCCAGTCAGGCGGGTGTGAAGCGTGCACAAGATATAATGTGCTTCTCGCGGACCTCGTCCTGCAGAGCCTTGCGTTCCTGCTGCTGCTTGACTGCAGCCATCATGCTCTCGTCCACAATGCGCTCAGCCTCGGCCAGCTTCTGTCTGGCTTCAGCCTCCAGCTTCTCTAGCTGGGCCTCACGCTCGGCTAGCGCCGCGCCACCCTTGCCTGGCCGACTTGAGCCACTGAACACACACACACACACACACACACACAATGCTGCCGGCTTGGTGATCATGC
>VFQQ010005422.1_pt1 | contig 10572 bp, 17 predicted proteins | sample 3512341 | NCBI WGS metagenome assembly VFQQ01 (sample SAMN10412373, study PRJNA504923) | tailings metagenome | isolation source: Relicate 2 Philex TSF1 revegetated site | place: Philippines: Tuba, Benguet | collected 2017-08-29
ACCTATATTATCTGTCAGGCCTCCATGCTGCGCAGGAGCATGCTGCCCGGGCTTGTTCTGCTCTCTGTTGCTTGCCGCTCGCCTGTGATGTGCAGCGTGTGTCTGTCTGTGAACGCTGCTAAAGAGCTGTCATGCACACAGCACAGGGTAAGCATGTATGTCACTAACCATGGTGAATGGTACACCAAGCCCTCTCAGAGGTCAGGGATGCGTGCAACGTACTGCATACACACACATATTGTCATCCGTCGTGTGTCAAGGGCTCCCATGTAGCCGACCTTTGGGTCGCTGTGCACCTCGTCGGCTGTGCACCTCGTCCGCTGTGCACCTCGTCCGCGTGCCCGACCCAATGAGCTGCGGCGCCTGCTGTCACCCGTGCTAGCCCACCCTCAGGTCGGGTGTGCGCGCATTTGCCTACACGCTCACGTCATGCTGTCATATTCTTGTGTGTCAGTAGCAGAGCGCTAGCCGACCCTCAGGTCGGGTGTGCGTGCGTTTGAGTCCAAGAACCCCATCAGCCCCTTGCCTGCAGCCAGGCGCTCCACAGCTATGTTGTGGGTGATGGCAGACACAGAGGTGCCCAGGAACGCGTGGGCCTGCACTGCGACCTGCTCCTCAACCTGCAGACAAGCACACACACACACACACACACACACACAAGCATGGGAAGAGCTTAAGCATAGCAGCCAACGATGGTACGTAGGAGTACATTTGGCGCGTGCAGGATCTATGGATGTGTCGCGGATTTGCGTGTTGCCTACAGAATCTATGGATATATGTGTGTATGTGTGTGTGTGTGTGAACATACCATAGCCATGAATGATGCGCTGTTGTCGTTACACCCAGCCATACGTAAAAGAATCTCCTCTGTCAGGAATAAAGGCGTGATGTTCACCTACACACACACACACACACACAAACGCGGGCACAGGGTGCAAACAGCTTCCCATGTGCAACTGACTCCTTAGGGCTTGCATGGTTCGCACGCGTATCCTCATGCATCCTTCGCTCACCTCTCTGAGCTGACCCGCAGTTTGCAAGCATGGCCTAAGTGCATGGCTGCGTATACTGCGCTCACCTCGCTTAGCTGTGTTTGTATATGGTGTCTCTATGCAGGGTATGTATGTGCAATACATCTATGCACTGTTGATCCGCAGGCATGTACTGCCCTCACCTCGCTTAGCGGTGTTTGTATGTCGTGTCCCACAGCTGGATGTGCGCAAGCAGTACATGGGTGCACTGGTGCATGGCTGCGTATCATGCGCTCACCTCGCTTAGAAGGCTCTGTATAGCAGCATGTAGCAGGGGGGTCTGTGCAGCAGTAGGTGTGGCGTGAGTGCATGTACTGCGCTCACCTCGCTTAGCAGTGTCTGTATGTGGTGTCTGACATCTGGATGTGCCATGATAAACACCTTGGGGAGCTCTGAAAAGGCCTGCTGAGTCAGAGCGAATACCTGCAGAGTGTCGCACACACACACACACACACACACACGAACATACATTTGCACACGCCATGTACTTCGCTGTTTTTGTCAGCGTGTGTGTACGACCGGACTTCACGCAAGCACAGAAAGGGGTACCCGTGTTCTACGGCAGGCTAAGAGCGAAAACAGTGTCAGTGTGTGCGCATATGTGTATGTGTGTGTGTGTGTGTGTGCGGAGATGTGTATGTGTGTGTGTGTGTGTGTGTGTGTGTGTGACAAAGCCCACCTCCTTGGCTAGAACCAGCTGCAGTTGCTTGTGACAGATACCACGTAGGTCTCTGTCGTTCAATTGATCACGTTTCCACGCGTTGAGGCACTTGTCCTACGCACATACAAACACACACACACACAAACAAACACGCACACACACACCAACATACATTCGCACACGCCATGTACTTCTTGTCAGCGTGCACAGCCGCGTCAGCGTGCACAGCGTACACAGCCGCCCACGTGCGCGCATACTCTCAGAGAGAGTGTGTGTGTATTTGTATTTATAGCTTACAGAGCAGTGTGCGTGTGTGTACTTACCGGGTACGGTCTGACGTGTACTGCCAGAAACGGTTCCGTACCGATGTACTCGCGTACGTACCGGGACGCTACGCTACGTATCCACGGGGCGCTGGTCAGCGCACGGTTGGCCTGTGACACATACACACAAGACATAGACTCAACCCCCGCCCTTGACAGCTGCTTGTGCATCCAACGTGTGTTTGTGTGTGTGTGTGTGTGTGTGCGTGCCTGCACCTTCCTCAATGTCCCTTTTGTCCCTTACTTTGATTGTGCGCCTCAGTCTCCTCTCTCTCCCCCTGTGTGTGTGTGTGTGTGTGTGTGTGTGTGTGTGTGTGTGTGTCGCCCCTCTCACCTGCCACAGTGCTCTAGGACAGGGTTGTTTAGGCTCGGCACCAATCAGCTGACCCCACTCAGGGTACTCTGACTTACTGATAGCGAACGAGATAACCGCTATGACCCTGCACATAAGCAAAACAAGCAAACAAACATAGATAAGCATGGACATGCCTTGATAGACCCCACTCAGGGTACTTTAACTTGTTGATAGCGAACGCAATCACTGCTATGACCCTGTGTACACACACACACACACACACACACACACACACACAGACACACACGCACTAAGCACAGGGAAGGTGCATCTGCTTGTACCGTGGGGGCACACACATCTATTACAAAACGCACACATATTCCTTGTTCTAATTGTACAGGTGCAGCTAAGGTGCGCCTAACTGTACCGTGCTGTGAAAGTAAAGGTTTGTTACTGTTGCATGTGCGTTGACGCACCTGAACTGTGACACTGTCTTCTTGAGCTCTGCCAGCACATTGGGACCACACCTGTGTGGCACACACACACACACACACACACGCCAGATCTTGTTCCTGTAGCCACAGCAGCTGAACTAAAGGCGCAGGGGTGGAGTGGCGAGATTGGTAAGTGTACACACACACACACACACACACATGCATACACACTGATAGCAATGCTGTGTGGGCTCTGTGGACCGAGCACGGTGCCGGTTCGCCAGAATGATGTTACCACGAGCGCCCGCCAGCCCATTTGTGTGCATGTGCGTGTGTGTATGTGTGTGTGGTTCAGTCTGTGTACGTCTTTCTTGCGTGTGTTCCATGCTGCATGGTGCATACATACTGCATTCTCAACCACAGTGATGGCCTGACTAGTATCTCAGTCCAGTATGTGTGTGTGTGCGTGTGTGTGTGTGTGTGTGTGACTCACCACAAAGGAGGTCTGACCAGTATCTCAGTCCAGTTGCCCGCTATCACAGTATCCGTCGCACCGAGTACCTTGTCCAATGCATGCTGCATGGACTTGTCATCGAGCGGGCCCCCGTTCTCACGATACAACATAGCATCTGTACACACACACAGACACACACACACGAGTGGTACAACATAGCATCTGTACACACACACACACACACACACACACACACGAGTGGCGACGAGCTACGGCCCCTGGTAACACGGTACACAGTACATAGCGACTGGGTACCCATGCACGTGGGGCTTCGTGTGTGTGCGTGTGTGTGTGTGTGTGTGTGTGTGTGTGTACACTTACCAATCTCGCCACTCCACCCCTGTGCCTTTAGTTCAGCTGCTGTGGCCACAGGAACAAGATCTGACAATTGAGACCTGCACACACACAAACACATACACACAGTGCCCAGTCTGCATGATCTGTAAGGCCGCTCAAAGCACACACACACACACACACACACACACACGCACTCTCGAACCGCCCTTTTTCTGTCTCAACCCCACAGACAAGGCTCGCCTCGCTGTGTTCCGCGTGCGTGTGTGTGTGTGTGTGTGTGTGTGTGTGTGTGTGTGTGTGTGTGAATATGTGTACGTGTGTGTGTGTGTGTGTGTGTGTGTGTGTCCCACACACCTGTCCATCACAGACTCAAAGTCCATGTAATGCGGAAACGTATTATAAAAACACGACCTCTGCTCACTCGAGCCCCCCTGTGACTGTGTCTGCGTACTAGGTGCAGCCACCGCCGCAACCTGCGGCGCCTGCGGCGCCGCCGGTGGCTGCGGCGAGGGCGACGGCGGCTGCAGCGGCGGCGGCGGCGGCTCGGGATCTTCGGCATCGTGTGTCTCTATCAGCCCCATGTCACCCCCGAATGATGACGCCAGTACATCGACTATGGCCCGTCCTGCTGTGGCGCTGTCTGTGTGGGTGGTGCCTGCAGGCTGGGGTGCGGGCTGGGCCGGCTGGGTAGCACTGTCTGTTTGAGTGTCTGTGGGTTGGGTGGTTGGGGTTAGTTCAACACTGTCTGAGCCGTCGGTGGGCTGTAGTGGTGGCCAGATGATCTCTTGTACACGACGCACGGCGTGGCTGAGCCACACACCCCACCCATTGCCATTGCTTAACTGGACATCACCTATACTGCCATCTACGCTGCTTACACTGCTTACACTGCCGTGCTGTTGTGATCCTGCTGCCTGTACCTGCGCCCCTCGCCCCTGCTGCACCGACCCCTCTCGCCCCTGCTGCCCTGTCTGCCTAAGCTCCCGCTGCTGCTGCCTGTGTGCCGCTGCTGTAGCCCCCAGTGCGTTCGTGTCTGCAGATACGACAGCACTGCTCCATGTTCCAGGCTGCCGTTGGGGCTCCTGCAAAGCTCGTGCTCTGCGTCTCAACGACCCTGCCTGTGTGGCTGTGTCCGTGTCTGCGTGCTGACACCCTGTAGGCTGACTGTGTGTTGTGGGCAGGTCGACTCTGTGTAGCTTGTGTTGCTGTAGGCTGACTGGTATGGACAGGGCTGGGGAGGTGAGGGAGTGGTTGGGTGTGAACTCGTGCAGCAGACGCCGCTTAGGTGTGGTGCCTGCTGGTGCGGGGTTTGGGTCACGTTGCTGCTCGTCAAGGGCTTGTATGTCCTGCATACACGGGCAAACCACCACAGCTGCCTCACCGAAGACCTGTGGAGGGCCCTGATGGAAGGCCCTGTCTTGTGTAGATCAGGTTTGCCCTTTGCAGTGCGCGTGGGTGGCTTTGCAGTGCGCGACTGGCGATGTGTGGCATAGTGTGCTCTGCGCGTACCATGTAGTGTCTGAACAGGCCTGTGAGCACCAGCCCTGCGTCAAGCTGCTTGGCCAGCGCTGCGAGCTGCCTGAGGTCCCGCTTCTGGTTGCTGGGGCCTGCGTGCATACAGGAGCAAGCTGCAGCTTAAGCAGGAGCTTGACTCCGCGCATCGTCCCTGAGCAGCTGTGCGAGTCGTGCACACGGAGCTGTGTGCACTGTGGGACATTGAAGACTGCGCTGTGCTGCGCTGCCACGCTTACCATAGCGCAGGATGGGCAGCAGGTACGTCTTGGGCTGCTGGCGCTGCTGCGCGCACGCGACACACAGGATGCAGGGCTCGCTGGGACTCAGAGGGGCTGCAGCACCCAGCCTGCTGCTGCAGCAACCAACTGAGCTGTGGGGCTGGGACCACAACAGCCCAGCACGCTAGAAGGAAGCCAAGGACGTGTGCGGAAGGTCGGGTGCAAGCCACCGCGGGGTCACGCACCTGAGCAAAGGCAGGCCCAGGGAGGCTCCACGCTGCTATGAACAGGCTGACTACCAGCCACAGATGCATAGTGTCGAGCTAGCTCAGTGGGCTGGGCTGAGAGCAACACGCTGACATGCTGACGAGGACGAGGTCAGCCATCGGGGTCCTTGACCCATCTTGGGCATATGACCTCATAAGTAGTTGAGCAGCAGCACAGATAAGCAATGGGAGTCAAGGAAGAGGGCACTCCCGCGGGGCGGTTTCAGAGTGTGAGTGGCCGTCAACTTAGCAGCTCTTTGGAACCTCGTGTGCACACTGTAAGATGCACAATGAGACAAGGAATGTCAGGGATTGAAGCCTGCTCTATGAGCTTGCAGACGCCGGCGGGCGGGTCATGGGCGGGTGCACCGGGGGCCATCTGTGCGGTCTGTGGTGTTGACCCGTGTGTACAAGATGCCTCAGATGGCACCGTGTTGAGATGGTGTGGTAGGTTTGTCTCGGTGGGACTTCCAAGAGGTGTGCACGGGTGGGATGCCTTATTGGTGGCACTCTTTTCCACTGGCAGCATCCACGGCAATGGCAGACAGCAGCACACCACATACTGCGCCTCCTAGCCTGCGCCTCATCTGCAAGGATGGCACACCTGTGGATGCATACGCTGATTTCGTCGCAGTGGTCAGCCCTGTCCTGTCGGACATCATTGGTGTGGCAAAGCAGAGCATCAAAGAAGGCGTAGCTGAGATCAAGTGCCCTCAGGACGATGCTAGGGACTGGCAGCAGTTGCTGGACATGGTCCACATTGTGAAGCGAGCAGAGGCTCCTTCTGACTGGGTATGTCCTTAGCATGTATCCCCTAGCATCCGTGTGCACTTCTGGTGTCCATAATGACAGCTCAGTGGTGTTGGGATTGGTGTTGGGATTGGTGTTGGGATTGTCTGTCTGCAGGACGGGGCTCTACGTCTGCTGCGCTTGGCCCACAAGTACAGTATTGACGTTGTCCAGGACAAGCTCCTGGCCTCCGTCCAATTCAATCTTAGGAACACAGTTGATGTTTCTGTGACAGCGGCACGCGTACTCGAGGTGCTGCAGCTCGGGACGCAGCTTCAACACCAAGGGCTACTGGACCTGGGCTGCTCTTATCTTGAGGCACGCGTGCAACAGGTATGTAGAACACAGCACGCACAAGTCCTTTGCACAGCCACAGCCTTTGCACAGCGCACACCCTTTACTGCAGTAAAGCATGCACAGCACACTCGCCTGTTTGACATACACTTACTTGGGTCAGCAACAGCGCTGCATGGACAGGGTCGCCCCTCGTGCGCACCAACCAAGTCGCTGCATTGAACGTACATTGAACGACTTCTGTGCACAAGACTTTATGCTCGCTTTTATACATTTGCGTCCTTCCATGCACAGGTGCCTTCTGATGTATCGTTCCTCGAACAGCTTTGGAGACAGATGATGAAACCGGAGCTCGCGACGTCATCCGCACACCACGTTCTGCGCGTGGTCTTGAAGCGCCTGAGCGAGGCCAGCGACGAGCTGCACCGTAGTCGCATGCCACAGATGGCCAACCCATTCGGTGTCTACAGATGAAGTGAGGTTTGATGTTGGTGCTGGTGTGGTGTCAGCACACCAGTCACTGCAAGTACCTGGCAGCGCGATGTTCGCTCGGGGCACGCACTGTGCTGCCAGACAAGATCACATGACGAAGTCCTGCTCACTGTGTGTGGGCATGTCCTGTCCGCAACAATGCTGGCCCGCAACAATGGAGATCTAGCCTGCTATCGCTTATGCTAGCATGAAGCCAAACATGTTGTTTGATGCAGTCCATTCAAGGATTTGCAAGCTCTTCATGTTGATACGTAACATAGAATTGTAAGAATTGCAGTACCGTATCAACCACGCACTATATATACAATACCCACGCATGCAAACAAACCCTTTCGCATACACACACATACGCTTACGTGCCATACCCACATGGAGCACACATGGCACTGCACGGACATGGACGGGTCTTAAGCAGGGGTGCTCTTGAACCACAGTACTGTGCACGGGTATGCACAGGTACACAGGCTGCACATGAACACAAATACGCAGGCTGCCCGCACGGGTATCGATGCACGGGTGTGCACAGGTAAACACAAAGGCTTACAATCTCTGCCAATCACTGCATCCATGACACTACCATGGCAGCCACAGCATCAAAGACAGTGCCAGCCAGCCTGCTGCTGGTGTGCAAGGATGGCCACACCGTGGAAGCACACGCCGAGCTGCTATCCATCGCATCACCCAAGCTAGACCAGCTAATCCAGCAGGCCAAAACAAAGACACTCGTCAAAGCAGCAGCGAGCTCTAACAGCAGCGGAGCAAGCAGCGGCGAGGAGTGGTGCGCTGTTGCACGGGCCAGCGAGGAGACACCAGGGTTCAAGACAGCCCTGTTGCAGAGCGAGCCCACGCAGCGTGCAGATGGGGTGGTGGTGCTGCAGTGCCCTGAGGAGATGGCAGGGGATTGGCAGTATGTGGTGGAGATGGTGTATCCTGTGAAGCGTACGGGGCCGCCAAAGAACTGGGTGAGAGTGTGCTTACACGCACAAACACACACACACACGCACACACGCGCATGTGGGGATTGGCAGTATGTGGTGGAGATGGTGTATCCTGTGAAGCGCACGGGACCACCGAAGAACTGAGTAAGCACGCGTACACACCCACACACCCACCCACCCACACACACACACACATACACACACACACACACACACACGGGACTGGGCCACCAGCAAAACGGGGTAGGTCTTCACATTGCACGTAAGCGCACACATAGGCAAACATACGGAGCGGCCCAGTAACTGCCCAGTGGGTGAACATGCATGTCCAAGTGAAGCCCGCACGCATGCACACAGAGGCAGGACACAAGGATACATGGGCATACGTACAGATTGATCATGCGTGTGCCTGGATGTGCATGCATGCAGGACCAGTGCGTGCGTGTGCTGCGCCTCGCTCACAAGTACGACATCGGCCTCGTCATCACAGAAACTGTCCCCGCCCTTATCCAGGCTCATAAGGGCACCACACCCAGCGCTATGCTGGCCACACGCACACTCGAGCTGCTTGAGCTGGGCTATGACACAGAGCAGAGTGTGTTGGTGGAGACGAGTGTGACTGCACTGAAGGACAGGCTGCAGCAGGTGCGTAAGCTACGCACATTCGCATGCATGCATGGTGTCTGCAGGGTGTTAGGCCAATGATGAGATGGACAGGCTGCAACAGGTGGGCTGAAGCCAATGGTGTGCTCTGTGCATGCATGCATGCATGCATGCATGCATGCATGCGTAGCATGGGCGCATGTGTCTTTACCATGCATGCACGTCAGTACATAACCTTGCACGGCTGAAGCACGTAGATACGATAGATACGTGCGCATGGCGCCAGCCTAACCATGCATGCCAATGCTCGCCGTACGTTCCCATACTGGTACACCGTGTGTGTACATGCCTTGTGTGCGTATGCCTTGTGTGTATATGCCGTGTGTGTACACCGTGCTTATACATGCCTTGCCTCGCAGGCCCACACCCTTCAGGGCAGTGAACACATGCATGCATGAATGCACACGCAGGAGTGTATGTAGACACCTCAGAGGCGTACGTGTGTGAGTCGTACGTTCATGTGTGTGTGCATGTGTGTCTGTGTGTGTGTGTGTGTGTGTGTGTGTGTGTCACACTACAGGCCCACACCCCAGAAGGCACTGACTACGTGTCCCACCTCATGACGCTGCTGCTACCCACCCAGCGCACCCTGTCAGCCCCCACAGCACAGAGCATGCTGGTGGCTGTACTGGGCACCTTCGTGAGCTGCAGTACGCGCATCCACGAGCTGGAGAAGAAGGCCGAGCAGGTGCCTGCTGGCTCTGCAAGTGCAGGGCCTTACGTGTGCCCGTTCTGCTCAATAAGCTTTGATTCAGAGCGTGGGCTCAAGCACCATCGTAGGAGTACTGGGCATCATTGGTAGTGTGTCACGCACGGCACATTCGCTCCAGTAATTGGGTGCAGCAAATGCAGCAGCGTAAGACTTCCAGTCACAGTATCTTGCTACCTGTGAAGCAGTGCGCTGAGCAGCGGAGTGGCAAGCACGCGATGTACACTAGAAGCAACCAATCCAGAAGCAACGTGTCATATGGACCACGGTTGCATGTTTGTACACTCCTGCCGTAGTACCTTCTGCCGATTGCTGTTGTTGTGTGTATGTAAGCTGTACCAGTGTATCTTCAGTATGTCTTGAGTATCTTGACCGCATCTCAGTCTCGCCTCATGCGGAATACAATCAGAATGCAATCATAATCATCGCTCATCGTATCCGCGCGCGTCGGCCGGTCCGAGACTACTAAGCCAACTGCTGCGACCCTCTACACCCTCTTTTACTCCCTGGTGCTGCCATTAGAGCTGCAGTCAGGGGCGATGGCAGCTCCTCACGTGCTTCCGCACAGCCTGCGCCTCATCTGCAAGGATGGGACGCACGTCGACGCCTACGCAGAAATCCTGTCGGTCGTCAGCCCCGTGCTCGCTGACCTCATAAGCATAGCCAAGCAGGGGGCTTCGGGCAGCTTGCCAGAGCTCAAGTGCACAGCGGACAGCGCAGACGACTGGGCGCTGCTCCTCAGCTTGATAAACCCGGCACTCAGAGCTCGGCTCCCAGACCACTGGGTAAGTCACGCACGCCACGCTAGGGAGCACCAGGCTCCCAGAATGGGTGCGCAAGGCACACGCATACAGGCACACGCAGGGTTCAGGATGCAGGCTCCCGAGCACCAGGGACTGGGCCGGCGCGCAAATTCGCGTGCCCCGCAGTGATGCGTAGCCTGCATCACGGGCACCGGCTCTGCGCGCCTGTGCTTTACGCGTGTCTGTAGGTCGAGCGCGTCGGCCTCCTGCGCCTCGCGCACAAGTACGCAGTCAGCGCGATCCAGGAGCGGCTTGTAGAGGCCATTTTGACCACGCTGCAGGACACGGCTGACAGCGCAGCACACGTAGTGCGGACGCTGGAAGTCCTGC
>VFQQ010005423.1_pt1 | contig 10570 bp, 12 predicted proteins | sample 3512341 | NCBI WGS metagenome assembly VFQQ01 (sample SAMN10412373, study PRJNA504923) | tailings metagenome | isolation source: Relicate 2 Philex TSF1 revegetated site | place: Philippines: Tuba, Benguet | collected 2017-08-29
GACGGATCTCAAGATCGAGTCGCTAGACCTTGCGATGATTGTGTTCGACATCGAGGATACCTTCGGCATCGAGATTCCGTACAACGCCAACGAGGACGTGGGCGACTTCAAGACTGTCGGATCGGTCGTTGACAAGGTTAAGGGCCTGATGGCCGCTGGGCCCGCCGCAGCGAAGGCGTAAGGACCCGTTTGACGTGCTTTCCCGCCCGCGAAACTGGTTGCCGCTAAGGCGACCAGTTTTTGTACTTGGCTGGACTGCAGTCCCAGATCTTAGGATATGAGAGCGATGGCAAAGGGCAACGGCACACGTCGTGTGGTCGTCACGGGTCTCGGCGTGGTTACGCCGATCGGGCTTAACGTCACGGACTTCTGGTCCAGCATGCAAGCTGGGAAGTCGGGTGTATCTGATCTCGGCGGCTTCCCGCTCGACGATCTCAAGATCCTGATCGCCGCCCAGATCAAGGACTTCGATCCCAAGGTCCGCCTCAAGAACTACAAGCGGGACAAGATCATCATGCACGCGGACCGCTACTCGTGGTTCGCGGCGGCTGCGGCCGAAGAGGCTGTACAACAGTCAGGCATCGAATTCCCGCTGGCCAACCCTTACCGTTCGGCCTGCATCATCGGCTCGGGCGCCGGCGGCCTCACGACGTTCGAGAACGCCTACCGCGATCTTTTCATTCACAACAAGCGCGCGACCAACCCGCTGACGCTCCTGCGCATCATCGGCTCGTCCGCATCCGCGCATGTCGGCATCGAGTATGGCGTCAAGGGTCCGACGTTCGCGACCTGCTCCGCATGTTCGACGGCGACGCACGCCATCGGCATTGCGCGCGACTACATCCAGAACGATCTCGTCGACGTCGCCATCGCGGGCGCTTCCGAATCGGTCATCAACTACGGCACGATGAAAGCCTGGCAGGCGCTGCATGTGCTGTCGCCTCAGGGCTGCTTCCCGTTCGCGAAGAAGCGCAACGGCACCGTCCTCGGCGAGGGCGCGGGTATCCTCGTGCTCGAGGAGTACGAGCATGCGAAGCGCCGCGGCGCGACCATCCTCGCTGAGCTCGTCGGCTACGGCATGGCCTCCGACAGCCAGGACATGGTGAAGCCGACCGTCGAGGGTCCGACTTACGCGATGCAGATGGCACTCGACGATGCCGGTATCGATCCGTCCGCGATCGACTATCTGAACGCGCATGGTACCGCAACGAAGGACAACGACATCAACGAGACGAAGGCCATCAAGGAGGTCTTCAAGAACGCGGCTTCCAAGCTCGCGATCTCCTCGACCAAGTCGATGACGGGCCATCCGCTCGGCGCCGGCGGCGGCATCGAAGCCGTGGCCTGCATCAGGGCTATGCAGGAAAGCTGGGTGCCGCCGACCATCGGCCTCGATGAGGTCGATCCGGAGTGCGATCTGGACTACGTGCCGAACGTTGGCCGTAACATGAAGGTCGACTACGCGATGTCGAATTCATTCGCATTCGGTGGCCTGAACGCCGTTGTCGTCTTTGGTCCCCCGCCGGCCTGATACGGGCGTCGGATCTTGATTGAGCCTCAGCTCTGAGGCTCAATGGCAGGCGATGCCGACCAATCTTCTTCCCAAGCGGCCCATACCGTCGCGGAGCGCGAAATCGCGCTCCGCTTCAGCGCCTGCGCGCCGTGTGCTGATTAAGGCGGGCCGGATCGCGGTCCGTGCGGAGCTTCTCCCCACCACAACAGCGGATCGCATTTGGGCCGCGCTGCCGATCTTTTCGACGGCGGAACGATGGGGCCAATCCATCCATTTCGAAACGCCTGTCGAGACGGGCCGCGATCGGACCGCGCGCGTGCTCGCGACGCCGGGCGACATCTACTTTTGGGTCGAAGACGATCGCATTCTGATCGTGCTCGGACCGACGCCCATCTCACGGCCAGGAGAATTGCGCTTGCCAAGACCTTGCAACGTCTGGGCAAAGGCACTGGATGACGTAACCCCCTTGAAGGATGTCGCTCCAGGTGAGAAGGTGTCTGTGACGGCCGCTTGAAAACATTGCCCGCTGCGATCCACACTGACGAAGGTGATGCATCGCGGCTTAAGCCTATTTGGCCGTCCAAGGGCCTAGAACATTGGCCAGCCAAAAAAGTGACTCGGGAGGCTGTGGTGCGGCACATACTCATCAGAGCGGGCAGTGTGGAGATTCGCGCGCGGTTGCTCGCGACGCCGACGGCAGATCGCATCTGGAGCGCTCTGCCGATCCGCGGATCTGTCCAGACCTGGGGCAAGGAAGTCTATTTCCGTACGCCCATTTCGCACGACCTCGAGCCGGATGCCCGTGTTGTCGTCAACAAGGGCGAGATCGCGTTTTGGCCGGATGGCGACGCCATAACGATCGGATTCGGCGCAACGCCGATTTCCAAACGCGGCGAAATTCGTTTCACCAGCAAGTGCAATGTGTGGGCCGTCGCGATCGACGACGTCGACCAGCTGAAGAGCGTTTATCCGGGTGAGCAGATCTCGGTGGTCGAGGCCGACAGTGAGGGCCGCGCTTGGATTGCCGGTCATCCGCTGCACGAGGCCCATCGCGGTGGCATGCATGCCGCTCTGTGTTCGTCGGGCGACGAAGGCGGCACAGCAGGCTGATAATAAGACTGATACGCACAACAAGGCCGGAGCGTTGGAGAGCCGCTCCGGCCTTACGTGCGCCCGGCGGACCGGGTGCTGAATTCGAGGTGTCCCTGGCGCCTTACTTCGCAGCGACCTTCTTCTCGACCACCGACTTCGAAACCTCGCCGGCGGCGACGAGAGCGCTGATGCAACCCTGCGAGAGGTTGCGGCCGACGGCGCGCATGCACTTGCGGACGCCGGGGCTGTCCGGGGTGTGCTGGCTGCAGTGGGCGTAGTAGTCGGAGGCGCAGGCCATCTTGACGGCGAGGCTGACGGCGCCGGCCTGGGTCGACGCGGCGAGCGTGCCGAGGGCGACAGCGGCTGCAAGGGCGGCGCGGGCTGCGAGAAGGGTGCTGATCGGGGTCATTGGCTCTCTCCATCACCAAGTTGATGAGGAGAGAGTGCCCTCAAAGCCGCCCGCCCGCTGTTCCCGGCGGAACGCGGTGATGCAAAAGGCAAAAAATCGGAAAAGTCCCTGGGACTACTCGGCCGCTTGGCTTGTCCGGGACTCGATCAGCGCCGGGAGACGCGTCCGCAGATCGTCGAGTTCGGCTTCGTCGAGCTTGAAGAACATGTTCTTCGCGATGCGCCGTTTGAGATTGTCGTCGAGCGCGCGCTCGAGCAACAGCACCGGCACGTCGCCCGGCGGATAGAACTGGGCCGGTCCGGTTACCTTGAAGTCGAGCACATGCTCGTAGAAGCTCCGCCACTTGGTTTGCGTCGCGACCAGGAGGTGCTTGGCATCCATGGCAATGCAGGCCGAGATGCCAGCCCGGATGGCCGCTGCGTAGAGGCGGGCGCGGTACCGCGTATTGTTGAGCTCGGGATCGATGGCGAGCCGGGACAGCTCGACCACCGTGCCCCCTGCGTTAGCCTTGATTCCTTCGACTTGCGGGTAGACCCGCTCGCAGGGGAGGGCCGCAGACGTAGCAGCACCCGGCGTATAGAAGCTGAGTCGCAGGGTGGCAATGCAGACGCCGCGGCGGAACAATCCCGCGACAACCGTCGTCGGCAATTCGTCATAGGGATCGGTGTAAATTCCGAACGGAGACGGCTCGATAAGCCCCGCGTTGACATAGCCGCGGTAGCGGAGCGCAAAGGCTTCGCGGCGGTTGTCGGAGGCGGAATACCAAACAGTGCTGACAACAGCATCTGCTTGCGCCGCTTCCATAGGTGCGGCCTCGAGCTGGGCTTGTGCTTTCACGAAGACGTCTCGCCGTTTTACGGGTGGAGGACACCCCGTTGTGAACCCCTCAGGCATCCTGAACGCAGTCTGAGATAGTCGAGTTCCGGAAACCGGCAATGGCTTTCCGTTGAGACTGAATGTCACGGAAGGCTCACCCAAGCAAGTCAAAGCCCTATTTATGCGGGTTTAGACCATCCGCAGACCTCGGACGACATCCAATTATCGTTAATTGAGTCTGGCTGAGGCGGGAATGCATCACCAGAGGAGGTCCCGGACGCGGGGACGGATCGAGACCTCCTCCTCGATGACCGAGACAAGGATATGAGGGCGATGTCCCGGCGAGGGCGATCGTGAGCGCTGTATAGCTAATGAAATCTGAACGGAAAAAATAAAGCTCTTTCTACGGAATACGTCGCGGGGGCAAAGCGTTTTCTCACCCCGTCGCTATGCGCAACCCCTCCCGGAGCACATCCATAAGTTGCCGGGTTGGCTTTCTCGAAAAGATTTCGAGGGCAAATCTAGGTGGATAAATCAAAGCAAGCGAAGAGAGTCGATGCGCTCCCCGTCATTGTTGGAAGGTCTGCCGAACGGCGAATATTATATAAAGGTCTCAGCATGATAATTTCAGAATAGAGTGCGGAATTAAAGGTGCTGTATTTTTATTGCAATTCCCTATGAGGCGGCAAAGCGCCGTCAATATTAATTGCTCATTAGCCATGAATCGGCATTCTTTCGCGCAATCTCCGGATGCGGCGACGGCGGATGATGCGCTGGCGCGGACGGAGAAAAAGCAAAAAAGGAAGGCCGCGATGTTCAGCCAGAAATCAAATGAGCTTCAGTGGAAACTCGATGCCCTCGATAGGTCCCAGGCCGTCATCGAGTTCAACTTGGACGGCACCATCGTCACAGCCAACGCAAACTTCCTAGGTGCAGTCGGATATGCGCTGCCCGAGATCCAAGGCAAACATCACAGTCTCTTTGTGACGCCGGAGGAGCGGGCAAGCCAGGACTACGCAAGGTTTTGGGCTGCCCTCAATAGGGGCGAATTCCAATCCGGCGAATTCAAGCGCGTCGCCAGAGGCGGCAAAGAGATCTGGATCCAGGCCACCTACAATCCGCTCCTGGATTCGAGCAGCAGGCCCTTCAGGGTCGTGAAGTTTTGCACGGACGTGACGGCCCGCAAGCTGCAAGCGGCGGACTACGAGGGGCAGATCGCCGCGATCGGCAAATCCAACGCGGTCATTCACTTTCAACTGGATGGAACGATCATTACGGCAAACGCCAATTTTCTCGGCGCTGTCGGATACGCCCTCGACGAGATCGTCGGCAGACATCACCGGATGTTCGTGTCCGACGCGGAGCGTAATAGTGCAGCCTACCCAGCTTTTTGGGAGGCGCTCCGCCGCGGCGAGTTTCAGGCGGGCGAATACCGGCGCGTGCGCAAAGGCGGCAAGGAGATGTGGCTCCAGGCAACCTACAATCCGATTTTCGACGCGTCAGGACGCCCCTTCAAGGTGGTGAAGTTCTGCACTGACATCACCGCACAGGTGAATATGAAGGCGGCGTTGAAGCAGACCATCGACATAGATCTCGGCAAGGTCACGCAGGCCATTGCCGACACGACGCAGCAAATTGCGAGTGCGGCAACATCTTCTGCGGAGACCTCGACCAATGTCCAAGCCGTGGCATCCGCGGCCGAGGAACTTGTTTCCTCTGTGCGCGAGATCGGCCGCCGCGTGGCCGAGGCGTCGCAGGTCACCAACCAGGCGGTAACGCTCGGTAAGCAGACGAACGAGATCGTGAGCGGACTGGCCTCGTCTGCTGATCGCATTGGCCAAGTGGTCAGCCTGATCAACACCATCGCATCGCAGACCAACCTGCTCGCCCTCAACGCGACCATCGAGGCCGCGCGCGCCGGCGAGGCAGGCAAAGGATTTGCCGTCGTTGCCTCGGAAGTGAAGACGCTGGCGAGCCAGACGGCCAAGGCGACCGCCGAGATCGCGTCTCAGATCGCAACGGTGCAGGCGGGCACGAATGACGCCGTCTCCGCGATCCAGGAGATCACGACGGTGATCAACTCGATCAACGACATCTCCAATGGCATTGCGGCTGCGATCGAGGAGCAGAGCGCCGTCACCCAGGAAATCTCGGCCAACATGCTGACCGCCTCGAACGGCGTACAGGTAATCACCGAGAACATGGCAAAAATCGCAACCGCCACGTAAGCGGCGAACGTGTCCGCGCGGACGGTGATGGAAGCCTCGAAGACCCTCGTGGCCTGAGGCCCGCCCCGCCTCGGGAAGTCAGATCTTGTGGTGAGCGGCCTCGCCGACTGAGGCGATCGCATCGAGCAGGATCCTTCGGAGCTGATCCGAAGGATAAGCGTGGAGCGCATCGCCATAGGCAAGCCGCAGCCAGTGGCGCAGGTCACGCAATTTGCAGATCGTCATCGCGCAGCTCTGGGAACGCTCGAGCGCATCGCAGTCCGCAAGTGAGGCCTGCAATACGTCGGCATTTCTACCGATCGGCGTCGCCGCGATCCGGTCGAGCATGGCATCGATCCGTAACGTAACGTCGTCAGTCAGGCGCGTGTCGGGCATTCAGTGCCTCCGCCGGATGTGACCACGACGGAAAGCTACAGTTATTCGTTCTTTCCCGCGCGATCCCGCGCACGCGCATCCACAAGCAAGAGTGCATCACCCCGCGCCTATGACGCGTTTCAATCGAACGCGGAGGCTCTAGTAATCCCGGTTCGCTCGGCCCATCTCCGGCCAGTGCTGAAAGGGAGCAAAAGATGAGAATGCGAAACGCGGTGCTGTCGCTCGGATTTTTGTTGTGCGCGCCGGGGGCGGCCTTGGCCGAAGACCCGGATCTCATCTTCAGAAAAACGACCGTTTGGAAGTTCCTTTCTCCCGATCATAAGCTCGGCACCTACGCCATCGACGACCCGGACGTTGAAGGCGTCGCCTGCTACTTCACAGTTCCGGAAAAAGGGGGGTGGATCGGCTGGCTTGGGTTGGCAGAAGAACTCTCCAACGCTTCGCTCTCTTGCCGCCAGGTTGGACCGATCGAGTTCAAGAAGAAGCTCTCGCAAGGCGACGAGGCCTTCAGCCAGCGCCGGTCGCTGATCTTCAAGCGCATGCAGATCGTGCGCGGATGCGATGCCAAGCGCAACGTGCTGGTCTATCTCGTCTACACCGACAAAATGATCGAGGGCAGCCCGGAGAATTCCACGTCGAGCGTGCCGATCAGCCCGTGGGGCGAGGCGACGCCTCCCGCGAAATGTGCGGATTGGATCAGCGATTGAGCGAGACAGTCGACCTTACGAATGCGTAAGGCGGAGAACAAGCTCCCGTAAAGAGCGAGTGCTAGCGTTTTCTCCCCCATAGGAGGAAACGTCATGAAGAAGTCACTGGCTACCGCCATCGCCGCGAGCATCCTGATCTTGAACGTAGCTCCTGTCTTCGCGGCTGACGCTGCAGCACCCACCACCAAGGCCGATTGCAAAAAAATGGCTGGGATGAAATGGGATTCTAAGACCCACGCCTGCGTGAAGAAGTAATCCGTTCGGAGGGGAGACAATGCGTTGCGGGCGCGTGCTCCTCGCGGCTTCGGCCGCTGTAGCCTGCAGTCTCTCCTCCACCCCCCGCGCCGCACCACCCTCCGAGGGTGGTGCGTGCGCCGCCATCACCAGAGATTTGCTAGGGCAGATCGAAACGCTCAAAGAGCTCAAGGCCCATCCAGACAACGGCTTTAAGGAGTTTTCGAGCACGAAGAAGCATCCCGAAAAGCCGGAAGACCCCCAAAAGGAATTGTCGCGCGAGCGCGAACGTATCGAGACGTTGAACATCATGCTGCCGGGCATGGGATGCCCGCGCCTCGATATCGACCACGAGTTGGCCCAGCCGCTCAACCAGGCGCTGTTGCCGCCTGCGTCGAAGGATTCAAAAAAGCACCATAAGCACGGATTTTAGCTGGTGGCCTCACGTGACGCGCAGATAGCCGGACATTCCCGTCTTCTGGTGCTCGATGATGTGACAGTGAAAGGCCCAGTCGCCCGGATTGTCGGCGACAAGAGCGAGCTGCACCTTCTCATTCGCGTTGATCAGATACGTGTCCGTCACTTGCGGCGCCACCTCTCGCGTCGATGACGCGAGCACGGTGAAGCTCATCCCGTGTAGATGGATCGGGTGCACGTGCGGCGTGAGGTTCTCGACATTGAGAATGTAGCTTTTGCCGAGCTTCAGTTCCGCCAGAGGTGACGTCGGATCCGGCGTATCTCCCGGCCACGGCACCTTGTTGATGGCCCAGAAGCTGTAACCGAGTGATCCGCATAGGCTGTCGACTGCCGCATTCTCGGCCGTGGCGCTGAGTGCAAGCGAGATGCGTTGTGCGGTTGAGACGTCGGCCTTTGCAACGGGATTTTCTGCCAAGGGAGCGAGATCGCGGACATCGCGTTTGAGAGAGCCGCCGACGGCACGGAACGTTGCGATGGTCTTGGGGGTCGTGCCGCGCGTGTCTTTCAACATCGCGATTGCGCCCTCCGTATCAGGCATCCGCACCGCAAGGTCCACACGCTGGCCAGGGCCGAGCATCAGAGAGTCGAGCGGGAATCGGGCAGGCACCGGGTTCCCGTCGATGGCAATGACGGAGGCGTCAGCCCCCTCCATGCTCATCCGGTAAATTCGCGTCACATCCGTGATCGCAACGCGCAGGCGTACGAGACCACCCGCGGGGGCGTCATACTGCGGCTCTCCGATCCAATTGGCCGTTCGCACAGTGCCGAACGTTCCGGATTTCCCCGCATCTCTCGGCAGGAATTGCGCGATGAACTGTCCGTCCTTCCCGAGACGCCAGTCGCGCAGATTGAGAACGACCTCACCGTCGAATTTCGGATCGTCGGGATTTTCGACGACGATCACGCCGGTGAGACCATGGCCCATCTGCGTGAGGGTGTTGCAGTGCGGATGATACCAGAAGGTCCCCGCATCCGGCGGTGTGAACGCGTAGTCGAAGCTTTCACCCGCGTTGACGTAGGGCTGCGTCAGGAACGGAACGCCATCCATCCTGTTGGCGATCCGCAAGCCGTGCCAGTGGATCGTCGTCGGCTCGTCGAGCGCGTTGACGAGTTGGGCCGCGAACGGCTTGTCCTTGGTCATCCGAAGCGTCGGCGGCATGCCTGCATCGCCGTAAGTCAGCACATTCTTGGTTGGTGCCGTATCCGAAAGCGGCGCTTCCGTCCTGTGCGCTTTGAGGATCTGAGTCTCGAGCGGTGCAGCAAGCCCGAAACGCCCGGCGAGACCTAAGCCGGCAGCATAACCTCCCGCCATTGCGGAAGCTGCCAAAAGCTTACGGCGTGTGAGAAGAGGCATGAGGGCTCCAGCTTCGGGCGAACGGCAAGTGACGGTCTAAAGTATACGTAGATATTCATCAATGCAGCTGCGAGGGAACGTGCCCGGGTAGATGATCTGACGCGTTGTCACAGTGAAGTTGGCCTACGGATGCGGTTCGAGGATATTTCGCGGGCGTTTCCGGGGCGCTGGAGAGTAGCGGCCTAGATCGCGTCCGTCTAAATTCTTGACCGCAAGAATTTGTGCCTGATAGGAAAAGTGCCCCAGTCAGCTGGCGCGCGCATGCCGCCGGCCAATGACGGAGCGACCGCCATGACGATCGGCCTGCAGCCTGTCACGCCTTCTCTTAATCTCCTGGACGAAGATGACGTGCTGCCCATGTTGCGGTGTTGGCGCCAGCAGGGTCTGCGAACGGCGCTCGTCACGCTTGTCGGTGTGGAGGGCGGAGCGCCGCGCCAGCCCGGAGCGCAAATGGCGGTGAATGAGCACGGCGGCTACGCCGGTTATCTGTCTGGCGGCTGTCTCGAACAGGCCGTTGCACTCGAGGCCAAGGACGTCATAGCGCGCGGAGAAAATCGCCTCGTGCGGTATGGCAAGGGCTCGCCATACTTCGATATCCAATTGCCCTGCGGCAGCGGCCTCGATCTCTATTTCGATCAGGCGCTCGGAAACGCCGAACTTGCGACGATGCTGGACTTTCGCGGTCGCCGCCAGTCCTTCGTGCTGACGACGTCCGTCAAGGATGGGCAGAGCGAGGTCTCGGCCTTATCGGGTGCAATACCTGCGAGCCGTCGCGATAACGACGTCTTCACGCGCGTCTATCCGGCTTCACTCCGCCTTGCCCTGATTGGAAACGGCCCGGCGCTTACCGGCATTGCAACGCTCGCCAAAGCGACGGGGCTCGACACGGCGATCTGGTCAACGGACGAGGTCACGCGCCGCCAGCTGGCCGCGGCCGGCCTGCAGTCGGGCGGCACGGGCGAGGATCTCGACCGCACGATTGCCGATCTCGACGCGACGAGCGCGGTCGTCATGGTCTTTCATGATCACGAAGCCGAGCCGCGCATCCTGGAGCGTTTGTTGCAGACGTCCTGCTTCTACCTCGGTGTACTGGGGAATCGCGCGGTTCATCGCGCGCGGTTGGAAACCTTGCGCGCAATGGGGATCGCGCCTGAAGCGCTGGCGCGTATTCACGCTCCCGTCGGCTCAATTCCCAACGCGAAGAGCAAGACAACCTTCGCCTTCGGCGTTCTCGCGGAAATGTTCGCCGAAGCGAAAGCGCAGAACCTCATCGCTTAGGCCATAGATTTCGGCTTAAGATATTGAAATATTTGGTGGGCCCGCCAGGACTCGAACCTGGAACCAGGCGGTTATGAGCCGCCAGCT
>VFQQ010005424.1_pt1 | contig 10570 bp, 15 predicted proteins | sample 3512341 | NCBI WGS metagenome assembly VFQQ01 (sample SAMN10412373, study PRJNA504923) | tailings metagenome | isolation source: Relicate 2 Philex TSF1 revegetated site | place: Philippines: Tuba, Benguet | collected 2017-08-29
TGTGCCATAGGAGGTCGTAGTGGTTCGGCTGTTCACTTGATGCAAAAAAAAGGGTTCAAAAAAATCTATAATCTCGACGGGGGTATCAATGCTTGGCAAAGAGCAGGATATCCTATTACTTCTCTCAAAAAATGAAATCTCTCATCTTGATTTTTTCATTCTGTATCATGCTATTTGGTAAAACTTCCGCCCAATCTCCCAAAGTAAGTAGTGGACCCTATAATCTTCTTCTGCGGACGTTGTTGTCACACTCCGTGCCAGAGGTAGATGTGCAGCAATTGGCTCATACCAAAGAAAAAATTGTGTGGGTAGATGCCCGCGAAAAACGCGAATATGAAGTGAGTCATCTGCCCAATTCAGTTTGGGTAGGCTATGATCAGCTAGATTTATCACCTCTGACTCATACCCCCAAAAATCAGCCAATAGTAGTGTACTGCTCGGTGGGATATCGAAGCGAAAAAGTAACTGAAAAGCTTATTAAACAAGGATTTACCAATGTCAAAAACCTCTACGGAGGGATTTTTGAATGGAAAAACCAAGGCGGTGAAGTAGTCAATGAAAAAGGCAAAACCGACGATGTTCATGCCTACAGCAAAACATGGGGCGTATGGCTTACAAAAGGCAACAAAATCTATCAATAAGTCCAAAGCCGCTTCTTTTATTTGATTTATACAATTTTTTCTCACCTGTGTGATAATTACCACCATCTCGGTAATTCCTGAGATTTACTTTTGTTGCTACATCACCACCACCCATTCGTTTTCATCAACGATATGATTCAGCAAGAACCTAACGACTCGACCGAAAAAAAACTTTTTACGGCCCTACGCCTGCTCATAAGACTTCTTTTAGGAGCTGTAGCCATCTTTTTTTTATTGGTTTCGGTTCTTTTTTTCGGCACGCCTAGCCTGCCTACTGAAGAGCCTGCCGTAGTCCAAAAACCCTATACCAAGCCCGATTCAAATTTTACAGGTCTATGGATAGCCCCGGCCGATTGGCGAATGTCTCAGCTGAGTACAGAAAAACAACAGCTAGTCAAATATGGCAAAGAGCTCATCGCCCATACCGCTACTTACTTGGGTCCCAAAGGTAGTGTGAGGCATGTATCAAACGGCATGAATTGCCAAAACTGCCACCTCAATGCAGGCACGCAGCCTTGGGGCAACAATTATTTTGCCGTTGAAAGTACTTATCCAAAATTTAGAGAACGCTCAGGTGGGATTGAGGATAAAATCAAACGAGTAAATGACTGTTTTGAAAGAAGTCTCAACGGAAAAGCACTAGATTCCACCTCTCGCGAAATGCAAGCGATCATCACCTATATCAAATGGCTGGGTACGGGAGTCGCCCCTAAAACCGCGCCCAAAGGCTCGGGTATCTTCAAGTTAAAACTCCTCAACCGCGCCGCCGACCCCGATAAAGGCAAAATAGTATATGAGCAAAAATGCCAAAGTTGTCACCAAGCGCAAGGGGAAGGAGTATTGGCTGCCGACGGGAAGAGCTACTCATTTCCACCTTTGTGGGGCAAAAACAGCTACAACATTGGCGCTGGACTTTACCGTATCTCCAATTTTGCCGGTTATGTAAAATACAATATGCCTTTGGGTGCTACTTACCAAAACCCTCAGCTCTCCGACGAAGAAGCCTGGGACGTAGCAGCTTTTGTCAATTCTATGCCGCGCCCCACCAAAGACCTTAGCCAAGATTGGCCCAATTTGGCAGGCAAGCCTTTTGACCATCCCTTTGGCCCTTATGCTGATTCATTTTCCGAAAAACAACATAAATATGGCCCTTATCAACCTATCAAAGCGTGGAAAGAAAAGCACAAAGGATTGAAAGTACCTCATTCTAAATTGGCCAAGCTTTAAACATCTTTCTTATCATGAAAATCAAATTATTACTTTCATTCCTTTTCGTTTTTGTCTTGATTGGAAACAGTTTTGCCCAAAACAAGAAAAATAAAAAAGAACCTATCCACCACCTTGTATTTCAGCTTTCTAGCCCTGATACAGCCGTATATCGCGCGCTCACTCGCCAAATTTCTAATGTTTTGAACTATTGGCCTACCGCCCAAATCGAAGTAGTGGTTCACAATAAAGGGGTGAGTTTTATGCGTAAAGACCAAAGCACTTTCCAACCCGAAATACAATCTCTAAAAGACAAGGGAGTGGAGTTTGCCGTTTGTGAAAATACCCTCAAGCAACAGAAACTTTCCAAAGATCAGATTTTACCACAAGCTCGCTTTGTACCTGTCGGAATTGCCGAACTCGTCCTCAAACAAGAAGACGGCTGGGCCTACATCAAAGCCGGATTCTAAGCCCCAAACCTTGCCCTTATGCCTACAAGAAGATATTTTATCCAGTCGGGGCTAAATTAGATCAAAATCGAATTTATTTTGCCACCGAAAAACGTTTCAATCCTTGTGTAACTTTTATCACTGACTCAAAAGGAGTTTTTATATTTTTTAGAGGAAAAATATAACTTAAGCTTCTTAATTCGATGGACAATCATCATCAAATCCTTATCATAGGTGGCGGCAATGCTGGAATATCTCTCGCTGCTCAGCTCCTTCTCAAAAATCACAAGCTTGACATTGCAATCGTTGACCCTGCCGATAAACATTACTACCAACCTGCTTGGACGCTCGTGGGAAGTGGAATATTCGACATCAACAAGACCGTACGTAACGAAGCATCGGTGATGCCCCAAGGCGTAAAATGGCTCCAAGTAACAGCCCAAAGTTTTGAACCCCACAACAACGCTGTTCATACCACGGGCGGCACCTATACCTACGATTATTTGGTAGTTTGTCCGGGTATTCAACTCAACTGGTCGGCGGTAAAGGGCCTTACCGAGACCCTCGGTAAAAACAACGTATGCAGCAATTACAGTTTTCAACATGCCCCTTACACTTTTGAATGCATCAAAAACCTCAAAAAGGGAAAGTCGATATTTCACAATCCACATACACCCGTAAAGTGCGGCGGAGCCCCGCATAAGATAATGTACATGGCGGCTGATTACTTCCGTAAAAATAATGTTTTGGACCATATCGACATTCAATATTGGAGTGGTGGCACCAAGCTTTTTGCTGTTCCGAAATATGAAAAGACGCTGCTGGGCGTATGTGAAAAAGCCAATATCCAGCTTCATTTTTTTCAACGCTTAGAAGAAATAGATGGTCCTAACAAACGCGCTCGTTTTGTAGGCTTTGGCGACCACAACAAAGACGTAGAAACTTGGGTGGACTTTGACATGATACACGTCACTCCTCCCCAATCAGCACCCGATTTTATCCGTAATAGTCCTTTGGCCAATGCCGGAGGGTGGGTAGACGTTGATAAAAACACTTTACAACATCCCAAATACCTCAATATATTTTCGCTCGGCGACGCTTCAGGACTACCCACTTCCAAGACAGGTGCAGCGATTCGTAAACAAGCGCCGGTAGTAGTGGAAAATCTCCTTTCTATGATTGCTCACCATCCACTCAATGCCTCCTACAATGGCTACACCTCATGCCCTTTGGTGACAGGCTATGGCAAACTCGTCTTGGCCGAATTTGACTACAATAATCAACCGCAAGAAACCTTCCCTTTTGATCAAAGTAAAGAACGTTGGAGTATGTATATGCTCAAAAAAGAAATACTCCCACGCATGTACTGGAATATGATACTCAAAGGGAAAGCTTAATTTCCCGTATTTTTCAGCCAAAAACCCGTTAAAAAAGCCGAAAATCTTTTTGTAACGGGTTTTCTATTTTTCTTCAAAACTTGCCCAATTTAATTAGTTTGTGATAAGGAAATACCTCATAATCAATACCATTTATTCATATCTCACTTCACCATCATTATAAATTCTGTATTAGTTAACTTCTAGAGCCTTACTAAAGCAAACCATTATAAAGATCGAGTCATTATTTATAGCATATAGGTATTTAGCCAAGAAAAAACGACCCGTGGCGTAATTTATGACAATAGTACCAAAACAGTTTATACCTTAACTGAAAATTTCATTTAAAATAAAAAGACATGAGAGCTTTTTTCATTTTTCTATTTTCAGTATTAGTCTGCTTTACAGTAGAGGCAAAGATGCGAACATATGTAGGTAGTACTCCAGCCCATAGCATTATAAGAAATTTTTTAGGGGTTTCTTCAACCGATTCGATTGATTTCATTCGTTGGAAACTGGAGGTGGATTCGGGCAAGTACAAACTCCAGTGTCAGTATGGTATATCGAAGCCCAATACCTCAGGTTTTCTGGATGAAAAACGTGTCGCTTTTGAAGGAACATTTACCTTATCCAATCATTTTTATGATTTAGGCCACAACAATAAGCACCTCTCAATACTAGAATTAAACACCAATGTCCTACATTTTCTGGATGACTACCGTCGTATGCTTAGTGGAAATGGTGGATATAGCTATGCTTTAAACAACGCTCAGCCTACTGAAACTGATGAATTCAACGCTCATTCTGAACTTAGCCCCGCCTCCTCTCCACTGATTTTTGAAGGAAGAACTCCCTGCCAAGAACTATCCGCTTACTTAGGATTAAATAAAAACGAGGATTGCATAAAAATGAAATGGTATCTTCATTTTTATACCGATTCTGTTACGCACAAGCCCTCTTACTTCCTTATGGCAGGTATGGGTTACCGAAAAAACAATATGGCAAAAGGGAAATGGGAAATAGTAACCACCCCAAGCGGGCACTCGCTTTTCAGGCTTTATTTTGACCGCTGGAGTCGTCCACTGGACTTACAGAAAGGAAGCGAAAATATCTTGTTTTTTGTTGATAATCATGGACATTTACTGACTGGAAATGCTGATTTTAGCTACACTCTCAACCGCATACAGCAAGAAGACAAAAAATAATATTCTTGAACATTCTTATCTCTATCTCGGAAAGGCGCAAGGTTTGTAGCTCACAAGCCTCCGCAAAAACAAACGACTTTGGAGAAGTCAAAAAGAAGCGGAGGAGAAAATCGCTAAACATTCATAAAAAAGAAGAGAGTTTTGGGGGCAGTATTACAACTATTTTCTTTTTGCGGACGTCTTTTGTATAGTATCCAACCAGCGATTTTTATGCGTTTCATGCTCAGCGCTCTATTCTACTGTATTTTATTACTCCCTTTTGCCTCCTCTTGCTCAAAAGACAATCAAGATTGCGGGTGTAATGGTTCAACGCGCCGTATTCTGGAAAACGTACAAGCCCGATACACGGGTGAAGGTGTGTTTGTAGTTCCTGACATAAATTCTGGATTCATTCAGGTCTATCCGTGTGAGGTAGATACTACTTGGGAAATTAGTAAAGATGAAAATACCTGGAACTACACCATTTCGGGCGACCTCAAAAAGCATTGTTTTGGCCCAAATCCTGAGTTAGAACTCCCCTATCCAGGAGGAAAGATTCGGCTTACAAATATCCAAAAGAGGTAATAGACTGCTACATCAAGATTGGATGAAACATGTATTTAACGTAATATTTAGTACTTTAGCCATCGACTAAAAAGATTATAAAACAGGCTAAAACCGTATTTATATGCGTGAAATAAAATGGGTTTCTATCATATTGTTGATTAGTACGTGTTGTTCAAGACCTTATACGCTAACTGCGTCGCTAAATAAATCTCGTTGGTTTGGTTCTGGAGAAGCCACAGAAATCCATACCAAAGAAAATGAAACATGTTTAATCGAGCGATTTAGCCTAATAATTCGAACAGACCTTCCGTTTGCTAAACAAAATCGTAACAGTACTTTGAATATCACAGGCTGCGTGAGTCCGTGTACACCCACTCAGCTCCTAGGCTTTTATCATATACCTTTAGAAAAAGGCACTCATAATTTAGCATTACCAGACACCTGTCTACCCTATAAAACCGCCAAATCGTCGGATTCATTTACGGTGGGAGGGAAAGCTTCTTTGCACATAATGAATACCCAGACGGGAAGTTCTAAAACATATTACCCGTTCTCTGAAGGCGATAAAGGTTGGATAAAAGTAACTAAACTTAATCGGGCAACGGGGAAGATACAAGGCCGATTTAATATAACCTTAACAAGCTCAAAGGGCGAAACACTTCATTTCAAAAGAGGTAAGTTCAATAGCAAACTGATTACGCAATAATACGAGGTTTGTATCAAATATGGGTTTGTGATTAGTTAGTTATTAATGTGTTCAGGAAGGAAACAGTAGTATTTCAATAGTAGATTTGTGATTGAGTCACAGGTCTTAACTCAATTCCTTTCATCTTTTTCAAATAAATCCTATATCCTGTGAAGCAAATCATAAATATCATTAATAAAGCAATTGAGATAGGCAGGGTTTTCTTAAACTTCTCTATAAACGAAATTCCCTTATATGGAACAAGAGCCATTAATAGAGCTAAAGGAAGGCCAAATACAAAGAATGTCAAAAGACCTACTATCCAATCAATTATAGAAATTAATAGCTCGTCTGAGTTGGCAAAGTATCGGGCATTAAATTCAAATATAATTTCCACTACAAAAAGCAGTACTACAGCAATCCAAAGATTCTTGGCTTTCATAATCTATTGCCTGTGAAATACAGCGTTAAATATAAAATCAAATAAAGGCAGTTATATGGCATTCTACAGCATTTTTTCATTATACAATTAATTTTGGCGAAGAATTAAAAACAAAACCCCTCAAAACAGCGTGTTTTGAGGGGTTTTTGAACTTTTGGTGATCCCGCTGGGACGTCCCTTTGGAAATCGAACCCTCACTGATAATGACTGCGTTAAGTACTTAACTTAACACTGTGCCACCGACGTTTCAGCCGCCTAAGCAAAAAAAAGATTAGGCTCTCTGAGCCAAAACCTCTGTTGCTGGATGCGCTTTCAAAACGCCAGTCCCGGTGACACACTCATGCTTTCCCAGTAAATCCATCAAGCGATCTATTTGCTTATCTTTTGCGGCTATTTGCTGGTCTTTCACTTCTATTTGCTTGCTAAGGCGCATAAAGCTTTCCTCTAACTTTTTCAAGTATTCTTGAAGGTAGTTTTCATTTGCAGCTACCAAAGCAGGAGCATCCGCAAACATCTCTCCTTCTCCAGTAAGTAGCCATGAAGAATTGACTTGAGGATATTTCTTTAGTAGAGCAGTTATAAAGTCAAAACCTGGCTTCACTTTTCCCTCGATTATATATGCTACATTTGAATAACTTCTCCCCAGCGATTTCGCAAATGAGTTATTATTCATCCCTAAAGCTTCAATGATTCCTTTAATTCGGAGTGAGATGTCAGTTTGTTCCATGGTCGTTAGTTAATTAAGATGCTTTATTTTTAATTACCATAACATCAATGATTTTTGTGGCAAGGTCATTGGATATACTTAGCCCGTTCTGTAAATCCTCTAATAAAGCCTCTTCTTTGGCATTAACAATGCCATCGGCTAAGATAAAGTCTACAGCCGTCGCAAAAAGGGTTGGCTTCATTGTTTCTTTAACGATCGGAAGTGCCGCCGTCACTATTGCTTGCACTCCGTATTTAGATTTTAAAGAATCTAATCTGCGATATGCTTCTAAACTATTAAATCCTTCCATGTAATTATTGCTATGCATAAATCCCACCAAAGCCTCAATTTCATCATTACCTATTTCTCCATCTATTGCGACGCAGGCATATACAATAGCAAAAAAGGCTTCGCGGTCACTATTGAACTGAATAGAAGGTTGAGATGTAGAAGAAAAAAGTTTACTGAAGAGTCCCATATTAAATGAATTATAAAGTTGTTGTTTTGATTTATTAATGAATTTGTGATTATCTAATTTTAGAAATTCGATAGAGTCGTTAACGGTGTATTAAGCCTAACTTCTGCCTAATAATGCTGACTCAGCTACTAGCTAAACAAAATATTTCAAATGCATAATGTTTTGAAAATGAGCTTATTGCAAAATTTTCAAAATTTATTTTATCTAAAATTAGGTAATTGTTTATCTAATTTTAGATATTTGTATCAGATAGCAACAACAAATAAACAACTTTTTGACAAATGATAATAAAAGTTGTAATAATTATTTACTAAACGGCAAAGTTATGACACTCGAAGATGTACGCCTGATGTACCATGACGGGGTTATCAAGAAGAAGGCCCGCTCCGAAATCAAGAAGGATTTTGTTGAGCTTTTTGGGTACTCTACCGACCAGCAATTTACGATGATGATGGCCGTTGGGAGTTCAGAAATTCCTACGCCTAAAGAACTGGATTGGCTGATGTCGACCGTTCAGCGGTATCATAATCACTATACAGAGCACCAACTTACTTTCCAATAATCATGTGCGACGCAATAATAATGCTCCTAACATTTGTCCTGACATTTTTGGCAGGTTGGTTATTAGCTTCTATAGGTAAGAAAAAGCCATGAAACATCCTGACGCTACTCTTATCGCTCAGTACCTCCAGACGGTGGTACGTATGGCAGAGCAAAGCTCCGATGTGGTGGCAAGGCGTCACCTCAAGTATGCAGCAGCCAACGTAGCGGCACACCTTACCGGTGAGGCTGACATGAGTCAAGAGTTTCAGTTTATGATTCTTAATAACCCTAAACCTCAAGAAAATGTGTAACGGAATCGACGTCTATGTATCCAATATTGCCCCTAGGCAACAGGATATATATAAGGAAGCAATGGCGTGGATGGATAGTATGCGAGACCAGCCCGGCAATCGTATCCAACAAGAAACCCAAATGCGCTTGCTTACTGCTTTACTCTGCCGTGGTGGAATCCCAATAGTGGAGTTTTTGGATACCTATTACAGTCAGCTTCATACCCCCCAATCTACTACCCCTCCCCCCCCAAGCATCGCCAGTACTGCTGAGGCAAAGCCCGATTTGAGGACTTGCCGAGGCTGCGGCAAGCAATTTTCACAGAAGGCTTTCAACGGCCACGGCGAAAGTCGATGCTTAGTCAAGCATGGAAAGGAGGAGCCGAAATGAGCATGGACGTAATTCTTTGGCTCATCATGTTTGTGGTGATATGGCCTTGGTTAACGCGTGTAAACCCTAAAAAGCCAGAACAATGAAAAAGGAGACGATTCCCGTAGAGAGTGTCCGATTTTCGGAAACACTCATCAAGAAGGTAGATTCGGTGGTTAAGCCAGTGCTATACTGGCACAAGCAGCTTAGAAAGCAGCATCGCGGCAACTTCTTTGCGCGGCTTCGATATGCGTATGTCTACTACCGTTTCAATCGCGCCCAAACTCGCTACTTCAATCACCTCTTAACCCGAAAACCATGATTCAACTTAATACAACTGAAGAACAAAACAGGAAAGCTCAAGAAGCCTTAGATGAATTTCGGCAGAAGGTAGGAGCTACAAATGTGATGATTGCCTATACCAAAGGGGACCCCATCAAAATACATGGAGAAGGAGGTATGAATACAGATTCTATTGTAGGTATAAGAGGTGCTCTGACGGTCAATTGCCAAGACTTTGATACCCATGTCACAGTGTTAAACTTTGTTTTGGATATCTACCGTCGGCATTTTCCAGAGGTTTATATCTGCTGTATGAATAAACTTTTCCCCTAACCACCGGACATTGTTTAGAGGTTTAGGTTTTTTCCACTCTCGCACCTACTTAGGTGCTCAGAGTGTCCGGTGAGGATGTATGAGTAAGTCTCCTGTAGTGTAAAGGCCGCACACCTCCGCCACAGGGAAAGTACTGGTTCGAGTCCAGTCAGGAGACCCAACGAGGACGCCAGTCCACAAAGCTCTTAGGTGGGGTAACGCCCACCTATAGGGTATTTTTTGACCTTATTTTTAGTAAAAAAAGCATGAATTACACGCCCCAAATCAACTATCACGAAGCCGTAAAACGCTGGTGTAAGCGAGTCGAAGAGTACAACAATCAGTGTGCCAGCGTCAGCTCCCGCAGGCAAATCAAGCTACCAAATGGCGATGTCGTTGAGCGTACTATTACCCGCAAAAAAGGCACACTCAAGGCAGCTGTCAAGGCTACGGGGATGCACCTCATTGCCCAGTATGCTGAGGCTTGGGCCAATGCCAACCGCCACCACCACAACATGGCTCACCCTGATGATGTATATCTACGTACCAATCGCGTCGAGATTGGAGAGCGGCTCCAGCGGTCGCCGCGTAGTGTATACGATCACGTCCAAAAGCTCATCGAAGTGGGGCTGATTTCGAAGTACACATTTTGCGGCCGTCAGCACAGCTACCGCCTGTGGATATCTCCCCAAATCCTGTTTGGCGAAAAAAGCGAAAAGGCCGAAAAAATCGTTTCAAAAGCCTCAAAAAGCCCTCTTTCCGTGTCAGTACGGCAAAATTTGCCGCCTTCTGATATTTCACAGAAACAACCTTCAACTACAATAATAGCGGTAGATAGTGGAAAAACACGGAAACAACAACACGGAAACAACGAGGATCCGCACAGTCTGGCTCAAAATGCCAACAAACCGGCAAATTCGAAGCCTAGCACGGAAACAAGACAGCCGGGGGGGCGCGGCGGCGATTTTCTGCCCCCTGTGGATAACACCGCTCCCTATGCGAAATTTCTCCGACTGCCCGCCTATTTCAAAACCCTGAG
>VFQQ010005425.1_pt1 | contig 10569 bp, 11 predicted proteins | sample 3512341 | NCBI WGS metagenome assembly VFQQ01 (sample SAMN10412373, study PRJNA504923) | tailings metagenome | isolation source: Relicate 2 Philex TSF1 revegetated site | place: Philippines: Tuba, Benguet | collected 2017-08-29
GATGTACAAGGTGCTGATGCTCAACGACGATTACACGCCGATGGAATTCGTCGTGATGGTGCTCCAGCGTTTTTTCAACATGGACATCGAACAGGCGACGCAGGTGATGCTGCATGTCCACCAGCAGGGCGTCGGCGTGTGCGGCGTGTTCAGCTACGAGGTCGCCGAGACCAAGGTCAACCAGGTGATGGACGCCGCGCGGCAGAACCAGCACCCGCTGCAATGCACGCTCGAAAAGGCTTGACCTAACCCGCGCGCCGCGCCTGTTCGGCCCTGAGCGCCGGCGACGGCTCGCCCTTCAGATCGCCGTAGCCGAGCGGCGCACCGCACCCCGGGCACACCAGCGCCGTCCCCACATCGGTTCCGCACGCGCGGTGGATATAACGCATTGCGGGTCCGCCGCCAGTCTCACCCTCGGCATAGGCCCAGCGTTCCGCCCAGCCGCGCATGGCGTACAGAACGCCGAACAGATCTTTGCCCTTGTCGGTCAGCCAATATTCGTGGCGGATGGGGCGATCCTGATACGCGCGCCGTTCGACAACGCCTTCGCTCTCGAGCAGCTTGAGCCGCGCCGATACGAGCTGCGGGCCAAGTCCGGTATTGGCAGCAATGACCTCGAACCGCCGATTGCCAATAAACAGGTCGCGCAAGATCAGCAGCACCGCGCGATCGCCGAGCAGCTCGGCCGAGCGACCGACGGGGCAAAAGGTCGCGGATAGATCGGCGCGTTTGGGCAAACACTGTTCTCCTAGGCCGTTCCCCGGCGAAAAAAGGAAGCACGCGACCAAAAACCCCTTGTCACTATGATTATCATAGTTACGATCGGACGCAAGAGGAGAGTCGCTCATGCCCAATCCCGCAGCCGTCATCATCGGAGCCGGCGACGCCACCGGCGGCGCGATCGCCCGCGCCTTTGCCGCCGAAGGCCTCACAGCCTGTGTCAACCGCCGCGAGCGCAACGCCGATCAATTGGAAGCCCTTGCGCAATCCATCCGCGATGAGGGGCACCGCGCGCGCGCCTTCCCCGCCGATGCGCGCAGCGAGGATGCGATGATCCAGCTGTTCGACACGGTCGAGGCCGAGGTCGGTCCCGTCGAGGTCGCGGTGTTCAATATCGGCGCCAATGTGAATTTCCCGATCGCCGAGACGACGCTGCGCGTTTACACCAAAGTGTGGGAAATGGCCTGCCTCGGCGGCTTCCTGATGGGGCGCGAAGCCGCCAAGCGCATGGCGCCGCGCGGGCGCGGTACGATCATCTTCACCGGGGCGACCGCATCCTTGCGCGGCGGGTCGGGTTACGCCGCCTTTTCGGGCGCGAAAAGCGCGCTCCGGATGCTCGCACAATCGATGGCGCGCGAACTGGGGCCGAAGGGCATCCATGTCGCGCACACGGTGATCGACGGCGCGATCGACACCGACTTCATCAAAGGCCGCCACCCCGATTTCGACAATGCCAAGGCGCAGGATCTGATCCTGAACCCGGAGGCCATCGCCGCCAATTATGTGATGCTGCACAAACAGCCGAAAAGCGCATGGACGCACGAACTCGACCTTCGCCCCTGGGGAGAAAAATGGTGACCAAAACGCTCGAACTGATCTTCGATTTCGGCAGCCCTAATGCCTATCTGTCGATGAAGGCGCTGCCCGAACTGCTCGAGCGCACCGGCGCCGATCTGGTCATCACGCCGTGCCTGCTCGGCGGCATCTTCAAGGCGACGGGGAACAAGGCACCGATGATCCAATATGCCGATGCGCCGGCCAAGCTCGCCTATGAAAATCTGGAGATGCGCCGGTTCATTGAAAAACTGGGCCTGACAAAATTCCGCCTCAACCCGCATTTTCCGGTGAACACGCTGACGATCATGCGCGGCGCGATTGTTGCCGAGGACGATGGCAATCTCGACGACTATGTCGATGCCGTGAACCGCGCGATGTGGGAGGAGGGGCTGAAGATGGACGATCCGGAAGTGATCGCGCCCTTCCTTTCGGCCAACGGGTTCGACGGCCCGGCGTTGCTCGAGCGGACACAGGAGCCCGAAATCAAGGCCAAGCTGGTCGCCAACACGGAAGCCGCGGTCGCACGGGGGGTATTCGGCATCCCGACCTTTTTCGTCGGCGACGAGATGTTTTTCGGCAAGGATCGGTTGGGTCAGGTCGAGGAGGCGTTGTGCGGTTGAGCGCCTGCCCCGCTTGCGCGCATGGCTCCATGCGCTAAGGACGGCCGATGGATCAAATCGTCATTCGCGGGGGCCAGCGACTCAAGGGCCGTATTCCCATCAGCGGCGCCAAGAATGCGGCGCTGACGCTGCTCCCCTGCGCGTTGCTCACCGACGAGCCGCTGACCTTGCGCAACCTGCCGCGGCTCGCCGACGTCGACGGGTTCGGGCATCTGCTCAACCAGCTCGGCTGCTCGACGACGGTCGAGGGATCGCGGCCGGAGGACTTCGGCCGCGTGATGACCGCACGCGCGACGACGCTGACCTCGACCGTCGCACCCTATGACATCGTGCGCAAGATGCGCGCCTCGATCCTCGTGCTCGGCCCGCTGCTTGCGCGCGCGGGCGAAGCAACGGTATCGCTCCCCGGTGGCTGCGCGATCGGCAACCGCCCGATCGACCTGCATCTGAAAGCGCTCGAAGCCTTCGGTGCCGAGATCGAGTTCGCGTCGGGATATGTGAAGGCCGTCGCCCCCGGCGGGCGCCTTGCGGGCGGCAAGTTCACCTTCCCGGTCGTGTCGGTCGGCGCGACCGAAAATGCTGTCATGGCGGCGGTGCTCGCCAAAGGGACGTGCGTCCTCGAAAATGCGGCGCGCGAGCCGGAGATCGTCGACCTGTGCAACTGCCTCGTCGCGATGGGAGCGCATATCGAGGGCATCGGCACCGAAACGCTGACGATCGAGGGCGTCGATCGCCTGCATGGCGCGACCTATCGCGTGATGGCCGACCGTATCGAGGCAGGCAGCTATGCCTGCGCCGCGGTGATCACCGAGGGCGATGTCGAACTGGTCGGCGCCAAGGCGAGCGAGATGGAAGCGACGCTCGCCGCGCTGCGCGAAGCCGGCGCGACGGTCGAGGAAACCAAGGCGGGCATCCGCGTCGCCATGTCGGGTCGCGCGCAGCCGGTCACACTCAGCACCGCGCCCTACCCCGGTTTCGCGACCGACATGCAGGCGCAGTTCATGGCGATGGCGACGCTCGGCACCGGTGCGTCATTGTTCACCGAAACGATTTTCGAGAACCGCTATATGCACGTCCCCGAACTGGCGCGCATGGGCTGCGACATCCAGGTCAAGGGGCGCACAGCGGTCGTGCGCGGCGTCGACAAGCTGATCGGCGCGCCGGTGATGGCAACCGATCTGCGCGCCTCGATGAGCCTGATCATCGCCGGGCTCGCCGCCGAGGGTCAGACCGAGGTCAATCGCGTCTATCACCTCGACCGTGGTTACGAGCGGCTGGAGGAAAAGCTTCAGGCCGTCGGCGCCGATATCGAACGGATCAGCGCGGGGTAGCGACATCCTGCTCGCAAGGCACCGATACCACATTGCTGCCGCTGACCGACGGCTTGTCGGGGCGCTTGACCACTGCGATCACCAGCCCGATCAACGCCACCGTGCCGCCACCGACCGACAGCGGCGCCCAGCGATAGCCTTCGAACAGGGGCGAAAAGCCCATGGCAATGATCGGGATCAGTACGCTCGACCATGCCGCCTGCCCCGGTCCGACCGCGCGGATGATATTGAAATAGAGGGGGAATGTGACCGCGCTGGCAATCACCCCCAGATACAGCACGCCGCCAAGATAGGCGGGCGTTGCCTCGATGACCGGCGGGCCGGTCGTCACCCAGGCAAAGACGGCATCCCCCAACGCGCCGAACATCATCGCCCATGCGATCATCACCACCATCGACTGCTCGCGCGCGATGCGGCTGCCCTGCATGACGTTCGATGCGGACGCGCTCATCACGCCGCACAGCGTCAGCGCGGTGCCGATCAGCACTTCAGCGGCACCGACGTTGGCGGCGCGATATTCGTGGAGGATCATCATCCCCACCCCGGCTATCGCGATCCCGGCGCCGAGCAGGAAGCGTCCCTCGACCTTGGTTTTCAAAAAGATGCGTCCCAGCAACGTGTTCGGGACGATCAGCAGGGCAAACAGAACCGCGACCAGCCCCGAGGTGATGTGCATTTCGGCGCGATAGACGAAGTTGAAGTTGAATGCGAACTGGGCCAGCCCGAGCAGCGCCGCAAACCCCCAGCCGAACCCGGACAGCGTGAACCTTTCGCCGCGCCAGGCAGCATAGGCGAACATGGCCGCGGCCCCGACGAAGAAGCGATAGGCGACCGACCAACTCGGCGGCACCACGCCCAACTGCCCGGTGATGACAATCCACGTCGATCCCCAGATCAACGTCACCAGCATAAAGGGGACGAGGACGCGCGGCGTCAGCAGCGATGGCGCAGCGGTCACAGCGCGGCGATCGCCGCCGCCAGCGGCGCGACCGCCGCCGCATCCTGATCCCAGCTGACGACCAGACGCGCGGCGCCTTCGCCCCAGTCGTAAAAATCGAACCCGGCCGCGCGCAATGCAGCAGCTTCGACCGAGGTCAGCCGCACGAACAATTCGTTCGCCTCCACCGCGTGCATCAACCGCGACCCGCACGCCGCCGCCAGCGTCGCGGCGCCGGCGTTGGCAGCGCGGGCGTTGGCGAGCCACAGGTCGTTCGCCAGCATCGCGCGGATCTGCGCCGCGACAAAGCGCCCCTTGCTGAGCAAATGGCCGCCGCGCTTCTTGAGCTCGCGCACCCCCGCCCCGCCGCTGCCGCCAAAGAACACGATCGCCTCGGCCATCATCGCGCCATTTTTGGTGAAGCCGAACGACAGCGCGTCGACTCCGGCGCGCCATGTCACGTCGGCGGGGGCGCAATCGAGAAAGGCGATCGCATTGGCAAAGCGCGCGCCATCCATATGCAGCTTCATGCCGTTGGCGCGCGCGATCTGGCTGATCTCGCCGATCTCTTCGGCGCGCCAGACAAGGCCATATTCGGTCGCGTTGGTGATGCTGATCGCCGCGGGCTGGACCTGGTGAACATCCTTGCGGATGCCCGCGATCCGCGCCTTCAGCGCCTCGGCGTCAATTTTCGCGCCTTGTCCGGGCAAGGTCATCAATTTTGCACCGCCCGAATAAAAGGTCGGGGCGCCGCATTCGTCGACCTCGATATGCGCTTCCTCGTAACAGAGGATGCCTTGCCAGGGACGAACGAAATGGGCGAGGATGATGCTGTTCGCGGCGGTGCCGGTCGGGATCCACACGACCTCGCAATCGGTCTCGAACAGATCGGAAAAGGCCGCATCGAGCGACCGGCTGATCGCATCCCCGTCATAGGCGGTATCGACATGGTTGGCCGCCACCAGGGCTTCCATCACCGCCGGATGAACCGTTGCGGCATTGTCGGAGAAAAAGCGGGTCGCAGTCACGATTCGCGCCTTAGCGCAGGTCGGCGCGTCATGCTAACGCTTCGTTTCAAGAGGGTTATCTGTATCCGGTTCAGCGGTGCCGGTACATCCATTTTCGCAGCGAGCGCGATTTGCGGACTAGATATTCACCCGGCCAGATAATCTGCGTCCGCACGCCGTGGCGATCGAGGACCAGCCCGACGCGCGGGACCAGAACCTGATACGGCTGCCAGTCATAATCGGTCGTTTCCGGGGCGGGGTCGGTCGGCATGGCTGATCCTTGCAATAGGCCCAGTCCCCACCATCGGCTTTTACATCTTCCCCGCTTTATAACCCTTCCTTTAACACAGGTCGGCGTCCGCGTCAGGTGCACACGCGGTGGCACGACGCACCCGCAGGGCGCCCTGACCTGCCGCGCCGCGATCACGCGACCGCCGGCGGCGCGTCAGCGGTCGCGCTTCGCCAGCAGCTTGAGGCGCAGCGCGTTCAGCTTGATGAACCCCGCCGCATCCTTCTGGTCATAGGCACCCGCGTCATCCTCGAACGTCACATGGCGCTCGCTGTACAGGCTGTTCGGCGATTTGCGGCCGACCACGCTGGCGTTGCCCTTGTAAAGTTTGAGGCGCACCGTGCCGCTGACCTTTTCCTGGCTGTGGTCGATCGCGGCCTGCAACATCTCGCGTTCGGGCGCGAACCAAAAGCCGTTGTAGATGAGCTCCGCATATTTCGGCATCAGCTCGTCTTTCAGGTGCGCCGCGCCGCGGTCGAGGGTGATGCTTTCGATGCCGCGATGCGCGCGCGCGTAAATTTCGCCACCGGGAGTCTCGTACATGCCGCGCGATTTCATGCCGACGAAGCGGTTTTCGACGAGGTCGAGGCGACCGATGCCATGTTTGCGGCCAAGGTCGTTGAGCGCCGCGAGCAAGGTCGCGGGCGACATCGCTTCGCCGTTCAGCGCAACGCCGTCGCCGCACTCGAAATCGACGGTGATATATTCGGGCGTGTCGGGCGCATCCTCTGGATTGACCGTGCGCGAATAGACATAATCCGGGGTCTCATCCCACGGATTTTCGAGCACCTTGCCTTCCGAAGAGGTGTGCAGCAGATTGGCGTCGGTCGAGAACGGGCTTTCCCCACGCTTGTCCTTCGGCACCGGAATCTGATGTTGTTCGGCCCAGGCGATAAGCGCGGTGCGGCTGGTCAGATCCCATTCGCGCCACGGCGCGATCACCTTGATATCGGGGTTCAGCGCATAGGCCGACAGTTCGAAGCGGACCTGGTCATTGCCCTTGCCCGTCGCGCCATGCGCCACCGCGTCGGCGCCGGTTTCGCGCGCGATTTCGACCAGCCGTTTCGAGATCAGCGGGCGCGCGATCGAGGTGCCGAGGAGGTAATCGCCCTCGTACCGCGCATTGGCGCGCATCATCGGGAAAACGAAGTCGCGCACAAATTCTTCGCGCAGATCGTCGATATAGATATGCTCGGGCTTGATCCCCATCAGCTCGGCCTTGGCGCGCGCGGGCTCCAGCTCCTCGCCCTGGCCCAGATCGGCGGTGAAGGTCACCACTTCGCAGCCATAGGTGACCTGCAGCCACTTCAGGATGACGCTGGTATCGAGGCCGCCCGAATAGGCGAGGACGACGCGCTTTATGGAATCGGACATGGCGGTACCTTTGGCGAGAGAATATCGCGGGCGCGGCTAGCAGCCCCGTCCCCGCGACGCAACGCCCGCCATGCCCCCGAACCGGGGTCGGCGGTGGAAGTTGTCAAACTTGTCACTCTATCGACCCCCGAAATTTGCCGTGTCGGTCCACCCCGCGCCGCCGCGCCGCGCGCGGCCGCACGATGAACGGGACGCGCAGCCCGGTCCGGATCGCCGATGGAAGCACATTGAAAAAAGGTAGGAAAGCCCTAGGCGATCCTATTTTATCGCGCCGCGGGGCACAGCGGACCGTAGCGCCCTGTCGCCGCGGATATTCGCTTGGCCGCGCGGGCCCACCCCGCTAGTATCAGACGATACCATATCACACGGATGAGGAATTTCATGCGCCTGACCATTGCCTTTGCCGCCGTTGCCGCCGCTTTTGCCGCCACCACCCCCGCCGCCGCCGAAGAGGGCATGTGGACGTTCGACGGGGTGCCGACCGACGCGATCCGCAAGGCTTATGGCTGGGCGCCCGACAAGCAATGGCTCGACCGGACGCAAGCGTCGGCGGTGCGGCTGACCGGCGGCTGTTCGGCGTCGTTCGTTTCGGGCGAGGGGCTGATCCTGACCAACCATCATTGCGTCATCAGCTGCCTGCAAAATCTGTCCACCGCCGAGAATGATCTGGTCGCGGGCGGCTTCAACGCCGCCGACCGCGCGCGCGAACGCCAATGCCCCGGCCAGCAGGCCGAGGTCGTCACCTCGATCACCGACGTCACCGCCAATATTCAGGGTGTGATCGGATCGCTGACCGGCGAGGCGCTGGTCAAAGCCCGCGACGCGCGCATCGCCGAACTGGAGTCGGCGGGCTGCACCGACCGCGCCAAGACGCGCTGCCAGGTCGTCACCCTGTTCGGCGGCGGCCAGTACAAGCTGTATCAATATCGCAAATATAGCGACGTCCGCATCGCATGGGCGCCCGAATTCCAGGCCGCCTTCTTTGGCGGCGATCCCGACAATTTCAACTTCCCGCGCTATGCGATGGATGCGGCATTCCTGCGCGCCTATGAAGACGGCAAGCCGGTCGCGACGCCCACCCACCTCAAATGGAACCCGCGCGCGCCGCAGGAAGGCGAGATCACCTTCGTCGTCGGCAACCCGGGTTCGACGCAGCGACTGCTGACCGAAACCCAGCGCGAGTTTCAGCGCGCCGAGCGCCTGCCGTTGACGCTGATCCTGTTGTCGGAGATGCGCGGTCGCCTGATCGCGAGCATGGAAGGCGACGCCGACAAAACCCGCGAGGGCGGCGACGATCTGTTCGGATATGAAAACAGTTTCAAGGCGCTGTCGGGACAGTTGCGCGCGCTGAACGATCCGGCCTTTACCGCCAAGCTGGCCGCCGAGGAGGCCGACCTGCGCGCACGGGTCAAGGGCAATGCCGAAATCGGCGATCCCTGGTCCGAAATCGACAAGGCGATGGCCGAACGCCGCAACACCTATCTTGACAGCGTGTTCCTGCAGAACGGTCCCGCCAGCTATTCGACGCTGGCCGGTTATGCGATGACGCTGGTGCGCGCCGCCGCCGAACGCGACAAGCCGAACAGCGAACGCCTGCCCGGCTTTACCGACTCGGCGCTGCCGCTGACCGAAAAACGGCTGACCGATCCGGTCCCGACCTATCCGTGGCTGGAAGAGCTGGGCGTCAGCTTCTGGGCCAGCAAGGCGCGCGAATATCTGGGCGCCGACAATGCCGACGTCAAAATGCTGCTGGGCAAGGAAAGCCCCGAAGCCTTGGGCAAGCGGCTGGTCGAGGGTACGAAGCTCGCCGATCCCGCCTATCGCAAGCAATTGTGGGAAGGCGGCGCCGCGGCGATTGCGGCGTCGGACGACCCGATGATCCGCTTTTTCGCCCAGCTCGACCCGCGCGCCCGCGCGATCAAGACGGCGTTCGACCGCGACTATGACGCGCCGGTCACCGCGGCGCACGCGCGGCTCGCCAAGGCACGCTTCGCTGCCTATGGCGACAAGCTCTATCCCGACGCGACATTCACCCTGCGGCTGTCCTATGGTCAGGTGAAGGGATGGACAGAACGCGGCAAGCCGGTTCCGGCGACCACCGTGATGGGCGGCACCTATGACCGCGCGACGGGGCAGTTGCCGTACAAGCTGGCCGAGGGGTTCGTGAAGGCCGAGACGCGGATCAACAAGAATACCGTCTATGATTTCGTCACCACCAACGACATCATCGGCGGCAATTCGGGATCGCCGGTGATCGCGCGCGACGGCAGCGTGATCGGCACCGCGTTCGACGGCAATATCCACTCGCTGGGCGGCAATTTCGGCTACGACGGCACGCTGAACCGGACGGTCGCGGTATCGACCGCGGCGATCCAGGAAGGGCTGGAGAAGATCTGGCCTGCCCCGGCGCTGGTCGCCGAACTGAAGGGTGGCACGAAACGGCGGTAATCGCCCGCCGGGAGGGACCGCGATGACCAAGAGTGAAGTGAAGACCAAGGCGACCGAGGTTTCGGTCGCCGACTTCATCGCCGCGGTCCCCGACGCGCGGCAGCGCGAGGAGGCGGCGGTGATCGACGCCATGCACCGCCGCGTCACCGGGCTGGCACCGAAGATGTGGGGGCTGTCGATCATCGGCTATGGCAGCTATGACTATGTCTATGACAGCGGCCGGTCAGGAACGATGTGCCGCGCCGGGTTCAGCCCGCGCAAAGCCGCGATGACGCTGTATCTGATGGGCCATTATTGCGACCGGCAGAACGACGCCGACGCGCTGTTCGCGCGGCTGGGTAAGTATAAGGTCGGCAAGTCATGTTTGTACATCAACAAGCTGGCGGATGTTGATTTGGATGTTCTGGAGCAGTTGGTGGCGCTCAGCTGGGATGTCATGAACGAGCGTTATCCGGGATAGGGATTGCGGACATGGGCAATGGCGGGTTTCGACCGGTTGCGGACATTCGCGGGCGATGCCAAACACTGCGAGCATGAAAAACATCCAGATCATCGATGGCGCGAACAACGCCACTTTTAGCATTTTTCAAGCGACCGACGAGGAGTTTGCCGCGATCTTCCCCGGCGACCTCGACATGGAGCTTGTGGAAGATCTCTTTGACAGACTTGGGGATGAAACGGCAGCCAAGGTTCTCGCGCCGTTGTGGAATCGGCCCATTCTTAAGCGTGATGCCATGGGCATTCATGGAACGCTCTATTATAATAACGAAGATCGAATTATTCCGCCGACAAAGCGCGAAGTTGATTGGCACGACAGCTCAGTAAATCAGGCGCAGAGGGAATTGTTTGCCCGTCATCGCCAATAACCGCTAGCGGCCGGTTGCGGCCATAAAGCCCTCTCCCCTTGGGAGAGGGTTGGGTGAGGGTGTCAGGGGCTGGTTTCGTAATTGGAGGGTGATCCCCTCACCCAACTTCGGCTAGGCTGCTGTGCAACCAAGCCTGCGTA
>VFQQ010005426.1_pt1 | contig 10568 bp, 8 predicted proteins | sample 3512341 | NCBI WGS metagenome assembly VFQQ01 (sample SAMN10412373, study PRJNA504923) | tailings metagenome | isolation source: Relicate 2 Philex TSF1 revegetated site | place: Philippines: Tuba, Benguet | collected 2017-08-29
CGCAGGCATTGGCCGCGACGAGGCAGAGGCGGCGCTGGTACGGAGGGTATTCGGCGGCGGTCATACGCCGGAACGGGTAGCGGGTTCGGGGGCGGAGGGCGAGGGGGCGTGGGCGGGCAGCTTGAGGTACCTAGGCGCCAGCGGCGCGGCGGTCAGAAAGGTTCAGATGTCGAAGATGGTGAACGCCGCCCAAGGTAGGTGGCACCAACCAGTCATCCCGACCAAATCCAATCGCCCCATCCAGCGCCCGATCAATCCTGCGCTCTACTCGCTACGCCACAAGATCGGATGCTTCTTCAGCAACGTGAAGAACCCCAGGCGCGTCGTCACCGGTTACGACAAGACCGCCGGATGCTTCCTCGCTTTCATAGATCTCGCCTCGATCAAAATACGGCTCCGCTTTGTCAACATGGCATATTGGAAACCCGAGAATCTGGAATTTTACCGTGGGCGCCGCGACCCCTACAAAGCCGAAGAAATTTGTCGTTTTGCATTAACGACTTAGTGGTTATCCCTTCTCGACGGCATCTTGACATTCGTGCATTTTGCACAATATAACGATGGTGACGATGTGGGCTTAACGCACCTTCCTAGAGAACTGATGTTCTGAGAGGCAGGTTGGATTGCGGGACGCCAATTTGTAGCTTGATCGGTCAGTGGTACCTACCCGATTGAGTGAAAGCACATAGAGCGAAGGTCAAACTTCGGTCTGGTCGTCAGTATCCTCTCAACAAGTTTAGGGGCTCTCACCTTCTGGTGGGGGCCCTACGCTTTTATCGGATACAATCGTCGACGAGCAAATTTACGTATGCGCTTTTCGGGTGCATTGCACCGCGTTTTCTACAAACTATCTCGACGCTCCCATCGAAATTTTGCCCGCCGCTGCGCCTAACATCATAGTGGAACCCTCTAAGTCCAACTGCGTATTCACAGCCGAAGCGATACTGACGGCTTAGAGCCAAAGCGGGCTCGTCTAACGGGCCAACCAACCCGTGATCTTCCCCAAGCTCGGTGGGCTCGAATTTTAGCCTGGCGCCGACAAATGCGCGCTCGCTCCGCTTCCAAAACTCACTTCGAACCCGGCTCGCCAAACGTCGCCAATCACCGCCCTGACAAGCGCTGAATAAGGCTTCTATCAATGGCTCTCGGAAGTTCAGCGGCGGCAGGAGCAGAGGTGAGTTTCTCGAACTCATCGCATCGCGCAGAGAGGCGAGCATGGGCTTCACGCGGCTCAAAAACTCTCGAATGCGCTCAACAGTTCTGTCGCGCTTGTCGTAAACATCGCTACCAAGCCTTATCACGAAGGCGCTGTGATGAAATTTCTCTAACAGCGCACTCTCTCGGTACCCTTCCTGATATACGAGAATGAGCGACTGAGGCTTCTTTAAGCCGCAAGTTTCTTCGTAGTTAGCGCGACACGGGAAACGCGTGCGGCGACCGTTATCTGGCTGCGTTGTCTTACAGTGAGAGTGGTCACCGCGACAAAAGCTATAGGGTCTTTCGGATCGTCCGAATACAGCGTCCGCGCCCAACCTCAACGCGTCACGAATAGTGGTGCCGTCGTAGTTCGCCTGCTTATCTGCGTTGACCGTCGCGCCAGCACCCCTAAAGATATAGCTGCCGTCGCTGTATATGCGACGAAGCTCACTCAGAACGTTGTTGATAATCCGACCGGAGATTCCGGCGAGCACCACCGCATAAGACATTAGCGCTACGGACGAAGAAGTTCGTAAATGTCTGCAAGCGAGATGCGAACTGCAGTGCGACGCTCTAAAGGCAACGCTTCGATCATCTTCACAAAATGGAAGAGCGCACCGGTCATTACGTCATCGTCCTTACGTTCTGTAAGTGGGGCCGGTGGACGCGCTGGAGCCTTAAACTTCTCGATGTTTTCGCCATTGTCCTTACACCAACGGGCAATGGTCTCTGTGATTGCTTGATCTCTGTCTTTTCGTTCCAACGCTGTGTCGGGGATTAGGTCTGCGCCAATCACATAACGCCCGTCATCAGGCTCAATGGTGTCTGCAACATCTTCGAATGCGAACGGTGACGACTTCGGAATGAGCCGGTGTTGCCCTCCAGCTATTGGCTTGGAGAAAGCTGCCCAGAAACTAGGATGAAACCTAATGCTGCTAGTTGTGTTGCGGGTATGAGGCACAAGAGCAACGGAAGCTGTAGGCCCTTTCCCTTCAAACCTGATTCCGCTGCCGAACGCCCGACGAAGCAAAGCCGAAAGTGACGGCTCTCCAATCAGATCATGGACACGTCCTTTAAAGTGCGCCGTGAGATGCTGTCCCAGTCGCGTCAGAGGATAGGCAACGCCAATCCCGCCATTCTCTGTTAGAATATCGGTCGTCACGGCAGCGACCTGACTTAATGTCGGCACCTCTCCAAACTCGCCAGTCATATTTTCCCCTGAGACTTGAAGTAGGCGTAGTGAAAAGTAGGCACAACAACCTCTGTTAGCCAAGGCATTAAGCAGTAGGCGTTGGGTCGATGTGGCCCTGACATACTTACCTTTCACCGCCCCCCCCTCCGTCACGCTGCGCGTGCCACCTCCCCCGCTGCGCGGGGGAGGAAAGTTCTTTGTGTTGACGCGGGGGGCCTCACGGTCTGCAGATGCAAGTCGCGAACGCCTGACGGCGCTTCGCCGCGCAAACCTGCCCTCCCCATCGCGAATCTTAGTTGCGAACACCTGACGGCGCTTCTCTGGGCGATAGAGAGCGCTTTCCGTATAGAGGAAATAATTCCTTCTCGCTCTTGAACTGCGTCCGACCGATCCGTATATAGGAATTATGTCCGGTATCGGGTCTTGCATGGGGCGGGGCGGCCGGGGTGGGGAGGCGGCATGGGCCGGGTGCAGGACGCCGATTGGGACGCGGTGAGGCAGGATTACGAGGAGGGCCGGGGGACGCAGGTGGAGATCGCCGCGCGGCATGGGATCCATCCGACATGCCTGGCCATGCGCAAGGCGCGCGGCGGGTGGGTGAGCGCGGCGGATGTGGCGCGCTGGGCCAAGCGGGATGCCGCGATCGACGCCCTGATCGATACGCTGACGGCGCGGCTGAAGTCGCATGCCGCGACCGGCAAACGGCTGGCCGCCGAGATGAAGACACTGGAAGAGGCGGCGCGCGCGGCGAACGGCGACAGGGCCGAGCTGGAGGCGCGGGTGGAGGCCTGCGCCAAGGCCGGGCGCGATCTGTCGGCGACGTTGTCGATGGCCGCCACCGTACAACGCATGGCCGAGCGCCGGCGCGAGGACAATGCACGCTTCGCCGTGCCGACGAGGGAGAACCCACTTGAACGTGCCGACTATCGCGCAGTTGAACGCGCCATACTTGATCGGCTTGCCGCCGCAGGACTTGTCCGCTGTGTGGACGGCGCTGACGGCGGCGGAGAAAGCGCAGCTGGCGAGCCATTGGGCCTGGTACCGGGGCGCGGCCCAGACGCCGCCTGAGGCATGCGCGAATGGCGCGCCGTGGCGGGTTTGGGCGTTCCTGGGCGGGCGCGGCGCCGGCAAGACACGCGCAGGCGCGGAGTGGGTGAACCATCTGGCGTCACGCGGGATCGTGAAGCGCGTGGGCCTGGTGGGCGCGACATTGCACGAGGTGCGCAACGTGATGGTGGAGGGCGAAAGCGGGCTCATCAACACGATGACGCCCTGCGAGCGGCCGCGCTACGTCAAATCGATCCGGCGTCTGAGCTGGCCGAGCGGCGCGGTGGCGGAGATGTTTTCCGCCGCGCGTCCCAACTCGCTGCGCGGGCCGCAATTCGACCTCGTCTGGGCCGACGAGCTGGTGAAATGGCGCCATGGCGAGGCGGCGCTGGCGATGGTGCAGATGGCGCTGCGGCTGGGGCCGGCCCCACGCATGCTGGTGACCTCGACGCCGTCGGCGCGGCCCATCATCAAGCGCCTGCTGACGGCGCCGGAAACGGTGACGACCCGTGCCCCGACCGCCGCCAATGCGCGCAATCTGAGCGCAGGGTTTCTGGCGAGCCTGGAGGCGCTGTATGGCGGCAGTGCGCTGGCGCGGCAGGAGATCGGTGGCGACATTCTGGAAGATGACGAGACGGCGCTGTTCCGCCGTTCATGGATCGACGCAGCGCGCGTGCGCGCGGCGCCGGAGCTGAAGCGCGTGGTGGTGGGCGTCGATCCACCGGTGGGAGCGGGGCCGCGCGCGGCGGCGTGCGGGATCGTCGCGGCGGGCGTGGCGCGCGACCGGCATCTGTTCGTTCTGGAAGACGCGACACTGCGCCATGCGAGCCCGGCGCAATGGGCGGAGCGCGCCATGCGCTGCGCGATGGCCCACGGCGCGGAGGAGATCGTCGCTGAGGCCAACCAGGGCGGCGAGATGGTGCGCGCCCTGCTGGAAGCGGCGGGGAAGGGCAGGCTGCGCGTGACGCTGGTGCGCGCGACCGACGGCAAGCGGGCGCGGGCGCAGCCTGCGGCGCTGATGTATGAGCGCGGGCATGTGCATCACGCCGGGGCGTTCGGCGCGCTGGAAGACGAGATGTGTCTGTATGGCGGCGAGAGCGACGACAGCGGGCCAAGCCCCGACCGGATGGATGCGCTGGTGTGGGCGCTGACCGCGCTGATGAAGGATGTGGCCGTGCCGCGTGTCAGGGCGCTGTGAGCCAGCGGATCGCGGGGCGGCCGCCGCGATAGACGAAGAGGGGGAGGCGGGCGGACGTTTCGGCGAGGGCGGCGAGATTTGCGAGCATGAACTCGGTGACGTCGATGACCGGCAGCTTCTGCGCGTCGGCCAGCGGGAACCAGGCGAGGTCGGTGAGCTCGCCGGAGCCGGTGGGCGGGCCTTCGAGGGCGCTGCCGTCGGCGAGGAAAAAACGGGCGTGGAAGCGGATGGGGCTTTCGCGCGGGGTGATGGCGCGGGCCGAGAAGCGCAGCGCGGCCTGATCGGCGAGGATGCGATCGTTTTCGACGCGGCTGGCCCCGAGGACGTAGCCGGTTTCTTCCCAGGTCTCGCGAATGGCGGCGGTGCCGAGCGCGCGGGCGAGGCGGGGGCCGGCGGCGCCGGCTGCGGCGAGGCGCGTGGCTTCGGCGGGGGCCAGCGGTGTGACGGTTTCGGTGAGCGCGTCGGCCGTGTCGACGCGGCCGCCGGGGAAGACGAAGACATCGGGCACGAAGGCGGCGCGGCGCGAGCGGCGGCCCATCAGCACGGTCAGCGCGCCCGATGCGTCAGGGCGCACGAGCATGACGCTGGCGGCGTGGCGAGGGCGGACGATCAAGGAGGCAGGCAGTGACGGCATGGCGTCTGGGTTAGCCAGCCGCGCCGGCGCGCGCAACAAAAAGCCCCGCTGCTCGCGTATGCCGGAGCGGCGGGGCTTCGTTGGTCAGCGCAGCCTAGAAGTTGAAGCGCAGGCCGGCCTGGATGTTATGGGCGTGGTATTCGGCCTTGTAGATGACCGTGTCGAGATCGACGTCCTGGCTGGCGACGTAGCGATACTCGCCGAAGAAATCGACATTGCCGGAAAGCGCAAAGCGAACGCCCGCGATGCCCTGATAGGTGAAGCCCCAGTTGCTCTGGTCGACATCGCCATCGTAGCCGACCCGGCCATAGCCGATGCCGGCGCCGACATACGGCTTAAGCTGGCCGCCGGTTTCGAACGTGTAGTAGCCGTTCACCGAGAGGTTCAGCAGGTCGTTATGGTTGGGCTCGTAGCCGGTGTACTCGGACTTGTAGTAGGCGACTTCGCCTTCGACGGACCAGTTCGAGGTGAAATTGACGCCGAACGCCGCGCCATAGCTGTAGCCGGAGTTGGTGTCGAAGGTGTTGTCCGAGCCGGTGGGGTAGTCGAACGTCAGATCGCCGGGCAGCGCGGCCCCGCCGAAGATTTCGACATAGCTGGTGCTTTCGGCGGAGGCCGAGGCCACCAGGGCGGCGGCGATCGCGGTGCAGAAAATTGTGGCCTTCATGGCGCATCTCCTCAAGGCGCGCACCGGACACGGCGCGGCGCGCGTCCATTAGCCGGGTGACCCTCAATGGGCGATGAAGAACGGATGCGGCCAACCGCTTTCATGCAGACCTGTGACGGCTTGCACGCTCTTTCGGCCGAGGGACCGGATGGGGCGGCACGAAAGCCGGCCTTCGGTGACGAGGCTCACCGGGGTTTTGAGGGGCGCGTGTCAGGCTGGAGGGGGCAATCCGGGGGTAGGCGATGAGAGGGTTGGTTCTGGCGGCGGTGCTGGGCGGTGCGGCGTCAGCGGGTGAGGTGCGGCAGGTCGATGCCGTGCTGATCGACGCGCTGAAAGCGGCGCAGGCGGTGGTTCGGGAGTCGGGCGATGGGCTGTGGCCGGGCTATGCCGCCGCGCCGTTCGGCTTCGTGCTGGTGGAGGCGGACCGCGAGGTGCTGCTGTGCGACGACCGGATGCCGGAGGGGTTTAGCGCGGCGCAGGTGGCGGCGGGGCTCGACTGTCCGCAGGCCGTCGGGCCGACGAGCTGGCGCCAGGCGAGCCTGCTGGCGGCGATGCCGGTGTTCGGCCCGCCATCGGTGATCGTCATGGGAAGTCCGGAGGCGACGGGTCTTGAGACCGCCGACTGGCAGCGGACGATTTTCCACGAGCATTTCCATCAATGGCAGGCGGAGCAGCCCGGCTATTACGCGCGGGTCGCGGCGCTGGACCTCGCGGACGGCGACGAGACGGGCATGTGGATGCTGAACTTCCCGTTCCCCTATTCGGAGCCGAAGGTGGTGTCGGCGTTTGCCGAGGCGTCGAAGGCGCTGGCGGCGGCGTTGGACGCGAAAGACGATCAGTTGGCCGAGGCAACGCGAGCCTATCAGGCGGCGCGGGCGAAACTGGCAGCGAGTGTGAGCGCCAAGGCGTGGCGCTATTTCGAATTCCAGCTTTGGCAGGAAGGCGTGGCGCGATGGACGGAGATCGCGCTGGCGGGCGAGTCCGGCGACGCGGCGATGGTGTCGGCGGCGGACGCGGCGCGGGCGCGGATCAGGGAAGAGCTTGAGGCGCCGGATCTCGCGACGGCGGAACGCGTGGCGGTTTATGCCTTCGGGGCGGGCGAGGCGATGCTGCTGGAGCGCATCCGGCCAGGATGGCGCGCCTGTTATAATCGGCAGATGGCGCTGGGGCCGTTGCTGAGTGAGGGGTGCATGTGAGCGCTGAGCGAACGGCGCTCGATGCCTTGCCCCCTTCCCCCCGCTTGGCGGGGTACTTCCCCCGTAAACGGGGGAAGATCACGAGGCCCTAAATGCGGCTCCAGAGGGGCTTGCCGTGGGCGAAGCGGAAGAAGGTGACGTCGCGGTCGCCGTAGGGGTCGTCTGAACGGGACTCGATTTCGTCCAGCACCGCGCGGGTGATGGTGGGGAGATCGAGATTGCGGGCTTCATCGAGCGAGACCCAGGCGAGTTCGAGCAATTCGCCCGAGGCGGCGCGGGCGACCTCGGGCGGTTCGGCGAGGGCTTCGGCGTCGGCGATGAAGAAGCGGGTGTCGAAGCGGCGGTCGCGATAGGGCGGGGTGATGGCGCGGGCGACATAGGTGACGGCAGAGAGATCCGGCTCGTAGCCGGCGCCGAAGAAGCCGGACCAGCCGGGGGCGTTGGAGACGCGCGGGGCTGCGCTGGGGCGGCCGAGCAGGAGGCCGGCTTCTTCGAAGGTTTCGCGGATGGCGGCGCGGGCAAGCGCCCGGGCGAGGCGTTCGCCGCCATGCTGGGCGACGCGGGCGAGGACTTCCGGGCGGAGGTCGGTGTCGTGGGTGAGGCGGCCGTCGGCGAGATCGACCTTTCCGCCGGGAAAGACATATTTGTTCGGCATGAAGCGGTGGGCGGCGCTGCGCTTGCCCATGAGGATTTCCGGCGCGCCGGCGCGGCGCGGGCGGGTGAGGATGAGTGTTGCGGCGTGGCGAGGGCGGACGGCGCGGGGCTTTGCCTCTTTGGCCGGCCCGTCTTCTGGTTTGTCGAACATGGGATGTGCCTAGACCTGTTCGGGGCCGAGGTCACGCTGACGTTTAAGGAAGGTTGGGAGTTCCGCCTACTTGCCCCCTTCCGGGCTGTCGCTCACCTTCCCCCGGTGGGGGAAGGCCCAAGTTCTGCGGCGGGGGGCGGTTGCGGTAATAGGAAAAAATACTGGATTGGTCTTGATGTGTGTACGGATGGAGCGTATATAGGAATTATATCCGGAAATGGGTTTAGGCAGGGTGCATGGCGGGATGGGTAAGCAGGCGCGCGACGAGGCGAGGAGACGGTGGTCAAGGCCTGGGTGAGGTTTATGTGGGGCGGAGCTGCCGTTGCCCCTCCCGGTTTGCGTTCCGCAAACCTGCCCTCCCCATCGCAATCGCGATGGAGAGGGTGACGTGGGCTAGCGGCGGCGGCCGCCGCGTTTTTCTTTTGGGGGCTTGGCGGGGCCGGGGCGGTTGCCCTTGAAGTTGCGGAAGCCCTTTTTCGGTTTGTCGCCGCGCGGGGGATGGCGGTCGCTGCGGGGTGAGGCGGCGTGCATCGGTTCGTGGGATTCGATGGCGAAGCGGAGGCCGCCGGTGACCGGGGCGGCTTCGAGGAGTTTGACCTCGACGCGGTCGCCGAGGGCGTAGGTGGTGCCGCTGCGCGAGCCGACGAGGGCGTGGCGGGATTCGTCGTGGCGGAAGAACTCGTGGCCGACGGTGCGGATAGGGACGAGGCCGTCGGCGCCGGTTTCATCGAGGCGGATGAAGAGGCCGAACGAGGTGACCCCGGAGATGCGGCCGGGGAAGACGGCGTCGATCCGGTCGGCCATGTAGGCGGCGAGATAGCGGTCGACGCTTTCGCGTTCGGCCAGCATCGAGCGGCGCTCGCATGTTGAGATGTGCTCGGCAATCTGCGGCAGGCGGGCGATCTCGTCGTCGGTGAGGCCGTCGTCGCCGAACTTCAGTGCACGGATCAATCCGCGATGGACGATGAGATCGGCATAGCGGCGGATGGGCGAGGTGAAGTGGGCGTAGCGCGACAAGTTAAGGCCGAAATGGCCGATATTGTCGGCGCTGTAGACGGCCTGGCTTTGCGAGCGCAGCACGACCTCGTTCACGACCGGGGCGAAGGGGCCGTCTTTCTGTTCGCGCAGGATGCGGTTGAAGACGGCGGGCGAGAGCTTCTGCCCCATCGTGAAGGGCATCTTGATCGCGTGCATGAAGTCGGCGAGCGCCTCGATCTTGAGATCGGACGGCTCGTCGTGGATGCGGTAGATGGCGGGCGTGCGTTTGGCTTCCAGCGTTTCGGCGGCGGCGACGTTGGCCTGGATCATCATCTCTTCGATAAGCTGCATCGAGGTGATGCTTTCGCGGAGCGTAATCGTGGCGATCTGGCCATCCGCGCCGATGCGGACACGGCGTTCGGGGGCGTTGATTTCGAGGGGCTCGCGCTTGTCGCGGCCTTTCTTCATCACCGCGTAGGCGGCGTAGAGCGGCTTGATGATGGGTTCGAGCAGCGGGGCGGTCTTGTCGTCCGGGCGGCCCTCGATGGCGTTTTGCACCTGCTGGTAGCTGAGCTTTGCAGCGGAGCGCATAAGGCCGCGAATGAAGGTGTGGCTGGTTTTCTTGCCATCCGCATTGAAGTGCATGCGGACGGCCATGGTGGCGCGGTTTTCGCCTTCACGAAGGGAGCAGAGATCGGCGGAGAGCTCCTCCGGCAGCATCGGAGCGACGCGGTCCGGGAAGTAGGTCGAGTTGCCGCGTAAGTACGCTTCGCGGTCGAGCGCCGAGTTGTGGGTGACATAGGCGGCGACATCGGCGATGGCGACGGTGACGATCCAGCCGCCAGGGACGGCGGGATCGGGCTCGGCGTGGACGGCGTCGTCGTGGTCGCGGGCGTCGTCAGGGTCGATGGTGATGAGGGGGATGTGGCGGAGGTCGGTGCGGCCCTTAAGGGTGGGGGCTTTGGCGGCCTTGGCCTCTTCGACGGCGTCGGCGGGGAAGCCGTCCGGAATGCCGTGGGCGTGGATGGCGAGGAGCGAGATCGCGCCCGGCGTATTCACGCTGCCGAGATTTTCGACGATGCGCGCTTTGGGCACGGAGGTGCCGGTGGACCGGCCTTCGGCGGGGACGGCGATGACGAGATCGCCATCGTTCGCGCCGTTCTCGTCGCCGCGTGCGACGATGAAGGAAAGGCGCGATTTCTTGTCGGCCGGCGTGATGGTGCCGAAGCCTTTTTCCTTCGTGTACTGGCCGACGATGCGGGTGATCGGCTTGGGCAGGGTTTTGATGACGCGGGCGGTGACGCCGTCAGGGCCTTTACGCAGCTTGGCGAGGACGCGGTCGCCTATGCCGGGCGGGCGCTGGTCGCCGCGCCCACCGGGGGCGATGGTGATGCGGGGCGGCGGGGCGGGGTTTTCCCACTTCACGGGCTTGGCGAGGAACTCGCCGTCCGTGTCGCGTCCGGTGATTTCCAGGACGAGGGTGAGGGGGAGGCTGGGTTCAGCCTTGGCCGTCTTATTCTTTTTGGGCTTGGGGCCGGGGATTCGGGGCATGGGTATCAGAGGAACAGGTCTTTCAGGGTGTGGGAAGGGTGCAGCGGTCTAGCCCCCATCCCCCCGCTGCGCGGGGACTTCCCCCGTAAGGACGGGGGAAGAC
>VFQQ010005427.1_pt1 | contig 10566 bp, 14 predicted proteins | sample 3512341 | NCBI WGS metagenome assembly VFQQ01 (sample SAMN10412373, study PRJNA504923) | tailings metagenome | isolation source: Relicate 2 Philex TSF1 revegetated site | place: Philippines: Tuba, Benguet | collected 2017-08-29
AATGGACTCAGCCCAAACACACCTGCATGCGCACAGGCAGCGATTACCCCACGGACGACGAAAGAGCCTCTCTGCCATTGCCCACCTGGGCTCACAGGTTTGCTTTGACATGCTTTACCTGTCTAGCATGGAAACAGTAATGTTGCAATTCATGTCACTCACCAGCAATTCCTCGTCGGACACAACAGTGCCTGTAGGCAGTGCCTTGCCAGCTGTGGTGCCCCACGGGCTCTGATTCGCACCCATCCCCCCAGACTGCTGCTGAGGTGCCGCGCCCCCACCGGAGGCCACCACCGCTGACCAGCCCAACCCACTGGCCGCGCTGTTCACTGACTCTGGCGCAACACTCGAGCTGACCATACTGTTGCTTATGTTGTTACCAGTGCTGTCCTTGGGCGCACAGTACTTGTCCAGCTGTCTGAGCACACTCAGCACCGAGTTGAACGAGTGGTCTGTGTCGCTGCCGAGCAGCTGCAGGTGCAGGTGGCCCAGGCGGCTAGACATGGTGTCTGCAATCATGGTCAGGGCTAGGCGAGCTGCCTCTCAGTAGACATCTCCGAAAAATTCGTACAGGTAAAGTGCCTGCAGACAACACATGAGACAACACATGGCACTGAGGCAAAGCTTGAGATTCCTGCGTGCATACGAACCCTATAGAGTGTGGCATGCTGTTATCAGCTGGCAATGTGAAGCGGCAACATGCATGGCACGGGTTACGGTCCGTACAGGGACGCTGAAACAGCATGCTGGCTAGAGCCGCTCACCTGTCTCTTCCAGTGCTTGACACATTTGGTCACCAGCTCAGTCGCCACCCGCCACATTGCACGCAACGACCGCTCGCGCTGCGACAACGCGTGCCCTACCGGCGGCGTGAGGCTGCTCGGCTGCAGCACGTCATGTGCCAGCTCGTTGCACGCTCTCAGACTCGCCTCCACAATCCGCACAGCAGCGCGTTCTAGCGGCGCGCATACATCCCCGCCGGTCTCTGCCTGCAGCACCGGCGGAGGCGTACTGGTGCCCGCACCCACCACGCTTGCCCTCAGCTCCCCAGCGACCGACGCACACGCCCGAATGGCGCGTAAGCTTACCCGCAAAGGGGCGCGCACGTCTCCTTCGGCACTGAGTGTGGATGCGACCTTTCCCAGCTGTTCAGACACTGCGTCGCTGATCACGATGGCCAGTGCGACTAAGTCATCAGAGTACGTAGACTGGACTTCGGAAACGTCAGCCTGGGACAGGTACTCCCTGTGGAGATGTGGGCAAGTACCACGGGTTGGCAACATTAGCGCATAGAAGAATTCTCTGGCAGAGCTGGGTCGGTTGTAACGCAGTCGGTTGACCGTCAGTCTGGCTGGGAAGGAGGTGGCTTAGCGCGTGCGCACATGAGAACGCAGACGGCCGAGCACAGGCCCATGCAGACACGTACCTGTGTATGTTTAGTTTTTGCATGATGCTTGAGGCGGCTGAACGCGCTTCCTCCAAGGCCTTGATCTGCGTCTCCAGCTCCGTCCAACTGTCTTTCGTGGTCTGTGCATGAACACACACACACACACACACATACACACACAAACACAGCTTACAAGGCATGCAAGCACCATCTGACGAAGGAGAGAAGATGCCTCGACCCGTCTGCGATCATATCCCTTAATGCTCTGTCGTGTAAGCAAGCATATGTCTGTGGTGCGGGTGTTACAGACACTTTGTGACACACTCACACAGAGCATGATGAGGTGAGTTTTGAGGTCGTCTGCCTGCTCCTGTGCGTCCTCCAAGGCCATTTGTGCGCCTTCGAGCGAACTATACGAGTCACCGGACCTTGATCTTGACAAGGCATCGTGAATGGACTCAGCCCAAACACACCTGCATGCGCACAGGCAGCGATTACCCCACGGAACACAGACAAAGTGTGAATTGCCACAAGAGATAGAGCAGGTGCTTAGCTGTTCATCTGCTGTATATAAATCTCAAGCTTGGGTGCATGGCAACATACCTTGCAGACTCTAGCTGGTCTGTTGGCATGGTTTCAAGCCCAGCTGTTTGTACGGAGACTGACAGCGCGCTGATGCGCCTGTTCACCAACCCCAGACTAACAGTCATGCCTAAACCTGGGCGCTCAAGCGGCAAACCAAACATCGCAGGGGGCTCCTGCGCCACTGGCTCGAGTGCTGCGCTTCTGGACGGCCCCGCCTCCGCCCCGGTACTTGACCACGCTTGACCGCGCTGACGGAGCGGTGCAGGCGTGGGGGGTGCGAATGGCGGGCACACGGGTGCCGCTGACCTGGCTGCCGCACCCCAGGCGCCCGGCACCGGTGCCTGGGACGCTGGCCTCGCGGGTAGCGCGACATTGTCTGCAGGGCGCGTGGCAGCCCTGGCCGCGCTGAGTGTGTGCTGTGAGTGTGCTGCGAGGGACAGAGCGGGACTGCTGCGGCCTGAGCTGGGGCTGGGGATGCCTGCAGGGGTCCTGCGATTGGGCCTGAGGCGTACAGCACTGCCATGCCGAGAGCCAGCAGACCTACATGTAAAGCGTGGGCAAAACCAGAACTGTTAGTAGTGCAGCGGCACACAGCCCATTCCTGCGAACGGAAGCAAGTAGATTGCCTTTACTTGTCTGCTTAATATGCACGTGAGATGCTCCGCTTTCTTACATTTGAAAGGGCGGGGTACCAGCCCGTACAATGTCTGCCTGGCTGCTAGATTCGTGGAGTGGCACGACGCTGCTGGCTAGGGTACTGAGGCCTGTAGCCAGGCCTGTGCCTGCTGCACCCTCCCTTGTGCATTCTTGAATGCCGAGGACATCAAGGAGCGTAGGGTCTTGCACCTGTAGCGAGGGCACGAGGGTCACGACTTATGAGCTGTCAGGGACGATGTGAAGCCGCAGGCTCCTGCACTCCGTACGCAAGTGTTCGCCTGCGCAAGTGCCCTGCTTTGCGCGCACCTTGTAGGCGCGTGCCGCGGCTCTGTCAAGTGTCCTTGTGCGGTCCATCTCTGCCCTCATCCTGCCCATGGACATCTGCCTGGCGCCAGTTCTCACGGCCCTTGCTGGCACGGTCGCGTTCCGCCTGTACCTGAGACGGCTGCTCCTTTCCTCTGCAACAAGCGCCTCTAACCACGTATGGCGAGTTTCTGTAACCATACACAGCAGGCGAAGCAACGCCTAGTGTTGGATGGTGAGTGTGCGCGCGTTTAGGTGCGCTGCCCAGAAGCAGGGCGATCTCAGGCCCACTAACGTATGTCTACCGTGCAAGGGTGCAAGCACAGATAGAGATGCAGTGCTCCAATGCTGCTTGCGGCACATCCTGAGCTGCAGAGGTCCAATGAAGCACAGCACGCAAGCACGCACCTGATGCGCCCCTGGTTGGGGGTGTGCCGAACTCCTCATCAGGGTCAGGTTGGTGTCCTTGGGCACCGTTGATCAGTATGCCATCTTCCTCCTCATCGGTCTGCATTGTGGAAGAGCTGACTGGGCCAGGACCGCAGCGGGTCCTGGCGCGAAGGTGCTCTCTGCAGAATACCGCTGGCGCTGAGGATTAGTGGCTGGCTAGTTGTCGCAATATGAACGCCTTCAAACACCTTGGAGGCACAGCGGGCGGCAGGGGACTCGGCAGGGGAGGCGGTCTCACTCACTCTTCTTGGCAGTACCAGTGTCCCTCGTGGTACCCTTACACTACTGCCTTAACTCAAGTATCGACTAATGCTTTGCGTGCACGCGCAGTGCACGGTGCACTGCTATGCTCCCGTTGCTCACAAGCATGGAGCGCGACCTACTGATTGACGTACGTGCTCATGTGAGAGCGGCAGGGAGGGCGGGGAAGCTACTCGTGAGCGCATTGCCTGCACAAGACCCATGGGTATGAGGCAGGTTCGTACTAACGTCAGTGCACTGCCAGTGGGTGGAGATGCGTGCGAGTACTACAGTATAGGAACACGCACGCGCACACACGAACAGCAACGTCACACTTTGTGAGCTTACAGAAAGGTCACAGGAACGGAGCGAAAGCACACCAGGGGACACCACCGACAACAGACAAGCGTATGTATATGTATGTGAAGGCTATGTACATGCTTCCGAGCAGAAGGCCCCGTGCCTGTCAGGAAAGACACGAAGCCTCAATCCCACGTATTAGCGCAACCATGCACAGCATGAAAAGCGCAGCCTGCCAAGAGCGCGAAAGCTGCGACAGAAGCACTCCGAGAAGCGCTCAAAGAACTGCACACACGTGTTACCGCTTATGGAAGGAACATTGTACGCACAGAAGTAGAAAAGCTGCAAAACAACCAGTGTGGGCTGCGCAGAGTCCAAAAGCTGCGAAGCAAAGAAAGTCAAGCGTATGAGAAGGGCGTATCCAGGCCTCGCTGTTCTCAACGCAGTCTTCTCACTCTCTGCAGCCCAGCCAGCTCATCCTGCACAGATAGAGTCTTGGCGCTCATAACCTCCTGGCGGACTGACTGCGTCGTACTGGAGCCGGTTACAAGACACGCGGCCAGATTCGCCTGCACAGACACACAGACACCGCACAACACGCAATTGATGTTTACACAGGTCTTCGCAGCCATCGTGCGTGACTTGCTCGCACTGTATCGCATGCTGCATGTGCTGAGTAGGCTGCGACGCATGCGGGGTTGTGTCAGCGTGGACCTACGTCAGCAGGTAGCACGGTGAGCCCTGTGGTGTTGATTAGCGGAGCGTTGAAACCCTGCAGAAACAGACACCACGCACATGTGTTGTGTTGCCTAAGGCCGCTTGTTCTACACCACACGATGGCAAGGGATAAGCACGCAACATGTGTCGCCTTGATGCATGCGTGATGCATGGCACACCTGTAGATTGGGGCAGGCCCTGGCCGTGTTACCCTGCACGCACAACACACAACACACACATCCACACACAAGCCACAGGTTGTAGGCACAGTGTCGCACTGCTTTCTCCAAGCCGGCCCCAGCTACTCTCTGCCTGCACTCCACAACCTCGCTATGCCTATCTATGAGATTACCATGTATCTGTATCGAGCTTCCCCAGGTCGTACCTGCAGAATACTGTTGGCGATGGCATAGCTAGCAGTACTGTTCCACATGAGTATGGCACCACCATTGGACACAGCCCTGTTCTTATTGTAAACATTATCTGTGAGGTTCCACGGGCCAGTGTTGCGCACAGCTAGAATCGCGCCGCCAAGCTCCGAGGCAGTATTGAACTGCATGACGCGTACACACACATACACACATACGGCTCAGCTTGCTTGTGTGCTCTGGCAGGAGCGCTGATAGGGAGTAGCCCGTGGGTCTCGGCTGCCCCAATGCGTAAGCATATGTGTGTGTGACTGTGCATATGTGTGTGTGACAGTGACACGGCACACTCACAGAGAACACATTGCCTGAGATGGTAGCGGCTGTGAAGTTGCTGTCACCAATCCAGATTGCACCACCGGCCTGCGACACAACGCAGTAGTGGCATGGCTCAGCAACACACACGCACCTGACTAACACAGCAACGCGCCAGCAGTGGGACTGCGCTCGGAGCTCCACAGATGCTGTAGTGGCAAACAGCTCTGTTGCTCTAAGTGCAGGATGCATGCATACACACACACACACACACATATTCAGGGTACTTACCGATCCAACAGAGTTGGAAGAGAAGGTGCTGTCCTGGATCCTTAGGCTGCTGAGAACGTCCTGTACCGCACACAGCTTGTGACAGTATAAGCCTTTGCTGCGCTCAGCCAGCCTTGCACGTGCTGGGTTGAGGCTGGACGTGTGTCTGTCAGGTGTACACTCAACGGTACAGGCTGCCACTTACCGTGCTGATGGCAAGGGCGCCTCCAGATGCATTGGCGAAGTTGGACTGCGCACAACACAAACCAACAACAGCACAAGCCAGGAACGCACACAGGTCATACTTGGCACACGAGACATGGGTTGCTGACTCAGGCCCTGGGCACAGGTGCCGTCTGTCGCACTTTGCTCCACAGCTGACCTGGTTTGCAGGGACATGGTCACCACGCACCGTGAATGTTGATCCGACAATGGCCAACTGTGTGGTGTTAAACGCATCAAAGGCGCCACCAAAGCGCCTGGCAGCGTTCTTGCTGAAGGTGCAGCCTGTGAAGGTGACGGTCCCGTTGCATGTGTCCGCCACAGCAGCACCTGAGAGCAACAAACAGACGCGTGCCCACGAAACGGATCACACAAGGGCTTATGACATGCAAGCTCACGTTGTGTGTTGTCGCTGCTGCTACTGCTGCAAACTGCGCGTGCATGAGTGTCTGTCACAGGAGCTTCTCGTGTTTGCTCAACGCAGCGTCCTTCAGCTTATGTGCGCATTCTGCAATGCCTTGGCGCGCACCTCCGTACTGGGCAACGTTAAACGAGAACGTACTGTCCACCACTGCCACGGAGCCAGTAAGCGGAATGCTGTCAATGAACAGCCCTGCCCCAAACCCTGGGACCTGGTTCTGTGTAAAGGTGCAGGACGAGATAGTCACGTTGGCGGTTGTGCTGCCCACGTACAGGCCTCCAGCACCTGTGGTCGCCCTGTTGACGCTGTTGTAGAGGAACACACTGTTCGTGACGACTGCAGAGCCTGTAATGCTCTGCGGGGCACAAAACACGGGGAGCGGAGCACGAGTCAGACGAGCGCGCCGAGAGGGTCTTGCACACGAGTCCTGCATCCCTTCGTCTTGCGCCTCTCATTCCACATATGCCAGTGTGCAGTTCACTGCTTCAGATGCGCCATACAGGGTGAGGCGCTCGTACGCATGCAGGGCTTCTGGCGTGCAAGTGCATGTGAAACAGTACATGCACGAGTCAGCACTTACATCAATGTAGGCACCTCCACCATAGTTCTCTGCGGTGTTTCCCTGTATAATACACACACATACACACACACACACACACACCATAGGCGCACAGATCACTGCACTGCTGTTCAAAGCACCGCAGTGCGTTGGTTAGTGGGTTTGTGCACGTGTCTTTCTCGCCTCGAAGATGCATGAGTCATATGTGTTTGTATGTGCATGTGTGTGGGCCAGTGTGTGTTGCTCACCTCAAAGATGCATGAGTCAATGCGCAGGTTAGCATTGATCTCCAACGCTACCACGCCAGCGCCCCACTGCGAACAAACAAACATCCGCAGACGTACAGTCTCAAGTCATACATCCGTGACAAGACTTGACTGTCTCACAATGTGAACATCATGCAAGGACACACAACCACACAGCACCTTGCATGCGGGCCCTACACACGTCAAGCGTCTCTAAACGTGCACCCACCCACAAACACACACACACACACATGCCCGCGGTCGCCTCTCTAGGGTGCACGGCACAGCGCTCGCACAACGCCAACTATTCCGTCTCACCCTCGCGTAGCTGTCTGAGAAGGTGCAGTCTTGGATCAGCACAGGCAAGGGTGTGACAGGCACAGGGACAGGGGTACTGAGGTACAGGCTACCGCCAATGCCCTCAATTGTAGTCACGTTCCGTGCAGTGTTGCCTGCGTAGCAAGCAAAGGGTGTGGAGCACAGGGATTGGCAGACAAAGCTGGTAGTGCAAGCTCACAGGGATGCTACAAGAGCCCTGATTGGCCCAGGACAGGACCATTACAGGCACACAGGTAGCGTCCACAGCGCGTGAGTTGTGTACAGTAGGGGATCAGGATTGCCGCGCACCGTCAAAGGAGACGCCTGTGATGGTGAGGGGCCCTCCAACCTCAATGTACGCAGCACCACCACCCCGACCTGCGAACATGACACAGCACCACGTGCGCACAAGCGTGGAACTGTGAAGCACTGCCTCGTATTATTGCTGCAGCGCACGTGCGTGCACAGAGCACACAGTCACGCACCGCTCCCCGCTGTGACTGCACAGTTGCGGATAGTGAGGTCGCGTATGGTGATATTTGCAGCGCCAAACACAGCTAAAGCCCGGGTCGTCCCATTGCAGTCCAAAACGGTGTCGGGGCCCTGGCCGATGAGCGCAAACACCCCGGGAGATGCTGTGCCTGTGTAGTTAAGCACGAGTGTTTGTGTGACGCGGAAGGTGTCGGCTGGCAGTAGCACGCTCACAGGCGCACCACTGGCCACACCCCGTGTGATGTTCGCCACCTGCGCACGGACAGTGGCCACGCAGAGAAGGTCAGTGATGACCTATCAGCGCAAGGTGCTGCACTTGTGGGGTTCAATGGAAGGCACAGGAGCATACGTCAGTGCACAGGAGCATACGGCTCGTGCACAGGGGGCCAGAGGGCGAGCACTTACGAGCTGCGCCCATCGGTCCGTGGGCAATGGCGGGCTGGGGGGCGTCGTGCTGTTCGGGGGCGATGTGGTGTTCAGCGGGGGTGGGGGACGTGTTGCATTGAGAGGTGGTGGTGGCGCTGTGCCATTGGTGGTCACATTGGCCGCTGGCGGAGAAGTGACATTGGCAGCTGGGGGGTCTGTGGGATTTCTGATGGGGCCGGGTCCTGGCAGTAGAGGTAAGTCCGTAATCTGTGACCCTACTTGGCTCCCAAACAACCCAAGCAGCACCAAACCTGCATCAGCACAGGAGGGATGCGCTCCTGGGCTCCAGTGAGGATGCTACCCAGCTGATGCGGATGAGTTCCGGAGATGATGGGGCACGCACCTACGACGAAAAGCGATGAGGGCCTCATAGATGTCATTGCCATTGCTGAGGCAAGCGATCCACAGGGGCAGAGAAGCAGAGCGATGAAAAAGGAAAACAATCTCGCGTTTCTCGTTCCGCCCCAGGCCTGGAAACTGGCTGGCCTCAGGCGGCTACGCGCATCGGCAATTGCTTCATTGTGTATGAGCTGATCAATGTTGCTCCAGCAATCGCTGCAAGTCTGAGCTCACATGGCAGGTGGTGGGCGTGCCCTTGTGGGGTTGCCGCACTCCCCCAGCCCTTTCCCCAGTTCGCCCCAGGTGACTGCTACCTGCTAACAAACCAATGCGTGTCACTGTTGAGCGTCTTGCCTGGATGTCCTGCACTGTTTGGGCACGCTCTCAGAGTCTGCTCCTGCCAGAAGCTCCTATCTGCTACTTCTCTGCGATGCTTTTCTACACCGTCCCTGTTCTTTGCAGTCTGCTTAGCGCTCTTAGCGGCCTTTGCAGTACCTGGCACTGACGCATTCTGCCTGTACTTGACACTGCTGCCACCGATTGGACGTTGATCCCCGTACAGCCACAGAAGGGCTGGTACTGGACGAAGGGCAAAGCGAATGCTGGTACCGGACGAGGCAGGACAGGCGCTTCTGCGTGCGGCTGCGACGGAGGGTGGCAGCAGGGGCCTCCCTGTGCCCTGAGCACTGCGTGTAAGGCTGGGATGCAAGTGCATCTCTCATGCTGTTTGCAGGCTCAGTGGCAGTGTCACGACAGACTGTCAGATGAATGAGCCAAGTGCGAGGGGCTGACAGGAGAGTTCATACGAGGAACAAGCAGTGCTTAAGGGACAATGGATTACAGTCATCTTGTCACGAGCAGGAAATACCACGAAAAGCTAGCGCTCACAAAAGTCTACACACTAGTATCCGACAGTTGTGCAAAGCACCATGAATACCCCATCCGAAGTACTCATGGTGTAGTTCGCCATATGAAATGCTAGCATTTGCGCTCGTGTCATGACAACATAAGTGCAGCCACGTGGCATAAAGGAGCATGTAGATATCAGGCCACAGCAGGGCCATCAAATCAGCGTGGCATGTCTGATACCACAAAAGCTGCTAGTAAAGTAAGAGCTGCGCAACGATGAGTGTGCACAACACACGGCCTGATATATGTAAGGTACTCTCTACAGGGATCTTCTGATTCTCTGCAGTACAGCCACGTCATCCTGCACGGACAGGGTCTTCATTGCCACAGCCTGCTGTTGTGTAGCCTGGCCTGAGCCAGTGGCAAGGCACTGTGTGAGCTGAGCCTGCAAGCAGCCATGTCAGCACACATACAAAGCATGTGGGTACACATATAGACAGCATTGACAAGCCGCCAAAGCTCCGTGTACAGGCATGGTGTTGTTTGCATGCATGGTGGACATCATGGCCATGCCGTACGCGTGGGCTAGCTATCATAGCCTGCACTCACGTCAGTTGGTAGTGTAGTGATGCCTGTTGTGTTCACGTTGGGCGCGTTGAAGGCCTGCATGGAAGGCAACACGGAAGACAGACGTTCAACAACAGGGTGCGTGGGCTCATGCAACAGCAGCTGCGTGACAGCACACCTGTGGGGCTCGCTCTTTGTGATGCTAGGCTTCTATGGCTACGTGCTCGCGTGCTTGGTACAGACAGCGTATGAGGCATGCACACACCTGGATGTTCGAGCATGCCGTCACAGCCGAGTTTGACTGCGAAGCACAAGCACAAAGAAGGGGACATTGACACTCGTCTGAGTGTTCTGCGTAGCTGCGAGCCGAGCGACGATACGCAACCACACACACGCACACACACGCACATCCGCATACACACAGACAGATTCCTTACCTGGAAGACGCTGTTTGTCACGCTGGCTGACAAGGTACTGTTAAAGAACAGAATGGCTCCCGCGTTGGCCCCCGCCGTGTTGCGCACAAAGGCATTTCCCGT
>VFQQ010005428.1_pt1 | contig 10565 bp, 11 predicted proteins | sample 3512341 | NCBI WGS metagenome assembly VFQQ01 (sample SAMN10412373, study PRJNA504923) | tailings metagenome | isolation source: Relicate 2 Philex TSF1 revegetated site | place: Philippines: Tuba, Benguet | collected 2017-08-29
ACGAGATGAACATGTCGAGCACCGCGGCCAGGACGGTGACGCCCATCAGGATGAAGGGCAGGGGCAGGCCGGATTCGCGCAGCGCTGCCGCGCCCTTGATGGCGGTGATGGCCCCCAGGTTCGACCAGTTGAACATGGCGATGAAGTGCGAGGCGGCGAAGGCCAGCACGATGTAGGGCGCCATGGCGGCGATCGAATCGGCCGCCAGCCGCACGACGTCGCTGTCCTTGCGGATCTGGCGCGTGCGGACGCCGTAGGCGCAGCCCGCCGCCAGGAAGAGCAGGAAGAAGGCGGTGATCAGCGACCGGAAGAAGGGCGTCCACTGCGCCGGGCCCTGGGCGGTCGCATCGCGCAGCGGGGCGCCGGGCAGGAGGGTCAGCGCCGCCCACAGCAGCACGACCCCCAGCGCGGCCAGGCCGGCCCAGAGCAGCGCGCCGCGGGGCGCGGCCTCAGGGGCCTGGTCTTCGTCGCCCAGCGAGCGGGGGCCTTCCCAAGGGCCGAGGCGAGGTTCGACGATGCGGTCGGTCACCCACCAGCCCACCAGGGTGAAGGTGAGGCAGCCGGCGGCGGTGAAGAACCAGTTCCCGGCCAGGTTGGCGGTCCAGTGCGGATCCAGCAGCCGCGCGGCCGGTTCGGTGAAGCCCAGGATCAGGGCGTCGAACTGGCCGGGCAGGGGGTTGCCTGCGAACGAGGCGATCGAGGCGGCGTAGGCGCAGGCCAGGCCGGCGATCGGATGTCTTCCGGCGGCGGCGAAGACCATGGCCGCCAGCGGCGGCAGAACGACGATCCCGGAATCGGCCGCGTGGTTCGACAGCAGGCCGATGACCAGGACCATCGGCGTCAGCAGGTGGCGGGGACTGGCGGTGACCAGGGTCCGGATCGCCGAGTCGAGCAGTCCGACCCGCTCGGCCACGCCGGCGCCCAGCATGACCAGAAGCACCAGGCCCAGCGGCGCGAAGCCGGTGAAGGTCTTGGCCATCTCGGTCAGGAGCAGCCGGACGTTGCCCGGCTCCAGCAGGCTCTTGGCGACCAGGGTCTCCTGGGTGATCGGATTGACCGCCGAGACGCCCAGAGCCGCGCAGACGATGCTGGCCACGACGAGAACGCCGATCAGCCACAGGAAGATGAAGACGGGGTCCGGCAGGCGGTCGCCGATCCGCTCCACCAGATCGAGCAGGCCGCGACGGCGGGGGCCGGTTTCGTCGCTCATCCGGCGTTCGGGGCTTGGCTGGCGAAGTGACGGGAGGTCATGGCAAGATCACTGCACGGCGTTCGCTTAGGCGGCAAGTCTGAGAACGGTTCTCAATAGTGCCGGTTCGTTTGAATGCCGCGCGACTGCGCGCTACAAGGCGCCCGACTCCTCCCCGGGGAACACATGGAAGCCTTTCTCCTACAGTATCTGCCGATCGTGATTCTTCTCGGAATCGCGGCCGTGCTCGGCGTCGGATTCATCGTCGCCTCCGCGGTCTTCGCGCCCACCGCGCCGGACCCTGAAAAGCTTTCCGCCTACGAATGCGGTTTCAACGCGTTCGACGATGCGCGGATGAAGTTCGACATCCGGTTCTACCTGGTGTCGATCCTGTTCATCATCTTCGACCTCGAAGTGGCGTTCCTGTTCCCCTGGGCGGTCAGCCTCATGAAGCTGCCGGTTGAACAAATGCAATTCGCCTTCTGGTCCATGATGGGCTTCCTGGGCGTTCTGACCGTCGGCTTCATCTACGAATGGAAGAAGGGAGCCCTGGAATGGGAGTGATCGTTCCCCCCAAACCAGTACTGGCGGGCGCTGCAGGCCGGACCACGGTCCAGGGCTACGACCCCAAGCTCCACGACCCGTACTTCGACGGCGTCTCGCAGCAGCTCGCCGACAAGGGCTTCGTCACGGCCGCGGCCGACGACCTCATCACCTGGGCGCGCACCGGCTCGCTGATGTGGATGACCTTCGGCCTGGCCTGCTGCGCCGTCGAGATGATGCAGGCGTCGATGCCGCGCTACGACATGGAGCGCTACGGCGCCGCGCCGCGCGCCAGCCCGCGCCAGAGCGACGTGATGATCGTCGCCGGCACCCTGACCAACAAGATGGCCCCCGCTCTGCGCAAGGTCTACGACCAGATGCCCGAGCCGCGGTACGTCCTGTCGATGGGCAGCTGCGCCAACGGCGGCGGCTACTACTATTACAGCTACAGCGTCGTGCGCGGCTGCGACCGCGTCGTGCCGGTCGACATCTACATCCCGGGCTGCCCGCCGACCGCCGAGGCGCTGGTCTACGGCATCCTGCAGCTGCAGAAGAAGATCCGTCGCACGGGGACCATCGAGCGATGAGCACGGACCTCGAAGCCCTCGGCCAGGCGATCCTGGCCAACAGCGCCGGTTCGATCACGGCCTTCCATATCGAGTACGGCGAACTGACGGTCGCCGGCCCCGCCGCCCGCGTGGCCGACGCCCTGACCTTCCTGCGTGATCACGCGGACCTGCGCTTCCACCAGCTGGTGGACCTGTGCGGCGTCGACTATCCGGAACGTCCGCTACGGTTCGACGTGGTCTATCACCTGCTGTCGATGGTGAAGAACCACCGCGTCCGGCTGAAGGTGCAGACCGACGAGGACACGCCGGTGCCGAGCGTCTGGAGCATCTTCCCGGCCGCCGAATGGTTCGAGCGCGAGGCGTTCGACATGTACGGGATCTTCTTCGAAGGCCACCCGGACCTGCGCCGCCTGCTGACCGACTACGGGTTCCACGGCCATCCGCTGCGGAAAGACTTCCCGATGACCGGCTATGTCGAGGTCCGCTACGACGACGAGCTGAAGCGGGTCGTCTACGAGCCGGTGAAGATCGCCGAATTCCGCCAGTTCGATTTCCTTTCGCCCTGGGAAGGCGCTCAGTACGCGCTGCCCGGCGACGAGAAGGCGGGGAGCTAGACCATGGCCGACGACGCCGCCAACCTGCCGCTGGTTCCGGAAACCCCGGTCCGCAAGTTCAACATCAACTTCGGTCCCCAGCACCCGGCCGCGCACGGCGTGCTGCGCCTGGTGCTCGAGCTCGACGGCGAGATCGTCGAGCGGGTCGATCCGCACGTCGGCCTGCTGCATCGCGGCACCGAGAAGCTGATGGAGGCCCGGACCTACCTCCAGAACATCCCGTACTTCGACCGCCTCGACTACGTGGCGCCGATGAACCAGGAACACGCCTTCTGCCTGGCCATCGAGAAGCTGCTGGACATCGACGTGCCGATCCGCGGCCGCATCATCCGCGTCCTGTACTCGGAGATCGGCCGGATCCTGAACCACCTGCTGAACGTGACGACCCAGGCCATGGACGTCGGCGCCCTGACGCCGCCGCTCTGGGGCTTCGAGGACCGCGAGAAGCTGATGGTGTTCTACGAGCGCGCCTGCGGCGCTCGCCTGCACAGCAACTACTTCCGTCCGGGCGGCGTCCACCAGGACCTGCCCGACGCCCTGGTCGAGGACATCGACGCCTGGGCGGTCGCGTTCCCCAAGACCTGCGACGACATCGAGACGCTGATCACCGGCAACCGCATCTTCAAGCAGCGCAACGTCGACATCGGCGTGGTGACGCGCGAGGACGCGATCCGCTGGAGCTTCTCGGGCGTGATGGTGCGCGGCTCGGGCATCGCCTGGGATCTGCGCCGCAACCAGCCGTACGAGAACTACAACGACTTCGAGTTCGACATTCCGCTCGGCGTCAACGGCGACTGCTACGACCGCTACCTGTGCCGCATGCAGGAGATGCGGGAGTCGGTGAAGATCATCCGCCAGGCCTGCGACATGCTGCGCAAGACCCGCGGCCCGGTCCTCACCGAGGACAACAAGGTCGCGCCGCCGCGCCGGGGCGAGATGAAGCGCTCGATGGAAGCGCTGATCCACCACTTCAAACTCTACACCGAGGGCTTCCGGACCCCGCCGGGCGAGGTCTACACGGCCGTCGAGGCCCCGAAGGGCGAGTTCGGCGTGTTCCTGGTCAGCGACGGCGGCAACAAGCCCTACCGCTGCAAGATCCGCGCGCCCGGCTTCCCGCACCTGGCGGCGATGGACTTCATGAACCGCGGCCACCAGCTGGCCGACGTCAGCGCCATCCTCGGCTCCCTTGATATCGTGTTTGGAGAGATCGACCGGTGAGCGTCCGTCGCCTCGCGAAAGAGCAACCCGCTTCCTTCGAGTTCAGCAAGGACACGCTGAAGAAGGCCCAGTGGTGGATCGCCAAGTATCCGGCCGAGCGCAAGCAGTCGGCCGTGATCCCGATCCTGTGGCTGGTCCAGAAGCAGGAAGGCTGGGTGTCCGAGCCGGCGATCCGCGCGATCGCCGAGATGCTCGCCATGCCGGTGATCCGCGTTCTGGAGGTCGTGACCTTCTACACGATGTTCCAGCTGGAGCCGGTCGGCAACGTCGCCTTCGTGCAGCTGTGCGGCACCACGCCCTGCATGCTGTGCGGCGCCAATGAGCTGAAGAAGGTCCTGCACGACAAGATCGGTCCCAAGAACCACGTCTCGGCCGACGGCAAGTTCAGCTGGGAAGAGGTCGAGTGCCTGGGCGCGTGCAGCAACGCGCCGATGGCCGCGATCAACGACTACTACTACGAGGACCTGACCCCGGAGACCCTGGGCCGGATCATCGACGACTTCGCCGCCGGCAAGAAGCCCAAGCCCGGCTCCTACGTCGGCCGCAAGGCGTCCGAGCCGCACGACAAGATCCAGACCCTGACCGATCCGAAGCTGTACGACGGCTCGGCGGCCAAGAAGATCAAGCTGCCCAACGCGCCCGAGAAGGCGAAGAAGGGCAAGAAGGCGGAGACCGCCGCCTGATGGACGAGGCCGAGCTCTTCAAGAAACGCGTGGCGTACATCGATACGCTCCGCGGCCTGTACCGGAGGGAACGCCTGATCGGCTTCCTGGCGGTGCTGGCGGGAGCCGGGCTGATCGTGCCGTCGCGCTTCGTCTTCGCCTGGCCGCACTGGGTGATCTGGGCCGGCTACGGCCTGATCGCCGTGGGCTGGGTCCTAATGATCTACGTCATCTGGCGCCGCACGCAGTGGCGGCGCGCCAATCCATTTAATCCGAACGTTTGAGATCATGGTCGGCATCCTCGAAGACAAGGACCGCATCTTCACCAACCTCTACGGGCTCCACGACTGGGGCCTGGAGGGCGCGAAGAAGCGCGGCTGCTGGAACGCCACGAAGGACATGCTTGATGCAGGTCGTGACTGGGTCATCGACAACATCAAGCAGTCGGGCCTGCGCGGCCGCGGCGGGGCGGGCTTCGGCACCGGCCTGAAGTGGTCCTTCATGCCCAAGGAGCTCAAGGACGGGCGGCCGCACTATCTGGTCGTCAACGCCGACGAGTCCGAGCCGGGCACCTGCAAGGACCGCGAGATCATGCGCCATGATCCGCACCTGCTGATCGAAGGCTGCCTGATCGCCTCGTTCGCGATGCAGGCCCACGCCTGCTACATCTACATCCGCGGCGAGTACGTCCGCGAGCGCGAGGTGCTCGAAGAGGCGATCAAACAGGCCTACGAGGCCAAGCTGGTCGGCAAGAACAACGTCCACGGCTGGGACTTCGACATCTACGTCCACCACGGCGGCGGGGCCTATATCTGCGGCGAGGAGACCGCGCTGCTGGAGAGCCTGGAAGGCAAGAAGGGCCAGCCGCGCCTGAAGCCGCCGTTCCCGGCCGGCGCCGGCCTCTACGGCATGCCGACCACCGTGAACAACGTCGAGTCGATCGCCGTCGTCGGCACGATCCTGCGCCGCGGGGCGGGGTGGTTCGCGGGCTTCGGCCGTCCGAACAACGCCGGCACCAAGCTGTTCTGCGTCAGCGGGCACGTGAACCTGCCCTGCAACGTGGAAGAGGCGATGAGCATCCCCTTCCGGCAACTGATGGAAGACCACTGCGGCGGCATCCGCGGCGGCTGGGGCAACCTCAAGGCGGTCATCCCGGGCGGTTCGTCGGTGGCCATGATCCCGGCCGAGCAGTGCGAAGACCTGCCGATGGACTTCGACGCCCTGCGCGAGCTGAAGTCGGGCCTGGGCACCGCCGCCGTCATCGTCATGGACAAGTCCACCGACCTGGTCCGGGCGATCGCGCGCCTGAGCTACTTCTACAAGCACGAGAGCTGCGGCCAGTGCACGCCGTGCCGCGAAGGCACCGGCTGGATGTGGCGGGTCATGGAGCGCATGGCCACCGGCGAGGCGGACATGCGTGAGATTGATACGTTGTTGGACGTCGCCAGCCAGGTCGAGGGTCACACCATCTGCGCCCTCGGCGACGCGGCCGCCTGGCCGATCCAGGGCCTGTTCCGCCACTTCCGCCATGAGGTGGAAGAGCGCATCACCAGCTATCGCGCCGGCCGCCCGCACGTGCAGGGCGCCTCGCTGATCGCGGCGGAGTAAGAGAGTATGCCCAAAGCCAAGGTCAACGGCGTCGAGGTCGAGTTCGAGCCCGGCATGACGGTTCTGCAGGTCGCGGAACTGGCCGGGGAAGAGATCCCGCGCTTCTGCTATCACGAGCGCCTGAGCATCGCCGGCAATTGCCGCATGTGCCTGGTCGAGGTGAAGCCTGGACCGCCGAAGCCGCAGGCTTCGTGCGCGCTGCCGGCCGCCGACAACCAGGAGATTTTCACCAACACGCCGATGGTGAAGAAGGCCCGCGAAGGGGTGATGGAGTTCCTGCTCATCAACCACCCCCTCGACTGCCCGATCTGCGACCAGGGCGGGGAGTGCGATCTCCAGGACCAGGCCATGGGCTATGGCCGGGACGACAGCCGCTACGACGAGAACAAGCGCGCCGTCGAAGAGAAGGAGATGGGTCCGGTCATCAAGACCGTGATGACCCGCTGCATCCAGTGCACCCGCTGCGTCCGCTTCATCACCGAAGTCGCCGGCGTGCCCGAGATCGGCCTCATCTCTCGCGGCGAAGACGTTGAAATCACGACCTATCTCGGCGCAGCGGTCACGTCGGAGCTGAGCGGCAACGTCAACGACCTGTGCCCGGTCGGCGCCCTGACCCACAAGCCGTGGGCGTTCAACTACCGGCCCTGGGAGCTGAAGAAGACCCAGAGCGTCGACGTCATGGACGCGCTGGGCAGCGCGATCCGGGTCGACAGCCGCGGCGCCCAGGTGCTGCGCGCGCTGCCGCGCCTGAACGACGAGGTCAACGAGGAGTGGCTCAGCGACAAGAGCCGCTACGCCGTCGACGGCCTGAGCCGTCAGCGCCTCGACCGTCCCTATGTCCGTGTCGGGGGCAAGCTGCAGCCCGCCAGCTGGGGCGAGGCCTTCGAGACCATCGCCGCCAAGGTGAAGGCGACCTCGGCCGAGAAGATCGGCGTGATCGCCGGCGACCTCCAGGACGCCGAGTCGATGAAGGCCGCCCTGGACCTGTTCGGGTCGCTGGGCGTCAAGAACCTGGACTGTCGCCAGGACGGAACGGCGCTGGGCGCCGGGCCGCGCGAGAGCTGGCTGTTCAACTCGACCCTGGCCGGGATCGAGGACGCCGACGTTGTGCTGCTGGTCGGGACCAACCCCCGCCTCGAGGCCCCGGTGTTCAACGCCCGCCTGCGCAAGCAGTGGCTGGCCGGCAAGATGCGCGTCGGCGTGATCGGCGAGCAGGCCGACCTGACCTACGGCTACGACTACCTGGGCGCCGGCGCCCAGACCCTGGCCGGCCTGGCCAAGGGCAAGTCCGAGTTCGTGAAGGCCCTCAAGGCCGCCGAACGTCCCGCGATCATCGTGGGACAGGGCGCCCTGACCGCTCCGGAGGGCGCGGCGGTGCTGAAGACCCTGGCCGGCCTGGCCAAGAGCTTCAACCTGGTGCGCGAGGGCTGGAACGGCTGGAACGTGCTGCACAGCGCCGCGGCCCGCGTCGGCGGCCTGGATCTCGGCTTCCTGCCGGGCGAGGGCGGCAAGACCGCGCTGGAGATGGTCAAGCCGGGCGCGCTGGACGTGCTGTTCCTGCTCGGCGCCGACGAGATCGAGGCCTCGGCCTCCGGCGCCTTCACCGTCTACCTGGGCAGCCACGGCGATCGCGGCGCGCACAAGGCCGACGTGATCCTGCCGGGCGCGGCCTACACCGAGAAGAACGGCCTGTACGTGAACACCGAGGGCCGGGTTCAGATGGGCGAGCGCGCCGTGTTCCCCAAGGGCGAAGCCCGCGAGGACTGGGCCGTGCTGCGCGCCCTGTCGGAGCGTCTGGACGCCAAGCTGCCCTACGACAGCCTGGACCAGCTGCGCGCCAAGCTGTTCGCCGACCACCCGACCTTCGGCCAGATCGACTATGCGCCGGGCTCGACCCCGACCGTGTTCGACGTCGCGGGTCTGGGCGCCGCCGGCGACCTGTCCGACCAACCGTTCCGGAGCGCGGTCGACGCGTTCCACCTGACCAACCCGATCGCGCGCGCCAGCGTGACGATGGCCGAATGCGCCGCCGTCGCCTCCGGCGCCGCCAAGCTGGCCGCGGAGTAGGCGAGTGCCCGAGCAGACCTTTTCGCCCTGGCTCTGGTTCGGCCTGACACTCGGTCAGGTCCTGCTGGTCGTCGTCTTCCTGCTGATCTCGATCGCCTTCCTGCTGCTCGCCGACCGGAAGATCTGGGCCGGCGTGCAGATGCGGAAGGGCCCGAACGTGGTCGGCCCCTTCGGCCTGCTGCAGTCGTTCGCCGACCTTCTGAAGTTCGTGCTGAAGGAAGTCGTCGTCCCCGCCGGCGCCGACAAGTTCGTCTTCCTGCTGGCCCCGGTGATCACCGTGGTGCTGGCCCTGGCCGGCTGGGGCGTGATCCCGTTCGCGCCGGGCTGGGTCATCGCCGACATCAACGTCGGCATCCTGTACCTGCTGGCGATGAGTTCGCTCGGCGTCTACGGCATCATCATGGGCGGCTGGGCTTCGAACTCGAAGTACCCGTTCCTGGGCGCGCTGCGCTCGGCCGCGCAGATGGTGTCCTACGAGGTCTCGATCGGCTTCGTGATCATCACCGTCGTCCTGATGGCCGGCACGATGAACCTCACCGACCTGGTCGAGCAGCAGTCCGGCTGGTTCTGGAACTGGAACGTCCTGGGCGGCGGCCTCAAGAACCTGCCGCTGGCGCTGGTGATGATCCCGATGATGGTCATCTTCTACATCTCGGCCCTGGCCGAGACGAACCGCCCGCCGTTCGACCTTCCGGAAGCCGAGTCCGAACTGGTCGCCGGCTATCAGGTGGAATACAGCTCGACCCCGTACCTGCTGTTCATGCTGGGCGAGTACGTCGCCATCGTCCTCATGTGCGCGATGATCTCGATCCTGTTCTTCGGCGGCTGGAATCCGGGCTTCCCGACTCCGTTCCTGGAGAGCTGGCCGGCCACGGCGCAGAGCCTGTTCTTCTTCGTCATCTTCGCCGCGAAGATCTGCTTCTGGTTCTTCATGTTCGCGATGGCCAAGGCGATCGTCCCCCGCTACCGCTACGACCAGCTGATGCGCCTGGGCTGGAAGGTGTTCCTGCCGCTGTCGCTGGTCGGCGTCTTCCTGGTCGCCGGCTGGCGGGTGCTGGCCCGGACGCAGGGGTGGGACGCCTGATGCGCGCCCTGACCGCCATCGCCGCGACGCTGCTCCTGGCCGCCTGCGCGACCACGGAGAGCGGCGTGGACAGCTATCCGCTCGGCCGCGGCCTGGTGACCTATGACGCCATGGTCCGCGCCAAGGCCGACTGCGCGGCGGTCGGCGGCGAGGTGCGGCCCAGGGCCGAGGGCGGCGACCCCGCCCAGCTTTCGAACTACGTGTGCTACATTCCCAAGAAGGCGGCAAAGCCATGATGCAACGCATCGGACAGGCCATCAAAGGCGCGGCGCTGCTCGACTTCGTCAGCGCGTTCGGGCTGGCCATGAAATACATGGTCGCGCCCAAGAAGACGGTCATCTATCCCAACGAGCGCGGCCCGCAGTCGCCACGCTTCCGCGGCGAGCACGCTCTGCGCCGCTACCCGAACGGGGAAGAGCGCTGCATCGCCTGCAAGCTCTGCGAGGCGATCTGCCCGGCTCAGGCGATCTACATCGAGGCCGAACCGCGCGCCGACGGCAGCCGCCGGACGACGCGCTACGACATCGACATGGTCAAGTGCATCTACTGCGGCCTGTGCCAGGAGGCCTGCCCGGTGGACGCCATCGTCGAGGGGCCGAACACCGAATTCGCCACCGAGACCCGCGAGGAACTCTACTACGACAAGGAGCGGCTGCTCGATAACGGCGACCGCTGGGAACGCGAGATCGCGAAGAATCTGGAACTGGACGCGGCCTACCGATAAGGGAAGGCCGCGATTCAAAACGGGGCGGCGACGCGTGACTGCGCCGGCTCAATCGCAAGACTGATAAGGGAGCAGCGGCCAAGATGGCTCTGCAGGCTATAGCCTTTTACGTGTTGGCGACGGTGACGATCCTGGCGGGTCTCTCCGTGGTCCTCGCGCGCAATCCGGTGCACTCGGTGCTGTTTCTGATCACCGCCTTCTTCTCGGCGGCGGGTCTGTTCGTGCTGATGGGCGCCGAGTTCCTGGCGATGCTGCTCATCATCGTCTACGTCGGCGCGGTGGCGGTG
>VFQQ010005429.1_pt1 | contig 10559 bp, 23 predicted proteins | sample 3512341 | NCBI WGS metagenome assembly VFQQ01 (sample SAMN10412373, study PRJNA504923) | tailings metagenome | isolation source: Relicate 2 Philex TSF1 revegetated site | place: Philippines: Tuba, Benguet | collected 2017-08-29
AATCTTAACCCGCCAACGCTGCCATGTTGTGCAGGACCCCTGCACCAACGAGAACAGCGGCGCCAAGAAGTCGGGCTGCTCTGCGTATGCCCAGCTCAAGGGGTGAGCTTGGGTGCAGCAAGGGTGGCAGTACTGCAGCTTGCAGCCTCCCAATATGTGGATGTGTGCATGGGCAGCACGCTGGGCAGATGGGTGTTTGGAGCGTACTGCGCAATGCTGCTCGCCACCCATCCAAACCTGAGCTTGCCACCACCGCTGCCGCTGCATCCCTGACGCTCCTTTGCATGTGCTCCCCTCGCACCCCCGCAGGGCGTTTGACGCTGCCTACACCGGCAACCGCGGACCAATGGAAATCAGCATTCACACTCCGTTCATGCAAGACGCCCAGTTTGCGGCCGACACCAGCAAGTTTTTGGAGTACGCGCTGGCCAAGCCGGACGTGTGGGCGGTCACCATCTCCCAGTTCCTGGACTGGCTCGAGGCGCCGGTGCCCGCCTCTGGCATGGCAGCCTTCATGAAGAACTATCATTGCGACAAGTGAAAGGCCGCTTGCTCATGCATCCAGCAAGCTGCAGAATGTGCACAGACTGAATGCAGGCGCGGCCGCCGCTATTACCTACCCTCTCAATTCATTCAGCTTGAACCTTATCAGGCCACGCCGTTTATCGCTGCGCATTCTCCCATTCCTGATTGCTCATTCCGTATTGCTCCCGATGCCCGCTTGTTGCTGCTGTTGCTCCTCAGCTTTCCGCACCCACACACTCGCCACCCATCACCCCTACAGCTCGCACCATCACCCCAGCATCCCCACCGCTTTGCATTGATCAGCATTTACCTCCCTGTTGTAATTCAACGGTAACATTTGCAATAGAAGAGTGCTGTGGGTGGCGATGGAGGCTGAGCAGGACTGAATGAATGGGCACACATGTCGGCGTATGCTGTGGATCGGGCAGGTGCACTGAAACGACTCTGGATTCAACAGAGGGTGGGGCCTGAATGCAGGCTCCATGGAATTCAATCGACGGCGGGTAAATCAATGGATTGGGGTGGGAAATCAGGTAGAACAGGGTGAGTAAGCTTGGTAGAGGGGACCGGAAATCGGTGCAGTACAGCAGCAGCAGTGCGAAGGCGCAGCAGACATCAGGTTGTTCAATCAGTTGCCGCTTCAAAGCACAAAGCATGGCGGCGGCCTGCCTGGTGACAGCTGCGGTGGGGCTGGGCTGCGGCCCTCAGCCCAGTGCTACCCGGCAGCCGCCCGCAAACTGCCGCTGCACGCAGCAGGTGTGCTGCTCAGCAGGCTGCATGCCGCCTCACTGCTACCTGAGGTCGGGCGCCGCTAGGCATCAGCGGACAGCAGCGCGCTCAGCAGCGCTGCACCAGGGCCTCGTAGTCGATGCCGGCCTCCTTGGCAATGGCCTTCAGGCCAGCCTGGACGGCCTTGTGTGCCTTGGCGGGGTTGGCGCCGGCGGCGGTGGCGCCCAGCACCTGCTGGTTGGCGCCGGGCGCGCTGCGAGCGCCCTCAGGAGCCACCAGCAGGTAGTAGGAGCGGGCGGCGGCCTGAGTGAAGGGACGCAGAGGGGATGGGAAGGGAGGTCAGCATGCAACTGCATTGGGCATTTGGCAGCACAGGCGGTGGCAACGGCAGGCAGGAGTCGTAGCAGTCTTTGGCAGGGGCAGCCATGGTAGCGGGCCACTGGTAGCAGCAGTTGCCAGAGCACAACTGCTGTAGCACCCCTGAAGGCAGCCGCAGCAGGCGGCGCGGTGCACGCACATCAGCGGGCAGCCGTCAACCTGCCTTGCACGACCCGCAGCAGCAATGCTCACCAGGTTGGCGGGGCCGGGGCACTTGCGGTAGCAGGCGGAGGCGGAGCCGCCACGGCTGCGGACCTGGGCAGCGGAGGCCTCCTTGGCAGCCAGCAGCGTCAGGCGCATCATCAGCGCCACGTTCAGCTCGTAGAAGCGGTTGTAGGCGGCGTTCAGGGCAAAGATGTCCTGGAGGCGGAGAGCAGAGGGAGGGAGGAGAGGGGGAGGCACAGTGAGGCCAAGTTGAGCCTGGGCTGAGGCGGGACGGTGTGAGCCCGGCATTGCTGCTGCGGCTGGCTGCTGCTCCGCAAGCCGGACTGCTTGACACCAAAGATGCTGATCAGCTGATCACCACCTCCGCAGCGCTGCCAAGCCAGATATCCCACCAGCGGGCTGCCTGCCGGGAACCCAGCGCAGGTCCCCACCTGGGTGTCGTAGGAAGCCATCATTGCCTCGATGGTCGCCGCCACCGCCTTGGCGCCCGCCACGTCCCGGCGCAGGCACAGCGCGGCGGCGGTGCGGTCCATGGTTGCGCCCAGGGACTGGGGCCGGCCGCCGCCATTGTACACAACCAGGGCGTCCTCCAGCTCAAACTTCTTGGCCCAGTCGGCGGCGTACCGCGCACCCTTCACGCTCACGTCCACCTCGTGCATGGTGTAGACCTGCGAGAAGGAGGCAGGGCGGCAGTTACGGTGTGGGGCTCAGCAAGAGGGGCGGGGCAGCAACAGAGATCAGCAAGAGACGGCAAGGCAGCAGCGGCAGGCGGGGCTTGGTAAGAGGGGCAGCATACAGCAGGGAGCGACGTCGGCTTGGCAAGGGGCCGCCAAGCAAATGCAGGTAAAGGACCGGCGTGAAAGAGCTGGGGGCCGTGTGCACATACACCCCGCATAGCCAGCATGTGCGGCCAGCACATGCGCTGCAGATTAGCGATGCAAGTGCCTCTCAGCAGCGCCGGCCGCCCCCTGCCGTCCCTTGCCCTCCCGCCTCACCATCAGATACACAGTGGCCAGAGCCTTGGCAGCCTCAGCCCGGATGCCGCAGCAGCCCGTGTTGTAGGGCGCAGCGCCAGAGACCACGGGCCTGCGGGGTGAGGAGGGTCACAACATGTGGGCAGCGCAGGATGTGGTGTGAGGGTCGCCACAGCTCATGCGGACTCTGCAGGCTGGGTGGCTGGCCCAGCTGTGCTGGCCGCTGTTGACAGGACTGGAGCACACACACCAATGTTGTTGTTCAAGCTTGACAACGGCACTACCCCAAAGCTGTCCCAAGCGGCCCGGCCTGCAACGCGCTCACTTCCACACGGCGGCGAGGTACTGGTTGGGGGAGGCGTCGGGCAGGGAGAGGGTGCGGAAGGCGGAGGCCGCCAGGTGGAAGAAGGGCTCACACTTGTCCATGGTGGTGCCGTTGGTGCCTGCACAGGTGGGTTAGGCAACATGTTGCAGCAAGTGGGCGGGTGGCATGTGAATGCTTGGAAGGTGGAAAGGAGTGCACAGGTCAGCACCTCAGGGCCGGCTCATGGGGCTACTGGACGGCAGCTGCGCATGAAGTATGGCAGCAGGACCAGGCGGCAGCAGGCAGATCTGTGTCGCGTAGCAGTGCAGCTGTCATGGTGCGGTAGACTCACAGAAGAGCCGGCCGGCGGTGGTGGCAGGGACGCGCTTGTTGGGCATGCGGGTGCACAGGCCGTCGCCGCTGTAGCGCTCGGCAAAGCTGCGGCAGGAGGAGGGAGGTGAAAGGCGGGAGACGTGAGAGTGCTGGCATCCGCCTGTGGCATCCAGCATTTGAAGGACCAAGCATCCAGAGCGGCTATGCAAACATGGGGTGCTTTGCTTTTTGCCCCATTGCTAGTGGCATGGCAACTGCTGCTCACCGTCCGTTGTTGAAGATGTCGGCGTAATCTGCCCACTTGCCCGCATCAGCGCTGGCCTGCTCCCATGGGCAAAGTGGCAGAGAGATTGACAGTGAGTTGTGGACAGGTTTAAGCCAACCTCAATCTTGTGAGTAACTTGCGCCCAGCCAGCAAGCGGCACAGTGCAGAGCAGCTGGCCAGCGCTCTGTGCAGGGCAGGAGCAGAGGGTGCCATGCAGACCCGCCCTACCTGCATGGCTGCCGCATCGAGGGTGATGTTGGCATAGGTGTCGGCACTGCGGATGGGGTCAGGGCGCGGCAATGATGAGCCGCAGCAGCATGACGACTTGCATGCATGCGCGGGAGCGGCGGCGGGTACCGGTGGGCGGCGGCGGCACAGGCCTGCAGCGCGCATCAGGATCCTGGCGCGGTGTAACGATGCACCAAACTGAAATCAGCTTTGCACAGGCCGCATCGGTGCACACTGGCGCGCCCACAGCCCAGGCGCCGTTCGAACCGGCCGCAGCCAGGCTCACCCGCACTCGGCGCCCATCTTCTGCGCCTGTGCACCTGCGGCCATGAGGCCGAGGGCAGCAAGGCAGACAAGCAGGCGCGTGCAGGCCATTGTGGGGCAGGGCACGCCGGGCACGGAGCGCAGCGGCGGGAAGGGGCGGAGAGATTGAACTGAGGCGGCATGCTCCCCGCCTTTTATCCCTGCCCTAAACCGGCGTGTGCACAGCCTACGGTGGTAGTGAAAGGAAGCGTGCCTGGTGCATGCATGCAGGCCTGGGTGGGCACATCTCGCGGTGGCTGATCCGCGGCGTGCGCGGGACGGCGGCGGCGCACGCCAATGGTCAGATTAGCTTGCCAACGGGTGCTTTGAGCTTCTGCCTCCCTCTGAAACTGTTGGAGCCATTAGTACGAGCATAAATAATGTAAACAGGGCTGGATGGGGGCGGCAGACGGCATGCGCCGCGGCCATCTGAAGCCTGCCTTGCAAAAAAGGCGCCCCCTGGTCGCGATCAGTGGTAGCACTGATCCAAAGATCTCGATGCCCAGCATGCTGGCTCGGGCCACGTTACCAAGTTGAAGTACATTGTGGCAGACAGCTTGAAAGGCACTTGAACCGTAGCCAGCAGGAGGTGGAAGGGGCAGCATGAGAGCCAACGGATGTGCCCTTGCCACCGAGTGCCGCGGCATGCATCGTGCAAGTTGCCTTGCCGTCGTTGCACTTGCATGCAGTTTGCTGCGTCACACATGCGCCGAATCGTCTGTAGTCAACCTGCAGCAGGAACTGTTTAGGCTGCTGCTAAGAGGAGGACTGCCCATCCGGGCACATGAAGCCAGCTCAGTTTGCAAAACCGGGAAGGCGGGAAGCCTGCACTGATGATCAAGGAGCCAAACAGCTTGGCAGCTGCTGTGCAGGGCATGTGGACATAGCATTGAATACTTTGGATGTAAAATTCAGGCTAACCTCGACGCAGCAGGCCATGAATTGCAACCGGCCAGCAGGGTGCAGCTGCCGTGATGCCGCTGCCGCTGGCGGGCGCGCTGCATGGCTCTGCTGGCGAAGGGCCTGCGATGTGCACTCTTTATCTTCCCATCCGGCAGCCCTTTGTATCTGCGCCCCACACAGCTCACACGGTGCCCCGACTGTGCAACTCGAAACTCACTGAACCGCACCCTTGCTCCACGAGCTAGCTGTGCCGCTTTGCTGATTGCCGGCCGGCTTCAGCACGCCGTGGCGACGCCCCCCAGGCAGCGATGCCGCCCAGCCGCCCTGAGCCAGCAGGCAGCAGCAGCCGCCACGCCACGAGCGGCGCCGCCACGTTGCTGTCGCTCCCAGACTCTTTGCTGATCGACATCTTGGAGCATGTGGATGCTGATGAGCGGTGAGCATGGCAGTGCGACATCGCGGTGTCGCAACGGTCAAGTTGAGGGCCGTACTTGGAGTTGTTGCGTTTCTCTCTTTCTTGGGTGCACGCCAACTTGAAACTCCATCCGTGTTTGCACCTTACGCAGGCACGAGCATGTAGCCCCTGTCTGCAAGCGGCTGCTGGCACTGACCCGCTCGCCCGAGCTGCTGGTGCAGTGCATCGACATCAGCGGCAGCCTGCCCAACCTGCTGCCGCGCCTGCGCTCAGCGCTCCCCTTCCTCTGCCGCTATGGCCGGCACATTCAGTCGCTCTTCTTGTATGTGGAGCCAGCATCCGGGCATCAGTCAGAAACAGAAGCCAGGGAGCTGGAGGCACTGGTATCCAGCTGCCTGGCGGCAGTTGGCGCTGCGGGTGGGCAGCTGGAGGAGCTGGAGGTCAGCGAGCTGGTGCCCCTGGCTTCCAGCGCTTACAGCACTGACCAGGCTTCAGCTGGGCAGTCTGGAATATGCCCTGCGGCTGCCAGCCGGATTCAGCAGGCTAGCCTGCCTTGGCAGTGCTACCATACAGAGCAGCCAGCTGAGCCTGCCAGCCGACGGCCTGCCGCCCTCCCTGACCAACCTGCGCCTAGTGGGCGCGGCCATGGCTGAGCTGTCTGGTGTGCAGGTGGGCTAGCACGGTTTGGTAGCAATTCCCTGGCAAGTTGCCCAAGTTTGAAACAACACCAGTGCATGGGGTATTGCAGCCAGCTCACTGCCCAGCTTTCAGCCTGTTTGGGACCAGTTTTGCGTTCTTTCCAGCTTGCGACCCAACCGCCATCATTTTGACTTGCAGGCGGCACTGTCACGGCTGACCAAGTTGTGCAGTTTGCAACTGCACGACACTCACGGCGGCGACGCTGAAATGGAGGCATTGTGCAGCCTCGCATCACTGACATATCTGTTTTTGTGCAACAGCCCGCTGCCCGGCTGCCTGCCCGCCCTGCGGCAGCTGGTGACGCTGTGAGTTGCTAGCTGCCGGCAGGAGGCCACAGCCATGCTAGACGTGGCTCTCAGGCAGCTGACGCAGCTGCGCAGGCTGGCAATCAGCTGCTCGGCGGTGACCAGCGTGCCACCCAGCATCACCGCACTCGGCTGCCTGGAGCGGCTGTTTTTCAGCTGCGGAGCAGCGGACCCTGCCTCCCTGCCGCCGGGTCCATGGCTGTTGTCGCTGCGCTGGCTGGGCACGGACTGGGCTGAGGCCCTTGTTGCGGCGGAAGACGGCGTCCTTGGGCAGATGCCGCGGCTGGAATACCTCTGCCTGTTTGGGAACCCCACCGCTGAAAAACGGGCTGATGCATGGGATGCCCTGTGGGCTCTCCTGGCTTCTCACCCTCCCCTGCGCTGCTTCGGTGAGTGGGCGTCGGGGGGCAGCTGTATCACTGGTTGCGAGTTGGGTCATGAGGCCCTGAATTGATGTGCCGGGCGTGATTTGCCTGCCCTGGAGAACGTGTGTGCAGCATGCCTGGCTCTTGCCTTTTTGGCCTGGCTCTTGCCTGTTTGCAGTGCCCTCCCCAAGTTTTCAGCCGGCTTGTTGCCCCTGCAGGGCTGGAAGTGATTGAAGAGAGCGGCACAACTGTGCAGCTGGCCCTGCTGGATGCAATCCTGGACCTGAAGCACCAGTGGCCAGCGCTGCAACTGCGGCGTAGCGCGCGAGATGGCGGCAACAACTTCTTCTCAGAGATGATGCATGCTGCCTGCATTCCCGCAGGCAGCCGCTAGTGTGGCCGCACAACTGAGGCTTGCCATGGTCCGCAGCCATTCTGCTGCATGACACATGATGCTGTGCCTGCTGTAATTGAGCTGCAGACCGTCTTGCTGTGACCTATGGGATGCCGCTCTAAAGGGAACTGCGTCAACGGCACCCAAAGCCGAATCTGAGTTGCAAGTTGTCAGCAGCAAGGTTGGCAAGGGCTCGGGCAGCTGCTGCAGACCTTGCGATGTTAAAGTAAGTCATAGTGTTCACTGTCCCAGTAAGCCAAGCACTCGAAAGGCATCAGGCCGTCGTAAATTGAGCTGGCGGCCCACTGCTGCTGTACCCGCTGCTGCCGCCGGCGCATGCTGCCTGAATTGCATGGTTTCAGCTTAATAACCCTACTCCTCCTGTGCCTTGCTGCTGCCCACACGGCCCGGGTCGACGGTGCCTGCCACGGCCGTGTTAAACTTGAACTCCAGCGGTTTAGCCCACCCGGCTCGCGAGCTCTCTCTGCCGCTTCACTGCTCGCCAGTCAGCCTCAGTGCTGCAGTGGCGTGCCTGCGGCGGTGATGCCGCCCCGCCGCTGCGCGCCTGCAGGCGGCAGCAGGCGCAACGTCACGAGCGGCGATGCCACGCTGCTGTCGCTCCCCGACCCTTTGCTGATCGACATCTTACTGCATGTGGATGCCTATGAACGGTGAGCAAGGGTCTCACAATTATCACCGTGCCCGAGTGCATGCCATCAACGCTGGGAGTTGCGTGGCCTGCGCTCCGTGCGGGGTGACCAACAAACCCTGTGCAACCATCGTCGTTTGTCTCGCAGGCTTGAGCACCTGGCCCTAGTCTGCAAGCGGCTGCTGGCACTGACCCGCTCACCCGAGCTGCTGGCATGGTGCAGCGTCGACATCAGCGGCAGCCTGTCCAGCATGCTGCCGCGCCTGCGCTCTGTGCTCCCCTTCCTCTGCCGCTACGGCCGGCACATTCGGCAGCTTTACCTGTATGTGGAGCCAGAATCCGGCCTGCAGCATTCTCAGGCAGCAGACAGGGAGGTGGAGGCACTGGTGGCCAGCTGCCTGGTGGCAGTCGGCGCTGCGGGTGGGCAGCTGCAGAATTTGGTAGTCAGCAAACCCGCCCCCATAGTCAGCACCGCCTGGCTGCCGGCGCTCACGGCACTGACCAGGCTTCAGCTGGGCAGCTTCGAGCGTGTGCTGCAGCTGCCAGCCGGCTTCAGCAGCCTAGCATGCCTGCGGGAAGCTTACATACTGGGCAGCCAGCTCAGCCTGCCGGCAGACGGCCTGCCGCCCTCCCTGACCAACCTTCACCTGTCCGGCGCATTTATGGCCCACCTGTCTGGTGTGCAGGTGGGCAGCAGCATGGTTGGCGGAATCGCAAATGCATAGTGGCCTGAGTATGAAACAGCACCAGTAGTGCACGGAATTGGGTTATGGCAGCCAGCTCACTGCCCAGCTTTCAGCCTGTTTACCATTCAGCCTTCTTTCCAGCGTGCGAACTAGCTGCCACCAACTTGTCTTGCAGGCATCACTGTCACGGCTGACAAGTCTGTGCAAGTTGCAGCTGGTAAACACACGGGGCGGCCTTGCCGAACTGACTGTGCTGCGCAGCCTCGGATCGCTTAGCTATCTGGGGCTGTACAACAGCCCGCTCCCCGGATGCCTGCCCTCGCTGCGGCAGCTGGCGGCACTAGACGTCGACAGCTGCCGGCAGGAAGACAGCGCGGCAGTGGAGGCAGCCCTGGCGCAGCTGACGCAGCTGCGCATGCTGGGCATCGGCTGCGAAGCGCTGACCAGCGCGCCACGCAGCATCACTGCGCTGACCAGCCTGGAGCGCTTGTACCTCCTTTGCGGCGGTGAAGAGGCTGTCCCCCTGCCGCGGGGGCCCTGGCTCTCGTCGCTGCGCTGGCTGGGCATGCACTGGCTCGACATGCTAGCAGCGGCAGCAGATGGCACCTTTGCGCAGATTACGCGGCTGGAGTACCTCTGCCTGGTGGGCAACCCCAGCGACGAAATCTCGGCAAATCGTGCCGGTTGGGATGCGCTCTGGGCCTGCCTTGCCTCTCTCCCGTCCTTGCGCTGTTTGGGTGAGTGGGGGCGGGGTGGCAGCTGCAACACAACGGCAGCCTGATGCTTGTGCTTGCACAGCGTAGCGCTGCGTTGCGCGGTGCAATCTTGTTGCTGGCGAGCTTAGGTGGGGCCTGTCTGTGTCTTATTGCTGATGCTGCACTCCCACCCCTCCCACTGCCTGCAATCTTCACTGTCTGTTTGCTGGTTGCGTTGCCACTCCAGGGCTGGAGATGGAATCAGACCAAGGTACCACTGTACGGCTGGCCCTGCTGGATGCAATTGTCGACCTGAAGCACAGGCGGCCCGCGCTGCAGCTGTGGCGCCCTGGGGAGGGCGGCCGCGCTGCTTTTGCTGATGAGCTGATGCCAGATAGGCCCATTCCGGCAGGCAGCCGGTAGTGTGATTGCACAGCTGAGGCTGCCCATGGTCTGCGCCGTCTGTCGCTCGTGTGCTTTGCAGCCAACTGTGCTGGCTTCATTCACAGGCGTCGCAGTGTGCCGTTGTGTTGCGTTGAAAGTCTCCACACGTGCAGCATCAGCGATCAAAGTAGGCAAAAAAGAATACATGCAAACAAGTAGGCGCAAAGGGCATGCAGTTAAAATGAATACAACGGAAGAAAATCGACCTCAAGCTGATCCCCAGCTGTACAGGCTGCACAGCACGCACCACGCCACGCTGCAAAACAGGTAAAACAGCACAGCACTCGGCAGTCCATGCCACTGCTGCTGCTCAGTCGCCTCTGCTGCAGCCTTCTCTGCTTGCGGCTGCACCTGCCCCTGCTGCTGCCGCTGGCGCGCCTCGAAAGCCGGCCGCATGCGCCGCTCCAGCCAGAGCAGGATGCACAGCGGTGCTGCCGCCCCCACTGCAAGCTCCAGCCAGGCTGAAACCACCAGGCACTGCTGCATGGGGCTGTTCGCTTGCGCCGACAGGAACGTGGCGGTGCCATGGGGCAGTGGCAGGCCGCTGCAGGCGGGCGGGGCGGGAGCAGGGCGGGGCAGCAGCAGAGTGAGCTCACATGGGCCAGCGGCTTGAGCAAGTGCAGCAATTCAAGCACGGACAAGGAAACTATGCAGCTGTTTCCCCTGGGCGCCTGTGCAGCCGACCGCTTGGCTCATGACCAGCCCATGCATCCCGCAGCACGCACAGCACGTTCCTAACAACCAGTGCACTAAAACTCACAGTGCGTGTCCCAGTAGGCTGTGTAGTGCGGCCAGGGGCT
>VFQQ010005430.1_pt1 | contig 10558 bp, 6 predicted proteins | sample 3512341 | NCBI WGS metagenome assembly VFQQ01 (sample SAMN10412373, study PRJNA504923) | tailings metagenome | isolation source: Relicate 2 Philex TSF1 revegetated site | place: Philippines: Tuba, Benguet | collected 2017-08-29
CAACGGCTTCGGGGCCACGGTCGGCGCCCTCACCGGCGCCGCCGGCGGCGTCATCGCCAATGCCGGCGCGGCGGCCACGCTCGGTGTCGGCGGTGCCGGCGCCTACAATGGAGCGATCAACGGCAACATCGACCTGAACAAGACCGGCACCGGCCAGCTGACGCTCGGCGGCGCCAGCACGTTCAACGGCGGCCTCAACATCAACGGCGCCGGTTCCGTGCTGGCGACGAATGTTGGAGCCCTGGGAACGGGTCCGGTGAGCCTCGGCGGCGGTGGCGAGTTGACGCTGGGCGTCAACGGCACCTTCAACAACGCGCTGGGTGTCGGCGCCGGCCTCGGCGGAACGCTATCGGCGGGGGCAGGCCTGACGGCAACGCTGAATGGCGGGCTGAATCTCGGCGCGGGTGCCACGCTCGGCATCGGCACCCCCACCAACAACGGCACCGTGGCTCTCGGCGGTGCCGCCACCATCGGTGCGGGTGCGACGCTGTCGGCCAACAACGGCATCCTGCAACTGGCCGATGCCACGATCGGCGCCGGCCTCGGCAACGCCACCCTCAATGTCGGGGCAGCCGGCCAGGTCGACCTCAACGGCTTCGGCGCCACGGTCGGCACCCTCACCGGTGCCGCCGGCGGCGTCATCGCCAATGCCGGGGCGGCAGCCACGCTCGGCGTCGGAGCCGGCGATTTCGCCGGTGCCATCACCGGCAACATCAGCCTGGACAAGGGCGGCACCGGCATCCTGTCGCTAAGCGGCAACAACAGCTTCACCGGTGCCGTCGCCGTCAATGGCGGCACGCTGGTGGCCGGCAGCAACACCGCGCTTGGTGCGGCCGCCAACCTCGTCTCGCTCGCCAACGGCACGACGCTCGGCCTGGGGGCCGGTGTCATGCTGGCCAACAACATCGCGCTGACCGGCGACGCCTCGCTCGACGTGGCCACCGGCAACGGCACGCTGGGCGGGATCGTCTCGGGTGGCTTCGACCTGACCAAGACCGGCGCCGGTACGCTGGCGCTCAACGGCGCCAACACCTTCACCGGCGGTCTCGCCATCAATGCCGGCACTGTGATCGCCGGCAACACCGGCGCACTCGGGACCGGCCCGGCGACGCTGGCGACCAGCACGCAGCTGGTGCTTGCCGCCAACGGTACCTTCAACAACGCGCTTGGACTTGGCGCCGGGGTGGATGCGACGGTTTCGGCCGGCACCGGCATCACCGCCGGCCTGGCCGGGCCGCTGGCGCTCGGCGCCGGGGCGGACCTCCATATCGGCTCAACCGGCAATACAGGAACTGTCTCGCTCGGCGGCGCCGGGGCATCGATAGGATCCGGCGCCACCATCTCGGCCGACTTCGGCACGCTTCAGCTGGCCGACGCGGCAGCCGGATCGCTGCTTTCGGGAGCCGGCGCGACGCTCAATGTCGGGGCGCAGGGAACCGTCGACGTCAACGGCTTCGGTACAAGCGTTGCCAATCTGACCGGAGCGGCGGGGGGCACCATCACCAATGGCGGCGGCGCGCTCGCCAACATCGCCATCGGCGCCGGCAATTTCGCCGGAGCCATCGTCGATGGTGTCGGCGGCATCTCGCTCGACAAGACCGGCACGGGCACGCTGACCCTTTCCGGTACCAGCACCTACAGCGGACCGACCACGGTGAATGGCGGAACGCTCAACGTCACCGGCTCGATCGGCAATTCCAGCGTTGCCATCGCGGCGGGTGGAACGCTCGCCGGAACCGGAACCGTCGGCGGCGTCAATGCCGGATCGGGCGGTACGGTCGCCCCCGGCGGCTCCGGTGCTGGAACAAACCCGATCGGCACCCTGACGGTCACCGGCAATACCGGATTTGCGGGTGGCTCGATCCTGGTGATCGACGCCAATGTGGCCGGCGCCAGCGATCAGCTGGTGACCAGCGGCACGACCACCATCGGCGGCGGCCAGGTCAACGTCGCCGGATTGCTGAACCCCAACCAGGTCTACACCATCCTGACCTCGGGCGGCGGCGTCACCGGAACCTTCAGCGGCCTGACTGCGGCCGTCAATTCGGGCTTCCTGACGGCCAGCCTGGCCTACCAGCCGACGGCGGTGCAGCTGCAGGTGCAACGCAACGGGGTGACACTGCCGAGCGTTGGCCAGACCGCCAACCAGCGCAGCATCGGCACCGCCGTGGAAACGCTCGATCCGGCCAATCCGATCGCCGCCGAGATCCTCAACGGCTCGGTTGCGCAGGCCCGTGACGCCTTCGACCAGCTGTCGGGCGAAATCCACCCGAGCATGACCTCGGCGCTGATCGACGAAAGCCAGCTGATCCGCCGGACGATGGTCGGGCGCATCATGTCCGGCTTCGCCGACCAGTCGTCGGCGCCGGCGCCGATGGATCCGGCCGCAAAGGGTGGCTCCGTCGACCTGAAGGACCCGCTGCTCACCCGCTACCAGGAGGCACCGAAGAGCGAACGCTTCGCGGCATGGTCGGAAGCACTCGGCGGCTGGGGCAGCTACTCCGGCGACGGCAACGCGGCCCGGCTCGAACACTCGCTTGGCGGTGTGCTGTTCGGCCTCGACGGCGCCATGGGCGACAACTGGCGTGTCGGCGTCGCCGGCGGCTACTCGCGCACCTCGTTCGATGTCGATGCCCGCAAGTCCTCCGGCTCGGCGAACAGCTACCACCTGATGGCCTATGCCGGCACCCAGCTCGACGCCATCGGCCTGCGCTTCGGCGTCGGCCACAGCTGGCACGACGTCAAGACGGACCGCAGCGTCGCCTTCGGCGGCTTCGCCGACAAACTGTCGGCCAGCTACGACGCATCGACCACCTATGCGTTCGGCGAAGTCGGCTACGCGATGGTGATGGACAGGGTGACCTTCGAGCCCTTCGCCAACGTCGCCTTCGTCCATCTCGACACGGATGGGTTCACCGAAAGCGGTGGTCCGGCGGCGCTGACCAGCAATGGCGAAACGCGCAACATCCCCTACACCACGCTCGGCCTGCGGGCCGGGACCGACATGCTGCTGGGCGGCACGACGCTGCGCCTGGATGGCATGGTCGGCTGGCAACATGCCTACAACAACGTGGTGCCTGGCGAAGGTTTCGCCCTCAAGGGCAGCGACCTGTTCAACGTCAGCGGCGTGCCGATCGCCAGGGACGCGTTCCTGCTCGAAGCCGGCACAAGCTGGCGGCCTGCCGACAACGTCACCCTCGGCCTGACCTATAGCGGCCAGTTCGCCTCCGGTTCGAGGGATCATGGCTTCAAGGGTACGCTGAGCGTCAAGTTCTGAAACGGGGGCCATCGGCCGGGCTCGTCAATTGCGGCGAGCCCGGCCGATGTGTTTTCGGGATTGGCCCTCGCCTCTTCGCGAGGGCCGTTTTGTCTGGCCAAGCGATAGACCGCCAACTCAACGAAAGAACAGCTTCAGCAGCCTGCGGCCGCGACGATCCGCTCGACCGCTTCCCGCAGCGAAACCGTACCGCGACGATGGTCGTTGCCGTGCTCGCGGGCGAACAGGCCGTGGGCGATTCCTTCATACATGCCGAGCAGTGCGCTCGCGACGTCATCCGGCACGCCTTCACCGGCAAGCAGCGCGGCGCGGTGTTGCGGCGGCACGAACACCGGTGTCACCGGACGGCCGAGGACTCCGGCGAAAGCCTCGGCGACATCGCCGGCGCTCCAGTCCTGCGGTCCGCCAAGCTCGACGATGCCTGTGCGGGCCTCGCACAACAGGCTTGCCGCGACGCGCCCGACATCGAGCGTGCTCACCATCGGAATCTTCAGGGAAGGTTCGATGAAGGTTGGCAGAACGTTTTCAGCAAGGACGGCTTGCGCCACTTCGCCCCACGTCTCGACGAAATAACCCGAACGCATGAAGACGATCGCCGGGACCGTATCCTTGAGCAAAGCCTCGAACCGGTTGAGGGTGGTTATCACTCCTGTGCCGGTTGCATGCTGCGCGCCGATGGACGACAGCACGACGGCCCTGGGCAGGCGCGCCTGCCGCACCGCCTCGGCCAGCGCGGCGCCAAGTTCGTCGGTCTGCAGGTAAGGGTCGCCATTCGCTGGCGGCGGATTGAGCAGGAACGCCGCCGATGCGCCCTCCAGCGCCGTCGCCATCGCTTCTGCATCCTCCATGCCGGCAAGCGCTGCTTCGGCACCAAGAGCTCTCCAGCGGCCTGCCTGTTCGCTGCGGCGCAGCACGACACGCACCGCCTCGCCCCGTTCGATGAGGGCATGCGCAACCGCGCCACCGGCACGACCGCTTGCTCCGAGAACGACATACATGACTACCTCCTTCGCCAGACCAGCAGGGCAAACCCTGCTTGATGAGAGAAAGGTAGGAGGAGCAATTCCATGCGTCCAATGCATGGTATATATGCCTAGCATGCGTAAAGTGGATTTACGCCGGATCGATCTCAATCTCCTGGTGGCGCTGCAGGCGCTGCTGGAGGAAAGGAACGTGACGCGGGCGGCACAGCGGCTTGGCATGAGCCAGCCGGCGGCGAGCCGTGCGCTGGGACGGCTGCGCGCGCTGTTTTCGGACGCACTGCTGGTCGACGCTCCGGGCGGCTATATCCTGTCCGCCCGTGCCGACGAGATCCGTCCTCACCTGCAAAGAATACTGGCGGGCGTCGGCGACATGCTGGAAGCCAATGCCTTCGATCCGGCAACCGCCACGGGCCGCATCCGGCTGCTGATGCCAGACCTCCAGGCCGCGGTGCTGGCACCACATCTGCTGGCCCGCCTCGCCCGCGAAGCACCGCTGCTCGACCTCGACATCGCGGCGCCCGGCGCCAACGGGTTCGAAATGCTGGAACATGGCGGAGCCGAGGCGATGGTGGCGCTGATCGACGACGCGCCGGCCGGTATCCAGCGGCGGCGGCTCTATGACGAAGAACTGGTGACGCTGATGCGGGCACAGCATCCCGCGCTTGCCCGCAAGCTCACGCTGGAGCGCTTCCTGGCGCTGGAGCATATCGTGGTGAGCGTCACCGGCGTGGGCGCGGCCCCTGTCGACGAGGCGCTGGCACGACTGGGGCGGACGCGGCGGGTGAAACTGCGCGTGCCCAACTTCTTCGCAGCGGTGGAGATCGCTGCGCGTTCCGACCTCGTCATGACCCTGCCGGCGAGCCTGGCACGCGCCGCCGCCACCATGGAACGCTTCGTCTCGCTGGCGCCACCGCTCGATCTCGGGACCTTCACGATGAGCCTCGCCTGGCACGCGCGCCAGCAGGATGCACCGCGGCACATCTGGCTGCGGCGCGCGATCGTCGCGGCGGCGACGGATATGTCGTCGCGCCGCTGAGTCGATCCGGTCAGGCCGGCTGCAGCGACAGCGCCGCGCGGTTATAGCTGCGCACGACGTTGCGGACGGCCTCCACCATCAGGGCGTGCGGCGTCGCCTCGACCTTGCCGGCGGCAACCGCCGGGTAAAGCGTCGCCAGGTTCTGGCTGATCAGCGTCTCCGGGATGGCGCGGCCTTCGAGGCGCTTGAGCAAGGCGTCGACAGCGGCCGAAGCCTGCGGATGCGGCCAGTAGTAGCGGATGCGGTCGCTGTAGGAGAAATGGCGCTGCAGGCGCAGGTCGTCGGCGTCGCCATGGTAATATTTCTCCCAGTTCTTCGGCTCGGCCAAAAGCAGCTTTTCCATCTTGCCGCGCAGTGTCTCCTCTTCCGGCAGGCGATCGAGGAAGGCAGCGATCTGGTCGAGGCCGAACAGCGCTTCGCGCAGCGCGAAGGTGAGGCCGGGGCCGACCTTGAGGATGGCGAAGCCGTCATGGACCAGCGCCGCCAGCGCCTGCTGCGGCTGGTAGTCGGTCGAATGCGCCTCGAAGACGAATTGCGGCATCTGCCTGAGCACGCCACTCAGCGCCGTCGCCTTGGCGCTGTCATAGACGACGACATTTTCGTTGCCGAATTCCACACCCGGCTGCACCACCACACCGATGGCGCGGGCGAAGGCGTCCTCAAGCCCGAGTGCCGCGAAGGCGCGGCGGTGGACCTCGACCGTCTCGACGGCGGCGGCCGGCGTGGTCAGCTCCAGATGGTCGAGCGCTTCCATCGCCCCGCCCGGGATCGGCACCTCGGTGCCGATGATGTAGACCGGCAGGTCATAGCCGGCTTGCGACGCCGCCATTTCCGCGATCCTGGCAAGCCGTGCCGCCCGTTCGGCCGTCACCGCATCCGGCAATGCCACCGGCTCGCCAAGACAGCCCATCGAGGTGTCGAGGTGGATCTTGGTGAAGCCGGCGCGGACGAACGCGTCCATCATGACGTCGGCGCGCTGCATCGCCTCATCGGTGGGCAGATGTTTCCACGGATTGGGGCCGAGATGATCGCCGCCGAGGATCAGGCGGCTGGTGTCGAAGCCGAGACGCGTCGCGATGTCCTCGACGAAGCTGCGGAAGTCCGCCGGCGTCATGCCGGTGTAGCCGCCTTCCTGGTTGACCTGGTTGCAGGTGGCTTCGATCAGCACATCCATGCCGGTGGCGATGCCTTCCAGGAGTGCTGCCTCGATGACCAGCGGATGAGCCGAGCAGATCGAAGTGATGCCGCCGCGCTCGCCCCTTGCGAAGCGGGCCGGAAGGCCGGCGAGTCTGCTGGTGGCGCTCATGCCGCAACTCCTTGGCTGTGCAGGAAGGTTTCGATCTCGGCCATGGTGGAGGTGCCCTCCATCGGCCCCTTGACGCTGACGGCGCGCGCGCCGGTGGCGTTGGCGATGGTCAGCGCCTTGCCGGGCGCCATGCCGCGTAGCCAGCAGGAGACGAAGGCGGCGCCGAAGCTGTCGCCGGCGCCGGTCGGATCGATCTCCTCGACCCTGAAGGCCGGGGCGGACACTTCGCCGGAGCGGTCGAAATAGCTGGCGCCGTCGGCGCCGCGCTTGACGACGATGGCCCTGATGCCGCGCTCGAGCAGTTCGGCGATCGCCGCCGCCTCCTCGGTCGCCTTGGTGAACAGGAACATCTCCGGGCCGCTCGGCATGAACAGGTCGGCGTTTTCGAGCGCATGGGCGAGAGCCTCGCGCATGCCGGGCAGCTCCAGCATCTCCTTGCGGATGTTGGGGTCGAAGGAGACGGTGCCGCCTTTGGCCTTGATGCGCCGCGTCGCCTCGAAGATGGCCGAGACGATGCCGTCGAAGAACAGCGCCGAACCCATGATGTGCAAATGGTCGGCACCGTCGATGAGCGCTTCGGCCTCAGGCGTCAGGCCGATGGCGCTGCAGGCGCTGTGGCGGATGTTGTAGATGAAGTCGCGGTTGCCGTCCGGCCGGTAGCGCACGAAGGCGCTGCCGGTGGCCGCCGTCGGATGGACGCCGATGGCCGAGACATCGGCGCCGTCGCGCCGCAGCCGCTCGACATTGAGCACGCCGAAATCGTCATGGCCGACCGCTGAGACGATGCCGCAGGGCTGGCCGAGCTTGGCCACCTGGTCAATGAAGATCGCCGGCGCGCCGGAGGCGAACGGACCGATGAGCGGGATGGCGGTGGTGAAACCGAGCCCGGGCTCGACAGCCATGATCTCGACGACGATCTCGCCGATGGTGATGATCTTCTTCATGCTTGCATTCCGATGAGTATGGGGCCGATGGGGATGAGGCCGATGGATGGCGACCATCTGCGCTGCCCCTCACCTGCCTGCCGGCATCCTCTCCCCGTGAACGGGGAGAAGGGCGCTCCCACCTGAGATTTCGCCAACCGCCAGCGTCGCAGGATGGGCGCCATTGTTGCGGCCAGCGTTCTTCTCCCCGTCACTATACGGGGAGAAGTGCCCGGCAGGGCGATGAGGGGCAGCGCGGCGATCGCGTTAGGATGGAGCCTCATATGCGATGGCCCCCTCAGGTCCGGGCGGACTTGCTGCGCACGTCGAGCCAGACGGCGATAAGGATGACGGCGCCCTTGACGATGAGTTGGTAGAAATAAGGCACCGACAGCATGTTCATGCCGTTGTTGATGACACCGATGATGAGCGCGCCGAGGATGGTGCCGACGATGGTGCCGACACCACCGGCGAGCGAGGTGCCGCCGAGAACCACCGCGGCGATGGCGTCGAGCTCATAACCCGTGCCGGCATTGGTCTGCGCCGACGACAGGCGCGAGGACAGCAGCATGCCGCTGATCGCCGCCATCATGCCCGAAATGGTGAAGACGATGATCTTGATGCGGTCGACGCGGATGCCGGAATAGATCGCCGCTTCGCGGTTGCCGCCGGTGAGATAGACCTGCCGCCCGAAGATCGTCTTCGACAGGATGATGTGGTTGACCACGAACAGCACGGCCATGATCCAGATGATGATCGGGATGCCGAGGAAGCTTTCGCCGCCGATGGCGAGCCAGGTGTCGTTCTCGATCATGGCGGGCGCGCCGTTGGTCGGCAGGCTGACCATGCCGCGATAGATGCCCATCGTCGCCACCGTGACGATGAAGGATGGCAGCATCAGCTTGGCCGACAGCGCGCCGTTGAGCGCCCCCATCAGCGCGCCGGCGGCCAGTGTCAGCGCCACCGCCGGCACGAAGCCGAAGCCCATGGCGAAGGCCTGCGCCGCCACCATGCCGGAGACCGCAATGATGGAGCCGATCGACAGGTCGATGTCGCCGAGCAGGATGACATAGGTCATGCCGTAGGCGGCGACCGCGATGACGGCGACCTGCTGCATGATGTTCATGAAATTGTTGAAGGCGAGGAAGCGCGGGCTCATCACCGAGAACACCACGCACAGCACGGCCAGCGAGATGATGATGCCGCCATACTGGCGCACCGTCGGTGAACTGAGGAACGAGCGGCGCACCTCGGCGTCGGCGGCTTTCTTCTGGATGTCCTGAACATTGCTCATGCGTGTATCCCCGCTGCATAGGTCATGACGGTTTCGGGAGTGAGGCCGTCGGCATCGAGCACGGCGGCGACGGATTTGTTGTGCATCACCACGACGCGGTCGCTGAGGCCCAGCACCTCCGGGAGCTCGGAGGAGACCATCAGGATCGCGGTGCCGTTGGCAGCCAGTTCGCGGATGATGCGGTAGATCTCGAATTTGGCGCCGACATCGACGCCGCGGGTCGGCTCGTCCAGGATCAGCACGCGCGGCTTGATCTGCAGCCATTTGGCCAGCACGATCTTTTGCTGGTTGCCGCCGCTCAAGGACCCGGTGGTGGTGTCGATCGAGGCGGTCTTGATGGAAAGACGCTTGACCTCGCTCCTCGCCGCCTCGCGCTCGGCAGAGCCCCGCATCAGGCCGAACGGCCCGGAGAGCTGGCCGAGCCCGACCATGTTGATGTTGCGCTCGACGCTGTGCAGCAGCACCAGGCCTTCTTCCTTGCGGTTCTCGGTAACGAAGGCGATGCCGCTGCGGATCGCCTGCGCGGCCGAGCGGAACACCACCGGCTTGCCGTCGAGCAGGATTTCGCCCTGCGGCGCAAGCATGCCGAACAGCGCCTTCATGACGTCGGAGCGGCCCGAGCCGACGAGGCCGAACAGCCCGACGACCTCACCGGGCTTCACGTCGATCGAGACGTCGCGGAACTTGCCGGCAAAGGTGAGATGCTTCGTCGCCAGCACCGGCGGCGTGTCGGCCGGCGGGCGCGGCGCCTCGCGCGGCGGATAGATGTCGTTCATGGCGCGGCCGACCATCAGCGTGATCAGCCGGTCGATGCTTGTCTCGCTCTTCTGCGTCGTCGTCACATATTCGCCGTCCCGCATGACGGTGATGTCGTCGGAGAGCCGCATGATCTCTTCCATACGGTGGGAGATGTAGATCACCGCCTTGCCCTGGCTCTTCAGCCGCTCGATGATGGCGAACAGGATCTCGGCCTCGCTGTCGGACAGCGACGAGGTCGGTTCGTCGAGGATGACGACGTCGGCCGGCAGGCTGAGGCCCTTGGCGATCTCGACCAGCTGGCGCTGCGCGATCGACAGGTCGCCGACTTTTGCGCGCACATCGACCGGCAGGCCGAGCTCGCGGATGAGCTGCGCGGCCGCTTCATTGAGCGCACGGTCGCGGATGAAGCCGAAGCGGCTCGGCTCATGGCTGGCGAAGATGTTCTCGGCCACCGACAGGTTGCGGCTGAGGCTGAGCTCCTGGAAGACTATGGAAACGCCATGCGCACGGGCATCGCGCGGATTGCGCGGCGTGTACGCCTTGCCGTTCAGCACGATGCTGCCGGCGGTTGGCTTGAAGACGCCGGCGAGGATTTTCATCAGGGTCGACTTGCCGGCGCCGTTCTCGCCGAGCAGCGTGTGCACGCGACCGCGCCGCACGATGAGGCTCATGCGCTTGAGCGCAGCGACCGGGCCGAAGGACTTGGCGATGTCGTGGATCTCGAGCACCACGTCGTCCGAAGGATCCGAGGCAGCGGCGTGCGGCTTCTGGTTGATGGCTGTCACGGATTGCTCCTCCATAACCCGCCGCCGACGGGCGTAACGGGCACTCCCTTTCGGGGCATGCGAGAGCGTCGGCGTTGCGGATCAAGGCAATGCAGGGAGAGCATGGCGCCCTCCCCACCGCCTGCCTGTTCGGGCTTACCTGGTTTCGCCGTCCTTGGTGACGACGCCCGGAACGATCGGCTGCTTGGCCTCGAC
>VFQQ010005431.1_pt1 | contig 10558 bp, 4 predicted proteins | sample 3512341 | NCBI WGS metagenome assembly VFQQ01 (sample SAMN10412373, study PRJNA504923) | tailings metagenome | isolation source: Relicate 2 Philex TSF1 revegetated site | place: Philippines: Tuba, Benguet | collected 2017-08-29
CGCGGCGGGCACACCCGCAGGGCGAAACCTGCGTGCGGCAGGCCCGCGTAGCCGCGGTGGCGCCGTTCGATCTCGGGCCGCGGCAGGCCGAGGATGCCCATTTGCGGCACGCCCTCGATCACCGCGCGGATGTCGGAGAACACCGCGCCGACCTTCGACACGAACCAGCCGCTGATCCAGACCGGTTCGCCGGTGAAGACCCATTCCCTGGGCTCTTCGACCTCGAAGATGTAGGTGGCGTTTTCGTTCACGGGCGGTCGGCGATTGAGAGGAGCGGCGGCGGCGAGCGCAAGCCCGCGCCCGCCGTCAGCGGCGCGCCGCGGCCTCGAGCACCCGCCGCCAGCGCGGGAGCAGCGCCGCGGGCGCGTGGTGCGCCGCCGCGAGCCGCTGCGCGGCCGCCGCGCGCCGCCCGGCGGCGGCGGGCAGGCGCACGAAGGCCAGCAGCGCGTGCGCGAGCGCCAGCGGCTGGTTCGGCGGAACGAAATCGAGTTCGCCCGCGCGGAACGTCGCGGCGAGCACCGCGTCGGGCGTCGTGATCACCGGCACGCCGGCCAGCGCCGCGCCGAGCAGCGCGCGATGCGGGTGGTGCTGGAGCGCGGGACAGACGATCGCGGCCGCGGCGTCTGGCGACGGCCCTGTCCGCAGCGAGCTCACGCCGGCGAGGTCGAAGCGCCCGTCCGGATCGGCGGGCAGCACGATCTCCCAACCCTCCCAGTCCGCCGCCTGGCGCGTCTCCAGCCAGCGCACGGCCTGCCGCAACACGTGGACGCCATGCTCCGCGCCCGGCTCGAGCGGTGCCAACAGCGTGCGGCCTCCAGGTCCGGCGGCGCCATCGTCCGCGGCGGCCCAGGGCAGCGCGCCGGCGGGATCCGCGAGGCACGGGAGATCAAGTCGCCGGGCGATCTCGCCCGCCCAGATCTGCTCGGCGTCAAACACCGCCACGGCATCGAGGTGCCGCCACCAGATCTGGCGCTGCAGGGCGGCGAGCTCGGCGGCGGCCGGTCGCGCGAAATAGCCGGTGACGTCGATCGTCTGCACCGGACAGCCGGCGGCCTCGAACGCCGCGCCGAGCGGACCGTCCTCGGTCGCCACCGCGCGCGCGCTCCAACGTCCTTTAGCGTGCAAATGGCGCACGACATCGAGCGCCCGGCCGGTGGCATCGCTATTACGCAGCGTGCGCAGCACCAAAAGCAGGCGCCGCGGCCGGCCGGAGGGCAGCGGCGGAAGCTCCGCCTCCACCGGCGCCGTTGCGAGAGGCGCCGCCACGACCGCCGGACGCACGGGACGGATCCAGCGCGCAAAGCATAGCTGCACGCTGCCGTCGCCGAGCTCGGCCCAGATGCGCAGGCAGGCCGGTTCCGGCAGCTCGGCGGGGCAATCCACCCAGCCCTCGAAGCGGCTGGCGCCGATTTCCGGGCGAGCGGGAAATTTTTTCACCAGCGCCGCGTCCGCCAAACCGTGGGCGAGGCGTTGCGGGTTTTCCCCGTCGAGCGAGGCCGTCACGGCGCGGATCGGCTGGGTGGCGTGCGTCAACCAGCCGAAGACGCGCACCCGGCCCAGCGGTGCGACGGCGTCCGGCGCGGGCTCGTCCAGGAAACCGTCAGTGGGTGCGTGCGGGCCGCGTTCGAGCAGCGCGCCGGCCGCGTCGGACCGCAGCTCGCCGCCGCCGGACGGGGCCGTCGCGCCGTCGGCAGCGACCGTGCAGGACAGGGCGCCGAGCCCGACCCATTCGCCGGACGCGGCGCGTGCCTCGAGCTGGAGCGTCAGCGCGCCGTCGCGCGCCGCGACGCCGAGGAGGAATTCCGCCGGCAGCCACGCCGCCGTGGCGCCGAAGTGCCGGGCGAGGTCGGCGCGCGGAAAGCCAAGGACGCCGAGGTGGAGGCCGTCGGCGGTGCGGGCCCGCACGGCGTCGAAGGTCCAGCCCGGTTTCGGCACGAGCCAGCCGCGCACCCACACGCTCGGACCGGCGCCGCGCGCGCCGGGCGCCGGCCATTCGACGTGGTGGTGGCAGAGCGGATGGTCGGTCATGGCTTCAGGAGGCGCGCCCCGCGGCCGCCGCGCGCGCGAGCGCGACGTGCTGCGGCAGCGATTGCGCCTCGTGGTAGCGGGCGAGCACGGCGGCGCGGGCGCGTTCGGCGCGGCGCGTGTCGCCGGCGAAGTGCGCCGCCAGCGCCTGCTTCATCGCCTCGGCCAGCACGTAGCGGTCGCCCGGCGCGTGCAGCCACGCCTCGTCCGGCGCGAGCATCTCGGCGATGCCATTGACGTTGGTGGAGACGATCGGCAGCCGGAACGCCGCGGACTCGAGCAGCACGCGCGGGAAGGATTCCTCGAAGCTCGTGCAGACGAAGATGTCGGCCAGCCGGTAGAAATCGAAGATGTCGCCCGTCTCCGGCACGAAGAACACCTGCCCGTCCAAGCCGTGCAGGCGGCTCTCCTGCCGCAGCGCCTCGAAGTAGGGGCCGGGCCGCGCGCCGACCATGACGTAGTGGATTTTTTTCCCGGGATAGGTGAAGCGGAGTTCGTCGCGCAGCAGCTCGATTGCGCGGAGGAAAATGTGCTGGCCCTTGCGTTCGCAGAGGGAGCCGATGTTGACCAGCAGCACGGCCTCCGGGTCGAGCCCGTGCTTGCGGCGCAGCGCGGCGCGGTCGTGCGCGGCGGCGAAGGCGTCGATGCGGCCGACGTCGACCCAGCTCGGCAGCAGCACGCCGTTGCCCGGGTCGAGCGCCTCGTGCACGAGGCGGGTGGAGTCGGCGGTGTAGACGACGCGCGCGGCGTCGCGGAACGCCTCCTCGACGAGCGGAAAGAGCGCGGGGTCGAGCATGGGCGCGAAGAAGCGCCGGACCGGCGTGCTCTCGTGCACGTAGAGCAGCGCGGGCTTGCCCGCCGCCCGCGCGAGGTGCACGGCCCAGAAGCAGACCATCGTGTTCGCGATGACGAGGTCGACCTCGTCCCACGCGATGCCGGCGCCGGCGGCGCGCAGGGCGGCGTCGAACTCCGCGCGCGAACGGGCCGCGAAGGCCGGAGCCAGCGGCAGCACCTGCGGGGTCAGGCCGAGCTCGGCGAAGGCGCGCCGCAGCGGGCCGTCGGCTGGCGAGACGACGCGCACGCTCACGCCCGGTTGCGCGGCGAGATGGCGGGCGAGTTCGAAGATGAACCACGGCGCGCCCTCGAAGTTGAGGTTGTGCGTCGCGACGAGGATGCGCAGCGGCCGGTCGCTGCCCGCGGTCGCGGCCGGCAGCCGGCGGAGCACCGGGGCGAGGCGGCGGCGCGGGGCCGGCGCCTCGGCGGCGTAGTCGCACCAGGCGCGGCGCACCGCGGCGAGCAGGGCGGAGGCGGAACCCACGGGCACGCCGAAACGCGGCGCCGCGCGTCGCAACGCCCAGACGGCGCGGGCGAAGATCCGGCGCGAGCGCGGCGGCAGCGCGAGGTCGGCGCCGGCGATGATGCGCGGCTGGAAGCGCCGCGCGAACACGAGGTGCTTCTCGCCGTTGTCGAGCTCGGCGAAAATCTTCAGCAGCGCCGGCAGCGGCTGCGTGACGGGCAGGTCGACGTGCCCGACGAACTGTGCGCGGTCCACGCCGGGCAGGTCGGCGAAGACGCCGCCGATGTCGGTGCGCGGCAGGCCATGGAGCAGGGTCGACTCCTGCACCGCGTCGACGATGGCGGTGACGCGCGTGATCCGCGCCGTGCGGTGGGCGAGCCAGCCGGTGACCGAGAGGCGGCCGTAGCGCAGCCAGCCGGTCTGCGTCGGCTCCTCCAGCGCGCCGTGGAACGGCGGGTTGGGCAGCGTGTCGAGCGGTTCCGCCAGCGCCGCGGCGAGGACATCGTCGGCCAGCACGGCCAGCGGCGCGTCGGGGCGGGCGTGCTGCCGTTTCAGCAGGGCCGGCAGGAGCGCGGGCAGCTGGGCCGCCAGCGGCGCGGGCGCGACATAGCCGGGCGCGTCGTCCGCCGTGCGGATCGTGGTCGCGAAGAACGGGTGCCACTGGCCGGCGGCGTCGCAGGCCTCGAAGCGCAAATGCGCCGCCCCGCGGTGCGGCCGGAGCAGGAAGACGAAGCCCGCGCAGGGCGGGCCGGGGCGCCCGCCGAGCAGGCGCTCGTCCAGCCCGGGCTTCGGAAGACCGAACAAACCGAGCACGGGCCGGCCGTCGATCCACGCGCGCACGTCGTTGATGAGGTGGGCCGGTCCCGGCGCGATCCAGCCGGCGACCCAGGCCGCCTCGGCGGGGAAGCGCCACTCCGGCGGATGCACCTCCACCGCGACTTGCCAGCCGGCGGGCGGATTCATGGGCGGTGAGCGGAGGGGGAAGGGACGGACATGCGACAGGACCAGCCGCGAAATTGCGCCCGCGCGCGAGGCCGTCAATCCCCGCCTCCGGCGCGGCGGCGGACAATGCAGTTGGCAGCCCCCGCGCGATCCTGTTGCGTCGCCCCGATGCCCGTCTCCGTCGCCCCGTCCTCTCCGGCCCGCTGGGAAAGCCGCCTGGCCGTGCTGCTGTTCGCCGCGGCACTGGCGTTTCATTTCTGGGCGATGACCGTCGGGTGGGAGAGCCGGAACCTTCCGGGCGTCGAATACCGTCAGGCGCAGACCGCCCTGTCGGCGCACTTCATCAAGGCGGAAGGGAATTTCTCGCCCGCCTACCCGACGCCCGTCCTCGGCAAGCCGTGGTCGATCCCGATGGAGTTTCCCCTTTACCAATGGACGGTCGTCGTCACGAGCCACGCCACCGGCTGGGGCATCACCAAGGCCGGGCGCGCGGTGAGCATCGCCTGTTTCTACCTGACGCTGCCCGCGGTGTTCCTGCTGCTGGCGTGGTGGCGCGTGGCGCCGGCGTGGCGCTGGCTGGTGCTGACGCTGCTGGTGACCTGCCCGTTCTACATCTTCTACACGCGGGGGATCTTCATCGAGAACATGGCGCTGATGTTCGCCGTGTGGTTCAGCGTGGCGTTCTCGCGGGCGGTGACGCAGCGCAGCCCGCGCTGGCTGGCGTTCGCCGCGCTGACCGGCGCCGCCGCGGGCGCGGTGAAGGTGACGACGCTCATGCTGCACCTCGTGCCGCTGGCGGTGTGGTCGCTGCGACATCTCTGGGTGAACCGCGCCGGCGGGCGCTGGCGCGCGGAGCTGGCGTGGATGGCGGCGGCGCTCGCCGTGCCGTTCCTCGCCACGCTGGGCTGGACCCGCTACGCCGACGCGGTCAAGGCCCGGAACCCGCTCGCCGAGTTCCTGCTCTCGGCCAACCTGCTCGGCTTCAACCTCGGCACGAACGAGACGCGTCTTTCGCGCTCTGGGCGATGAAGTGGCGCATCGTGCGCGAGGAGCTGCTCTGGCTGCCGCTCGTGGGCGGGGCGATCCTGTGGACCCTCGCCGCCGGGCGGGCGCGGCTCGCGGCGGTCGCCGGCTGCATCGCGGTCTTCGCGCTCGCGCTGGTCGTGTTTCCCGAACTCTACGCCTACCACGAGTATTACTACGCCGCCAACCTGGTGTGGCTGCTGCTTGGCGTCGGACTGGCCTTGGTCGCGCTCCTCGAATCCCCGTTGCGGCGCGGTGTGGCGTGGTGCTGCGTCGCCGTGGCGCTCGCCGTGCAGGTCGGGTTCTATTTCCAGCGCTATTATTCGCCGCAGCGGGCGCTCAGCCCCGGCGGCGAGGGCGTCAGCCACGCGCTTCGCGCCCTCACGCGGCCGGACGAGGTGATCGTCATCACCGGCCAGGATTGGAATTCGATGATTCCGTATTACGCGCAGCGCCGGGCCGTCATGCTGCGCAGTGCGGTGGAGGACCAGCCGGCGGTCATCGCGCGGGCGATCGCCGCCGTGGCGGACGAGCGCCTCGGGGCGCTGCTCGTCACCGGGCCGGTCGAAAGGCATCGCGGCCTGGTGGACCTGCTCCGCGCGCGCGGCCTGACGGCGGAGCCGGTGTTTGTCTGGCGCGACGTGTCGCTCTACCTGCCGGAGGAGCGCGTGCCCGCCGCGCTGGCGGAATTGCAGGCGCGTCCCGTGAGCGAGGTCGTGCTGGCGCCGGGCCGCGCCTACGCCACGGAGGGCGAGGCCGGGCGCCTCGACCTCGGCGGGCGGTGGCATGCGCTGGCCGAGCTGCCGCCGGAGGGCGCGCGTCGGTTCGACGGCATGGAGCCGCGGCCGGTGCGGTTTTTCGCGAGCTTCACGCCGACGCTCGAGCGCGCGGGCGGCGCGATGGACTTTGGCGCGCACCCGGTGACACGCCTCGTGTTCGCCCTGCCCGCCGGCCGGCACCGGCTCGTCACCTCGCTCCGTTTCTCGCCCGACGCCTTCGGTCCGCAGCTGGCGGAGATCGAGCGGACCGACGGCGTGCAGCTGCGGCTGGCCCGGCTCGAGGGCGACGCGCCGGCGGAAGTTTTCTTCGACCGCGTGCTCGATCCGCGGCAGCGCGAGTCCGACCGGCGCCGGCTGACGATCCGCGTGGCGTTCACGCTCGCGGCCGCGGCGGAGGTGGAGCTGTTCGTCGGTCCCGGCCCGGCCGGGCGCGACACGCGCGACTGGGTCGTGCTCGGTCCGACGCGCTTCGAGCCCGCGGATCCGCTCACGCCCTAGCGACGGCCGCGGCGAGCGCGGCGTGGCGGGGCAGCAGCACGGCGGCGTCGTAGCGCTCGCGCACGCGCCGCTCCGCGGCGGCGGCGAGCGCGCGGGCGGCGGCGGCATCCTCCAGCAGCGCCGCCATCCCGGCGGCGAGGGCGGCGGAATCGCCCGGCGGGACCAGGCGGGCCTCCACGCCGTCGCGCACCATCTCGGGCACGCCGTGCACGCCGCTGCTGAGGATGGGCACGCCGAAGGCCATGGCCTCGAGCACGACGCGGGGGAAGGATTCCTCGTAGCTGCTGCAGACGAAAAGATCCGCCGCCGCGTGATGGCGGTAAGGGGCGGGGGACTCGGGCTGGAGGCGCAGGTTGGCGTGTCCGCTGTGGGCGATCACGTCGCGCACCCACGCGTCGTAGAGCGTCGCGCGCGCGCCGACCATGTCGAAACGCGCCGGGCGCGCGAGGTCGGGCCGGTCGCGCCACAGGAGATCGACGGCGCGCACAAAGATCTGCTGGCCCTTGCGGTCGCACACCGTGCCGAGGTTGAGGACGAGCTTCTCGTCCGGACCGATCCCGAGCTCCTCGCGCAACCGGGCGCGGTCGTGCCGGCGGCGGAAGGCGTCGATGGCGGCGAGGTCGATCCACCCGGGATTGAGGCTGTGGTTCGACCGCGTGAGAAACGGCTCGTAGTAGCGCCGCGTGGCGGCGGTGAGGAAGGAGACGTGCGTCGCGGCGGCGAAGCTCTCCATCACGACCGGGACCACCGCGGGCGGCTGGTGGCCGTGGAGGAAGCTCGCCGGGGTCGTGCTCTCGTGGATGTAATAGAGCGAGGGTCGGCGCGCATGGCGGGCGAGGTGCACGGCCCAGTGGCAGGCGAGCGTGTTGGCGACGACGAGTTCGGCGTCGCCGCAGGGGCGCGCGGCGGCGAGCGCCGCGATGGCACGGCGCAGGTCCGCCGCCGTGCGCGCGGAGCGAACCGCGGTGAGATCGACGCGTTGCACCTCGGCGCCGAGCCGGGCGAACTCCGCGCCCAGCGGGCCGTCGGCCGGACTGAGGACGCGGAGGCGCGTGCCGTCCGCCGCCAGCTGGCGGGCGAACTCGAGGAGAAAGAGCGGCGCGCCCTCGAGGTTGAGGTTGTGGGTGACGAGGCAGGCCGAGCGCAGCGGCGCCGCGGCGGCGGGGAGCGCCGGCGCCGGCGGCGCGGGCTGCGCGCGCGCGGCGCTGCGGCCGGGGGCACGATGCTCGCGCCAGAGTTCGAGCAGCACCGCGCGGCGCGCGGCGCGCTCCGGGAGCGCGAAGCCCCGGCTGCGGCAGGCGGCGGTCCAATCGCGCCAGGCGCGCCAGAAGCCGAGCAGGCCGGGGGCGGCGTAGAGGGATTTTTCCTCCTCGAGGCCCCAGGTGCTCGCGCGCTGCACGTGGCAGAGCTGCCAGCCGCCGGTGGCGAGCTCGGCGTAGAGGCGCAGGCTCACCGGTTGCGGCAGCTGCGCCGGCACGTCGATGCCGCCGTTGATGCGGCACGCGCGGGCGAGCGGAAACTGCGGGTAGAGCCGCGGCACGTAGTCGAACTCGTCGCCGTGCTCCAGCGTCTGCCATGCGTGGAGATCGACCGTCGCGGCGACGCGCCGGACCGGCGTCGTCTCATGGAAGAGCCAGCCCTCGATCAGCATGCGGCCGAAGGCCCCGCGCACGAGCAGGCCGGGGTGGTGCAGGTGGCTGTGCCACGGTGCGTGGGCGTAACGCGTGACCGCGGGGGAGGGGAGCGCCGCCAGGGCCGCGGCGATTGCGGCGGGCCAGGGCTGGTCGCGGGCAAGCCGCAGCACGCGCCGGAATCCGGCGGCGAGGTCCTCGGCGCCGAGCGCCACCGGGCCGGCGGGCGGAGGCACCGTGCCGTCGGCCGGCGGCGTCACGCGCAGCCGCAGCGTGTGCAGCGGCCGCCACGCGCCGGTGATGTCGCAGCCGTCCAACTCCACGGCGTGCTCTCCCGGCGGCAGCGGCAGGGTGAGCTCGAACTCCGCGGGCAACTCGGCGCGGGTCGAGCCGAAGTGGCGGGCCAGGTCGGCGCGCAGGAATCCGTAGACGGCGGGATAGGCGGCGGCGCCGACGCGGGCGCGCAGATCGACGAGGTGGTGGCCGGGCTTGCCGACGGCCCACCCTTGCAGCTTCACGGCGCCGGCGGGCAACTCGGCGCCCGGGGCGGGCGCGTCGAGATGAAAGAAGGCGTGCGGCGTCTCGTGCATGCGGCGGAGGCGCGGACATTTGGCGGCGCGCGCCGCGGTGTAAAGCGGGGTCTGAGGAAAGGAGTTGGCTTCGCGGTCGGCGTTTTCTTTTCTCTCGCGCCATGGTGCAGTCCGCTCCGTCCTCCGCGTCCGCCGCGGAAAACCGGCTCCTCACGTGGCTCTTTGTCGCCGCGCTGCTGTTCCACGCCTGGGGCGCGAGCGTCGGTTGGCGGAGCCTGAACCTGCCCGGCTGCGAGTTCCGGCAGGCGCAGACGGCGATCTCGGCGTTTTTCATCCAGCGCGAGGACAACTTCTCGCTCGCCTACCCGACGCCCGTGCTGGGCAAGCCCTGGTCGATCCCGATGGAGTTCCCGCTCTACCAGTGGACGGTGGTGGTCTTGAGCAACGCGACCGGGATTCCGCTGACGCAGGCCGGTCGGCTGGTCAGCCTGGTGTGTTTCTACGCGGGCCTGCCGGCCCTGTATCTGTTGTTGGCGCGCCTGGGTCTGCCGCGGCCGCGGCGGCTGCTGCTGCTCGGGCTCGTGCTCTGCTGCCCGCTCTACATCTTCTACGCGCGCGCGTTCCTGATCGAGACGATGGCGTGGATGTTCGGCCTGTGGTTCCTGCTCGGCTACGTGCACGGCGTCGAGCGCCGCCACGCGGGCTGGATGGCGGCCGGCGCGCTCGCCGGCCTCGGGGCCGGCTTGGTGAAGGTGACGACGTTCCTGTTCTTCCTCATGCCGGCTTTCGGATGGACGCTGGCGTGGTATTGGGAGCAGCGCCGCGACTGGCGCGCCCTCGGCGTGCTCACGCTCCGCTGCGCGGCGGTGGTGGCGCTGCCGTTCGCGGGCGCGGTGTGGTGGGTGAAGTATTCCGATGCGATCAAGGCGCTGTCGCCGGCGGGCGCGTTCCTGCAGTCGGCCGGCATGCACGGCTACAACTTCGGCGTCGGCGTCCGCTGGGATCCCGCGATCTGGAGGCAGCACTGGGCGGTCTTCGTGCAGGACCTTGCCGTCGCGCCGGTGCTGGGGGCGATGCTGGTGCTGGCGGTGGGTTTCGCGCGGCGTTGGTGGCTGGCGATCGCGGCGCTGCTTTTCCTCTTCTTCGCGGTGCAGGCGATCTTCCCGATCCTCTACGCGTGGCACGAATACTACTATGTCGCGAACGCCTTCACGCTCATGCTGGCCTTCGGCTTCGCCCTCTGCGGCGTGCTGGACTCGCGCCTGCCGCGCTGGGCGGCGTGGACGCTGACCATCGGGCTCTTCGCCGCGCAGGGCGGCACCTACCTGGCGCACCACTATCCCGGCCAGCGCCACATCACCGAGGGCGGCAGCGCGCTCACGCAGGGCCTGCGCTTCGTCACCGAGCCCGACGACGTCATTGTCTACGCGGGCGAGGACTGGAGCTCGATCACGCCGTATTTCGCGCAGCGCCGCGCGTTCATGATCCGGCGCAACCTCGAGACGACGTGGGACGTGATCCTGCCGGCGTTCGACGCTCTGCGGGACGAGGAGGTGACGGCGCTGGTGCTGTTCCGCGAGCAGCGCGCCAACCGGGCGCTGCTCGAGCTGGCCTGCGAGCGCTTCCAGCTCGATCCGCGCGTGGCGTTCAGCTGGGTGTCGGGCGACGTCGCCGCCGACGTCTACCTGCACCGGCAGCTGCGCCCCGTGGCGCTGGAGCGGCTGCGCAAGCGCGGCGGCAACGGCCTGGATTTCTCCGCGCGGGCCGACGAGCGCGGCGACGGTCTGCTGGGCCGCGACGTGGCGCTGGAGGAGATCCTGCCGCGCTTCCGCC
>VFQQ010005432.1_pt1 | contig 10555 bp, 7 predicted proteins | sample 3512341 | NCBI WGS metagenome assembly VFQQ01 (sample SAMN10412373, study PRJNA504923) | tailings metagenome | isolation source: Relicate 2 Philex TSF1 revegetated site | place: Philippines: Tuba, Benguet | collected 2017-08-29
TGCGGCTAGGCAGCAAGCTGCCAACCCTTCGTATCTCTCCCTCAAGGGGAGAGAGGAAGAAAACACAGAGGCCGCAACCGGTCGCCCGCCGCCTTCCGAAAGCCCAACCCCGCCCCCTTCGATCGCAAATAGTTGCGAACGTCTCGCAAGCGCCCAGTATATCGCCGCTTGCGGTTGACCTTTTCCCGCATTCAAGGGCATAGCTTCACCTTCCAGGATATAAGTCCGGGTCGCATCCAGGTTGAGGTCGCTTAGGGGTAGGCGATTGGGGGGAATAGGATGCCCGTTCGCATGTTCGTCAGCAGCATGATCGCGGACCGTCGCCGCGCCGGCGCGCGCGCATGAGCGAGCCGGGCGCCGCTGACCGCGTCAAGGTCGCGATCATCGCGGCGCGCGCGGGGCAATTGGGCCTCAGCCACGTCCTGCTCGAAAAGACCGATCATCTGTCGGACACCATCTTCAAATATCAGAAGGGCAAGCGCGTGCTCGCGACGCCCGAACGGCTTGACCTCCGCTCCGACTGTCGCTTTGCCGAGGGTGCGCGCGAATATATCCTCGGCAATTGGGACGAGGACGCCGCGAACAACAAGGTGAATGTGGCCTATCACGCCGATGTCGCCGAGGTGACGGGCGAGAAGGGCGCGTTCGCGATCCGGACCGCGAAGGGCGATGTCTTTCACGCAGAAAATATCGTGCTGGCGATCGGCACGCAGGGCAATCCGAACCGGATGCGCTGCGAAGGCGCCGACCTGCCGCACATCATCTATCAGGTCGACGATCCCGAGGATTTCAAGGACAAGCATATCACCGTCGTCGGATCGGGCGACGCGGGGATCGAAAATGCGTTGGGGGTGGCCGAGGAGGCGCTGGAAAACACCGTCACCATCCTCAACCGGTCAAAGGATTTCGCGCGCGCCAAGGCCAAGAATGTGTCCGATATGATGGAGGCCGGCGAAAACGGCCTGATGTCGATCCGCACCGAGACACAGCCGAAAAAGGTCGAACCCGGCTGGCTGACGCTCGACACGCCTGATGGCGAGGAGCGCATTCCGTGCGACGTCATCGTCGCGCGGCTGGGATCGGTCGCGCCGCGCGCTTTCGTCGAATCGATGGGGATCGAGTTCACCGGCCCCGACCGCGAGGCCTTTCCCAAACTGTCGCCGACCTTTGAATCGACGGTGCCCGGCATTTTCGTGATCGGCGCGCTCGCGGGCTATCCGCTGATCAAGCATTGCATGAACCAGGGCTATGACGTCGTCGAGTTCATCAACGGCAACACCGCGCTGACCCCCGCCGACGAAAAGGATCTGGCGGCGGTCTTTGCGGGGCTGCCGCAGCAGAAATCGGTGAGCGAATGGCTCGACTATCTGCGCGAACGGGTGAGCATCTTTGCCGATGTCTCGCCGCTCCAGATGCGCGAGTTCATGCTCGATTCGAAGGTCGCCTTTTACCGCAAGGGCGACGTCGTGTTCGAAAAGGGCGAGCCGGGATCGTCGCTGTTCGCGATCGCTGATGGCCATGCCGAGGTCGAGGTCGCGCCGGACGTCACCGTGCCGATCGAGCAGGGATCGATTTTCGGCGAGGTCGGGCTGATCTCGGGGCGCAAGCGCGGCGCGACGATCCGGGCGGGCGCCGACAGCATCTTCGTCGAGGTATCGCGCACCGCGGCATTGAAGCTGATGGCGGCGGTGCCGGGCGCCAAACGCGCGATCAACCGCATCTCGCTCGAACGGCAATTGCTGCAAATTTTCAAAGGCGGGCTGACCGTCGAGGATCTGGCGCCGGTCGTCGAGACGGCCGAGGTCGAGCGCGTGCCCGCGGGCAAGGTCGTGCTGACCGAGGGCGAGCAGGGCGACGATGTTTATGTCATCCGGTCGGGATCGATGGTGGTCGAGAAAGACATCGGCGGCAAACCGATCTTCCTCCGCTACCTGCCGGCGGGCAGCTTCTTCGGCGAAATGGGCGTCCTGAGCGGGCAGCCGCGCAATGCCACGGTCAAGGCCGCGGTCGGCAGCGAGGTTATCAAGCTGACCGGCGACAGTTTCCGCAAGATGCTCGCGGCACGGCCGCAGGTGCGCGAAGCGACCGAGGCCGCGGTGGCCGAGCGCGCGCAAATGAACAGCTTTATCGAGTCGCGCAAGGCAAGCTATTCGAGCGCGGTCGATCTCTATTCGGACACCGCCAGCTTCATCATGAAGGAGGGGCTGGGCGAGGCGACCGACGCGCTGCTGATCGACGAGAATCTGTGCGTCGGCTGCGACAATTGCGAAAAGGCGTGCGCCGACAGCCATGAAGGGCTGTCGCGGCTCGACCGCGAGGCGGGCAAGACCTTTGCGCATCTGCACGTCCCGACAAGCTGCCGCCACTGCGAGCATCCGCACTGCATGGCCGACTGTCCGCCGAACGTGATCCACCGCGGCCCCGACGGCGAGGTGTTCATGGAGCCGGGCTGCATTGGCTGCGGCAATTGCATGCGCAACTGCCCCTATGGCGTGATCCGCATGGAGGCGGCGCCGCCCCCCAAACCGGGCCTTTTAAGCTGGCTGCTGCTCGGCAAGGGGCCGGGGCCGGGCGAACCCTCGCCCAAATGGACCAAGAAGCAATTGGGTGACGAGAAGCCCAAGAAGATCGCGGTGAAGTGCGACATGTGCAAGGGCATCGCCGGCGGCCCGGCGTGCGTGCGGGCGTGCCCGACGGGCGCTGCGATCCGCGTCTCGCCCGAGGAATTTCTGTCGATCGCGCGGCTCGACGAGGCGACCGACTGATGGCGAGCCTGTTCCAGCGACGCCGCAGCAAGGCAACGCAGGTCGAGCGGGTGCGCGAGCGCCAGCACGAAGGCTTCCTGCGCTATGCAGGCTTTCGCTGGGCAAAGATTTCGGGCGGGCTGTGCCTGCTGATCATCCTGTCCTATGCGCTGGTCGACGTGACGCCGCGGCACAATGGCGGCAGCTGGTACGGCTATACGATGGGTACGATCGGCGCGCTGCTGATCCTGTGGCTGACCGCGCTCGGCTATCGCAAGCGCAAGATGACGAGCGATTACTGGTCGCTCAAGGCGTGGACGTCGGCGCATGTTTATCTGGGGCTAAGCCTGATCGTCATCGGCACCTGGCACACGGGATTCCAGCTCGGCTGGAATGTCCACACGCTCGCCTGGGTGCTGATGATGCTCGTCATCCTGTCGGGGCTTTATGGCGTGATCGCCTATGCGACCTTGCCCGCCGCGCTGTCGAACAACCGCGAGCAGATGACACAGATGCAGATGCTCGAGGCGATCCGCGCCTTCGACCGCCAGCTGCACAGCGCCGCGCAGCCGCTGACCCCCGCGGACAGCGCCGCGGTGCTCGCCTCGCTCGACCAGGACCCGTTCGCGGGCGGCGCGTGGGCGCGGCTGCGCGGGCGCTATCCCGCCTGCGCGACCGCCGCGGCGCGCCGCACGCTCGCCGCATCGCAGGGCGGCGACGCCGACGCGCGCGCCAAGGTCGTCCAGCTGTTGCTGCAAAAGGAGGCGGCGCTCGCGCGGCTGCGCGCGCATCTGCGCCTCCGCGCGCTGCTCGAAATCTGGCTCTATGTGCATGTGCCGCTGACCTTTGCGCTGATCGCGGCGCTGTCGGCGCACATCATCAGCGTCTTTTTCTATTGGTGAGGCGGGGACGATGAGCTTCATTCTCCGCCGCATCGCGACGACCAAGACGGGCAAGCAGATCGTCCGCGACCAGGCCCTGCCCGGCGACACGATCACGCTCGGCCGCGACAGCGCGAACATAATCCACGTCGCCGACCTCGCGGTGAATCCGCACCATGCGACGATCGCCAGCGGCGACGGGCGCACGGTACGGGTGACCGCGCAGGAAGGGCTGGGGTTCGACCTCAACGGCCGCACCGAAACCGTCGCCGACATCGACAGCGCCGCGGGTGGCGAATTGCGGTTCGGCGGCCACCGCCTGACGATCGCGCGCGAGGACGACAAGATCATCCTCCTCGTCGAACGCATCGACGAGCTGTCGCAATCGTCGAAGGACGTCGACGAGGTAAAGGCCTTCTCGCTCGCGGGGGTGATGCCGGGCAAGCGCGTCGGGGCATGGACCTTCGGCCTTTTGATGCTGCTCGCGTTTCTCGTCGGGCCGATCTGGGCGTGGTACAGTTACAAGACTGTCGACGAACGGCCGGGCACGCTCCACGCCGATCGCAGCTGGATTTCGGGGCCGCTGTCGAGTGCCCACGCCAATCTGACCAAGGATTGCCAGTCGTGCCACGTCGAACCGTTTGTGGCGGTGACCGACACCGCATGCGTCAATTGCCATACCGGCGAGCACAAGGCGATGAGCATGGCGCACGCCAATGCGCCGACCGCGATGCTGCTCGCGGCGCGCGCGCCCGCAGGCGGGTTCGACAAATTCCTCGCCAATGTCGGCGAGGCCTTCAACCGGCCGCAGGGGCGCTGCGTCGATTGCCATACCGAGCATGAAGGCGCCGGGCCGATGGCGGCGACGCCGCAGAAATTCTGCGCCGATTGCCACGACGGGATGCAGGGGCGGCTGAAAGGCGCGGGGCATCCGACGCTGCTGGGCGATGCGGCCGATTTCGGCACCGGCCACCCCGAGTTTCGGCCGCTGGTGCGCGCCGCACCGGGGGCAAAGCTGGCGCGTGCGGCACCGGGCAAGGGAACCGTCGATTACAACGGCCTGAAATTCCCGCATGATGTTCACTTGCAAGCAACCGGCGGCGTTGCGCGCATGGCCGCGAGTTTCCGCGGCCGTCATGATTTCGGACAAAAGCTGGAATGCGAAAACTGCCACCGCGTCGAGGCCGACGGGGTACGCGTCAAGCCGGTCGAGATGGAGCGCGACTGCGCGATGTGTCACAGTCTGGCGTTCGAGACCGTCGGCGGGACCACGCGCACCTTGCGCCACGGCGAACCGGCGCAGGTCGTCGCCGACCTCACCGCTTATTACCGCTCGACCCCGCCCGCGCGCCCGCTCCAGCTCGGCGGAATGCAGCGGCGGCGGCCGGGCGCCTATGCCGAGGGGCAGGTCTACAACATCTATTTCAACGAGGTGGCGGTGCGACCGAGCCGCGCGCAGGATGCGGTGCGCGCGGTCTTTTCCAAGGGCGGAGCGTGTTACGACTGCCACACCATCTTTGCGCCGCAGGCGGGGAACAACTGGCGCGTCGCGGCGGTGAACCAGACGCCGCGTTATCTGCAAAAGGGCTGGTTCGACCATGACGCGCACAAGGAAACCGATTGCGCCGATTGCCATACCGCGGCGCCCGCGTCGAAGGCCTCGACCGACCTGCTCGTCCCGGGCCTCCGCCAGTGCCGCGATTGCCATGTCGGCGAGAGCGGCGCGCGGCTGGTCAAGGTACAGACGGCGACCGAATCACCCTGCGCGATGTGCCACGAATATCATTCGGACGGCGGCCAGCCGTGGGTGCCGAACCGTCAGCGGAAGGTTAACAGCGCGGCAATTACAAATAAACGCGCCGATGCTATGGCGGGTGTGAGCGCGATCACAGGCGCCGCGCCGCGCGGCCTTTATCGTGTGACCTGGCGCACACCGGTTTTGCACGGGGCAAGGCGGGGCGGGTGAACTATCGGGCCGGGACCAGCCGGTGACAGCAGGGGACGGATATGCTGATCGCCCAGATCACCGATATCCATATCGGGTTCGATCCGGACAATCCGGCCGAATATAATCGCAAGCGTCTCGACGAGGTGCTCGACGTGCTGATCGAGGGGCCGAACCGCCCCGACCTTTTGCTTGCCACCGGCGACATCACCGACCGCGGCGACGCCGACAGCTATCGCCGCCTTGCGACCGCTTTTTCGCGCTGTCCCTTTCCGGTGTGGCCGAGCGTCGGCAATCACGACCTGCGCGACAATTTTCATGCGCGCTTTCCGGGCTTCGACGACGGCAACGGCTTTGTCCAATATGCGGTCGACCTGCCCGAACTCCGGCTGGTGACGATCGACACGCTGGAGGAAGGGCGCCACGGCGGCGCCTTCTGCGAACGCCGTGCGGCGTGGCTCGACGCCGAACTGGCGAAAACGCCGGCCAAGCCGACCTATATCGTCATGCACCACCCGCCGGTCGAAAGCGGGATCGAGTGGATGAACACCCACCCCGACGAACCATGGGTCGCGACCTTTACCGATGTCGTGCGGCGCCACCCGCAGGTGCGCGGGCTGATCTGCGGCCACCTCCACCGCAGCGTGACCGTGGCGTGGGAAGGGCGCACGGTGGCGATCTGTTCGTCGACCGCGCCGCAGGTGTCGCTCGACCTTCGCCCGATCGACGAGAATTATCCCGACGACCGCCCGATGATCGTCGCCGAAGACCCCGCCTATGCGCTCCACCGCTGGAACGGGCGCGAGCTGGTGAGCTTTTACGACCATGCCGGCGCGCATACGATGCTGGCGAAATATGACGAGCGGTTGCAGCCGCTGGTGCGCGAGTTGAAGGCCGAGCGGCCGGGATAATCCTGGTAGAATCTTAGCTTGAATCGTCATTGCGAGCGAAGCGAGGCAATCCAGAGCCTGCGTAAACCGCCCTGGATTGCTTCGCTTCGCTCGCAATGACGAACCCGAGGTTGGTTCAATACCCCAGCGTCAAATCCACCCGCGGCTCGATTGCCTCACCCTTGTTCCACCGCTCCAGATTCTCCAGAAACCGCTGCGCCGACCGCACGAACATCTTGTCCTGCGCGCGGCCCGACAGGTGCATGGTGATATGCGCATTGTCGAGGCTCCACAGCGGATCTTCGGCGGGCAGCGGTTCGGGGCTGGTCACGTCAAGGAAGGCCGACGCGATCTGCTGCGCATCGAGCGCCGCGACCAGCGCGTCCTGATCGACGACGCTGCCCCGCGCGATGTTGATCAGCGTTGCGGTCGGCTTCATCGCGGCGAGTTCGGCGGCTCCGATCATACCGTCAGTCTCGGTGGTCGCCGTATCATTAAAAAACACCCAGTCAAAATCGCCCAAGCGTTCGCGCCACTGGTCGGGGGTCAGCGTGTTTGCGCCCGGCGAGCGGCGCACCACCGTCACATCGACCGCAAAAGCCTTGAGCCGTTCCGCGATCAGCTTGCCGATTGCGCCATAGCCGAGGAGCAGCGCTTTCGACCCGAACAATTCGACCTTGCCCGGCGAGTCCATCAGCCACTCGCGCCGCTCCTGCGCGCGCACGACCTCGCGGTAGCCCTTGGCGACGGTGAGCATCCCCATCACGACATATTCGGCGATGGTAATCGCGTTGATCCCTGCGCCGTTGGTGACGACGGTGCCACGCTGCTGCAGCAGGTCGAGCGGCATCCCGTCGACCCCGGCGTAGATCGAGTTCAGCCATTTAAGCTTCGTCGCAGCGGTGATGACCGCGGCCATGTCCTTTTTATCGTACATGTCGAACCAGCCGATCTCGGCGTGCGGCGCGAGTGCGAGAGCTTCGTCCTTCGACTGAAAAAAGCGGGGCTCGACCCACTCGGGCAGGCGGTTTTCGACGAGCGGGCGGATGAGTCCCGACAGCACGGTGACGGTTTTGGTCATAAACGATCCTTTCGATCCTCCCCATCGACTTGCGATGGGGAGGTGGCATCGCGAAGCGATGACGGAGGGGCTTTGCCGAAGCTGCTCAGGCGGTCTTCGACGATGTCTACAATAGATTGCGCGACGGTTTCGGCGCTGTCCAGCACCGCGCACGCCGGAATGCGGATCGTGTCGATGCGATTGGCGCGCAGCCAGATGTCGCGGCGTTCGTCGTGGGCGGGATTGTCGCCCATATCGTGCGCGATGCCGTCGACCTCGATCGCCAGATTGGCGCGGGCGCAGAAGAAGTCGAGGATATAGGGGCCGGCCGGATGCTGTTTGCGGAATCTGTGGCCGCCGGGCGCGGCGCGCAGGATTCGCCAGAGCAGGGTTTCGGGCAGGGTGAGTTGGCGGCGGAGCCGCTTGGCGCAGCGGATGGTCGAAGCGGGTTTGTCTGGACGCACCGTCGTTGCCCCTCCGTCAGCCCTGCGGGCTGCCACCTCCCCATCGCAAGTCGATGGGGAGGATCTTCTATGCCTCCAGCCGCCAATCCCATCCAAGCGGGTCGCCGTCCATCACATCGACCCCGGCGGCGATGAGTTCGTCGCGCAGGGCGTCGGAGGCGGCGAAGTCCTTCGCGGCGCGGGCCTCCTTGCGGCGGGTGAGGATGGCTTCGATTTCGGCCTCGGTGATGGTCGCGGTTTTTGGGCGGATGCGAAGATCGGCGCGCGATAGCGACAGCATGTCGAGACCAAGCACTGCGTCCATTGCAGCGAGCGCCGCGCGCTTTTGGCTGACCTCGACTTTTTTCATCGCCGCCGCTTCGTCGAGCAGGGTCAGCGCGACTGGCGTGTTGAGGTCGTCGGACATGGCGGCATCAAATTTCGCGAGCAGGTCTGCGATCCTCCCCGGAACGGGGAGGGGGACCGGCGAAGCCGGTGGAGGGGGATCGCGGTCTTGCGCGAGGTCGGCTGAAGGACGTGCGCCCCCTCCGTCATCGCTGCGCGATGCCACCTCCCCGTTCCGGGGAGGATCGAGTTTCTCGACCGCCATCACCAGCCGCTTCAATCGCGTCAGCGCCGCTCCTAGCCCCTCCCACGAAAATTCCAGCTCGCTGCGATAATGCGCCTGCAGGCACATCAGGCGATAGGCGAGGGGATGATAGCCCTTGTCGATGAGCAGTTGCAGGCGCAGGAATTCGCCCGCGCTCTTGCTCATCTTGCCCGAGCGTTCGACGAGGAAATTATTGTGCATCCAGATGCGCGCACCGCTGGCGTCGCTGCAGCTGTGTGCCTGATTCTGCGCGATTTCGTTCGGGTGGTGGATCTCGCGGTGGTCGATGCCGCCGGTGTGGATGTCGAACGGAAAGCCGAGCAGGGCTTCGGACATCACCGAACATTCGAGGTGCCAGCCGGGGGCACCTTTACCCCATGGGCTGTCCCACTCCATCTGGCGCGTCTCGCCCGGCGGGGTCTTGCGCCAGATGGCGAAGTCGGCGGGGTGACGCTTGCCGTCGACGGGATCGATGCGGCTTTCGCCCTCGTCGGTGCTGTGACGCGCGAGGCGGCCGTAATCGGTCACGGTCGACGTGTCGAAATAGAGGCCGCTGTCGAGTTCGTAGCAATGCCGGTCCGCGATCGCCTTCGCAAATTCGATCATCTGCGGCACATAATCGGTGGCGATCGACCAGTGCGCCGGCTGGCGGATGTTCAGGGCCTTCACGTCGGCCCAATAAGCCTCGGTATAATGGCGCGCGATGTCCCAGATCGACTGGGCACGTTCTGCCGCGGCCTTTTCCAGCTTGTCCTCGCCCGCATCGGCGTCGTCGGTCAGATGACCGACGTCGGTGATGTTGATGACGTGGGTGACCTTGTAGCCCTTGAACGACAGGGTGCGCCCCAGCGTGTCGGCAAACACATAGGCGCGCATATTGCCGATGTGCGGATAATTATAGACCGTCGGCCCGCAGCTGTAGACGCGCGCCTCGCCGGGGTGGACGGGCCGGAATTCTTCCAGCTGGCGCGTCAGGCTGTTGAACAGCTTGAGCGCGGTCGGGGCAGGGGCGTCGGTCATATCCGCGCCCATGCCTTGAGCCGGGGGGAGGCGTCAACCCGATTGGATTTCCTCAGTGCCATTCCTTGCGTCGTCATTGCGAGTAGCGAAGCGACGCGGCAATCCATGGTGGCGTAAACCGCTCTGGATTGCTTCGCTTCGCTCGCAATGACGGCGGAGGAGTTGCCGCCGCTACGGCCCCTCGGTCGGCGTCCACAGATCGTCGTTGCCCGCGCCGGTGACCGGATCGTCGAGCAAGGGTTCGCCGCTCAGGGGATCGAGGTCGCGCATCGTGATCAGCGGCACGGGCAGGCTCTGGCCGTTGCCATCCTCGTCCTCCGCCGGATCGTCGATGACGTCCTGCACGGGGAAACTGCTGTCCTCGCTGGGCCGCACCGGCGCGGTGCAGCTGGCGACATTGCCGATCAGACAGCCGTTGATCGTCGATTGCGCGTTGAATCCCGTCTGGACCACCGTGCTCGACCCCGTCGGCGCGTTGATGTTGACGAGCGGGATGACGTCGAGGCCCGTCACCAGTGCGCCGCTGGCACTGCGATGCACGGCGTTGATGACCAGACTGTCCTGATTACCCGGACCATTGATGAACAGCCCGCCCTGGCCAAAGGTGATGCCGCGCCGGTCGGCGAACGCGGTGCCGGTGCCGCTGTTCTGGATATAGACGCTGTCGTCCAGATTGTGGTTCAGCGTGATGCGGTTGGCCGCCAGCGCGCCGATGTCACTGGTGATGCCGTCATTCTGCGCCAGCCGCGCGTCGATTGCGGCGGTCGAGGTCATGGCCGCAATATCGGCGATCGCCTGCGTCGTCGCGATCACGATATCGTCGGCCTCGATCGTCAGATTGCCCGCCAGCTGGTCCGGCGACTGGCCCGACAGATGAACCGAGCCGCTGCCCAAAATCACCTCGACGCTGTCGCGCCCGAACAGGTTTACCGACTGGCTGTCGGTCATGCCGTTGAAGCGCA
>VFQQ010005433.1_pt1 | contig 10553 bp, 7 predicted proteins | sample 3512341 | NCBI WGS metagenome assembly VFQQ01 (sample SAMN10412373, study PRJNA504923) | tailings metagenome | isolation source: Relicate 2 Philex TSF1 revegetated site | place: Philippines: Tuba, Benguet | collected 2017-08-29
GCTGCCGAGCGGATCTTCGAGGTCGGCGTATCCAGCAGGTGGCGCGCCTGCGACCAGCGTCGCAGACACCACCAACCGCCGCCCAGAAATGCGCCGAGGGCGAACGCCAGCGTCAAGAAGAAGCCGATGGGGTCGCTTTGCATCATTTCAGTTGAACAGCGACTTCAGGTCGACATCCGACTTCTCCGCATCGCTGAACACCAGCAGCTCGGCGGCCTGGAAGTTGAACATGCGCGCGAGGATCACATCGGGGAACTGCTCGATGCGCACGTTGTTGAGATTGACCGCCTCGTTGTACAGCTCGCGTCGATCGGCGATGCCGTTCTCCAGGCCGCTGATGCGCTGCTGCAGGTGCTGGAAGCTGTCGTTGGCCTTGAGCTCGGGATAGTTCTCGGCCAGCGCGAACAGCTGCCCCAGACCGGCACGCAGACCGCTTTCGGCCTTGCCGAGAGCGCCCACGTCATGCTGCTCACGGGCATTGGCCACGGCGCTGCGGGCGGCGATCACCCTCTCCAGCGTGGTGCGCTCATGCTGCATGTACTGCTTGCAGGTCTCCACCAGCTTGGGCAGCTCATCGTGGCGCTGCTTGAGCAGCACGTCGATGTTCGACCAGGCCTTGCTCACGCCGTGCTTGAGGCGCACCAGGCCGTTGTACAGCGACACCGCATAGGCGCCCAGCAGGACGAGGACGACGATGAGAATCACAGCGGTCAGGCTCATGCAGTTTTCTCCATACAGAACTGCGAATTGGGTGCTGGCATTCTAGCGGCAACGAAGCGGCCGGGCAGCGATATCCCGCACAGCGGCGAATAATGGCCTTTACACATAATGCGAAACATTTGCATTATGTCGCGGTTTACCAGGTACACCCGCGTACCACTCATATTCAGTACATGCAAAGGACCCCGCCATGATTCGTATGCCCCTGGCTTCGGCCAGCCTGCTGGCTATTGCCATTTCTCTCGCCGGTTGCGGCGACGACAAAGCTCCCGCCACTCAAGCCGCAGCTCCGGCGGCCAGCAGCGAGAGCACTGCAGCGGCCGGCGCGGCGCAGGTCGACGAGGCAGCGGCCAAGGCGGTGGTCAATCATTACGCCGACCTGGCGCTGGCCGTGTTCAGCGACGCTGCCAGCACCGGCAAGGCCCTGCAGAGCGCGGTCGACGCCCTGCTCGCAGCCCCCAGCGAGGCCACTCTGAAGGCCGCCCGCGAAGCCTGGCTGGCTGCTCGCGTGCCTTACATGCAGACCGAAGTGTTCCGTTTCGGCAACCCGGTGGTGGACGAGTGGGAAGGCCAGCTCAACGCCTGGCCGCTGGACGAAGGCCTGATCGACTACGTCGCCGACGACTATCAGCACGCACTGGGCAACCCCGGCGCCCAGGCCAACATCATCGCCAACACCGAGATCCAGGTCGGCGAAGACAAGATCGACGTTGCCGAGATCACCGGCGAGCTGCTGGCCAGCCTCAACGAGCTGGGCGGCTCCGAAGCCAACGTCGCCACCGGTTACCACGCCATCGAGTTCCTGCTCTGGGGCCAGGACCTCAACGGCACCAACCCGGGCGCCGGCGAACGTCCGTATACCGATTACCTGGTTGGCGAAGGCGCCACCGGCGGCCACAACGAGCGCCGTCGCACCTACCTGAAAGTCGCTAGCGACCTCTTGGTCAGCGACCTCAACGACATGGTCGAGCAGTGGAAGGATGGCCTCGAAGGCAACTATCGCAGCGAGCTGGTCGCCGATTCGGGCGAGAACGGTCTGCGCAAGATGCTGTTCGGCATGGGCAGCCTGTCCCTCGGCGAGCTGGCCGGCGAGCGCATGAAGGTCGCCCTCGAAGCCAACTCCACGGAAGACGAGCACGACTGCTTCAGCGACAACACCCACAACTCGCACTTCTATAACGGCAAGGGCATTCGCAACGTCTACCTGGGCGAGTACAAGAAGGTCGACGGCAGCACCCTGAGCGGCCCGAGCCTGTCGGAACTGGTGGCCAAGGTCGATGCCCAGGCCGATGCCAGCCTCAAGGCCGATCTGCAAGCGACCGAGACCAAGCTGCAGGCTCTGGTCGACAGCGCCGAGAAGAACAACGTGCACTTCGACCAGCTGATCGCCGAGGACAACGCCGAAGGCCAGCAACTGGTACGCGACGCCATCGCCGCCCTGGTCAAGCAGACCGGCGCCATCGAGCAGGCCGCGGCCAAGCTGGGCATCAGCGACCTGAACCCGGACACTGCCGATCACGAGTTCTGATCGACGTAGCGGGCTGAAAAAGCCGGCGCCCCGATAAGGAGCGCCGGCTTTTTTGTGCCTCGCGCCTCGGTCCGCTCAGCCTCGCGCCACCGCGCTGCGGTATTCACCGGGGCTGACGCCATAGGTTTGCTTGAACTGCCGCGACAGATGGCTCTGGTCGGCGAACCCCAGCTGCATGGCGACGCTGAGCGCCGAGCAGCCACTTCTGAGCAGCGTCCGCGCCTGCTCCAGACGGCGCTGCCTGAGCCAGGCATGCGGTGGCAGACCGGTGGCCCGGCGGAATACCCGGGCGAAGTGAAAGGGTGAGAGATTGACCGCCGCCGCCAGCTCTTCCAGCGATGGCGGCTCGCTCAGGCGGCTGGCAAGCAGCTCCTTGGCCAACGCCACCGCCCGCGGTTCCTGGCCGACGCCACGCGGCGCCGGCAGGCGCGCGTAACGCTGCAGCAGCTCGAGCATCGCCTCGCGCCACAGGGTCTGACGTTGCAGCGCCTCGCTGTGCGGATCCTCCAGCAGACGGTGCAGCGCACTCAGCCGCGACGCCAGGAGCGGATCATGGTGCACGCTGTCGTGGAACATCGGCGGTGCAGCCGGTGGCGACTCGAGTTCGGCCAGCAGCGCCTCGAATGTACCGGGCTGCGGGTAGAACACCCGGTACTGCCAGCCTTGCTCGACCCCTTTGGAACCGGTATGCACCTCGTCCGGATTGAGCAAGGCGATGCTGCCGGCGCCCGCCAGGTGATCGACACCGCGATAGCGATAGCGCTCAGCACCGGCTTCGAGCACGGCGATCACATGACCGTCGTGCACGTGCGGGGCGAAACGGTGTTCGACAAAGCGTGCGGACAACAGCTCCAAGCCGTGCAGATCGTCGCTGGCGCTGAACCGCGCGCGTTCGCTTCCCGTCAGTGGCTGCATGTTCAGCCGCCGAAGCGCGCTTCCAGGGCGGCGCGCACCTGCGGCCATTCCTGATCGGTGATGCTGTACAGCACCGTGTCGTCGAGACGGCCGTCGGCCAGGCGGCGATGGTTACGCAGCAGGCCCTCGCGGGCGGCGCCCAGCTTCTCGATGGCGCGTTGCGAGCGCAGGTTGCTGGCGGCGGTTTTCAGCTGCACACGGACCATGCCCCAGTTGTCGAAGGCATGCTTGAGCATCAGGTACTTGATGCTGGCGTTCAGCCCACTGCCATGCTGGGCGCGATCGAGCCAGGTCCAGCCGATCTCGCAGGCCGGCAGGCTGTTCATGAAATCGCCGAAGCGAGTGGTGCCGACCAGCTGCTCGCCGAGACGGATGGCGAATGGCAGCGCGCGTTGCTCGCGCAGTTCGGCCAGTGCGCTGCGATACCAGTCCAGACGCTGGGTACCGCTCATGTACAGCAGCTCGTCACGATTGGCCTCGGCCAGCGCGACCAGGGCCGGGATATCGGCATCGGCCAGTGGCTCCAGGCGCAAGGCTCCTCGCTGCAGCGTGACCAATTGCGGTTTGAACATGCTTCCTCCTGGCGCGGTTGCAAGCCGACCACGCTATCAGCCCATCGCCTGCGGCACAATCGGACCGTTTCGCAAAGCGCGGTCGATACCCTGCGACCTTGGTCGCAGCCGACAGGCCGCGGCTTTGTGCAACACTGATGATTATCCGCCTCGCCCAGCAGTGCAGGCTTCTTCGTTCCACTCTGCGTTCCGGAGTTCGCATGTCGCTGTCCCCCGGGCTGATCGCCGCGGTCGCCCTGATCTACATGGCCATTCTCTTCGCCATCGCGTTCTATGGCGATCGCCGCGGCACGCCCATGCCGCCGAAGGTTCGCGCCTGGGTCTATTCGCTGTCCCTGGCGGTCTACTGCACCAGCTGGACCTTCTTCGGCGCGGTGGGCCAGGCCGCCGAGCAACTGTGGTCGTTCCTGCCGATCTACCTCGGCCCGACCATTCTGCTGCTGACCATGCCCTGGGTGCTACAGAAGATGGTGATGATCAGCAAGCAGGAGAACATCACCTCCATCGCCGACTTCATCGCCGCGCGCTATGGCAAGTCCCAGTCCCTGGCCGTGGTGGTGGCGCTGATCTGTCTGGTCGGCGTGCTGCCTTACATCGCCCTGCAGCTCAAGGGCATCGTGCTCGGCGTCAACCTGCTGATCGGCATCGATCCGCAGACCATCGGCACCAGCGCTCAGGACACGGCGCTGATCGTGTCGCTGGCCCTGGCGCTGTTCACCATCCTGTTCGGTACGCGCAACCTGGACGTCACCGAGCACCATCGCGGCATGGTGCTGGCCATCGCATTCGAGTCGCTGGTCAAGCTGCTGGCGTTCCTCGCCGTCGGCGCCTTCGTCACCTTCGGCCTGTACAACGGCGTGGGCGATCTGCTCGCCCAGGCCCGGGTCACCGCCGAACTGGACGATTTCTGGGCCAAGCCGGTCAACTGGCCGGCGATGCTGGTACAGACCGGCATGGCGATGATCGCCATCGTCTGCCTGCCACGGCAGTTCCACGTCACCGTGGTGGAGAACATCGAACCCAAGGACCTGCGTCTGGCGCGCTGGGTATTCCCCGCCTACCTGATGCTGGCCGCACTGTTCGTCGTGCCCATCGCCCTGGCCGGGCAGATGCTGCTGCCGGCGGGCATCACGCCGGACTCCTTCGTCATCAGCCTGCCCCTGGCCGAAGCCCATCCGAGCCTGGCAGTGCTGGCCTTCATCGGCGGCGCCTCGGCCGCCACCGGCATGGTGATCGTCGCGTCCGTGGCCCTGTCGACCATGATCTCCAACGACATGCTGCTGCCCTGGCTGCTGCGCCGGCAGAGCACCGAGCGACCGTTCGAGGCCTTCCGCCACTGGATGCTCACCGCCCGCCGGGTCAGCATCGTGCTGATCCTGTTGCTGGCCTACGTCTGCTATCGCCTGCTCGGCGAGGGCACCAGCCTGGCCACCATCGGCCAGGTGTCGTTCGCCGCCATCGGCCAGTTGGCGCCGGCCATGTTCGGCGCCCTGGTGTGGAAACAGGCCAACCGCCGCGGCGTGTTCGCCGGGCTGATCTTCGGCGCCATACTGTGGTTCTACACACTGGTCCTGCCGCTGGCGGCACGCGGCATGGGCTGGTCGCTGGAAAGTTTCCCCGGCCTCACCACCCTGCTCTACGCGCCCCTCGGCCTGCAGGTGGATCCGTTGACCCGAGGCGTGGTGCTGTCGCTGGCCGGCAACCTACTGTTGTTTGCCTGGGTCTCGTGGTTCTCGCGCACCCGGGTGTCCGAGCACTGGCAGGCCGGGCGCTTCATCGGTCATGACCTGGGTACCAAGCCCAGCAACCGTAGCCTGCTGGCGGTGCAGGTGGAGGACCTGCTGGCGCTCGCCAGCCGCTTCGTCGGCGAGGAACGCGCTCGGCAGAGCTTCGCCCGCTTCGCCCTGCGTCAGGGCAAGGGCAAGGACTTCGACCCCAACCAGCCGGCCAACAGCGAATGGATCGCCCATACCGAGCGCCTGCTGGCCGGTGTGCTCGGCGCCTCCTCGACCCGTGCGGTGGTCAAGGCCGCCATCGAAGGCCGCGAGATGCAGGTCGAAGACGTGGTGCGCATCGTCGACGAGGCCTCGGAAGTCCTGCAGTTCAACCGCGCCCTGCTGCAGGGGGCGATCGAGAACATCACCCAGGGCATCAGCGTGGTCGACCAGAACCTGCGCCTGGTGGCCTGGAACCACCGCTACCTGGAGCTGTTCGACTACCCCGACGGGCTGATCTACGTCGGCCGCCCCATCGCCGAGATCATCCGCTTCAATGCCGAGCGCGGCATGCTCGGCAGCGGCGATGTCGAAGAGAACGTCGCCAAGCGCCTGTACTGGATGCGTCAGGGCACCGCGCACAGCTACGAACGGGTGTTCCCCAACGGCCGGGTGATCGAGCTGATCGGCAACCCCATGCCCGGCGGCGGCTTCGTCATGAGCTTCACCGACATCACCGAGTTCCGCGAGGCCGAGCGCGCCCTCAAGGAAGCCAACGAGAGCCTGGAACGGCGCGTCGCCGAGCGGACCCAGGAACTGTCGAAACTCAACCAGGCGCTGACCGAGGCCAAGGCCCACGCCGAAGCGGCCAACCAGTCGAAAACGCGCTTTCTCGCCGCGGTCAGCCATGACCTGATGCAGCCGCTCAATGCCGCACGCCTGTTCTCCGCGGCCCTGGCCCACCAGGACGACGCCCTGCCGGTGGAGGCCCAGGAACTGGTGCGTCACCTGGACAGCTCGCTGCGCTCGGCCGAGGACCTGATCACCGACCTGCTGGATATCTCGCGCCTGGAAAACGGCCGCATCGCCCCGGACCGGCATCCCTTCGCCCTGGCCAGCCTGTTCGACACCCTCGCCGCCGAGTTCGGCGTGCTGGCCGCCGAGCAGGGCATCGATCTGCGCGTGCGGGGCAGCAGGCAGTGGGTCGACAGCGACATCAAGCTGCTGCGGCGCATCCTGCAGAACTTCCTCACCAACGCCTTCCGCTACGCCAAGGGGCGTGTGGTGCTGGGCGTGCGCCGCGAGGGCGAGCACCTGCGCCTGGAAGTCTGGGACCGCGGTGCGGGCATTCCCGAGGACAAGCGCAAGGTGATCTTCGAAGAGTTCAAGCGTCTGGACAGCCACCAGACCCGAGCGGAAAAGGGGCTCGGCCTGGGCCTGGCGATTGCCGACGGGCTGTGCCGCGTTCTCTCACACCGTCTGGAGGTTCGCTCCTGGCCGGGCAAGGGCAGCGTGTTCAGCGTCAGCGTGCCGCTGGCGAGAAAACCCGCACCCAAGCCGCAGGGGCCCGCCACGCAGGCCGCAGACGGCCAGCCGCTGCACGGCACCCAGGTGATCTGCATCGACAACGAGGACAGCATTCTCACCGGCATGCACAGCCTGCTGTCGCGCTGGGGCTGCCAGGTGTGGACGGCGCGCAACCGCCTGGAATGCGAGCATCTGCTCAGCGAAGACGTGCGTCCGCAACTGGCCCTGATCGACTATCACCTGGACGAAGGCGAGACCGGCACCGAACTGATGGCCTGGCTGCGCACGCGCCTGGGCGAACCGGTACCTGGCGTGGTGATCAGCGCCGACGGCCGCCCGGAACTGGTCGCCGAGGTACATGCGGCGGGGCTCGACTACCTGCCCAAACCGGTCAAGCCGGCGGCCCTGCGCGCCCTGCTCAGCCGCCATCTGGCATTGCGCGGTTAATCGAGCGGCTGCTTGCGCGCGGGTTCGCCGCTGGTGGTGGCCTAACCCTGGCTGCGCTGCAGAAACCCCTGCAGCAGCCGGTGCACCCGTTCGCTCAGCTCGCGGTTGGCCGCCACCGGCAGGCCGCGCGCCAGCTCGGCCTCGACCACCTGCTCGACCAGTGGCCGCAGACGCAGCAATTGCGTGCTGAGGTCTTCCAGCTGGTCGGCACGGGGCAGCGCACTCTGCAGCAATGGATTGACCAGATGCCCGACGATCATCTGCACGATGCCGGTGGATACCTGCTCGACATGCCGGCGAATCGACTCCAGCTCATCCAGCAGCGCCGGCAGCGGAATACCGGCGCGGTACAGCTCGACACCCGCGGCGAACAGACGCGGGCTGGGCACGCTGAGGTGGTCGCCGGCGAACTGCAGCAGGCCCATGGCCTGGGCGCGATCGATCAGCTCGTCGTCCAGATCGTCCGCGAAGATCGCCTGCAGCTCGGCGAACTCCAGCCGTCCGGGCTGTTCGGGCTCTCCGGGGCCGCGGATGGCCTGTTCCAGTCCCAGCACATGCGCCAGATCGCGCCCCTGCGACCAGGCCTCGAACAGCTCGCGAATATTGGCGATGCTGTAGCCGCGCTCGAGCAACTGGCCGATCAGGCGCAGGCGCGCCAGATGCTCGCCACTGTAGATGCCGACTCGCCCGCGCCGCTCGGGCGGCGGCAGCAGGCCGCGATCCTGGTACGCGCGCACGTTGCGCACCGTGGTCTGCGCGGCCTGGGCCAGCTCGTCGACCGTGTATTCGGCGACAGCCGCCGCGGCCACGGGGGCGGCGCTGCCGAGCAGGCGCTGGAGAAACAGAGAAGTCGGAGTCATGGCGCGATCATAGCGTCGCGCTTCGCCGGCCAACAACCGCGCGCATCCCCCCAACCAAGGGCTGGACTTGCCCTTCGCGCCAGGCCCGATAACAGCCACGAAAGCCGCGCGATCCCCGCAGTAGAGCGGCTGCTGCCTCCAGGTGACAGGAAAGTGCCGATGCCCACACGACGCCGGACCGGCTAGGCAAGGGCAGGCGCAGGGCGAACAATGACATCAGACGATGTCATCCTGATCAGCGGAGCCCGCCATGCCTGCAACCGCCCTGCCACCCGCCCCGTTCGGTGCCGACCTGTGAACGCCCCGCTGCACCACCACGAGCTGCCAGCGCAGCGCTGCCACGTGCAGGGGGACGGCGTACGCCTGCAGGCTTATGTCTGGGGCAAGGCCGACGGCCCGACCCTGTTGCTGGTCCATGGTTACCCGGACAGCCACGAGATCTGGCTGCCGCTGGTGAGCGAGCTGGCTGCCGACTACCGCATCCTCGCCTACGAAGTGCGCGGCCATGGCGCCTCGCAGGCGCCGCGACGGCTGCGCGACTATCGCCTGGAGCGGCTGGCGAACGATCTGGAGGCGGTGATCCGCGCGCTCAGCCCGCAGCAGCCGGTGCACCTGGTGGCCCACGACTGGGGGTCGATCCAGAGCTGGGAAGCGGTGACCGAGCCGCGCATCCAGCCGTTGCTGGCTTCCTATACCAGCATTTCCGGTCCCTGCCTGGACCACGTTGGTCACTGGATGCGCCAGCGCATCAGCCTGCGCAGTCCAGGCGCTCTGCGGCAGGTGCTCGGCCAGTTGCTCAGTTCCTGGTACATCGCCCTGTTCCACATCCCGCTGCTGCCGGAGCTGTGCTGGCGCCTGGGTCTGGACCGCGCCTGGCCCTGGCTGCTGCGCCGCGTGGAGGGCGTGCACGGTCTGCCGCCCAGCAGCACGCAACGCAGCGACGGCATGCGCGGGGTGCAGCTGTATCGCGCCAACTTCACCCGCAGCCTGTTCAGCCCGCGGGCGCGCAGTACCCGCGTGCCGGTGCAGCTGATCGTGCCTCTGGCCGACCGTTTCGTACGTCCGCAACTGTTTGACGACCTGCCGCATTGGGCGCCTTCACTGACGCGCCGTGACGTTCGCGGCGGGCATTGGCGCGTGCTGGCGGAGCCGAAAGCCCTGGCCGGCTGGATACGCGAGCATGTCACTCGGATGGAGGAAGATCAGGGCGTATCGAAACCGCCCGCTGGTTAAATACGGCGGAGAGAAACGCCCTCAGGACAGACGCGCAGCTGCGATGCCGACTACTCGCCCAGCTCGTCCAGCGCTGGCAGGTCGGCGGCGCGCTCGAGCAGCTCGGTCGGCAGGCTCTTGCTGGCACGGGCGCCAAGCAGCTTGAGATTCTCCGCACGACCGATCAGGTTGCCGCGCCCCTCCACCAGCTTGTTGCGCGCGCTGGCGTACGCCTTGTCCAGCTGCTGCAAGCGGCTGCCCATTTCATCGAGGTCGGCGATGAAGGCGACGAACTTGTCATACAGCTGGCCGGCCCGCTCGGCGATTTCGCGTGCGTTCTGCCCCTGGCGCTCCTGGCGCCAGAGGCTGTCGATCACCCGCAGGGTCGCCAGCAAGGTGGTCGGGCTGACGATCACCACCTGCTGCTCGAAGGCTTCCTGAAACAGGTCGGGCTCGGCCTGCAGCGCCGCGGCGAAGGCCGCTTCGATGGGCACGAAGAGCAGGACGAAATCCAGGCTGTGCAGGCCTTCCAGGCGCTGATAATCCTTGCCGGACAGGCCCTTGAGGTGACTGCGCAGCGATAGCAGGTGCTGCTTCAGCGCCTGCTGGCGGAGCGGCTCGTCCACGGCGGCGACGTACTGCTGATAGGCGCTGAGGCTGACCTTGGCATCAACTATCACCTGTCTCTCGCCTGGCAGGCGGATCAGCACATCGGGCTGGAAGCGCTCGCCGCCCTCCCCCTTGAGGCTGACCTGGGTGTGATACTCGCGGCCCTTTTCCAGGCCGGCATGCTCCAGCACCCTTTCGAGCACCAGCTCGCCCCAGTTGCCCTGGGTCTTCTGGCCCTTGAGCGCACGGGTCAGGTTGGTCGCTTCATCGCCCAGGCGCTGGTTGAGCTGCTGCAGACGCTCCAGCTCCTTGCCCAGGGAGAAACGCTCGCGCGCCTCCTGCTGGTAACTCTCGTCGACGCGCTTCTCGAAGGCCTGGATGCGTTCCTTGAGCGGGTCGAGCAACTGGCCGAGGCGCTGCTGGCTGGTTTCGGCGAAACGCTGCTCGC
>VFQQ010005436.1_pt1 | contig 10548 bp, 17 predicted proteins | sample 3512341 | NCBI WGS metagenome assembly VFQQ01 (sample SAMN10412373, study PRJNA504923) | tailings metagenome | isolation source: Relicate 2 Philex TSF1 revegetated site | place: Philippines: Tuba, Benguet | collected 2017-08-29
GGTGGGTGGAGGGTATGAGCAGCTGGTGGCCTGCTGTATCTGGCTTGCGGCTTGGCTTCAGATTGACACCGCAGCGCGCAAGAGTGCCAGCAGCCCAGCTAGGCAGCACCCGAATTTCCCTCTTGATTTCCCGCAGAAGAAATTTTGGATTTCTGGCACCGCGGCACCGAGTCAACGACTGGATACACTGGTGCGCCTTGCATTTGCGCTGTCCGTAGGCCACGATCGTGGTGGGGCCGGCGAGGCTCACTGCATTCACCATGGCCATGTGCGCATCAGTAGGGGCTACACAGACGGCGGATGTATCATCCCGCTTCTTCCTGCTCTCTCCCATGCAGTGCCCTTCTTATCAGGCTATGTGGCAGGGCGCGTGGCGTGCACAGACCTTGAGCCGCAAGGTGGGCTGGCTGTCACTGGGCAAGGGGATGATCCGTGTGATGCTGCTCGGCTGCCACGTGCCTCCTCAACTTCTTTTCAACTTCTTCATTCATAACACAACCTCTTCCCTCCCACTCCACCCGGCCCTTGCAGACGGCTACACCTGCGCCCAGCAGGCGAAGTGGGGCAAGTGCGGCGAGGCTTGGGTCACCCAGGGAGGCTTCTGTCGCAAAAGCTGCGGGCGCTGCTGAGATGCCGGGATGCCGAGATGGGTGGCAGCAATGTCATCCGCCCGCTTGCGCTCACACAATGTGCACTAATCTACTTTCAGGTTGATCTTTGTTATGTCAATCAGCAGTCCATGGCAGTCAATGAGAGCTCAAGCTCGGCACCGGGAAGTGCAGCAGGCTCGCGGCGGCGAGGACCCTTTGGCAACGCCCTGGCGGCCGTCTGAACCATGCCCACAGGCTGTGTTGTTGCTGCTCTGCTGCTCCTCTTGGCCGTGCGCTCGCAGGTGAGGCGCTCCGAGCCTCAGGGTCGGGTGTCAAGCTCGTCCGCTTTGGCCTGCTGCAGATGTACAGCTTGCACTGCGCCCCAGACTCTCCATGGTTCAGCTCAGCCGCGAGTGGCAGCATCCGCCGCCGCCGCCGCCGCCGCCGCCGCCGCGCCGGTGCCGATCGCCGGCGCCCTGCCTGCCAAAACGTTACAGTTCCAAATGTCTGTCCTAACCGCGGCAGGCCCAGCTGGATGTGACGCTCATCGGCGGTCAGCCGCTGCAGCCGGGCAGGACGCCGTCCCAGACGCACCTCATTGTGAGTGCTGCACCGTGCAGGGCGGCAGCCGCCTTTCAAGGACCGTCCCTGGGCAGTGGTGGGCAGGCGCAGACCTCCAGCTGGGATGTTCGGCGTGCCTGCAACACAGTCTCCCTGCCCCATGCATTTGCGCTGCAGGTGACGTACGATCCGCTGCTGCAGCTGGAGGCGCTGCCCTGCGTGAGCACCTCCACGCCCTCCAACAAGCTGCCGTCGGCCAGGAGTGAGCACATCTGCCTTGGGCCTGCTTGCAGCTGGGCTTAATGGAAGGCGACCGCAGTGTGCGAGCCGCCATCATGCAGTCAGCTGGATCACCAAGAAACCTATTGCTTCCTTCCCAGCATCATTGTTCAACAAACACGGCTGTGCGCTAACTCCCAACGCAGAGACCAGGGGGAGCTACAACCCGGAGCTGTCTCAGGGCGACATCGATGTGAGGAGTTGCCTGCTTGGCAGCACACTGTGCTGGCAGCAACCAGGGCCACACAGCCTTTGCTCCAGCTCCCTGTCCCTGCCGCTGCTGCCACTGCTGCTGCTCCTTCTGCCGTTGTACCTCAAGCGGCCTGCGATCTTTCCTGCCTGCCGTTTCCGCAGGCGCTGGTCAGCCGGATCTGCAACGCCGACTATGTGGTTGCAGGTGGGTGCGCTTGGTGAGGGCTGGCGCACGCACCAGCTAGGCACGGCCCAGTAACGCTCTGTGTGTCATTCACCGTGTCTCTTCACCAATCAACGTGGACGCTGTGCGTGCAGGAGAGACGATAGCCAACTCGATGTATGCGGGCGGCGAGCGCGCCAAGAGCGCCATGCTTGCACTGAAGCAGGCAAGGCAGGCTTGAAGCGGTTTGGGGCCCTGGCAACTGAATGAAGCAGGCAAGGCAGGCTTGAAGCGGTCTGGGGGGGCCTGGAAAATGTCTGAAGCAGGCAAGGCAGGCTGAAGCGGTTTGGGGGCCCTGGCAACTGGCTGAAGCAGGCAAGGCAGGCTTGACGCGGTTTGGAGGCCCTGGCGACTGCTGGCTGCCTCACTGTGAGATCCAAGCAGCTGCACCTGTTGCGGCTTGGTGCTGCAGGCGCGGCAGCAGGCCGACTGCGACTCCAAAGACACGTATGCTCTGCTGGAGGCCCTCAAACGTGGGTGGTGGTCGCAAGAGAGGGTTGGTTGAGCAGGCAGATGGTGTCGAATTGCAAAAATCGCACACTTCAGGAAGCAATCCTTCCCGAGTCGCGCTGCTCCTCAAGGAAACAGTGACTCACCCTCCCTTGCCTTTCGCTCCTCCCACCCAGGCTACAACCAAGGCGCGGTGCCGTTTGCAGATGTGGCCGAGTTTGCCCGAGCAATGGTTCGCACCGCAGATGCAGTCGGCATTCAGGTGCGCGTTGACTGCCAGTGATCAGTGATCAGTGAACAGCTGTAGACAATGCATTCTAGCTGCCGGCTGGGCTCGTGCCCAATGGGTGCGCAATGGCCGTTGCCAAACGGCCGCAATCTGCCCTCTTGCTGCAGCTGTGCATCACAGCCAACTACTCAGACCCGCGCTCTGGGCGCACGCTGAACGAAACGACTTTTTACACAACAGGCGAATGAGCACCTGCGCTCCAGCTTGCACATCGCAAGGCACATGCGCACCACACAGCACGGCGGCGGTCGCTTTCTTGGCCATCACTTGCCACGCTGACCCGGAAATGCTTCCATTTGCCAGCAACGGCTTTTGTGCATGCATTTGTAACTTGCCATGTGTTCTCATGCGAGGGAGGGACTGGAATGCTGAACTGGGCACACGGGTGGCAGGAAGATGGGGGGGCATGGACCGGTCCGCCCGCCGCTCGCTCTCTTGGAAGTTCCCATGCTGCCGCCTCGGGCTGTTCGGCCAGCGCTTATCCCGCTGCCTGTCATCGCAGCCATGAAGAGCTTCACTGCTGCCACCCTGCTACTAGGGTTTGTGGTGGTTGCCGCCGCTGCCGCCGCCGGCGCACAGGCAAGCCTTCCTGCCTCTGCTGCAGTGCACGCTTGCCTAGACGTGTGGGCGAGACGCGCTGGTGCGAACGAGGCGCTTGCAGCTACCTGCTGCAGGCTCCGAGCCGGCGCCTGTTCCAAGGCGCGCCCGTCAGCGGCGCCCCCGCTGCACAGTCCTCTGGCCCCGCGGTGCCGGTGTCAGGCCTTGAACCTCAAGCGGCAGGAGGCGAGAGCAGCTGGTTGTAGACGCTAGCAGCCTGAGAACATGCATGCCGGTCCCTGCCGTCCGTCTGCCTGCTGGTGCGCATTCAAACCACCGCTCTTTCGCTCCACCCACCTCCCCAGGGCAAGGCGTCGCACGCACTCTTGTTCTGGTTGCCTATGTTCCCAAGGGCAACGCCAGCGAGCAGCTGCAGTGCCTGACCCAGTCCAAGTCCCCGCAGGACACCCCTGTTGCGCGTGGTAGGCTGATTGTGGATCGGAACGGTTCTGCCTGTGCATTTGCTGCCCAAACGGTCCTCGTCTCAAAGCCTCCCTTGGTTTAAAACCGTCTGATTCCAAGACAGACGGGTCAGCACCTCGACTCCCTCTCTGTTGCGCCGCAGGCACCCAGGGCAACCTGAACCCTCCTCGCTCCTCCTATGCCGATCTGTTGGACGCGGTGTGCGCCAACCCAACTGCCGCTGCACAGACCGTGGTCAGCGCCATGAGCGCAGGTGCGGCAAGGTGGTGCATGAAAAGGGACCCCGGATTGGGCAGGACCTGGGCAGAGGGGCAAAGAGGCTGCTAAACTTTTGAGCCAGCTGAGGTCTGCACTATGGGTTCAGGGCTGCAGCCCTGTTCATCTGCCCATGTTTGAGATTGCTGCCCTCCATCCCTCCCCCCTTCCCCATCCCCACGGACCAGGCAAGGCCGACGCCGATGCCGCGGCTGCGGCGCTCAAGGAGGCGCGCAGCAGCAGCGACGACCGCTGCCGCAGCAACGTGCCACTGGTCATCCAGGAGGCCATCAACAGTGAGCCAGGCTGCGGTCAAACAATCTGGCTGCCCCTCGCCCTCTCCGCCGGTTGTGCCATTTGGGGCTGTGCAGAAAAGCGCGGGCGGCTTCGGTTTCTTGGTCGTTCATCTCTGGCTGCTGATTTTGTGCATCAATGTACAGCCGGCCTGGAATGGGGTGATTACCGTCTTTCAGCCTCTCATAACCTGCAATTCTGCATGCCAGGCGGCAATTGTGATATCGCTTATCTGCCCCTTGCACTCCCGCCCCTGCCAGGTGTCAACACCGGGCAATCCATCCCGATCGACAAAATCAAAACCTTTGCGCAGAACTTTGCCACAGCCATGGACGATGTGGTGAGCTGCCTGGCTTCAAACGCATGCTGGGCTTGTCCCCAGCAGCTGCCAGCGCCAGCCCCAGTGCTGCTTTGGAGTGCCTCTTGCGGGCACTGCTGCTGGTGGGCCGGGAGAGTGCGCTTCAGTGCACACCACACGCCTGGTCCTCCCCTGTGCGCAGGGCGTGCCTCTATGCATTACTGTCGTCGAGAGAGACGCGGCAGGCCGCGTCACAGCCGAAACATACTACTACACAGGCATGGACTAATTGGACAGGACTGCGGCTGGTACCAGACCGGCCTGGATCGCACAATCCACCGGCTGTCCATAAAAAGCGCACAATCCACTGGATGTCCATAAAAAGCGCACAATTCACTGGATGTCCATAAAAAGACAGGCAAAGAGCTCCTGCCCAGCGTATCCCGCCTCATTTCAGCTGCTCATTGCTGCATATCCCAGGCCCGGCGAGGGTCCCCTCATTTTCATCAACAGAGAGCTTAGCATGCTTTTGGCAACCATGCTTTAGCAAGATAACGTTCGGATTGTGCAATGCACAGATGTGTGGGATGCTCAACATCAACCATACTAGGCGCTGCCGCCACCCAGGGGCAGCGTGCCCAGCGCAGCACGCGTCAGCGCTCTCAGGCGTGCCATGGGGCTGCTGCCATACAGCGCCGCTGGCCCTGCGCCGCTGCCATTGCCGCTGCTGCCATCTGGCGCTGCCTGCAGGCCGTGCGCTGCCACCCAGTGCTCCACATCTTCGGGCTGCGTGTGGGGATGCGGGCAGCACAAGCAGTTGGAGGAGCTGAGCAGTAAAAAGGGGTCACAGAAGTGTTGGTGCGACGAGCAGCGTGCTGCACAGCTGCACTTGCATGCAGCACAGCCGTTGACAAACAGCTGGCAGTTGCTCAAACCAGAACGCAGCATGCCCACCTGGCTGGGCGGCGGCGGGATCATGCCATAGGCGGGGCGCGGCAGGTGCTCCCAGTCCTCCTCCGCCGCATCGTCGCTGCCGTCTGCAGGGAAATAAGGGGGTGTGAGTCTGGGTTTGTAGCGTTGGCTGGGGTGGGAGAGGGATGGCATGGATCGCCGCCGCGCAGGCTGGCAAGGGCGGAGGCCGCCAACTCAACACCTTGCAATCAGCCATTGTGCCCCCATGCATTGCTAGCCCCCAAATGAAGCGGCTGCAACCGCACGACCACCTCACCACCCCCCTCCCACCCACCTGGGAACAGCAGCACGCTCTGTGCCATGGAGCCTGCTTCGGGAGAGTATCGCCCAAACACGCCAGATGCAGCCAGGGGGTGGGCGGCGCCGGGCGGCACAGCCACGCGCGCCGACGGTGGGCGCTGCGGGCCGGCGGCCTCTGCAGCCAGCACCTTGCACAGGCCTGCCAGACAGGCAAAGGGCGACCAGTCGGGCGGCACTTTGAGCGGCGCCTCCGGCCCCAGGCGGGCAAACACAAGTGCTCCTGCACCACGGGCCAGCATGTGCAGCGCGCTGCGCAGCTGCTGCTCGGCACGGGCCCGTGCTGCCGCCGCCGCCGCAGCTCCACCACCGCCCATCGCGGCCAGGCTGGCCCCCCACTCGTGATGGCCCTCCGCCGCCGCCTTTGGCCAGGCGAGCAGCAGCGCATCGGCTGGGGGGCTGGCCCGCATGTCCCACCAGTTGTCTGGCTGCCACAGGCGGGACGTGGATCCCTGGAACGCGCAGCGGCTGTGCGGCAGCGGCAGCTGCAGCAGGCGCGACAGCACGTCCAGCAGCAGTGCCAGGTAGCCCAGGGCTGAGCCCAGGGCCTGTGAACTGGCCCCAAGCTCCGCCCAGCTGGCACGGCTGTCTGGCAGCAGCAGGCAGCAGATCATGGCGGCCGCGCGGTCGGGCGGCGGCTGCGGCGGCCCTGCCGCTCCTGCTGCTGCCGCAGCTGCTGCTGCGCCGGCCGGCGTGGGCGGCCGCTGCTTTGCGGAGCTGTGACCTCCGCCGCTGGCGCTGCTGCTGCCGGCCTCGCAGCCGCCACTGCTGCTCTCCCTTCCACTGCTGCCAGGGCGGGCTGGTGCTGGGGATGCGGGCCGGATGGGCGGCACGAGAGTGAGGGGTAGGATCTGCATCGCCCGGCGCACCACCCTGCAAGGGGAATGGGCAGTGGGGACAGTCAAGGCAGGCTGCTCCGGCAGACTCCGCAGCACGACGTTGCCCTCTGGCTGCCGGCAAGCACGATGCTGCAACCAAGCCTGTTTGGAACCAAGCTTCAAGCGGCTCCACAGCACACCAGGACTCTGCGCTCGGCTTCTTTGCTCAACCTGCGACCCCCTGCGCCCCACCTGGTGCGCTGCTCGCGCAGCGCTGCGTCCAGGCGCTGGCACATCAGGACCTGCTGGTCAAAGGCAGCCATGTAGGGCGAGGCAGCACCCAGCTGGCCGTTGACCAGCTGCGACAGCTGGCGGTTGGCCTGCGCCTGCTGCTCCTCTCGCTGCAACAGCTCGTGCCGCGCGCCGGCCAGCCGCTGCCGCACCGCCGCCAGCTGTCGCTCCACCTCGGCCGCTTTTGACTGGGTTGACCGCAGCTCTTCGCTGAGGGACAGCAGGGCCAGGCGCTGCCGCTGGTGGGTCGCCTGCAGTAGGGAGAGGGGAAGCGGAGCGAAGTGGATGGGGCTGTGTTGGCAAGCGCCTAGGCGAGCGGGCTTGCCAGGCGGTGTAGCCGATGCACACAGTGCATCACGTGCACGTCAGCCAATCCCAAAGGGAGCAACGCTGCAGTGCATGGCAGCGGTGCTGCCGCCAGCCCCTCCCTGCGCCACCGCTTTGCAGCGCCGCCCAACGAAGGCGCCGGCGGGCCCACCTTGTCAGCCACCAGGGCCGCCAGCTGCTGCTCTGCCGCGTCCCTCTGCGCCGTCAGGGCATGCTTGTCGCCCCTGCGCCCCGCACACGACGCGGCGAAGCAGCCGGGACAAAGAAGGGCCAGCCTTCTGTGCTCGCAGCACCCGCAGGCCATGGCGAGCGGCTTGCAGGCTACAGCAGTGAGACTGCAAGCGCATTTAAGCATCGATATCGCTCCGGGTGACGGTAGGGCTTCGACACCGAAATGCGGCTGTGCATGGGACAGCAGGAGCTCTCCTGATCTCCCAGCCGCCTTCCGCGAGTCCAGTCGCAGCATCGTGCAGTGGAGTGAGTGCGGAGATATCCCAAACACCCCCTGCTGTCACGATCGTTTGCAAGTGAGAGGAGTGGACGGCTTAGGGCGCCTGGGACCCGCTGATCAGGTGGGTGCGAGTACTGGGAGGCATGTGAGCATTGCCGTGGCGCGCCAGGCGCCCGGGATGACGGACGGTCGCCACCGGTCAGCTGCCGCCGCCGCCGGCCGTCATGAAGCCTCTGTTCAATGCAGCAACTATTTCCTGCTTGACCTGCTTCCAGCCATTTATCCCCCTGCAGGCATCTCTGGACTTGGGAGTGGCAACATACTCTGCTATCCTTTACTGCCACAGCAGCAGCAGGAGCAGCTGTCGCCATGGACGAGTCGGTGCTGGAGCTGGTGCGGCAGCACATGCGGGAGGTCAAGACTCCGGGGCACTACGACAAGGTGCGTGGGACGGTGGTGGGGTTAGTAGTAGGTTGTGTGCGATGGAAAGATGCAATCATGTTTGTGCTGCCAGGCCGCGTATGCTGCGGCAGCCATGCCTGCTGGGCGGCATGTGGCGGCCCTCATGCCATGCCCACATTGCCAAACTCGGTTGCTCGTTGCTCCTACATGTGGCACCAATGCATTTGTCTGCCCCCTCTACCTGCAGGTTTACAAGGACGAGTGCATGTTCTGCTTCGCCAGCCCCCAGACGCCCGGCGGGCTCTACATCAACCTGACCACGCACCAGGTGGGAGGGCGGGCGCAGCTGTCGAGGGAGAGTGTCATGAGGACACCTTGAAGCAGGCTCTGCTGCCATCTGGCCTTCCCCCGCAAATCTGCACCCCATTCAATATCGTGAATCTTGTCCCTCATCTGAATCATCTGGTCACTGCGCAGGCATTCGATGAGGAGCATGTTGAGCTGGACCAGGAGCGCACCGGGGCGGTGCTCTACCTGCACCAGCAGGCCCGCAGGGTGAGCTGAGCGCCAGGCCCGCGGGGCGGCTTTGCGTTGGACAGAGCAGTGTGTTCAATCATGGCGGTGTCTGGTGCTCGCTACTCTGCGTGCTGCTTTGCATGTGACGTGCCATGCAGGCATGCACGCTTGCTCTCCCGCCATGGCACCAGGCCGCACCCGCTGTGTCGTTCACCAGCCCAACCGCACCCCTCGCTGTGGCACCTCTGCCCTCCTGCCTGACACAACAGGTGCCCCTGAGCGAGGAGGAGCAGGCTGCTGCTGCTGCCAAGCCCGACCGCATGGCCATTGGCGTGGAGGGCGGCTTCAATGTGGACGCCAAAAAGTACAAGATCGAGACCGACTGGGTGAGTCTGCGCTGATGAATGGGCGTGGGTTGGGCCTGGGCGGCATGGGTTGTCGTCGCAGCCGCAGACAAGTGCGCCAAGTCTGTGCCCGCTCTGCCGCCGCCGCCGCCGCCTTCTTGTAGCTCAAGATTCACCACCGCCTTGTCCCTGCACCGCCGCACCCCCGCACACAGGCGCTGGTGCTGATGCCGGCGCGCCTGCGTGTGCCGCTGCCCTGCCCCGACCTTCCCGAGCTGGTGCTGGGCTGCATCAAGGCGGTGCAGGAGCACGCTTCGGCTGCGCAGCAGGTGGGCGGTTGGGCGTGCGTCGCTGTTGAATTCATTGCCAGCCGTCTGCGGATGATCGGCTCGGCCGCTGTGCCCATGGCACTACCGCCACGGCATACACCGCACTATGCTGGGCTCTGCCTCACTCTTGTTAGTCCCTGTCCGCTCCTCCGGTCCCCCACAGGAGAAGGTGGATGCGTGGGAGGAGGAGCGGCGTGTCAGCAAGTACGCGGATGGGCTGGAGCAGCTGCCCGCCACCAAGCGCATCCCCATGGACCCCAAGCAGGTGGGCTGGGTCAGAATTGTATACTGAAACCAATGAGAAAGTTGGCTGGAGCAGCTGCCCGCCACCAAGCGCATCCCCATGGACCCCAAGCAGGTGCGGCCCTGGCTGTGTGGGCTGGCTCAAGATTTGATAAACAAGGGCAATGGGAATGGGGCTGGGAGCTCCTGCCCGCCACCAAGTGGGTCATGGATTTTAATGGGCGCCAAGCAGGTGCGGCCTTGGGGGGCTGGCTCAGGTATTTACTGAATAGATTAATGCGTGCGTATGGTGATTGGAGCAGCTGCCCGCTGTCGAGCTGCCAAGCACATGAACATAGACAGCAAAGCACGCAGGAATCCCTCCAACTATGCATGAAGTACGGCTGTGGTTGGCAACTCGCTGCCCACAAATCATGCGCCCCCAGCCGCCCAGCTGCACATGCCGAGGCAGCCCTCCCCCTGCCCCCCTCGTTCTTCTGCCGCTGCACATGCCAGCATGGGCCACCTCTTTCTTCCTGCACTCCCTGGCCGCAGTGGCGGTGCGAGGAAAGCGGGCTGCAGGAGAACCTGTGGCTCAACCTGTCCACCGGGCACATCGGCTCGGGGCGCGCGGTGAGCAGCTCAGGCTGGTAGCTGTTGGCTGCTGGCTTTAGAAGATTTCGTGGTCCCCGGTCCCTGCCGTGCTGCGCGGCCTTGCACAGCCGCCTTGCTGCATGCCATGTGCCTTGTGCGTAACAGAACAGGCCCTGACCGTAGTACAACCTGCGCCCTGTTGGTGCCCATGCCTGGCCGCAGAACTGGGACGGCACGGGCGGCACTGGTGCGGCGCTGAAGCACTTCCAGGCCACCGGCAAGAAGTGAGTGCGACGGTGGGGCGGGGGATGCAGCAGGGTTGTGTTCACTGAAAGCCAGGGGGAGTAAAATGGGGCAAGCTGCAGCTAGCTTGGGTGCGCATGCATTCACATGTGTCTAGACGTCCCTCAGCTGCACTGGGCCATGCGAGGCTGCCTGCTGCACCGTGCTGCGCTGTGCTGACCAGCCTTCCTCCTGCTCCGCCCCTCCTCCCCCCCCCCCCCCCCCCCCCCCCGCCCCACCCCCCCCCCCCCC
>VFQQ010005437.1_pt1 | contig 10547 bp, 7 predicted proteins | sample 3512341 | NCBI WGS metagenome assembly VFQQ01 (sample SAMN10412373, study PRJNA504923) | tailings metagenome | isolation source: Relicate 2 Philex TSF1 revegetated site | place: Philippines: Tuba, Benguet | collected 2017-08-29
CGCAGGACCGGGACCAGGGCCTGGGGATGGTTGGCGACGAGTTGCAGCAGCATGGGGGTGTCTCCTGGAGGGGGTGGGTGGCAGGGAAGTTCAAGGCCGCACTGTGCCTGGCGCGGCCGTCGATGGACATCCCGATGCGACGAAACCCCGGATCCGGTTCGTGAAACGCCATGTGGGGCTTATGAACCGGGTGCGGCCGGCGGTGCGAGTTGCCCGCCCATCACCTTCCACAGCGCCACGCGGTTGGCCTGCTCGGACTGCCGCAGGCCGATCAGCGCCTGTTGAGCGGCGTACAGGCTGCGCTGCGCATCGAGCACCGTGAGGTAGTTGTCCACTCCAGAAGAGAAGCGGGCTTCGGACAGCTCGAACGCACGCGCATTGGCATCCACCACCGCTTGCTGTGCCGACAGGCGCTCCTCCCATTGCGCGCGCTCCGCGAGTGCATCCGAGACCTCGCGGAAGGCGGTCTGGATGGCCTTTTCGTACTGGGCGATCGCGATGTCGCGGTTGGCCTGCGCCACATCCACGGCCGCCCGCGCACCGCCGCCATCGAAGATCGGCCAGCGGATCTGCGGCACGAAACTCCAGGTGCGGTTGCTGCTGCTGAACAGGCTGTCCAGTTCCCGGCTGCCCAGGCCGACGCTGGTGCTCAGGCTGATGGTGGGGAACATGGCCGCGCGCGCCGCCGCCACATTGGCCGACAGGGCTTGCAGGTTGTATTCCGACACGCGCACGTCGGGGCGCTCGAGCAACAGGCTCGACGGCAGCTCCGAGGGCAGCACCATGAGGGCCGCAGGTGCCGCCGCCGCGTCGCCGCGCAAGGTGTCGGCGGTGGGCAGCCAGGCGGGGTCCAGGCCGCTGCCCACCAGGACCTCCAGGGCGTTGCGGTCCTTGGCCACCTGGGCGTTGAAAGCGGCCACATCGCCGCGCGCCGTTTCGACCGTGATGCGGTTCTGGGCCAGCACCAGGCCGGACGTGCCGCCCAGTTGCTGGATGCGCTGGGTGAGTTCGTAGGCCTTTTCACGGCTGGCCAGGGTGTCGCGGGCGAGGGTCAGGCGCGCTTGATTGGCGGCCAGGTTCAGCCAGGCGTAGGTGACGTCGGCCACCAGCGTGATGCGCACGTTGAGCTGGTTGGCCTCGGACTGCAGGAATTGCTGCAGCGCCGCCTCGTTGAGGTTGCGCACGCGGCCCCACAGGTCGAGTTCGAAGCTGGTGACGGCGAGTTGCGCGCTGTACTGGGTGGAGGTGACGGCCGTGCCCGTGCTGGAGAGGTCCGCCGAGGTTCGGCCGCGGCTGCCCTGCGCGGCGGCGGCCACCGTGGGCAACTGCGCCGCGCTGGTGATGCCGTATTGCGCCCGCGCCCGTTCGATGTTGGACAAGGCCACGCGCAGGTCGCGGTTGTGCGTGAGCGCCTGGCCGATCGACTGGCGCAGGCCCGGGTGTTGGACCCACGCCAGGCGCGCAGCGGTCTGCACCGCCACCGGGCTGGCATCGGCAACGGGCATGGGCTGTCCCAGCGTGGAGGGCACCACGCCCTGCATGTCGGGCATCGCCGGTGGCAACTGGACACAGGCCGCCAACAGCAGGCTCATGCCGCCTGGAATGAGGGTCCGCCGCAAGGCGGTGTTCGCTCGGCGCATCAGGACTCTCCTTGCGGCGACAGGGTGGGCGCTGGGCCGGGCCCGGCGGCGGACTCTTTTTTCGACCTTCCCCGCAGCACCCAGCCGCGCACCAGCAGGAAAAAGACCGGCACGAAGAACAGCCCCAGCAGGGTGGAGAGCACGGTGCCGCCGAGCACGGCCGTGCCGATGGCCTGCCGGCTGGCAGCGCCGGGGCCACTGCCCAGCGCCAGCGGCAGCACACCGAAGCCGAAGGCCAGCGAGGTCATCAGGATCGGTCGCAGCCGGCGCCGCACGGCCTCCAGCGTGGCGTCGAACAGGCTTCTGCCCTGGTCCATGAGCTGCACGGCGAACTCCACGATCAGGATCGCGTTCTTGGACGCCAGCCCCACCGTGGTGAGCAGGCCGACCTGGAAGTACACGTCGTTGGACATGCCCCTGAAATAGGTGGCGAGAAGGGCGCCGACGACGCCCAGCGGCACGGCCAGGATGACCGAGAACGGCACGCTCCAGCTTTCGTAGAGCGCCGCCAGGCAGAGGAACACGAACAGGATGGAAATGGCGTAGAGCAGCGGTGCCTGCGCGCCGGACTGGCGCTCCTGCAGGGAAGCGCCCGTCCATTCGTAGCCGATGCCCACGGGCATCTGGGCCATGATCGCTTCGACCGCGCGCATCGCGTCGCCCGAACTCACGCCGGCAGCGGTGTTCGCGACCATCTCCATCGACGGGGAGCCGTTGTAGCGCAGCAGTTGTGGCGCGCTGCTGGTCCAGGTGGTCGAGGTGAAAGCCGAGAGCGGAACCATCTCGCCGGTGCGATTGCGCACCGTCCATTGGCCGATGTCCTGTGGCAGCATGCGGAACGGCGCATCGCCCTGCACGTAGACGCGCTTGACGCGGCCGTTGTGCACGAAGTCGTTCACGTAGGTGCCGCCGACCGCGCTGGAGAGCACGTTGTTGATGTCGCTGGTGGCCAGGCCCAGCGCAGCGGCCTTGCGGTCGTCGATCACCACCTTGAGTTCGGAGGTCACGTCGAAGTCGGTGGTGCGCATGTTGGTCAGTTCGGGACGCTGGCCGGCCAGCTCGATCACGCGGTCCTTGGCCGCGCGAAGCGCGTCGTTGCCCAGGCCGTTGATGTCCTTGAGCATGAAGTTCACGCCAGCGTCCGATCCCAGGCCCCGCACCGCGGGCGGCAGGGACACGAAGATGCGCGCCGAGCGGATGCGGGAGAGGTCGCGCGTGGCCTTGCGCGCGATGGCATCGGCGCCCTGTTCGACATTCGGGCGCTCGTCCCAGGGCTTGAGGCGCACGAAGATCGTGCCCGCGCTCTGGTTGCCGCTGTTGCCGGCGAGCGAGTTGACGCGCAGCACATCGGGTTGGGCCATGAAATAGCGGGTGATGTCCTGCAGCACGACTTCGAGCTGCGCGTCGGACGAGCCGGCGGGCATCGTCACGCTGGCCGTGATGAAACCCTGGTCCTCGATCGGCAGGAAGGAGGTGGGCAGCTTCTGGAACAGCAGCACCACGCCGCCGATGAGCAGGGCAAACACCAGCAGCACGCGTTTGCTGCGCACCAGCAGCTTGCCGACGATGCCCTGGTAGCGCGCGGCGTTGCGGTCGAAGCCGTTGTTGAAGCCGCGGAAGAAGCGATCGGCCCAGCCCAGCAGACCCCGGCGGACCGGCGCGCCCTCGTGCAGGTGCTCGGTGGGCTTGAGGATGGTGGCGCACAGGGCCGGCGTGAGCGAGAGCGCCACCAGCACCGAGAACGCCATGGCCGAGACGATGGCGACGGAGAACTGCCGGTAGATCACACCCACCGACCCGGAGAAAAACGCCATGGGAATGAACACGGCCGACAGCGTGAGTCCGATGCCCACCAGCGCCGGCGTGATCTCGGCCATGGACTTGATGGTCGCCTCCTTCGCGGGCAGGCCCTCCTGGTGCATGACGCGTTCCACGTTCTCCACCACCACGATGGCGTCGTCCACCAGCAGGCCGATGGCCAGCACCATGGCGAACATGGTGAGCATGTTGATGGAATAGCCCAGCACCGACAGCACGCCGAAGGTGCCAAGCAAAACCACTGGCACGGCAATCGCCGGGATCAGCGTGGCGCGCAGGTTCTGCAGGAACACGTACATCACGATCACCACCAGCAGCATGGCCTCGGCCAGCGTGATGGCCACTTCCTTGATGGAAGCGCGAACGTAAGGCGTGCTGTCCGAGCTGATGACACCGGTGATGCCATCGGGGAAGAACGGCGCGAGCTCGGCCATCTTGGCGTTGACGGCGTTGGCCACCGCCATGGCGTTGGCACCGTCGGCCAGCACCACGCCGATGCCGGCACCCGGCTGGTTGTTCAGGCGCGACTTCACCGTGAGGTTGTCGGCGTCCAGCTCCACGCGGGCCACGTCGCCCACGGTGACGAGCGAGCCGTCGGCGGCGGCCTTCAGCACGATGCCCTTGAATTCCTCGACCGTCTTGAGCTTGGTGCGCGCGGTGATCGTCGCGTTCAGCATCTGGTCCTTCACGGCCGGCAGCGCACCCAGCTGCCCGGCAGAAACCTGGGCGTTCTGCGAGTTCAGCGCAGAGACGATGTCCGACGGCATCAGCGCGAACTGCTCCAGCTTGCTCGGGTCCATCCAGATGCGCATGGCGTAGCTGGTGCCGAACACGCTCACGTCGCCCACGCCGTCGATGCGCGAGATCACGTCGACCACGTTGCTGGTGATGTAGTCGCCAATGGCCACCTGCGTCACCGACGGGTCGGGCGAGGTGAACACGTAGGTCATCAGGTTGTCCTGGCCGCCCTTGTTCACGAACACGCCCCGGCTTCTCACCGATTCCGGCAGGCGGTTGATGGCGGTCTGCAGCCGGTTCTGCACCTGCACCTGCGCCACGTCGATGTCGGTGCCCGGGGCAAAGGTGAGCTGCGTGCGCGAGCGGCCCGCGGAGTCGCTGGTCGAGCTCATGTAGAGCACGTTGTCGATGCCCTTGAGCTGCTGCTCGATCACCTGCGTCACCGAGTCGGCCACGGTCTCGGCCGAGGCGCCCGTGTAGGTGGCGTTGATCGACACGCGGGGCGGTGCGATGTCCGGGTACTGTTCCAGCGGGAGCGTGAAGATGGACAGCGCCCCCGCGAGCATGATCACGATGGACAGCACCCAGGCGAAGACCGGGCGGTGGATGAAGAAGTGGGCCATGGCGTGTTCAGGGCTTGGGTGGGGCGGAGGCGGGTGCCTGCCCGTTGGGTGGTGAGGCCGGGCTGACCTCCACCACGCGGTTGCCTTCCATGCGCATGGCCACCGGCGTCACCACCTGGCCGACGCGGGCCTTCTGGAAACCGTCCACCATCACGCGTTCGCCGGCCTTCAGGCCTTCGAGCACCAGCCACCGGGTGCCCAGGGCCTGGCCCAGCCGGATCGGTCGCTTCTCGATCTTGTTGTCGGCATTGAGCACCTGCACGCTCGGCTTGCCGGCCGGATCGCGCTGCACCGCCTGCTGGGGCAGCACGATGGCCTCGTTGGTCTCGCCGGTGGACAGGCGCGCCCTCACGTACATGCCCGGCATCAGCACCTGGTCCGGGTTGGGGAACACCGCGCGCAGCGTGATGGCGCCGGTCGTCTGGCTCACGGTGGCGCCGGTGAACTGCAAGGTGCCGGTGTGCGGATACAGGCTGCCGTCCTCCAGCGCCAGGCGCACCGGGGCACCACGCGCCTCGACCTTGCCGAACGCGCCGGCCTGCCACTGCCGCCGCAGTTCGAGCAATTCGGCGCTGGACTGGGTGATGTCGACGAGGATGGGATCGAGCTGGCTGATGGTGGTGAGCGCCTGGGCCTGGTTGGCGGTGACCAGCGAGCCCGGCAGCACCGCCGACAGGTCGGTCTGCCCGCTGATGGGCGCCAGGATGCGGCTGTACTGCAGGTTGATGCGGGCGTTTTCCAGTGCGGCCTGCGCCACGGCGACGTCGGCCGCCGACTGGGCGACCTGGGCCTGGCTTTCGTCGAACACCTGGCGGCTGATCGCGTCGATCTTCACCAGCTCCGCATTGCGCTCGGCGTTGGTGCGCGCCGTCTGCGCTGTTGCACGCGCCCTGGCCAGCGCCGCCTCGGCGCTCTGCGTCGCCGCCTGCAGGGTGCGCGCATCGATCTGGTAGAGCGGCTGGCCCGCCTTGACCGTGGCGCCCTCGGTGAACAGGCGCTTCTGCAGGATGCCCGAGACCTGGGGCCGCACTTCCGCGCTCTGCGATGCGCGGGTGCGCCCGCTCAACTCGGTGTCGAGGGCCTGCGTCTGCAGCACCACCGAGAGGTAGCCGACCGAGGGTGCGGCCGGGGCGGCGGCCGGGGCTTTCTTCTCACCGCAGCCGGCGAGCGCAAGGGCGGTGGCCCCGATGAGCAGCCAGGACCAACGCAAGCCGAGGGCCTGTCCCGTGGTCGGGGAGAACGTCAGGGGCCCAGGGTTTGAAGGGCGCGCAACATCGGCTGGAACGGGAGTCTGTGGCATGGAATTCGGCGCGAGGCGGGGAGGGTGGGGCTGGAAGCCAACCGCCCCTGGAGGGCGGGTCAGTGCCGGAACGGGCATTTTGCGCAAGCAATGTGTCTGGAATGTATATGCCCGACAAAAACCAGCGCCGACGATTTGGTACCCAGGATGTGGTTTTCAAGTATCCCCGTGTGCCTCCCGCCCATGGTTTCCCGTGCACCCCTCTCCTAGCATTGGCCCCACTCGAACAACCGGTTCGGGGCTACAACCAATCAGGAGACAAGAAGATGGAACTGAAACTGTGGGCAGCCGCAACGGTTGTCGCGGCGGCCAGCGTGGGCGTGGCTCAGGCACAAGCGCAACAGCAAGGCAAACTGTCCAACGATGTGCTGCGCATCGGCGTGTTGACGGACATTTCCGGCGTGTACGCCGACATCTCGGGCAAGGGTGCCGTCGAAGCGGTGAAGATGGCCGTGGAAGACTTCGGCGGCAAGATGTTCGGCAAGGACATCGAAGTGGTTTTTGCCGACCACCAGAACAAGGCCGACGTGGGTGCGGCCAAGGCGCGCGAGTGGTACGACGGCGGCGTGGACATGATCAACGACCTGGCCAACTCGGGCGTGGCCCTGGCGGTGGCCGGTGTGGCCAAGGAGAAGAAGCGCCACGCCATCGTGAACAACGCGTCCAACGTGGGCGTGACCAACGCGCAGTGCTCGCCCTACGCGGTGCACTACACCTACGACGCCTACTCGCTCGCCAACGGCACGGGCAAGGCCATCGTCGAAGGCGGTGGCGACACCTGGTTCTTCCTCACGGTGGACTTCGCCTTCGGCATCGGCCTGGAGCAGCAGGTGGGTGACGTGGTGCGCAACGCCAAGGGCCGTGTGGTGGGCGCCGCGCGCCACCCGCTGGGCACCACCGATTTCTCGTCGTACGTGCTGCAGGCGCAGGCCTCCAAGGCCAAGATCATCGGCCTGGCTTCCACCGGCAACGACACCATCAACGCCATCAAGGCGGCCAACGAATTCGGTCTCACCAAGAACCAGAAGCTCGCCGCGCTGCTGCTGTGGATCCAGGACGTGCACGCCCTCGGCCTGCCTACCGCACAGGGCCTGCAGCTCACCAACGCCTGGTACTGGGACATGACCGACGAATCGCGCGCCTTCGCACGCCGCTTCCAGCAGCGCGTGGGCGGCCAGATGCCGAACATGGCGCACGCCGGCGACTACTCGTCCACCATGCACTACTTGAAGGCGGTGCAGGCCGCCGGCTCGGACGACCCGGATGCGGTGTCGGCCAAGATGCGCGAGATGCCCATCAGCGACATGTTTACCAAGGCCGGCAAGATCCGCGAAGACGGCCGCATGGTGCACGACATGTACCTCTGGCAGGTGAAGACGCCGGCCGAGTCCAAGGGCCCTTGGGACTACCTGAAGCTGATCAAGACCATTCCTGCCGACCAGGCCTTCATGCCGCTCGCACAAAGCACCTGCTATCTCGTCAAGAAGTAGACGCCCCCCGTTGCTTGCTCACTGCGTGTAGCCGCATACCCCCCACTGGGGGGCGGCCGGCCGCTTCGGAGCGGCCGTGCGCTGCGGCCCCTCGACTGTCTGGTACTCACATGTCTTTCATCCTCGAAACGCAGGGCCTCTCCCGCACCTTCCACGGGTTTCACGCGGTGTCCAGCGTGAACCTGTCGGTGCAGGAGGGCAGCATCCACGCCTTGATCGGCCCGAACGGGGCGGGCAAGACGACCTGCTTCAACCTGCTCACGCGTTTCATCGACGCGACGGCCGGGCGCATCCGCTACCAGGGCAACGACATCACGCGCACGCCGGCCGATGCGGTGGCGCGCCTGGGGCTGGTGCGGTCGTTCCAGATCTCGGCGGTGTTCGGGCAGTTGAGCGTGTTCGAAAACGTGCGCCTGGCGGTGCAGCGCCGCCGGGGACATTCCATGGACTGGTGGCGCAGCGACAAGGCCTTGGGCCAGTACGACGCCCGCACCCGCGAGCTGCTGGCCGAGGCCGGCCTCGCCGAGTGGGCCGACCACCTGGCCGGCGAGCTGCCCTACGGCCGCAAGCGCGCGCTGGAGCTGGCCACCACGCTGGCGCTGGAGCCGCGTGTGCTGCTGCTGGACGAACCCATGGCCGGCATGGGCGCCGAGGACATTGCCCAGGCCGCCGCGTTGATCCGGCAGGCGGCGCGCGGGCGCACCGTGCTCATGGTGGAGCACAACCTCTCCGTGGTGGCGGACCTGTGCGACCGCATCACCGTGCTGGCGCGCGGCGAGGTGCTGGCCGAAGGCGACTACGCCACCGTGTCGCGCGATCCGCGCGTGGTCGAGGCCTACCTGGGCCACGGCCACGCCGGCCAGCGCAAGCACCACAACACGCCCAGCGGCGCGGAGGCTTCGCATGGCTGAGCCGCTGTTGACGCTGCGCGATGTGCGCGCCTGGTATGGCCCCAGCCAGGCGCTGCACGGCGCGAGCCTGGACGTGCACGAGGGCGAACTCGTCACGCTGCTGGGCCGCAATGGCGCGGGCAAGTCCACCCTGCTCAAGACCGTGATGGGCATGATGGGCCGCCGCGAAGGCTCCATCCGTTTCAAGGGCAACGAACTGATCGGCATGGCGCCGCACCACATCGGTCGCCTCGGCGTGGCCTTCTGCCCGGACGACCGCGGTATCTACGCCTCGCTCTCGGTGCGCGAGAACCTGCGCCTGCCGCCCGTGGTGGCCGAAGGCGGCATGAGCGAGCAGGAACTCTACGAACTCTTTCCCAACCTCGCGCAGCGGGCCGGCTCGGCGGGCACCCACCTCTCGGGCGGCGAGCAGCAGATGCTGGCGATCGCGCGCATCCTGCGCACCGGCGCGCGCGTGCTGCTGCTGGACGAACCCACCGAAGGCCTGGCACCGGTGATCGTGGACCGCATCGGCGACCTCATCCGCCAGTTGAAAGGCCGGGGCTACACCATCGTGCTGGTGGAGCAGAACGTGCACTTCGCGGCCGAGCTGGCCGACCGGCACTGCCTGATGGAATCGGGCCGCATCACCGACACCTTCGACGCGGCCACGCTGCTGCGCGATTTCGACGCCATCACGGCGCGCATCGGGGTCTAGAGATGGCGCATCCTGTAATCGGAAGGGCGAAACCCCGTCAGGCGCTTGAAGGTGTTGGAGAACGCGAACGGGTTCACGTAGCCCACGCCGTGCGCAATGGCCTCGATCTTCTGCGTGGTGGTGGCCAGCAGGTGCGCGGCGTGCGCGATGCGCAGCGTGGTCAGCTGCCTGCCGGGGCTGCGGCCCAGGTTCTTCTGGCACAGGCGGCGCAGGTGTTCTTCGCTGGTGTTGGCCAGCGCCGCCAGGTCGGCCAGCGTCCAGTCGCGCGCCAGGTCGGCCTTCACCGCGTTCCACACCGGCACCAGGCGCGGCTCGCGCTGCAGCGGTTCGAGCAGGCGGGCCACGTAGCGCTCGATCACGTCCACCCACACCACGCAGGTGCCGGGGTCGGCCGCGCCTTCCATCTCGGCCGCCAGGCCCAGGATGGCGTTCTGCAGCACGCGGCCGTCGAACGCGGTCATGGTGGGGGCCATGGCGCCGTCCACCGAACGCACCGAGTCGGGCTTGAAGCGCACCCAGGCGAGTTGCCAGCGCTTGCCCGGCATGCAGTGGAAGGCGTGCAGCACGTGCGCGGGCGCAAAGGTCACGCTGCCGGGCTTGTGGGTGTACCAGCGGCCGTCCAGCAGGGTCTGGCCTTCGCCGCCCAGGCACACCTGCATGAAGGCGCCGCTCAGGTTCGTCCGCACCACGGTGTAAGGCGCGGCGGCGTCCAGCACCGACACATGGGCAATGTGGCGCGCGGCCAGCGCATCGCACTGCTCGGCACGCACCACGGTCTGCACCGTGTCGTCGCCCAGCACCAGGGTTTCACGGGAGAGATCGGGATGTTTGGACGGCATGGCTTGCGCATCATAGGGACACGAGATGTTTGAGGTATTCGGTCTTCCCCTGCCCGTGCTGGCGGGGCAGCTCATGCTGGGCCTGGTCAACGGCTGCTTCTACGCCGTGCTCAGCCTGGGGCTGGCGGTCATCTTCGGCCTGCTGCGCATCGTCAATTTCGCGCACGGCGCGTTTTTCATGGTGGGCGCGTTCGGCGCCTGGATGCTGCAGCTCTACCTGGGCTGGGGCTACTGGGCCGCCCTCGTGCTGGTGCCGCTGGTCGTGGGCACGCTGGGGGGCGTGTTCGAACGCGGCCTGCTGCGCCGCCTCTACGGCCTGGACCCGATCTACGGCCTGCTGCTCACCTTCGGCCTGGTGCTGGTGCTCGAAGGCGGTTTTCGCGTCGCCTACGGCACCTCGGGCCAGCCGTACCCCGTGCCCGAGAGCCTGCGGGGCGTGTTCAACCTCGGCTTCATGGTGCTGCCGATCTACCGCGCCTGGGTCATCGTGG
>VFQQ010005438.1_pt1 | contig 10546 bp, 9 predicted proteins | sample 3512341 | NCBI WGS metagenome assembly VFQQ01 (sample SAMN10412373, study PRJNA504923) | tailings metagenome | isolation source: Relicate 2 Philex TSF1 revegetated site | place: Philippines: Tuba, Benguet | collected 2017-08-29
AGCGCGCCCACAAGATCGGCACGGTGAACTCGATCAACTGGGCGCGGCTGCTGGCCCAGGTCGTCTACTACTTCGCTGGTTATTTCCAGGCGACCGCGGACAACGCCGAGCAGGTGTCCTTCACGGTGCCCAGTGGAAACTTCGGCAACGTGTGTGCGGGCCATGTGGCGCGGCAGATGGGCCTGCCGATCCGCACGCTGGTGGTGGCGACGAACGAGAACGACGTGCTCGACGAGTTCTTTCGCACCGGTGTGTACCGCGTGCGCGGCAGTGCCGACACGCACGAGACCTCCAGCCCCTCGATGGACATTTCCAAGGCCAGCAATTTCGAGCGTTTCGTGTTCGATCTGCTGGGCCGCAATGGCGACCGGGTCAAGGCCTTCTTCGGTGAAGGCCTGTCGCGCGAAGGCCGTTTTGATCTGAGCGGCGATCCCGCGTTTGCCGAGGCCGCGCGCCATTACGGTTTCCGCAGTGGCAAGAGCACGCACGCCGACCGGCTCGACACCATCCGCGACGTGTTCCAGAACCACCGCGTGATGATCGACACCCACACCGCCGATGGTGTGAAGGTCGCGCGTGAACACCGCGAGGCCAACACACCCATGGTGGTGCTGGAAACCGCGCTGCCCATCAAGTTCGCGGAGACCATCGTGGAGGCGCTGGGCCGGCAACCCGACCGCCCGGCGCAGTTCCTCGGTATCGAGGCGCTGCCCAAGCGGGTGAAGGTCATGCCCGCCCGCACCGCGGCCGTGCAGTCCTTCATCGCCGAACACTGCGCCCCTGCCTGAAGGTGCGCCGCGCGCACCGAGGGGCATCCCCTCCGGTGCGCGCTGGAATCGGGCCCTGGCGGTGACGGGGCGTCCAGCTTGTTCGACAATGCAGGCCGAACCGCCTTCCGAGACGAACCGTTTCCCCACCACGCCATGAACGCTTCTGCACCACCCGCCGGCCGCGCTCCCCTGATGTCGTTGACCGACGCGATGACCGACCTGCTGGGTCGTGTCGACGCGCTCACCGGCACCGAGACCGTGGCCACCTTCGATGCGGACCGCCGCGTGCTCGCGGAAGACCTCGTGTCGTCCCTGCAGGTGCCGCCCAATGACAACTCGTCCATGGACGGCTATGCGTTGCGTGCCGCTGATGTGACCGAACCCGGCCAGGTGCTGCGCGTGAGCCAGCGCATCGCCGCCGGCCAGGCGGGCGGGCCGCTCGAACCCGGCACCTGCGCGCGCATCTTCACGGGAGCCCCCATGCCGGCGGGGGCCGACACCGTGGTGATGCAGGAGGACACCGTGGAAGTCGGCGGGAATATTCACGCCGCGCACATCCAGGTGATTCCTCCACAAGGTCAGTGGGTGCGCCGCGCGGGAGAAGACGTGACGCGGGGTGCCGTGGTGCTGGCGCGCGGCGAGCGCCTGTCGCCCGCGAGCCTGGGCCTGGCCGCCAGCCTGGGGCTGGCCGAGCTGCGCGTGCTGGCGCGCCCCCGGGTGGCCCTTTTCTCGACCGGCGACGAACTTGTGATGCCCGGAACGGTGCCGCCAGAGGCCATGAAGCCGGGTGCCATCTACAACTCCAACCGCTTCTTCCTGCGCAACCTGCTGCAACGCATGGGCTGCGAGGTGAGCGATCTCGGCATCGTGCCCGACAGGCGCGAGGCCACGCTGGCCGCACTGCAGTCCGCCGCCGAGCAGCACGACCTGATCCTCACCAGCGGCGGCGTGTCGGTGGGTGAGGAAGACCACATCAAGCCCTCGGTGCAGCAACTCGGCAGCCTCGATCTCTGGCAGATCGGCATGAAGCCCGGCAAGCCCTTCGCCTACGGTACGGTGCGGCGCAGCGCGGCCGGGCAAGGCTGCCATTTCATCGGCCTGCCGGGCAACCCCGTTTCCAGCTTCGTCACGTTCCTCTTGCTGGTGCGGCCTTTCCTGCTCAAGTTGCAGGGCGTGCCGGCAGACCGTTTCCAGCCTTTGCCTGCCGCCATCACCTTGCCGGCGCATTTCAATGTGCCCAAAGCCGACAAGCGCCGCGAGTTCCTGCGCGTGCGCCGCAACGCGGCCGGTGGGCTCGATCTGTTTCCGAACCAGAGTTCGGGCGTGCTCACCTCCACCGTCTGGGGCGATGGCCTGGTCGACAACCCCGCAGGCACCACCATCGCCCATGGCGACCCGGTGTCGTACATCTCATTCGCGGACCTGCTCGCATGAACATCCAGCTGCGTTATTTCGCCTCCATCCGAGAAGCCATCGGCACCGGCAGCGAGTCGGTGCAGACGCAGGCCGCCACGCTTGCCGCCTTGCGTGCGGAACTGGTGGCGCGCGGGGGTGCCTATGCGGACGCGCTCGCGCCCGGCAAGGCCGTGCGCGTGGCCCTGAACCAGGCGATGAGCGATGAAACCGCGCCGCTTGCCGAAGGCGTCGAGGTCGGCTTTTTCCCCCCGGTCACTGGTGGCTGACATGAGCGAACGCGTCAGCATCCAGACCGGGGACTTCGACCTGTCCGCCGAGGTCGCGCGATTGCGCCAGCAGGACGCACGGGTCGGTGCCGTCTGCAGCTTCATCGGCACCGTGCGCGACCGAAATATGGCCCCCACGCTCCCCGCTGCGCGAGGTTCTCTGCCCCCCCAGGGGGCTGCTTCGCCTTGGGGCGGCCCGGCGGCGAAGCCTGACAGCCAGCACGTCCTCAGTATGGAGCTCGAGCACTACCCCGGCATGACCGAGAAATCCATCGAGGCCATGATCGACGAGGCCTTCCGCCGCTTCGACCTGTACGGCGCGCGCGTGATCCACCGCGTGGGTCTGTTGCAGCCGCTGGACCAGATCGTGCTGGTGGCCGTCACCTCCGCGCACCGCGGTGAGAGTTTCAAGGCCTGCGAATTCCTCATGGACTACCTCAAGACGCAGGCACCCTTCTGGAAAAAAGAGCAGACGCCCGACGGCGCGCGCTGGGTGGACGCCCGCGTGAGCGACGACGCCGCACTCGCGCGCTGGGGCATCGAGTCGCGCAACGGCTGAACGCCGCCATGCCCAGCGCCGCCGACATCGAAGCCATCGAACGCGCGACGCTGCAGGCGGTGGCGCCGGAGGTGGTGGAAACCTTGCCCGGCTGGCTGCTGCCCATGGACGGCGGTACCGTGGGCCGGGCGCAGAGCGCGGTACCGCTGGACCACAGTCGCCCCGATGCCCGCGTTCTGGATGCTGTGCTGGAGCGCTATGCGGCGCGCGGTTTTGCCCCGGTGTTCCGCCTGCCGGACCTGCCTGCCTTCGAGGACTTCCAGCAGGCCTTGCTGCAGCGTGGATTCTTGCGCGAGCAGCCCACGCTCACCCAGACCGCCCCGATCGATTCGTTGCTGGCCCCGCAACCCGATCTGGCGGCCACGCTGGCGGACGTGCCCGACCCGGCCTGGATGGCCATGTTTCTCGGCGAAGGCCTGGACCCCGTGGACGGGGCGAGCCGCGCACGGTCGCTGGCGCGGGCCACGGGGACGCGGTTTGCGAGCCTGCGCGATGGCGATGAGACGGTGGCCTGCGGTGCGGCTTCTTTCGGCCACGGCTGGCTGGGCTTGCACGGCATGCGCACGGCAGCGGCACAGCGCGGCCGGGGCCTGGCGGAGCGGCTGGTGCGTGCCATGGCACGAGAGGCCGCGCAACGCGGCATCGCCCAGGCCTTTCTGCAGGTGGATGCGGGCAATGCCCCGGCGCTCGCGCTCTACCGAAGGCTGGGCTTTTCCACCGCGTGGCCTTACGCTTACTGGCGCCGGGGCGATTCAGTCGCGGCTTGACCAGCGTCAACCTGGGGCAGCGAGGGCGCGTGAAAACTCGCGACACGCCTTGAAAAGCGGGTGATCAGCGCCATTTGTGGGGCAGTTCTGAAATCACGGAGAGCCTTTTCATGCGTCTCGACAAACTCACCACCAAGTTCCAGGAAGCCCTCGGCGAAGCGCAGACGCTGGCCCTGGGCGCCGACCACGCGTACATCGAACCGGCCCACCTGTTGCTGGCGCTGCTGCGCCAGGCCGATGGCCCGCAATCGCTGCTGCAGCGCGCAGGCGTCAACGTGCCCGGGCTGACCAAGGCGGCGGAAGCCGCCGTGAAGCGCCTGCCCGAAGTGCAGGGGCAGGACCAGGTGCAGGTCGGCCCCGAGCTGGCCAAGCTGCTGCAGGCCACTGAAAAAGAAGCCATCAAGCGCGGTGACCAGTTCATCGCGAGCGAACTGTTCCTGCTCGCCCTGACCGACAGCAAGGGCGAGCTGGCCCGCTCGGCGAACGAGAATGGCCTGAGCCGCAAGAGCCTCGAAGCCGCCATCACCGCCGTGCGCGGCGGCCAGAAGATGGACAGCCCCGAGGCCGAAGGCCAGCGCGAGGCGCTGAAGAAGTACACGCTCGACCTCACCGAACGCGCCCGCCTGGGCAAGCTTGACCCGGTGATCGGTCGCGACGACGAGATCCGCCGTGCCATCCAGGTGCTGCAACGCCGCACCAAGAACAACCCGGTGCTCATCGGTGAACCCGGCGTGGGCAAGACGGCGATCGTCGAAGGCCTGGCGCAGCGCATCGTGGCCGGTGAAGTGCCCGATTCGCTCAAGGGCAAGCGCGTGCTCAGTCTGGACATGGCCGCGCTGCTGGCCGGCGCCAAGTTCCGTGGCGAGTTCGAGGAACGCCTCAAGACCGTGCTGAACGAACTGGCCAAGGACGAAGGCCAGACCATCGTCTTCATCGACGAGCTGCACACCATGGTGGGTGCGGGCAAGGCCGAAGGCGCCATGGACGCGGGCAACATGCTCAAGCCGGCGCTGGCGCGCGGCGAGCTGCATTGCGTGGGCGCCACCACGCTCGACGAATACCGCAAGTACATCGAGAAGGACGCCGCGCTGGAGCGCCGCTTCCAGAAGATCCTGGTGGACGAGCCCTCGGTGGAGGCCACCATCGCCATCCTGCGCGGCCTGCAGGAAAAGTACGAGGTGCACCACGGCGTGCAGATCACCGACCCGGCCATCGTGGCCGCGGCCGAGCTGAGCCACCGCTACATCACCGACCGTTTCCTGCCCGACAAGGCCATCGACCTGATCGACGAGGCCGCGGCCAAGATCAAGATCGAGATCGACTCCAAGCCCGAGGTGATGGACCGGCTCGACCGCCGCCTGATCCAGCTGCAGATCGAGCGCGAAGCCGTGCGCCGCGAGAAGGATGAGTCCTCGCAGAAGCGCTTCAACCTGATCGAAGAGGAGATCGGCCGGCTCGAGAAGGAAATCTCCGACTACGAGGAAATCTGGAAGGCGGAAAAAGCCGCCGCGCTTGGCTCCAAGGACGTGATGGAGGAGATGGACCGCATCCGTTCGCAGATCAAGAGCTTCACCGACAAGGGCGACTTCAACAAGGTGGCCGAGCTGCAGTACGGCAAGCTGCCCGAGCTGGAAAAACGGCTGAAGGACGCGCAGGCGGTGGAATCTGGCAAGGCGCTGAACAAGGACGGCAAGGGCCGGCCGCAACTGCTGCGCACCCAGGTCGGCGCCGAAGAGATCGCCGAGGTGGTGGCGCGCGCCACCGGCATTCCCGTGTCCAAGCTGATGCAGGGCGAGCGCGACAAGCTGCTGTTGATGGAAGGCAAGTTGCATGAGCGCGTGGTGGGGCAGGACGAGGCCATCGGTGCCGTGGCCAACGCCATCCGCCGTTCACGTTCGGGGCTGTCCGACCCGAACCGCCCGACCGGTTCCTTCCTGTTCCTTGGCCCCACCGGCGTGGGCAAGACCGAGCTGTGCAAGGCGCTGGCGGGGTTCCTGTTCGACAGCGAGGAACACCTCATCCGCATCGACATGAGCGAGTTCATGGAGAAGCATTCGGTGGCCCGCCTGATCGGTGCGCCGCCCGGCTACGTGGGCTACGAGGAGGGCGGTTACCTCACCGAGGCGGTGCGTCGCAAGCCGTACAGCGTGGTGCTGCTCGACGAGGTCGAGAAAGCCCACCCGGACGTGTTCAACGTGCTGCTGCAGGTGCTCGACGACGGCCGCCTGACCGATGGACAGGGCCGCACGGTGGACTTCAAGAACACCGTGATCGTCATGACCAGCAACATCGGGTCGCACATGATCCAGGCCATGGTGGGTGAGCCCTACGACGAGGTGAAGGAAGCGGTGTGGGGTGAGCTCAAGAACCACTTCCGGCCCGAGTTCCTCAACCGCATCGACGAGACGGTGGTCTTCCACGCGCTCGACGCGCAGCACATCGAGTCGATCGCCGCGATCCAGCTCAAGGTGCTCGAGTCGCGCCTGGCGAAGATGGACCTGCACCTGCAGGTGTCGCCGGCCGCGCTGGCCGAGCTGGCCAAGGTCGGCTTCGACCCCGTGTTCGGCGCCCGGCCGCTCAAGCGCGCGATCCAGCAGCGCATCGAGAACCCGCTCTCGAAGTTCCTGCTGGAGGGCCGTTATCCGCCGAAGTCCGCGATCCCGGTGGACGTCGATCCGGTGCAGAACCCGGGCGTGTTCGAGTTCGGCGACGCCGTCGCTGAGGCCTGATGTGCGAGCGCGCGCCCGTCCGTCGCGGATGGGGGCGCGGCTCTAGTCCGGCAGGGAGGTGCGGCCTATCATGGTTGCCATGACGCAGATACCCCCGACCCTCCCCCTGCGGGCGTTGTTCGACGCCCAGTACAACGCCAGCCGTGCCCAGGTGGATGTGCCCCTGGCGCTCCGGCGGGACCGGCTGGGCCGCTTGCGTTCGCTGGTCGACACCCACGCGCACGCCCTGGCGGAAGCGGTGCAGGCGGATTTTGGTGTGCGCTCGCCGCAGCTCACCGAAGCGGCCGACCTGTTCGTGCTGCGCGCGGGCATGGCGCAGGTGAACAAGCACTTGTCGCAATGGATGAAGACGCGGCGCGTGGCCACGCCGCTGTACCTGCTACCGGCCAGCGCCCACATCCAGCGGCAGCCGCTGGGCGTGGTCGGTGTGATCGGCCCCTGGAACTACCCGCTGCAGCTCACCTTCGGCCCCGCCGCCACGGCGCTGGCCGCGGGCAACCGCGTGATGCTGAAACCCAGCGAGCTCACGCCCCACACCTCAGCCCTCATGGCTTCGCTGGTGCAACAGGTTTTTGCGGCTGACGAATTCAGCGTGGTGCTGGGTGGCCCGGACGTCGCACAGGACTTCTCCAGGTTGCCGTTCGACCACCTGTTCTTCACCGGTTCCACCCAGGTGGGCCGGCAGGTGGCGGCGGCGGCCGCCGCCAACCTCACCCCGACCACCCTGGAGCTGGGCGGCAAATCGCCCTGCGTGGTGGACGCCTCGTGCGATCTGGAAGACGCGGCCATCAAGATCGCACACGGCAAGCTGCTCAACGCGGGCCAGACCTGCATCGCACCCGACTACGTGCTGCTGCCGCGCGGCCAGGAAGCTGCTTTCGAGCGGGCTTACACCGCCGCCGTGGCGCGCCTGTTCCCGACCATCGCGGGCAACCCCGACTACGCGGCCATCGTCAGTGAACGGCACCAGGCGCGCCTGAAGGCGTTGCTGGAAGAAGCGCAGGCGCGTGGTGCGCGTGTGGTGGACGTGGCTCCCACCGGCGGCAGCAGCACCGCTGCCCGCCAGATGAACCCGGCGCTGGTGTTCGATCCCCCATCCGGTCTGCGCCTGATGGACGAGGAGATCTTCGGCCCCATCCTGCCGGTGGTGCCCTATGACGGCATGGACGACGCCATCACCTTCATCAACCTGCGCCCGCGCCCGCTGGCGCTGTACTGGTTCGGCACCGACGGCGCCGCGCGCGACCGCCTGCTCTCGCGCACGGTGAGCGGGGGCGTCACCGTGAACGACACGCTGATGCACGTCGCCCACGAAGGCCTGCCGTTCGGTGGCGTGGGCGAAAGCGGCTGGGGTTCGTACCACGGCGAAGCCGGCTTCCTGCGCTTCACCCAGCAGAAGCCGGTGCTTGTGCAGTCGCGCTGGGCCATGGGGAACCTGTTCTACCCGCCTTACGGGCCGCGGTTCACACGCGTCATGGGGCTGCTCAAGCGCCTGTTCTGAAGTACCTAGCGTCGCAACGGCGCTGCCCGAGTCTTCTTTATTCATTTCAGAACCCTGATGGATATCTAACTGCCTCGCGTCGAATAGTGCTGGGGGTATAGGCCTGCGCTACCGCTTAAAGTAGTTCCTTTCTATTAATCAAATGTGTTCGCGCGCCGGCGCTAGCGCTGCCTGGTTGGCTGCGCAGAGGTCAGGTGCAGAACACGAGGGATGAGGAGCTGATGTTATGCGGCGGGGAATCTGTTGGGTGTTTTTCACGGTCGCCGTCTCTTCGGCAATGGCGCAGGAAGCAGACGCGAAAGCTGTGTTTGTCGACTCCGCGGGAAGCGCAGTTTTTCGCGTGCCCATTTTGGTGCCGAAGGGTGCAGGGAATACCAGCCCCGAACTAACGCTGGAGTACAAATCCCAGCGAGGCAATGGGATTGCAGGTCTTGGTTGGGCTGTTACTGGCGTTTCTTCCGTGACGCGCTGCGACAAGATCCCTGCCGAAGAGGGGACGAGATGGGGTGTGATGAACAATGCCTCAGACGTGTTTTGCCTCGACGGTAAGAAGTTGCGCGCGTTCAGCGGTGCGTATGGTTCAGACGGCGCTGAATATCGATTGGCTCTGGACAACTATTCGCGGATCAAGTCACTGGGTGTTCAAGGTGGCGGACCCCGCTCGTTCTCTGTGGAATCGAAGGACGGGCGCGTCTATGAATTCGGTATCGCCGAGGCGAGCAGGCTGGAGCACCCTGCGAAGGGCTCGATTCGGGTTTGGATGCTGGATCGCATCAAGGATCGCTTCGGAAACGCCATCAGCTTCACGTATGAGAAGAATGACAACTTGAGCCTGGATCACCCGGTGACCTTGCCTTTGAGCGATGTGCTGGCGCAGGTGGACGAAGCGGGGGAGCGCGACAAGGCAAGACCCTGGAGCGTGAATGTGTTTATGAGTGCCGTGCTCTGTCCGGCTGTGCCGTTCACCCTGCCGGCAGGCGTCAAACGATGGAGCGAGGCCATGGCGGTGGCTCAAGCCACGGCTGCCGCCGCCTGGGGATTGCCTGCCGAGCAGGCACATGAACTGGTGTGCGCCATGGACTCGAGGCGCACAGATCTGGCCGCCGCGCTGATGGCGGGTACGCACCAGCAGATCCAGACTTGGGCCGGTTTGCATGGCGGGCGCTTGGCCTCGCTGCAGCCCTTGTGGGCCACGGCGACGAGTGCCCGTGGCTGTCGCGCCAAGACTGTTCGGCGTGTCAGCTTGCACGAGCCGGGCGCCGTTACAGAGCTCGTGGATTCGGCCGCAGCCGGCGTAGTAGCGCTGCCTGCTGGGAGCGTGAGCGTGCGTTTCTCTCCTCAGGTATTGCCGCATCGGCAGCAATGGCAACACGCTCCGGTGTCATGGGCGGGCCATTGGGAGTCGCTTGAATGAAGCCCGTTCGCATCCAGTTCGTGGAGCCCCGGGCTTGGAAGGTCATCTGGCTGGTCACGGGTGTGATCCTGTTGTCCATCGCCGGTTTCACAGGATGGCAGGTCTGGCAGCAGCACCAGATTCGGAAAGGCTTGCAGGTGGAATTGGACCGCTTGCAGGTCGAGCTGAAGGCTAGGGCGGCACCGGTGGCGCCGGCCGTTAATCCGCGGGAGGCGAGCGAGAAGGCCGCTCAGCATCTGCTGCAGTGGGACTGGAATCGTGTTTTCGACAGCATCGAAAATCCGGAACTTGGCACAGCGCGTCTCGTTCAGATTTCGGTCGAGGCTGAGACTGGAGATGTCCGATTGGAATATGAACTGGAAAACATCGGTGAGGGATCTGCCGTCACTGCCGCTTTAAATGCGGGCGATAACCCCGCCGTGTGGCAGCTTGAGCGGCTGGCCGCTGCACCGATCAACGTCAATTCCAGCTATTCATCGAATGCAAAGGTGCGGGGAGTCTGGCGCGGTAGGTTCGAATGACGGGCATGTCTGTTAGTTGAGTTACGCGCCAGTCAGCGCGTCGTCGTCCTCGGCTGCCGTGGTGCTGTTCGCGCATTGCAGATAGCCTTGTTGCTGCAGGCGCTGCAGCAGGTCTCTCACGTCGTTGCCGAGCAGCAGGGCCAGCTCCTGCTCGCTGCGCCGTCCGTTGGCCATCAGCAGCAGTGTGTGAGCCTGCCGCCCTACCACATCGGGCCGGGCGAGCGCCTCCCAGGCACGGGGCGTCTTGGCGTAGCGCCGGATGTTTTCCATGTTTTTACTTCCCTGATCTCTGCCGCCGATTCTGGCCCGCAGACTCGCCATGCTGCCTGTCAAATATGACAGGCTTTTGAAGGGAGCAGGGACGTGATCAGCGCTGCTGGCCGCCGGCCCGCAGGCCCCAGCGCGTGGGCGGGTGGCCCATGGCCGCCTTGAACATCGCGCTGAAGGCGCTGTCGCTGGCATAACCGGTGGCGGCAGCCACCTGGCCGATGGACATGCCCCGCGCGAGCATGGGCAGCGCATGCGCCAGCACGGCCTGCTGCCGCCATTGCTGGTAGGTGGTGCCGAGCTCTTCGCGGAACAGCCGCGCCACGGTGCGCTCGC
>VFQQ010005439.1_pt1 | contig 10545 bp, 10 predicted proteins | sample 3512341 | NCBI WGS metagenome assembly VFQQ01 (sample SAMN10412373, study PRJNA504923) | tailings metagenome | isolation source: Relicate 2 Philex TSF1 revegetated site | place: Philippines: Tuba, Benguet | collected 2017-08-29
CGACGGCTTCAAGCCGGTTCCGGATGGTCTAGTCCGGGTGGTCGGGCTGAAGTTCAAGTGACCCGAATGGTCATCCCGGAAGCCGCGCAGCGGCTATCCGGGATCTCGAGCCGCAGCTCATTACCCTCCCCCTTGCGGGGAGGGTCGACGCGCCGCGTCAGCGGCGTGGCGGGGTGGGGGTCCGAGTTGTTGGTGAGATGGATGCGAACAACTCCGACCCCCACCCCCAACCCCTCCCCGCAAGGGGGAGGGGAGCGGACCGTGTGCGGGGCGTAGTCCATGCTCACGTTCCTCGCCAAGCGCATCCTGCAACTGATCCCGACACTGTTCTTCGTGTCGATCCTGATCTTTTCATTGCAGCAACTGCTCCCCGGCGATCCGGCTCTCATCATGGCGGGTGAGGACAAGGACCCGGAAGTCATCGAGCAGATCCGCAAGCAGTATCGCCTCGATCAGCCGATCCCGGTGCAATACTTCTACTGGGTGAAAGGCGTGCTCTCCGGGGAACTCGGCGAGTCCATGCGCAACAAGCAGCAGGTGCTCGACCTCGTGCTGCAAAAGCTGCCCGTCACGATGCAGCTCGCCTCGATGGCGATCGTCATCGCGCTGCTGATCGGCATTCCGGCCGGAATCGTTTCAGCGGTGTATCGAGATACGCCGCTCGACTATGCGGCCAACGTGTTCGCGCTTTGGGGACTGTCGACGCCGAATTTCTGGCTCGGCATCATGCTGATCTTCCTGTTCTCGGTGCAGCTCGGCTGGTTGCCGCCCTCGGGCTACGTGCCGCTCACCGAAGACTGGAAGCAGAGCCTCCTCACCACCATCATGCCGGCCTTCGTGCTGGGCAACGCGATCGCCGCGATCCTGATGCGCCACACCCGCAGCGCGATGCTGCAGGCGATGAACAGCGATTATGTCCGCACCGCGCGCGCGAAGGGTCTGCTGGAGCGGACGGTCGTGCTCAAGCACGCGATGCGCAATGCGCTGACGCCGGTGATCACGCTCGGCGCGCTGGAATTCGGCACGCTGCTCTCGGGCGCGGTGCTGACCGAACAGATCTTCACCATCCCGGGGTTCGGCAAGCTCATCATCGATGCCGTGTTCAACCGCGACTACGCGGTGGTGCAGGGCGTCGTGCTGGTGACGGCGACGACGTACATCGCGCTCAACCTGATCGCCGACGTGCTCTACATCCTCGTCAATCCGCGGCTGAGGGCGTGATGGCCGACGCGACCTTCAACCCAGCACTGGTCCGCCGCGCCGACGAAACGGTCGAAAGCCCGATGCGCCGCGCGCTGCGTCGGCTGCGGCGCCGCAAGGCCGCGGTGGCCGGGCTCGTGGTGATCGCGATCTTCGTCATCCTCGCGGTGTTCGCGCCGTTGATCGCGCCTTACGATCCCGCCGCGCAGAGCTGGACCTCCGTGCGCAAGGCGCCGTCGTGGGTTTACTGGCTCGGTACCGACGATGTCGGGCGCGACGTGCTCTCGCGTGTGATCTACGGCGCGCGCGCCTCGCTGCTGGCGGGCGTCATCTCGGTGGCGATTGCGCTGACGGTCGGCGTGCCGCTCGGCCTGCTCGCCGGCTACGTCGGCGGCTGGATCGACGCGATCCTCTCGCGCATCACCGACGCGATGCTCGCGGTGCCGGCGCTGATCCTTGCCATCGCGCTCGCCGCATTCCTCGGGCCAAGCCTGACCAATGCGATGATCGCCATCGGCGTCGTCACCACGCCGATCTTCATCCGCCTCACGCGCGGGCAGGTGATGGCCGTGAAGGTGGAGGACTACGTCGAGGCCGCGCGCGCCATCGGCAATCCGCGCTGGCGCATCGCGGTGTTTCACATCCTGCCGAACATCCTGCCGGCGCTGCTGGTGCAGACGACGCTCTCGATCGCGGCCGCGATCATCGCGGAGGCGGCGCTGTCCTTCCTGGGGCTGGGGCAACAGCCACCCGCGCCCTCATGGGGCTCGATGCTGAACTCCGCGCAGCGGTTCCTCACCAACGCGCCATGGATGGCGATCTGGCCGGGGCTCGCGATCTTCCTCACCGTGCTGTCGTTCAACCTGGTCGGCGACGGCCTGCGCGACGCGCTCGACCCGAAGGAGCGATAGGGCGTGACCTGAAGCAGATCACGCCCTGACCGAGTGACTAGAGATTGATCGGCCCGCTGCCGCCGCGCCGGTCGCGGTCGCCACCGCGGCGATGGTGCCAGCGATCACCGCCATAGCCACGCTGCGCCAGCGTCAGTCGTGCCTTCTGCTCGTCGGTGAGGCTGCCATAATACGCGTCCATCGCGGGCCGCAGCGTGCGGATGCCGTCGAGCATCGCGGAGAGCCGCTTCTCGGCCGCGGCGAGGCGCCCGGTCGGTGTCACGGGCCGCTCGGTCACGCATCCCGCGCGCATCTGCTCGCCGGCCTTGGCGGCCGCTTCCTTCAGCTTGTCGAACGCCGGCCGCTGTTCCGGCGTCGGCTGCGTGGCGCGCTCCAGCCGCTCGATCATGGCGTCGCCGACGCGTGCACCATCGGGGCTGCACATGCGCGCCATGCCGAACGGCCGCATCACGCCGCGCTCGGCCCGGTCGCGTTCGGCGCGCTGGCGCATGCCCTCATGGAAACGTTCGAGGCGCCGGCCATGCCGGTAGTCATCGCCACCGTCCCGGCCTTCGCGCCAGCGGCGGCGCTCGCCGCGCTCATCGTCGCCGTGGCGCTCGCGGCGGAATTCGCGGTCGCGCCAGCGCGGGCCGTCGTCGCGGCGCTCCATGTTGGGCGCGTTCGCGGCCGGCGGTTCGTTCGATGGCGCAGGCTGGGCCAACGCCGCCATCGGCATGGCGAGCGCGAGCGTCGCGGCGCAGAGCAGGGGCTTGAGATTTGGCATGGTGGTGTCTCCTCGGAGCTGTCGCTGTCCCATGCGCGATTCTCATTGCCGGGTTGGCGGAATGAAGGCACCGGGCTCTCGCCACAACATGAAATTCCCGTCATATGTATCGCCGAAACAGGGATATTCAGGAGTTGTTCATGGTGTCTGCCGCAGCGCAGGAGAAGACAATCGTGGAGTGGCTCGGCACGCAGCAGGGCGAAATGCTCGCGCTGCTCGAGGACCTCGTGAACATCGACGGCGGCTCCTACGACAAGGCCGGCGTCGATGCAGTCGGTATCCGCATCCGCGCCTTCCTCGAAAGCCACGGCATCGCCTGCGAGACGATCGAGAATCAGACCTACGGCGATGCGCTGCGCGCGACCGTCGGCGGGCCGTCGAACTCCGCCATCATGCTGATGGGGCATCGCGATACCGTATTTCCCAAAGGCGAGCCGACGCGCCGTCCGTTCAAGATCGTGGACGGCATTGCCTATGGCCCCGGCGTCTCCGACATGAAGTCCGGCCTCGTGATGAATGCCTTCGTGCTCGCGGCCTTCCAGAAATTCGGCGGCGCGCCATCGCCGCTCGTCGGCCTGTTCACCTCGGACGAGGAGATCGGCTCACCCGCGTGCCGCCCGATCATCGAGGCGGAAGCGCGCTGCGCCCGCGCGGTGTTCAACTCCGAGCCGGGGCGCATCAGCGGCAATGTGGTGAGCGGCCGCAAGGGCGGCGTGTTCATGAAAATGGAGATCACCGGAAAGGCCGCGCACTCTGGCGCCAACTTCGCAGACGGCGTGAGTGCGATCGAGGAACTGGCGCGCAAGATCCAGTTGCTGCACGCCATCACCGACCTCACCAAGGGCACGACCCTCAACGTCGGCCTCATCTCGGGCGGGCAGACCGTCAACACCGTCGCGCCGTGGGCGAAGTGCGAGATCGACCTGCGCTACGTCACGCCGGCGGACCGCGAGGACGCGATGGCAAAGATCACCCGCATCATCGAGACCGCGCATCTTCCGGGCACCAGCGCCAAGCTGGAGATCGCCGGTGAGTTCAAGCCGCTGGTGCAAGGGCCGGAGAACAGGAAGCTGTTCGAGCACTACACGTCGAGTGCTGCCGACCTTGGCCTGAAGGTCGAGGGCGAGTTCACCGGCGGCTGCGCGGACAGCGGCTTCACCTCGGCCATCGGCACCCCGACCATTTGCGCCGTCGGACCGGTGGGCGCGAAGGCGCACACGCCGGAGGAATACATGGTGGTCGACTCGATGGTGCCGCGCGCACAGACGCTGGCACTTGCCGTCGCGCGGTTGACTTGAGACCTACACGGCTTTGGATTTCGGCTTTGGGCTCGCGCTGAGCGTCAGCCCAACCGCGCCGAGGACCTTGATGATTGTATCGAGTTCCGGCTTGGTCCGGCCGTCGAGCGAACGATAAAGGTTTTCGCGCGACAGCCCGGCCTTGCGCGCAACCCCGGACATGCCTTTTGCACGCGCCACCGTGCCGAGCGCGGATGCTATGAAAGACGGGTCCTCGGTTTCGAGTGCCTCAGTGAGATAGGCCGCGATCGCTTCCGGCGTGTCGAGATAGCGAGCCGAGTCGTAGGGCCGCGTCTTGATCTTGGTCTTGGTCATCGCTCAGTCCTCAAGGTTTGCCGCGAGCGCCATGGCCTGCTTGATGTCGCGCGCCTGTGTGGACTTGTCGCCTCCGCACAGCAGGATCACGATCTTCTTGCCGGACTGCATGTAGTAGACGCGATAGCCCGGGCCGAAATGGATGCGCATCTCGCTGATGCCGCCGCCGACCGCCGCAACGTCACCGGCATTGCCCTGCGCCAGCCGATCGATACGGGCGGCGATCTTCGCTTTCCCGCGCGCGTCGCGGAGCTTCCCCATCCATGCAGAGAACACGTCCGTTTCACGGATGGTGAGCATAGTCGGGATATGTAGCGTATACGCTACATATGATCAAGGGGCCTTGCGGTCTGCTTCTCTCGTCGGCATCTATTCCGTGATCGACGCTCCCTCCCGCAGCCTCCTTCCCATCGAGCATCAGCAATGACCAGCGCGCTGTTTTCGCCATTCAAGATCAACGGCCTCGAACTCGCGAACCGCATCGCGGTTGCGCCCATGTGCCAGTATTCGGCAGACGATGGCGTGCCGGCCCCGTGGCACTCGACGCACCTCGGGATGCTGGCGAATTCTGGCGCCGGGCTGGTGGTGGTCGAGGCAACGGGTGTCGAACGCATCGGGCGTATCACGCACGGCTGCACCGGCCTCTATTCGGATGCGCAGGAGGACGAGTTCGCGCGCATCCTCATTCACTGCAAGCGCATCGGGCACTCGAAGTTCGGCATCCAGATCGGCCACGCCGGGCGGAAGGCATCATCGTTGCGCCCGTGGGAAGGCGGCGTTGGGCTGAAGCCCGATCAGGACCCGTGGCCGACGATCGGCCCGTCCGCCATCGCGCCGGGCACCGCATGGCCGGCGCCGCGCGCCATGGACGAGAGCGACATGAACCGCGTGCGCGACGCGTTCGTGAACGCCGCGAAGCGCGCCCTGCGCATCGGCTTCGACGAGATCGAGTTGCACATGGCGCACGGTTATTTGCTGCACTCGTTCGTCTCGCCGATCTCCAATAAGCGCAACGATGCGTACGGCGGCTCGCTGGAAGGCCGCATGAAGTTTCCGCTGGAGGTGCTGCGCGCGGTCCGCGCCGTGGTTCCGAAGGACTATCCGATCGGAGCGCGCATCTCGGCGCACGACTGGGCCGATGGCGGCCTGACGGGCGACGATTCCGTGCTGTGGGTGAAGGCCATGAAGGAGGCGGGGCTCGACTTCGTGTGCGTCTCGTCCGGCGGCATCACCGCCGACGTCCGCACGCCGACCACGCCCGGCTACAACGTGCCGGTCGCCGAGCAGATCAAGCGCGAGACGGGCGTTGTGACGCGGGCTGTCGGCCTGATCGCGACCGCGAGCCAGGCCGAGGAGATCGTCGCGAGCGGGAAGGCCGACCAGATCGCGCTCGGCCGCGCGATGCTGGAAGACCCGCACTGGGCCTGGCGCGCCGCAAAGGAGTTGGGCGGCGACATCGCGCGGCCCAACCAGTACCTGCGCGCCGCGCCGAAGCTGTGGCCGGGTGCGTCCTACAAGGGCAATGCCGCCTGAGCATTTTCCGCCGAAGTGCGAAGCGGTTCGGCTCAGAAAATGCGATCAGAAAACCTGAGGGCGTGATCGCCCACAGGGCGGCCGTGCCGTAGAAGGACATTCTCCAACGCCGCCTAACATGCCACCGGCGTCACGATGTGACGCCCGTTAACGTCTGCCCACGCCGGAAAGTGGCCAGCAAATCGGCGCAAAATCCCTGCGACAATTTGGTGAGTCTTTGACACCTGTGGGGTGCCGCCGCAGTATGTATAAGCGCGTCAGGATCCAAGAAACGCGGGCCATTTACGGCCATCTGGGAGGGCTAAGATGAATTTCACGAAGTCACTATCCGTTGCTGCGCTCGCGAGCATGCTGCTCGCCTCGACAGCGCTGGCGCAGGACACGATCAAGATCGGCTGGGCGATCTCGAAGACGGGTCCGTTCGGACCTGGCGCCGCCATCACCACGCTGCCGAACTATCAGGTGTGGGTGAAGGACGTGAACGATGCCGGCGGCATCAACGTCAAGGGCAAGAAGATGAAGATCGAGGTCATCGAATACGATGATCGCTCGAACTCCGAAGAGATGATCAAGGCGGTGGAGCGCCTCGCCACGCAGGACAAGGTCGACTTCATCCTGCCGCCGTGGAGCACCGGCATGAACCTCGCCGCCGCTCCCGTGTTCAACAAGTACGGCTACCCGCACCTCGCCGTGACGGCGAACACGAACCGCTCGCCCGAGATGGTGAAGCGCTGGCCGAACCTGACGTTCTGGCTTGGCCTCCCGTCCGAGCTGATCGACGGCCTCGTCTCCACGCTCGACACGCTGCGCAAGGACGGCAAGATCGGTCCCAAGGTCGCGATGGCCGCCGTCGGCGATCAGTTCGGCATCGAGCAGTCCGGCGCGGCGCGCGAGGGCTTCAAGAAGGCCGGCTTCGAGCTCGTCTATGACAAGTCCTATCCGTTCGGCAGCCAGGACCTGCAGCCGATCGTGAAGGATGCGCAGGCCGCGAACCCGGACATCTTCGTCGCCTTCAGCTATCCGCCGGACACGATCGGTCTCACCGATCAGGCCAAGATCGCGGGCTTCTCGCCGAAGGTGTTCTATGTCGGCGTCGGCACGGCGTTCCCGCTGTTCAAGCAGAAGTTCGGCGCAAGCGCCGAGGGCGTGATGGGCGTCGGCGGTTCGAATGCGGACCTGCCGGGCCTGAAGAAGTACATCCAGCACCACAAGGAAGTGATGGGCCGCGAGCCGGATCGCTGGGCAAGCCCGATCACCTACGCGAGCCTGCAGGTGCTGCAGCAGGCGATCGAGAAGGTCGGCCTCGACAAGGCGGCGGTGATCAAGGAGATCAACACCGGCTCGTTCGACACGATCATCGGCAAGGTCCAGCTCAAGGACAACCACTACAAGGGCGTCTGGGCTGTCGGCCAATGGCAGGGCGACAACTTCTACGGCATCGCGCCGAAGCAGGACGGCGTCCGCGCGCCGATCGTGCCGAAGCCGGCGTGGCAGTAACGCTCAAGTCCTCATCCTGAGGAGCGCGGCCCGCCGATATCGGGTTCACCCGATATCGGAAACTTAAGGGGCCGCGCGTCTCGAAGGATGGCCACGGAGGCACACTTGGCCATCCTTCGAGACACTCGGGCTGGCGCCCTCGTTCCTCAGGATGAGGAGCGGAGAATTGGGCGTACCGTTTACTGACAACTTTAACCAAAGATGCGGTGTGTAGGCCCGCGTTAACACGCGCGGGCTGTTGAGTGGAGTAGAACGGGTGGCGATCGATTGACCGCCACTCCGACCCTCTTTCGAGTCGGAGAGAGGGAAAAAAGTAAGCATGTCCCTCCTGATCGATATTGTTCTCGCCGGCGTCGTGCTCGGCGGCATGTATGCGCTGGTCGCCATGGGGCTCACGCTCCAGTACGGCGTCGCCCGCATCATGAATCTCTCGCATGGCGAGAGCATCATCGCGGCCGCCTTCGGCGCGCTGTCCGGCTTCAGCATCCTTGCAATCAGTCCGCTCGCCGGACTGCTCATCGCCATTCCGCTCGGCTTCGCGATCAACTGGATCATCTACCAGGTTGCGATGATCCCGCTGGTGCGCCGCGCCAAGAACCGCGGCATGCTTGAAGTGGACTCGATCCTCGCGACCTTCGGCCTGCTGTTCATCGTGCAGGGCATCATGCTGGTCGTATTCGGCGGGCAGTTCAACACGATGAACTACCTGTCGATCCCGGTGAACGTGCTCGGCCACAACATCGCACTCAATCGCATCATCGCGCTGCTGTTCGCGGTGTTCATCGGCTCGTTGCTCTATCTTGCGCTGATGCGCACGCGCTACGGCACTGCCATCCGCGCGGTCGCGGTCGATCCGGTCGCCGCGCAACTCGTCGCGATCGATGTGCGCAAGACCTCCGCATTCGCCTTCGCCCTCGGCGGCGCGCTCGCGGCGGCGGGCGGCGTGCTGATCGCGATGTTCACGACCTTCACGGCCACGATGGGCGTCGTCTTCACCATGAAGGCGCTCATCGTCGTCATCATGGGCGGCGTCGGCAACATTGCGGGCGCGTTGCTCGCGGGACTGATGCTCGGCCTTGCCGAAACCGCAGTCGCGCGCCTCGTCGATCCCGGCCTCACCATCGCGGTGACGTACGCGCTGTTTCTGATCGTGCTGCTCTGGCGGCCGACCGGCCTGTTCGGGAAGGCCGCCCGATGAAGCCCGCTTACGGTCTCGCGCTCGGCGCGGTCATCATCGCAGGCTTGGCGTTCCTGCCGAAGTTGGCTGGCGGCTATCACCTCGCGCTTGCGATCTCGCTCCTCTATTTTACGGTGTTGGCGGTCGCGTGGGCGCTGTTCTCCGGCCCGACGCATTACATCTCGCTCGCCACGGTCGCGTTCTTCGGCATCGGCGCCTACACGGTCGCGGTGTTCGGCGAGAAGATGCCGTGGGTCGCGGTGCTCGGCCTCGCGGCAGTGATCGGCATTGTGGTCGCGCTGATCGTGGGCCTCTCCACGCTGCGCCTCTCGGGCATCTACTTCGTCATCTTCACGTTCGGCCTCTCGGAGCTGATCCGCCAGCTCGTCACCTGGTACGAGATCAACATCAACCGTTCCGTCGGCCGCTACATCTTCCTCGATATCACCACCGAGCAGATCTACTGGCAGCTTCTCGGCCTCGTCGCGCTGGTGCTGCTGTCCGGCTGGCTCATCATGCGCTCGCGGCTCGGCCTTGCGCTGCGCGTCGTCGGCAACGACGAAGTGGTGGCGCGCCATGCCGGTATCGACACGACGCGCGTGAAGCTCGCGATGTTCGCGATCAGCGCCGTGTTCATGAGCGTGACAGGGGCCATTATGGCCCCCCGCTGGACCTATCTCGATCCCGCCATTGCGTTCTCGCCGCTGCTCTCGTTCGAAGTGGTCATCATGGCGTTGCTCGGCGGCGCCGCGACGCTGTTCGGCCCGGTGCTCGGCGCCATCGTGCTGGCGTTGTTGTTCGAGGTGCTCACCACAAACTTCCCGACGTATTTCTCGATCCTGCTCGGCATCGTGTTCATGCTGATCGTCTACGCGCTGCCGCGTGGCGTCATCGGGCTCATTCCGTCCAAGCCGCCGGAGTATGCGGCCGCCGCGCTGGCGCCGCCGGAAGTGCCGCGCGAGCGTGGTGCGCCGCTGGAGGTCGCGGGCCTGCGCAAGACCTTCGGCGGTCTTGTTGCGGTGGACGATCTCACCTTCTCGGTGAAGCGCGGCGAGCTCATCGGTCTGATCGGACCGAACGGCTCTGGCAAGACCACCGTGCTGAACCAGATTTCCGGCGCGCTGACGCCGGACTCCGGCTCCATCATTTTCAAGGGGCAGGACCTCGCACGCACCGGCGCGCATCGCATCGCGCGGCTCGGCGTCGCGCGCACCTTCCAGCTCGTGCGCATTCTCGAATCCATGACGGTGATCGAGAACGTCATGGTCGGTTTCGCGTTCCGCGGTGGCGAGGCGCTGACCGGCGCCAAGGCCGAGGCTGCCGCGGCGAAGCTGCTCGCACGCGTCGGCCTCGAAGGCCGTGGCGCCATGCCGACCGGCCAGCTCACTTACATCGATCAGAAGCGGCTTGAACTCGCGCGTGCGCTCGCGCTCGATCCGGACCTGCTGCTGCTCGACGAGTGGCTCGCGGGCCTCAACCCGACCGAACTCGCCGAAGGCATCGCGCTCATCCGCTCGCTGCGCGAAAGCGGCATCACCATCATCATGGTCGAGCACGTGATGGACGCCATCCGCTCACTCTGCGATCGCTGCGTCGTCATGAACGTCGGCCGCAAGATCGCCGACGGTCCGCCCGCCACCGTGCTCGCCGACAAGGAAGTCGTGCGCGCGTACCTCGGAGGCGGCGATGCTTGAGGTTCGCGGTCTCTCCGTCAGTTACGGCAAGCATCAGGCGCTGGCCGGTGTCGACCTCGACGTGAAGCCCGGCGAGATCGTCGTCATGCTGGGCGCGAACGGTGCCGGCAAGTCGACGCTGCTGAAAGCCATCGCGGGTCTGGTGAAGCCACAGACC
>VFQQ010005441.1_pt1 | contig 10543 bp, 7 predicted proteins | sample 3512341 | NCBI WGS metagenome assembly VFQQ01 (sample SAMN10412373, study PRJNA504923) | tailings metagenome | isolation source: Relicate 2 Philex TSF1 revegetated site | place: Philippines: Tuba, Benguet | collected 2017-08-29
GCTTCGGCCGCGCCTTCCCGCGTTTCTACATCCGCGGTTACGGCAACACCGACTTCGACCTCAACGCCTCGCAGCCGGTGAGCCTGGTCTACGACGAGGTCGTGCAGGAGAACCCCATCATCAAGGGCTTCCCGGCCTTCGACCTCGAGCGCGTGGAGGTGCTGCGCGGCCCGCAGGGCACGCTGTTCGGCCGCAACACGCCGGCCGGCGTGGTCAAGCTGGAGTCGGCCAAGCCTGCGTCCAAGTTCGAAAGCTACGGCAGCCTCAGCGTGGGCACGCTGTCCACCGTGAACCTGGAGGGCGCGGTGAACGTGCCGCTGGGCGCCGATTCGGCGATCCGCATCTCGCTCCTGAACCAGACGCGCAAGGACTGGGTCGAGAACACCTACAACGCCGGCCCGACGCAGGAGCTGGAGGGCTACCGCGACAGTGCCGTGCGCATGCAGTGGCTGTGGAAGCCCACGCGCGAGCTGAGCGCGCTGGTGAACCTGCACGGGCGTGACTTCGAAGGCTCGGCGCGCCTGTTCCGCGCCAACATCTTCAAGCCCGGCACGAACGAGTTCGTCGATGGCTTCGACGAGGAGAAGATCTCCATCGACGGCCAGAACCACAGCGAGCTGCAGAGCTACGGCGGCAACGTGCGGCTGCGGCTGGACCTGGGCGCGGTGGCGCTGAACGCCATCACCGCCTACGAGACCGTGCGCACCTACAGCCGCGGCGACATCGACGGCGGCTTCGGCGCCAGCTTCCTGCCCAGCTCGGGCCCCGGCGTGATCCCGTTCGCCAGCGAAACCGCCGACGGCATCCCCAAGCACAGCCAGTTCACGCAGGAGCTGCGGCTGGAGAGCACGGCGGCGGGCCCGCTGCAGTGGCAGGCCGGCGTGTTCGCCTTCGTCGAGGACTACAAGATCGAGAGCTTCAGCTACGACTCGCTGAACGGCGGCGCGCGCGACGGCTACCAGCGGGTGCGCCAGAAGAACAACGCCTACGCGGCCTTCGGCAACATCGGCTACGCACTCACGCCGGCGCTGAAGGTCCGCGCCGGCCTGCGCTACACGCAGGACACCAAGAACCTGAGCGTCGAGGCCTACGAGAACAGCGGTTTCGTGCCCTGCGTGCTGCTGGCCAAGTGCACGCTCGCCGACCTGGCGGCGCAGGAGCCCGATGGCAACCTGTCGGCCAACCCGCGTGACAGCAAGACCAACTGGGACCTCAGCCTGGCCTACCAGCTGAGCAAGGACGTGAACCTCTACACCCGGGTGGCCACCGGCTTCCGCGGCAGCAGCGTGCAGAGCGCCAGCGCCTTCAACGGCAAGAGCGTGGCCAACGCGGAAAACGCCACCTCGTTCGAGGCCGGCGTGAAGGCCGATCTGCTGGACCGCCGCGCGCGCTTCAACTTCGGCGTCTTCAACTACACCGTGAAGGACCTCCAGCTCACGGCCGTGGGCGGTGCGGCCAACGCGAACATCCTGCTCAACGCCAAGAAGGCGGCCGGCCGCGGCATCGAGGCCGACCTGCAGGCGCTGATCGGCAGCAGCATCGTGGCCAGCCTGGGCCTGGGCTACAACGACACCGAGATCAAGGACCCGAACCTGGCGGTGGCCTACTGCGCCTCGTGCACGGTGACCGACCCCACCACCACGCGCGGCGGCAGCAACGTGGCGCTGATCAACGGCAACCCGCTGCCGCAGGCGCCCAAGACCACGGCCAACTTCACGCTGCGCTGGGGTTCGCAGATGGGCCCGGGCGAGCTGTACGTGTTCACCGACTGGACCTACCGCAGCAAGATCAACTTCTTCCTCTACGAGAGCCGCGAGTTCACCGGCAAGCCGCTCACCGAAGGTGGCCTGCGTGTGGGTTACCTGTGGGGCAACGGCAGGTACGAGGCGGCGGGGTATGTGCGCAACATCACCAACAAGATCGTGGCGGTGGGGGGCATCGACTTCAACAACCTCACGGGGTTCGTGAACGAGCCGCGGACCTTCGGCGTCGCCTTCAAGGCCGTGTTCTGAGATGCGGCGGCTGCTCGCAACCGCTGCGCTGCTGGCCGCCGGGTGGGCCGGGGCCCAGCCGGCCGTCATCTACGAACTCGGCGGCAAAAACGACAAGAGCTTCGGCGAAGCCGCCTGGCGCGGCGCCGAGGCGTGGAAGAAGGAAACCGGCAAGCCCTACCTCGAGTTCGAGATCGCCAATGCAGCCCAGCGCGAACAAGCGGCCAGGCGGTTCGCGGAGCGGGGCGCCAGCCCCATCGTCGGCATCGGCTTCCCGCAGGCCAGCAGCATCGAGAAGATCGCGCGTGAGTTCCCCAAGCTCAGCTTCGCCATCGTCGACATGGTGGTGGACCTGCCCAACGTGCAGAGCTTCGTCTTCCGCGAACACGAGGGCAGCTTCCTTGTCGGCATGCTGGCGGCCATGGCCAGCAAGAGCGGCAAGGTGGGCTTCGTCGGCGGGCAGGACATCCCGCTGGTGCGCAAGTTCCAATGCGGCTGGGAGCAGGGCGCGAAGTACGTCAACCCCAACATCGTCTCGATCCAGAGCATGACCGGCACCACCAACGCCGCCTGGACCGACCCGGCGCGTGGCGCCGAGCTCACCAAGGCGCAGATCGCGCAGGGCGTGGACGTGGTGTTCTCGGCCGCCGGCACCACCGGCTTCGGCATCATGCAGGCGGCCAAGGACGCCGGCATCCTGGCCGTGGGCGTGGACAGCAACCAGAACCACCTGCACCCCGGCACCATGCTCACCAGCATGGTCAAGCGCGTGGACCTGGCCGTGCTCTCGGCCTTCAAGGGCGTGAAGCCCGGCATCACCTCGCTGGGGCTGAAGGAGGGTGGGCTCGACTATGCGATGGACGAGCACAACGCCAAGCTCGTGAGCGCCGAGATGAAGCGCCGCGTGGATGCGGCCAAGGCCGACATCGTCAGCGGCAAGCTCAAGGTCATCGACTACACCGTGGCCAACGCCTGCAGGTAGGCGCCGCCGCGCCTTCTCAGGCGCCCGTGCCGGGCTGGCGCCTCGCAACCCAGCACAGGGCCACGCCGAAGCGGCCTTCGGCGTCCACGCCGGCTTCCAGCCGTGCGCCGAGCTGCCGCGACAGCTGCGCCACGATGGCCAGCCCCAGCCCGCTGTGCCCCAGGCTGGCGTCGCGGCTGGCGCCACGCACGAAGGGGCGCTGCGCTTCGGCGAACTCCAGGCCGTCCATGCCGCTGCCGGCATCGGCCACGCGCAGCCGGGCCTCGGTGCCTTGCTGCAGCAGGCTCACCTGCACCGGCGGCAGGCCATGTGCGAGTGCGTTGTCGATGAGGTTGGTGGCGATGCGCTGCAGCGCCAGGTCGGGCAGCTCGGCGGCGCAGCCGTCGCTGCGGAAGCACACGTCGTGCCCTTCGGCCGCGTAGGCCGCCACCAGCCGTGCCAGCAGCGCCGCGGCATCGTCGGGCCTGCCGAGCCGGCTCTCGATCTCGCCCTGCACGTAGGCGAGGAACTGCGCCACGATGCGCTTGATCGCGTCAACGTCCTTCAGCAGCGCTTCGGCCACGGGGGCATCCACCTGCGTCTCGATGCGCAGCCGCAGCCGCGCCAGCGGCGTGCGCAGGTCATGCGACACACCGGCCAGCAGGTGGCGGCGGTCGCCCTCGGCCCGCTGCACGGCCTCGGCCAGCTGGTTGAAGGCGGCGGTGAGCTGCTGCACCTCCAGCGCCTGCCCTTCGCTGGCCAGCGGCTGGATCTGGTGGCCCTGCGCCGCCAGGCGCCGCGCGAGCTCGGCCAGCGGCCGCGCCACCCAGCGCGCGCCCAGCGCCAGGCTGGCGAACACCACCAGCGCCACCAGCACCAGCCAGCCCAGCGTGGCGCCCAGCAGCGCAGGGCCCGAGGGCGGCAGCTGCACCTCGATCTGCCAGTCTTCGTCGTCCAGCGGCATCTCCACGCGCAGCCGCCAGGCGCCGGTGAGCGCTTCGCGCAGCGGCGGTGCCAGGTGCAGGCCCGCCGGCAGGCTGCGGCGCAGGGCTTCCAGGCGCGGGTCGGGGCCGCCGGGCGGGCGCGGCGGCGGCTCCGCGCCGGCAAAAGGGGGTGGCTCCGGCCGCGGCGGCCGATCGGGCCACAGGCCCTCGGCGCGCATGACGCTGAAGCGGGCATCGGACAGCCGCTGCGCCAGCGCCGGCCGCGCCGCGGCCGGTGCGTCACGCAGCTGCAGGTGCACGGCGCGCACGCGGCCGGCCAGGGCTTCGCTGAGCTGCTGGCCCGTGTCGTCGGCCCAGGCCGAGACCAGCGCGCCGTGCAGCACCAGCGACAGCCCGCTGCCCGCAGCCGCCAGCAGCGTGATGCGCCCGACCAGCGAGCGCGGCAGCCAGCTCACAAACGGGGCTCCAGGCGCGGCTCCAGGTGCGGCACGAACATGTAGCCATGGCCGCGCACCGTCTGCAGGTAACGCGGCTCGGCGGGGTCGGGCTCCAGCAGGCGGCGCAGGCGCATCACCGCCGTGTCCACCGTGCGCAGCAGCAACTGCTCGCTGCGCGTGTGCGAAGCGGCCAGCAGCCGTTCGCGCGACACCGCCACGCCGGGGTTGGTCACCAGCTCGGCCAGCAGCGCGTACTCCACGGTGGACAGCACGCGCAGCTCGCTGCCGCGGTGCAGGCTGCGCGTGGCCGGCACGAAGGTGAAGCTGCCGATGCGCACCGGCACGCTGCCACCCACCGGCGTGCCCGGCGGCGTGGCACTGCGGCGCAGCACGGCACGCACGCGCGCCAGCAGTTCACGCGCGGAGAAGGGCTTGCCCAGGTAGTCGTCGGCGCCCATCTCCAGGCCGAGCACGCGGTCGATCTCCTCGGTGCGCGCGGTGAGCAGGATGATGGGCACGCGGTCGCCCTCGGCACGCAGCTTCTGGCAGGCCTGCAGGCCGCTGAGGCGCGGCAGGCCGACATCGAGCACCACCAGGTCGGGGCGCAGGCGGTGCATGCGCTTGAGCATGTCCTCGGCGCTGGCCATCGCCGTCACGGCCAGGCCCTGCTTTTCCAGGTAGGCCACGAGCATCTCGCGCAGCTCGGCGTCGTCTTCCACCACGAACAGGTGGTAGGGCTTGCCGGTGCCCTCGATGGCAGTCGGTCCGGCGGCAGCATCGTTCATGGCACGCAGGTTACCCGCGCCGGGGCCGGCCGGTGCGGCCATGTCATGCGCCGTCACATGCTGCAACGGGGCTTCAAGGAGGGCGCCGCTTCAGATGCGCGGCGACACCCGCATCTGCGGCAGCGGGCGTGGTGCCTCCTCGGCCACGCTGACGCCACGGCGCTCGAACTCCTGCCCCAGGTTGCGCATGCGCTCCAGCAGCGCCAGCACCATGTCGCGTTCGGCCTGGCTGTACTGCTTCGGGTCCAGCGCACGCGCCACGTCGTCCCAGGCGATGTCCTGCAGGCCGCGGCTCTTCAGCAGGTCTTCCACCAGCGCCACGAAGCCGCGCAGGCGGATGTCGCGGTGGTTGTCCCAACCGTCCTCGACGCGGAAGCGCCGGTCCAGCTGCTCGGCCGCGTGTTCGCCGGCATCGGCCAGGCGCTCGATGTTGCGGCTGGGCATGTTGAGGTTGAGGCCACCTTCGTCGGCAAGCTGGCTCACCTGCACGATGCGGTCGCGGTAGCCGGGGTAGGGGAACTGGATCTGGTCACGCCAGTTCTGCATCGTCTCCACGATCTGCGCGAGGAAGTCGAAGAGGCCGGTGGGCTTGTCGTCGGCCGGCGGCTGCCAGTGCTGCACCTGGCCACCGCGGTTGTTGTCAGGCAGGTAGACACGGCCCTCCTGCTCCCGCGCGGGCTTGTTGGGGTCGATCTTGTGCAGCGGGTGTTCGCCCTTGAGGTTGACGGCGAACGTGGGCCGCCCGGGCAGCGGCGCGTCGAAGAAGTGCAGCGGCATGTTGCTGCTGATGCCGCCGTCGCTGAACCAGATCTTGCTGGCCGGCGGGTCGGGCTCGCCGGGCTTGTGCAGGCTGCGGTCGATGGCGTACAGCGGCACCGCCGACAGCAGCACCGGGAACGACAGGCTCATGCGCACCGCCACCACCACCGGCAGGTCGGCGTTGCGCGGCAGCTGGCGCAGAACACGGCCGCGGCTGTCGTGCACGGGCTGGGCCGGGTCGTCGAGCACGGCCGAGACCTGGTCCAGCCAGGCCATCACGCGGCGCGGGAAGAGGGCCTCCCACTCCTGGCGGCAGTACAGGAACTGGCCCACCTTGTCGCGCAGCGGCAGCGCGTAGCACAGGTGCTGGCTGACGGCGGTGGTCATCACCTGCAGGTCGATGGCGCGCTGGGCCGCGGGCAGGCTGTCGCGCGCCGTGCCGGGCGGGCCATCGGGCAGGCCCCAGAGGTCGCCGAAGGTCAGCGGGCGGCCTTGCAGCGCGCGGCCGGCCAGGCCGTCGAAGTAGTCGACGAGCCAGTCGGTGAGGGCCTGCGGCTTCGTGGCTTCGTCGGTGCTGTGGCCCGACACCAACCCCCAGCCGTTGCGCTGCAGGCCGCGCAGCAGCGAGAGCACGAAGCGCAGCGCCGCGATCAGCGTGGCCACCGCGGCGGTGAGCACCAGCCACAACAGCAGCGCCGCAGTGGCCAGCGCCAGCGGCCCTGCCGCCACCAGCCCCGCCTGCGCCCGCAACAGCAGCGCCGTGGCCACCACGGTGGCCAGCAGCGCCAGCCCGGTGCGCCAGGCCGCGCCGCCGGGCAGGTAGGCACACACGAGCCACACCGCGGCCGCCAGCAGCACCAGCTTCACCAGCAGCCAGGCCGCCGCCTGCGCGCCCAGGCCGGCCAGCGACATCAGCGCCGGCAGCCCCAGCAGCGCCATCACCAGCACCGTGAGCAGCGCCACGATCCAGAAACGGAACAGCAGCACGCCCAAGGCACCGAACACGATGCCGGCGCCGTCCTTGCGGTTGAGCGCGCCCACGAGCACCTGGAAGTGGTCGCTCAGCCAGGGCGCGGGCTTGAACAGGTGGAACAGCGTCGAGTTGTCGTCGCCGGGTTTCACCGGGCGGCCCAGCAGCTCGGGCAGGCCGGCCAGTTCGGTGAAGGCATCGGGCCTGGCACCGGTCTGCCGGCCATGTTCGGCTGCGGCGCAGCCGGCGGCGGCGATGGCACCGGCCGAGGTGCCACCCACGCTCTTGAAGCGCCAGGTCTGCGCCAGCTTGGCCAGCAGCTTCGGGTAGACGACGCCGCTGGTGATGCCGCCCTTCATCACCAGGTCGCAGGGGGGCAGGGTCTTCGGGTTGTCGTTCATGCTCGGATCCTCCTCGGGGCCCGGGCATTGAGCGCCGCGGCGGGGCGCCGCGTCAAGGCCGCGCGTCGTGCACCGGCACGACGCGGTGGGCGTTCAGAACGCCGCGATGCCCGTGATCGCGCGCCCGAGGATCAGCGCGTGGATGTCGTGCGTGCCCTCGTAGGTGTTGACCACCTCCAGGTTCACGAGGTGCCGCGCGACGCCGAACTCGTCGGAGATGCCGTTGCCGCCCATCATGTCGCGCGCGGTGCGCGCGATCTCCAGCGCCTTGCCGCAGCTGTTGCGCTTCATGATGCTCGTGATCTCCACCGAGGCCGTGCCCTCGTCCTTCATGCGCCCCAGCCGCAGGCAGCCCTGCAGGCCCAGGGTGATGTCGGTCAGCATGTCGGCCAGCTTCTTCTGCACCAGCTGGTTGGCGGCCAGCGGCTTGTCGAACTGCTTGCGGTCCAGCGTGTACTGGCGTGCGCGGTGGAAGCAGTCTTCCGCGGCGCCCAGGGCGCCCCAGGCGATGCCGTAACGCGCGCTGTTCAGACAGGTGAAGGGCCCCTTCAGCCCACGCACCTCGGGGAAGGCGTTCTCCTCGGGCACGAAGACCGCGTCCATGACGATCTCGCCAGTGATGCTGGCACGCAGGCCCACCTTGCCCTTGATGGCGGGCGCGCTCAGGCCCTTCATGCCCTTGTCGAGGATGAAGCCGCGGATCTGGCCGCCGTCGTCCTTGGCCCAGACGACGAAGACATCGGCGATCGGCGAGTTGCTGATCCACATCTTGCTGCCGGTGAGGCTGTAGCCGCCGGGCACGGCCTTGGCGCGCGTGACCATGCTGCCGGGGTCGCTGCCGTGGTTGGGCTCGGTGAGGCCGAAGCAGCCGATCCACTCGCCGGTGGCGAGCCTGGGCAGGTACTTCTGCTTCTGCGCCGGGGTGCCGAATTCGTTGATCGGCACCATCACCAGCGAGCTCTGCACGCTCATCATGCTGCGGTAGCCCGAATCGACACGTTCCACCTCGCGTGCCACGAGGCCGTAGCAGACGTAGTTGAGGCCCGCGCCGCCGTAGGCTTCCGGGATCGTGGGGCCGAGCAGGCCGAGTTCGCCCATCTCGCGGAAGATGGCGGGGTCGGTCTGCTCGTGGCGGAAGGCCTCGAGCACACGCGGCGCCAGGCGCTCCTGGCAGTAGGCGCGCGCGGCGTCGCGCACCTGGCGCTCGTCGTCGGTGAGTTGCCCGTCGAGCAGCAGCGGGTCGTCCCAGTGGAAGGCGGCTTTTGTCGTGGCCATCGTCGTACTCCTTGTGTGATTCAGTCGGGCACCACGGCGGTGACCTCGATCTCGACCTGCGCGCGGTCCTCGATCAGCGCCACCACCTGCACCGCGGTCATCGCGATGCCGAAGTCGCCGATCAGTTCGCGGAAGGCGGCGCCGATCTCGCGGGCGCGGGCCAGGTACTCGCGCTTGTCGGTGAGGTACCAGGTCATGCGCGTGATGTGCGCGGGCTTTGCACCGGCCTCGGCCAGCACCTCCACCACATTCTGCAGTGCCTGCCGCACCTGGGCGACGAGGTCGTCGCTGTGGAACACACCCTGGGCGTCCCAGCCGATCATGCCGGCGACGAAGACCTGCTTCCCTGGGGCCAGACTCACGGCCACGCCGTTGGCATAACCCTTGGGCCGTGCCCAGTGCGCCGGTTGCAGCGGTTGTTTGGTGTTGCTCATGACTTGACGAGGTCGCGGCCGATGATGAGCTGCTGCACCTCGGTGGCGCCTTCGTAGATGCGCAAGGACCGGATCTCGCGGTAGAGCTGCTCCACCACCTGCCCCCGTGTGACGCCCAGGCCGCCGAAGAGCTGCACCGCCGCGTCGATGACCTGCTGCGCGCCTTCGGTGGCGGCCAGTTTGGCCATGGCGGCGGCGCGCGTGACGTTGGCGCCCTGGTCACGTTCCCAGGCGGCGCGGTAGGTGAGCAGCGCGGCGCTGTCGATCGTGAGCGCCATCTGCGCCAGCTTGGCCTGCGTGAGCTGGAAGTCGGCCAGGTGCTGGCCGAACATCGGCCGTTCCTTGGCGCGCGCCAGGCCTTCTTCCATCGCGCGGCGGGCGAAGCCGAGCGCGGCGGCGGCCACGCTGGTGCGGAACACGTCGAGCGTGCGCATCGCCACCTTGAAGCCCTCCCCCGCGGCGCCGATGCGGTGGGCCAGGGGTACGCGGCAGTTCGTGAAGCGAAGGCGTGCCAGCGGGTGCGGTGCGATGACCTCGATGCGTTCGGCGATCTCGAAGCCCGGGGTTCCTGCCTCGACGACGAAGGCGCTGATGCCCCGCGCGCCCCGTTGGGGCGCGCCGGTCGCGTTCTCGCCCTGCGCTTCACCCGTGCGGCAGAACACGACGTAGAAGTCGGCGATGCCGCCGTTGCTGATCCAGGTCTTCTCGCCGTCGAGGATGGCGGTGTCGCCTTCGACCCGCGCCGCGCACTGCATCGCCGCCACGTCGGAGCCGGCCTGCGGTTCGCTGAGCGCGAAGGCCGCAATCAGCTCGCCGCGTGCCACGCGCGGCAGCCAGCGTTCTCGCTGCTCGGGCGTGCCGGCCAGCGAGATCGCACCCGAGCCCAGGCCCTGCATCGCAAACGCGAAGTCCGCCAGGCCGTTGTGGCGCGCCAGGATCTCGCGCGTGAGGCAGAGCTGGCGCGTGTCGAGCTTGTCACCCACCGCATGGTTGAGCCAGCCCGCGCTGCCGAGCTGGCCCACCAGCGTGCGGCACATCACATCGACATCGTCGCCGTGCCTGTCGCGCACCTGCTCCTGCGCCCAGGCATCGAGCGCGACGGCGAACGCGCGGTGGCGCGGCTCGAAGAACGGCCAGTGCAGGTGGTCCACGTCAGTTCCGCCCGGCCGTTCCGAAGGAACTGAACGCCCCCCCGGGGGGCCGCGAAAGAAGTGAGCTTGGGGGCTTCATGTCAGTCGCCCTTGAAGACCGGCTTGCCCTTGGCGACGAAGGCCTCGTAGGCGCGCTTGAAGTCGTTGGTCATCATGCAGATCGCCTGCGCCTGCGCTTCGCTTTCGATGGCAGCGTCGATCCCCATGTCCCACTCCTGGTGCAGCATGGTCTTGGTGATGCCGTTGGCGAAGGTCGGGCCGGCAGCGAGGTCACGCGCGAGCTTCGCCGCTTCGTCGGCCAGCGCTTCCGGCGCCGCCAGGCGGTTGAAGAAGCCCCAGCGTTCGGCCTCTTCGCCGCCGAGCGCGCGCCCGGTGTAGAGCCATTCGCTGGCGCGGCCCTGGCCGACGATGCGCGGCAGCATGGCGCAGGCGCCC
>VFQQ010005442.1_pt1 | contig 10538 bp, 8 predicted proteins | sample 3512341 | NCBI WGS metagenome assembly VFQQ01 (sample SAMN10412373, study PRJNA504923) | tailings metagenome | isolation source: Relicate 2 Philex TSF1 revegetated site | place: Philippines: Tuba, Benguet | collected 2017-08-29
CGTGCAGCGACACGGCCAAAGCCACCGGGCAGTCCTGCGCCAGGCGGTCGATCATGGGCACCACGCCCGAGGTGGAGACCGTCACGCGCCGGCGCGACAGGCCATAGGCGTGGTCGTCGAGCATGGTCTTGAGCGCGGGCACCAGCGCGTGGTAGTTCTGCAGCGGCTCTCCCATGCCCATCATGACCACGTTGGTGATCACGCGTTCCCCGGGGCGGTTGAGAAACACGCGCAGGAAGAACTCGGCGTGCCAGAGCTGGGCCAGGATCTCGCCGGTGGTGAGGTTGCGCGAGAAGCCCTGGTGCCCGGTGGAGCAGAAGCGGCAGCCCACGGCGCAACCGGCCTGCGAGGACACGCACAGCGTGCCGCGGTCGTCCTCGGGAATGAACACGGTCTCGACGGCGTTGCCATCGCCGACATCGAACAGCCACTTGATGGTGCCGTCGGCCGAGTCCTGGCGCGAAAGCACGGGCAGACCGGTGATGTGCGCCGCCGCGGGCAGCTTCTCGCGCAGGCTGCGCGCGAGGTCGGTCATCTGGGCGAAATCGGACGCACCCTTGTGGTGGATCCAGCGGAACAGCTGGGTGGCGCGGAAGCGCTTCTCGCCCAGCTGTTCGCAGAAGGCGGCCAGCCCCTCGAGATCGAAGTCGAGCAGGTTGACCGTCATGACATGATCAGCGCGAGTAAACGTTCATGCCGGGGAAGAAGAAGGCCACTTCCTGGGCAGCGGTCTCGGGCGCGTCGGAGCCGTGCACCGCGTTGGCGTCGATGCTGTCGGCGAAGTCGGCGCGGATGGTGCCGGCGGCGGCCTTCTTCGGGTCGGTGGCGCCCATCAGGTCGCGGTTCTTGAGGATGGCGCCCTCGCCTTCGAGCACCTGGATCATCACCGGGCCGCTGATCATGAACTCGACCAGGTCCTTGAAGAAGGGGCGCGCGCTGTGCACGGCGTAGAACTGCTCGGCTTCGCGGCGCGACAGGTGGGCCATCTTGGCGGCCACGACCTTCAGGCCGGCGGCCTCGAAACGGGCGTAAATCTGGCCGATGACGTTCTTGGCGACGGCGTCGGGTTTGATGATCGAGAGGGTGCGTTCGATGGCCATGGAATTCCTGAAGTTTTACGAGTGAAACGGCAGCGGCGCAGGGGCATCCGCAAAGCCCACGATTCTACATGGCGGAAGCGTCAGCCCCGTGGCCCGCTGCGCCCACGCCCCTTGGGCGCGCCAGGGCTCGCGCCACCCTTGCGGCGCTGGCGCTGGCGCTCCAGTGCATCGCCGCCGATGGGGCCCTGAGCGGGGGGCCGGCTGGCCTTGGCCGGGTCGACCAGGCCGCGCGGGGCGCCGGGCCGGCGTGCCCGCGAGGGCGGCGGCGGTGGGTTGCTGGGGCCGGGCCCGTACTTGCGGCGCGCGGTGGCGGGCGGCCCCGCCGGTGCGCGGCGCACCGGGCGCGGGGTGTCCACGCCGGCGGCCAGGCCCAGGCGCTGCACGTCGTGCGCGTCGAGTTCGACCCAGTCGCCGCGGCGCAGGCCGCGCGGCAGCATCACCGCGCCGTAGCGGATGCGGATGAGGCGGCTGACTGCGTGGCCCACCGCCTCGAACATGCGGCGCACCTCGCGGTTGCGGCCTTCGCCGATGGTGACGCGGTACCAGCAGTTGGCGCCCTCGCCGCCCCCGTCCTCGATGGACTGGAACTGCGCCATGCCGTCTTCCAGCTGGACGCCGTCCAGCAGCCGCTGCCGCTCTTCGTTGGAGATGGCGCCGAGCACGCGCACGGCGTACTCGCGCTGCAGGCCGAAGCGCGGGTGCATCAGGCGGTTGGCCAGTTCGCCGGCGTTGGTGAACAGCAGCAGGCCCTCGGTGTTGAGGTCGAGCCGCCCCACCGACTGCCATTTGCCCTGGTGCAGGCGCGGCAAGCGGCGGAACACCGTGGGGCGGTTCTGCGGGTCATCGTGGGTGACGACCTCGCCAGCCGGCTTGTGGTAAGCCAGCACGCGCGGTGCTGGCGGCTGCAGGCGCACGCGCAGGGGCTTGCCATCCAGGCGGATCTGGTCGCCGTGCTGGATGCGTTGGCCGACGTGGGCGGGCTCGCCGTTGACCGAGAGGCGGCCCTGCACGATGAGCTGCTCCATCTCGAGCCGCGAGCCCAGGCCCGCCTGGGCCAGCACCTTGTGCAGCTTGGGCGATTCGGCCTCGGGCGCGAGCACGCGCTTGGCCGGCTCGGTGGGCGCCTCGGGGGCGTGCGACTGGGCCTCGTCGAAGGCGCCGCTGACGACCTCGTCGAAGCGCAGGGCGTCGGCGTCGGCCGCGGGTGCGTCCGCGCGCCGGGGGCGCTCGGTGCGCGGCTTGTCGACGCGCACCGCTTCGGAGCGCGGCTGGCTGGCGCGCGGCCGATCGGACCGGGGCTTGCCGGCGGCGCTGGGCCGATCAGGCCGGGGTTTGCGTGGGGTGGCCGGGCTCATCGGGATCGTCCTCGGGGGCGGGTTCGTCGGCCGCGGGCGGTTCGCCCTCGGCCAGGGTGGCGGTGTCGTCGGCCGAGGGTTCGGCGGGCGGCTCGGCCGGTGTTTCGGCGGCAGGCTCGGCCGCGGCATCGCCAGCGGCCTCGCCGCCCTCGCCCGCCTCGGCCGGCAGCTGCGCCGCCAGGCTCTCGAAATCGAGCGAGCCCAGCGAGGACTCCTGCACCCCGCTGGCCTCGAGCGGCGGCAGCTGGTCGAGCGAGCTCAGGCCCAGGTCGTCGAGGAACTGGCGGGTGGTGGCGAACAGCGCCGGACGGCCCACCGTCTCGCGGTGGCCGATCACCTCGACCCAGCCCCGGTCCTCGAGCTGTTTGAGGATCAGCGAGTTGATGGTGACGCCCCGGATGTCCTCCATGTCGCCGCGCGTCACGGGCTGGCGGTAGGCGATGATGGCCAGCGTCTCCAGCGTGGCGCGCGAGTAGCGCGGCGGCTTCTCGGGGTGCAGGCGGTCCAGGTAGTGGCGCATCTCGGGCCGGCTCTGGAAGCGCCAGCCGCTGGCCACGGGCACCAATTCCACGCCGCGCCCGGTCCATTCGAGCTGCAGCTCGCCCAGCAGGGTCTTGAGGGTGTCATTGGCGAGTTCGCCGTCGAACAGCACCGAGAGTTCGCGCAGCGTCATCGGCTGCGCGGCACAGATGAGGGCCGTCTCGAGGACACGCTTGGCATCCGTGGTGTTCATGATGGTCTTGGTCGCTCGGCGCCGGGGCCGCGAAGAATGGGCTCTGGGTGGGCGGGGCCGGGGAAGAGGTCCCGGGCATGGGCCGCGGCACGGGCCGCGAAAGAAGCGTCCGCCGATGCGGGCGGATCAGTCGATCAGGCCCTGGCCGGCAGGGGGCGGATTGTACCGGAGCCCCCCGGCGGCCAAGGCGGCCGACAGGTCCTCGGGCGGGTCGCGCCAGAAGGCCAGCGGCGCCCCGGAAACCGGGTGCGACAGGCGCAGGGACGCCGCGTGCAGCGCCTGGCGCTGCAGGCCCCAGAGCGGCCGGCCGCCGTACAGCGTGTCGCCCACCAGCGGATGGCCCAGCCAGGCCATGTGCACGCGGATCTGGTGCGTGCGCCCGGTGTGCAGCTTGCAGGCCACCAGCATGGCCTCACCGCAGCGGTCGAGGGCAAGGAAATCGCTCTGCGCCGGCTTGCCCGCGCCCTCGCCCACCACCGCCATGCGCAGGCGGTTGCGGGGGTCGCGACCGATGGGCTCGTGCACCGTGCGCAGGCCCTCGTGGCGCCAGGCGCCGTGCGCGATGGCCAGGTACTGGCGCCCCACCTCGCGGGCCGCGATGGCGCTCACCAGCGCCTGCATGGCGGGGCGCGACTTGGCGACCATCATCAGACCCGAGGTGTCCTTGTCGAGCCGGTGCACGATGCCCGCGCGCGGCAGCGCGGCGGCGCCCGCGTGGTGCGCGAGCAGGCCGTTGAGCAGCGTGCCTCCCCAGTGCCCGGCCGCCGGGTGCACCACCAGGCCGGCGGGCTTGTCGATGACCAGCAGGTGCTCGTCCTCGAACACCAGGTCCAGCGCCATGGGTTCGGCCACGAAGGCGCGCGCCTGCGGCGTGGGCCGCAGCGTGACCGCCACCGTGTCGCCCGCCGACACGCGCGTGGCGGCCTTGGTGCAGACGCGCTCGCGCCAGAGCACGCCGCCGTCGGCCAGCAGCTGCTGCAGGTAGGAGCGGGAGAACTCGGGCACCAGCGCGGCCAGCGCACGGTCCAACCGCCAGCCGTGTAGCCCGGCGGGGACCTCGTGGCGGCGCTGCTCGGCCTGTTCGTCCCAGGGCTCGCCCTCGGGCGCCACACCCCCGGCCGATATACTGTCCGCTTCGTTCAACGAGTCCTGTTCCAGCGCCATGCCCTTGAAGTTGAGCCGTGGATTATCGGCCCCGTCCCTGGCCGCCGTCGCCCTGGCGCTGCTGCTGCAGGGCTGCAGCACGACCCCGGTCGATGAGACCATTGGCTGGAGCCCCAACCGCCTCTACAGCGAGGCCACGGACGAGCGCGACGCCGGCAACTACGCGCGCGCCGTCACCCTGTTCGAAAAGCTCGAAGGCCGCGCCGCCGGTACGCCGCTGGCGCAGCAGGCCCAGCTCGACAAGGCCTACACCCAGTACCGCGGCGACGAGCCCGCGCAGGCCCTGGCCACGCTGGACCGCTTCATGCGCCTGCACCCGGCCAGCCCCGCGTTCGACTACGCGCTCTACCTCAAGGGCCTGGTCAACTTCAACGACAACCTGGGTCTCTTCGGCTCGCTGGCGCGCCAGGACCTGTCCGAGCGCGACCAGAAGGCGGCCAAGGAATCCTACGAAGCCTTCCGAGAGCTGAGCACGCGCTTTCCCCAGTCGCGCTACACGCCGGACGCGGTGGCGCGCATGCGCTACATCGTGAACTCGCTCGCGCAGTACGAGGTGCACGTAGCGCGCTATTACTTCGGCCGGGGCGCCTACCTGGCGGCCATCAACCGCGCGCAGTCGGCGCTGACCGATTACACCGACGCACCCGCGCTCGAAGAGGCGCTGTACATCCTCGTGCAGTCCTACGACGCCCTGGGCATGACCCAGCTGCGCGACGACGCCGCGCGCGTGATGCGCGCGAGCTACCCGAACAGCGAGTACGTCGAGCACGGCTTCAAGAAGTCGAGCGATCCGTGGTGGAAGCTCTGGTGAGCGCCGCCAGTTCGCCCAGCCACGCGTCCACCTCCCCCTCCGTGTCCAGCCAGCGGCTGGGCGGCAGCGCCGCCAGCAGCGCCGGTCCGTAGGCGCGCCGGCGCAGGCGCACGTCGCCGATCACGACCAGGCCCCGATCGCCCGCGCGGCGGATCAGGCGCCCCACCCCCTGCCGCAAGGCCATCGCCGCGTCGGCCAGTTGCACCTCGCTGAACGGGTCGGCGCCCAGCGCCAGGGCGCGCGCCAGGCGCTGCCGCAGCCAGGGGTCGTCGGGCGGCGCAAACGGCAGCTTGTCGATCACCAGCAGCTGCAGGGCCTCGCCCGGCACGTCGATGCCCTGCCACAGCGCGCCGCTGGCCACCACCACCGTGGGCGCCGCACCGCCCGCGCGGCGCAGGGCCTCCAGCGCGGCGTGCGTGGGGCGCTCGCCCACCAGCCACACCCGCCAGCCCGGCCGGGCGCGCGCCTGCAGGGCCTGCGCGATCCGCTGCGCCGCGCGCCGCGTGGTGGCCAGCACCAGGCAGCGGCCGCCCAGCCGCGCGATCCAGGGCACGATGCGCTCGGCCAGGGCCTGCGCGTGCGTGGCCTCGGCGGGCTCGGGCAAGTCCTCGGGCACGAACAGCGCGGCGGCGCTGGGGTCTTGGTCCCCCGCCACCAGGCGCAGCGCGCGCGGCGACCAGGCGGCATCCACCGCCAGGGCCTGGCGGTGCCAGCCCAGGGCGTCGTCCAGGCCCAGCGTGGCCGAGGCGTGTACCACGCAGCGCGCGCCCAGCGGCGCCGCAGTGGCCAGGGCCAGCGCGGCCGCGTCCTGGCCCTGCGTCGCCGGCCGCAGGCAGGTCCAGTCCTCGGGCGAACGCCAATCGAGCCAGACCGCCGACGGGTCCTCGCTGCTCAGCAGCGTGTGCAGCACCTGCGCCATCGAGCGGGTGCGCTCCAGCAGGCGGCGCGGGCGTGGATCGGCCTCGCCGCTGGCCGTGAGCGCGGCCTGCGCGGCGGCGACGGCGTGGGCCAGCCGCCAGGGCGCCAGGCGATCGCCCAGGGGCCAGGCCTGCCGGCCTTCGCGCGGCGGCAGCGCCGCCAGCGCCTGGGCCAGCGCGCGCGTGGCCGATTGCCCGTCGTGCGCGAGCAGCCGCCAGGCCTGCAGGCCGCGCAGCGGGCCCTCGGCCAGCGCGGCGAGATCGGCCCACAGGCGCTGCAGCGCCGCCTGGTCGAAGGCCTCGGCGCCCAGTTGCGCGCGCAGCCCGTGCAGGGCATGCGCCTCGTCGAACACCACCACGTCCACCTCGGGCAGCAGGCGCGGGCGGCCCAGGCGATGGCGCTGCAGCTCGGCCAGCCACAGGTGGTGGTTGATGACCACCACGTCGGCCGCCTGCGCGGCGCGGCGCGCGCGCTCCACGTGGCAATCGGCCCAGCGCGGGCAGGCCTGGCGCGCGCAGTTCTCGCTGGTGGAGGTGATGCGCCCGTGCAGACCGGCGATGGCGTCGGTCCCGGCCACCTGGTCGAGGTCGCCATCGCCGCCGCGCTCGGCCCAGGCCAGCAGTTCACGCAACCAGGCGTGTTCCGCCGGCGCGCCCGCGCGCGGGCCCTGGTCCACCGCCGCCTGCAGGCGCGCCAGGCAGACGTAGCGCCCCCGGCCCTTGAGCAGGGCCACGCGCACCGGCTGGCCAGTGGCGCTGGCCAGGCGCGGCAGGTCGCGCTCCGCCAACTGGCGCTGCAGCACATGGGTGCTGGTGGAGACCAGCGCGCGCCGGCCCGACAGCAGCCAGGGCAGCAGGTAGGCCAGGGTCTTGCCGCTGCCCGCCGGGGCCTCGACCAACAGCGCGCCCCCGCCGTCGATGGTCTGCGCCACCGCCTGCGCCATGGCGGCCTGCGCCGCGCGCGCGGTCCAGCCGGGCCAGGCCCGGGCCAGCGCGCCACCGGGCGCGAGCGCCTGCGCCACGCGGGCGCCGAGCTCGCTCATGCGAACGCCTCCGCGCAGCGCGCCGCGCGGCGGGCCCCATCGGGCGGCCGTGCGAGGCTCACGCGGGCTTCCCCCGTCCGGCCAGCCGGGGATTAGTGGATACCATTGCGACCACCGCGCCCCCGCCGCTCCAACCGATCGAAACCATATGAGCAAAGGCTATCGCATCCTGGCATCGACCGGCATCCACAAGGGTGACCGCGACTACCAGCAGGACCAGGTCGAACTGATGCAGCACACGCGCATCCCCAACTGCCTGCTGGCCGTGCTGGCCGACGGCATGGGTGGGCGCAGCGGCGGCCGCAAGGCCTCGGACCAGGTGATGCTCACGGCGCGCCAGCTGTTCAACCGCTTCGACCCCGAAACCGACGACCCGCGCGCCCTGCTCAAGCAGATCGTCAACGAGTCGCACATGGTGATCAAGCTGACGGCGGTGTCGGCCGAGCAGGAACCGCACAGCACCGTGGCGGCCTTCTTGCTGCTGCCCAATGGCGAGAGCCACTGGGTACACGCCGGCGACTCGCGGGTCTACCACTTCCGCCAGGGCAAGCTGCTGCACCGCACGACGGACCATTCCTACGTGCAGACCCTGGTCAACCAGGGCGAGATCACCGAGCAGGAAGCCCTGGACCACCCGCACGCCAACATCCTGATGGGTTGCCTGGGCACCGAGAACGACCCGCCGATCGACCTGCACGCGGTGCCCAAGCTGAACGCGGGCGACGCGCTGATGGCCTGTAGCGACGGCATCTGGCACTACTTTTCGCCCGAGGAGCTGGCCAGCACCATCGCCATGCTTTCGCCGCGCGAGGCCTGCGAGTTCCTGATCCAGAAGGCGCGCACACGGGCGCGGGGGACCGGGGACAACCTCTCGCTGGTGGTCGTCAAGCTCGACCCCTTGATCTGAGCGCCGCGCTCAGGTCAGCGCCGTGTCCACCACCCGGTGCGGCAGGGCCAGGTACTCCTGCGACTGCATCTCCGTCAGGCGCGACACCGTGCGCGGGAATTCGTGCGACAGGGGCCCTTCGAGGTACAGCGCCTCGGGCGGCACGGCCGCCGACAGCACGAGCTTGCAGTGCCGGTCGTAGAGCACGTCCACCAGCCAGGTGAAGCGCCGCGCCTCCGACGCCATGCGCACCGACATCTGCGGCACGTTGGACAGCAGCACCGTGTGGAACTGGCTCGCGATCTCCAGGTAATCGTTCTGCGAGCGCGGTCCGCCACACAGGGTGCGGAAGTCGAACCAGATCACCCCGCCCGCGCGGCGCAGGGCCTGGATCTGGCGCGACTCGATGCCCATCACCGGGCTCTGGTCGCCCACCTCCGCGAGCTGGTTGAAGGTGGCTTCCATCGCCGCGTCGGCCGCGGGGCCCAGCGGCGTGTGGTACAGCGCGATGTGCGTCAGCGTGCGCTGGCGGTAGTCGGTGCCGTTGTCCACGTTCACCACCTCCAGCCGCTCCTTCAGCAGCTCGATCGCCGGCAGGATGCGGTCGCGGTGCAAGCCCTGCGGGTACAGCTGGTCGGGGTGGAAGTTCGAGGTGGTGACGAAACCCACGCCGTTGCGGAACAACGAGTCCAGCAGGCGGTGCAGGATCATGGCGTCCGTCACGTCGGCCACGTGGAACTCGTCGAAGCAGATCAGCTTGTAGCGCCGGGAGATGCGCTCGCCCAGCACGTCCAGCGGGTTCTGCGTGCCCTGCAGGTCACGCAGCTCGCGGTGCACCTCGCGCATGAACTCGTGGAAGTGCAGGCGCGTCTTGCGCTTGAGCGGCACGGCGTGGAAGAAGCAGTCCATGAGGAAGCTCTTGCCGCGCCCCACCCCGCCGAACATGTACACGCCGCGCGGGATGTCCGGCCGGTGGATGAGCTTCTTCAGCGCGTTGGAGCGCTTCTGCTTGTACTGCGTCCACTCCTGCGCGCAGCGTTCCAGCGCGTCCACGGCCCGCAGTTGGGCCGGATCGGGCGTGTAGCCGCGCTCCTTGAGCGCGGCCTCGTAGGCGCTGCGGACGCTCAAGGCGGTGTCAGAAGTTCAGCGTGCGCTTGTCGACGGCCAGCGCGGCTTCCTTCGTCGCCTCCGACAGCGAGGGGTGCGCGTGGCAGATGCGCGCGATGTCCTCGCTGCTGGCCTTGAACTCCATCGCCACCACGGCCTCCGAGATGAGCTCGCTGGCCATGGGGCCCACGATGTGCACGCCCAGGATCTCGTCGGTCGCGGCATCGGCCAGGAACTTCACCATGCCGGTGGTGTCGCCCAGCGCGCGCGCGCGGCCGTTGGCCATGAAGGGGAAGGTGCCGGCCTTGTAGGCGGCGCCGCGCGCCTTGAGCTGCTGCTCGGTCTCGCCCACCCAGGCGATCTCGGGGCTGGTGTAGATCACCCAGGGGATGGTGTTGAAGTTCACGTGCCCGTGCTGGCCCGCGATGCGCTCGGCCACCGCCACGCCCTCTTCCTCGGCCTTGTGCGCGAGCATGGGGCCGCGCACCACGTCGCCAACGGCCCAGACGCCCGGCAGGTTGGTTCGGCAGTCGCCGTCGACCACGATGGCGCCGCGCTCGTCAAGCTGCAGGCCCACGCCCTCGGCGTTGAGGCCGATGGTGTTGGGCACGCGGCCGATGGAGACGATCAGCTTGTCCACCTCCAGCGTCTGCGCCTCGCCCTTGGCGGTGGTGTAGGCGATGGACACGCCCTTCTTGCCGGACTTGACTTCGCCGACCTTCACGCCCAGCTCGATCTTCAGGCCCTGCTTGTCGAAGGCCTTCTTGGCTTCCTTGGCGATCTGCTCGTCCACCGCGCCCAGGAACGTGGGCAGGCCTTCGAGGATGGTCACCTCGGCGCCCAGGCGGCGCCAGACGGAGCCCATTTCCAGGCCAATGACGCCCGAGCCGATCAGGCCCAGCTTCTTGGGCACCGCGCCCACGCGCAGGGCGCCGTCGTTCGAGAGGATGTTCTCCTCGTCGAAGGGCGCGCCGGGCAGCGCGCGCGCATTGGAACCGGTGGCCACGATGACCTGCTTGCCGATGAGGCTCTCCTCGCCGGCCTTGATCTCGTAGCCACCCGTGGAACCGGAGGTTCCACCCTCACCGGGCGGAACGGCTTTCACGAACGAACCGCGGCCGTGGAAGAAGGCCACCTTGTTCTTCTTGAACAGGAACTCGATGCCTTTGTTGTTCTGCTCGACCACGTGGTCCTTGCGCTTGAGCATCTGGCCCACGTCCAGGCTCAGGCCCTTGACCTCGATGCCGTGCTCGGCGAAGTGCTTGCCCGCGTGCTCGTAGTGCTCGGACGACTGCAGCAGCGCCTTGGAGGGGATGCAGCCCACGTTGGTGCAGGTGCCGCCCAGGGCGGCGCCGCCCTTGGCGTTTTTCCACTCGTCGATGCAGGCGACCTTGAAGCCCAGTTGCGCGGCGCGGATGGCCG
>VFQQ010005443.1_pt1 | contig 10536 bp, 8 predicted proteins | sample 3512341 | NCBI WGS metagenome assembly VFQQ01 (sample SAMN10412373, study PRJNA504923) | tailings metagenome | isolation source: Relicate 2 Philex TSF1 revegetated site | place: Philippines: Tuba, Benguet | collected 2017-08-29
GCGCCGCGTGAAGCGGTCCACGGTGGCCTCGCTGACGATGCGCACGCCGTTGTAGCTGCCGCGGTCCAGCATCATCTGCGCGAACACCGACAGGTCGGAGGCCGTGCTGAAGAGCCCCGCATGCCCCGCGACACCGCCGAGGGCAAAGGCATTCTCGTCGTGCACCTCACCGCGCAACGGATAGCCGCGCGGAGGGGCAATTTCCGTGGGTGCGGTGCGACCCACGTCGGCGGCGCCCACCCGGAAGCGGGTGTCGCTCATGCCCAGGCGGGAGAACACCTGGCGCTCGAGGAAGGTGTCGAGCGGCTGACCGCTGGCCGCTTCGGCCACAAAGCCCAGCAGGTCGGCACCCAGGTCGGAATACGCGTAGCAGCGCCCCGGCGCGCATTGCACCGGCGCTGCGAGCACCGCCGCACGGGCTTCGGCCGGCGTGCCGGCGATGCGCCACAGCTCTCGGCCAGCCGGCAGACCGGAGTGGTGCGTGAGCAGGTGCTCAACCGTGACCTTATCCTTCAGGCCACCAGTAAAGTCGGGAAGATAGCGCGATACTGGCGCATTGATGTCCACCTTGCCCTGGTCGACCAGGATCATGATGGCGGTGGTGGTGGCGACGACCTTGGTCAGACTGGCCACGTCGTACACGCTCTCCTGGGCGCTGACGCGCGTCTTCTTGGTCCAGTCCAGCGTGCCGAAGCCCCGCGACCAGACGCTGTAGCCCTTGCGGCCCACCACCACGGCGGCGCCCGGATAACCACCGGCCTCCACGCCGCGCTGCACGACACGGTCGATGGTGCCGAGGCGCTCAGCCGACATGCCAACCGCCGCCGGCTCCCGCTCGGGGAGACCGCCGCCAAACCCGAGGCCCGGCCGCGCCACATGCGTGACGTCGGCGGCCGCGAAGGTGAGGAGGGTGGTCAGCAGGAACACGATGCGATGCCGTCCGTAGGGCGAGAGGAGAACGGGCCGGAGGGCGGGGGGCGACAGCGACCCCATCAGCTACCCTTCGGCATCTAAGGCCAAAAGTGATACCCGTCAATACCCCGGACGGCCCATGCCCGTGACAGGCAACCATTTCAGGCGGCATCGGTGACAGATTCGATGGAACCCATGGAGACCGACGCTGCCATCGTCCGACGGGCGATCGACGGTGACGAACGCGCCATGCGGCTGCTGTGGAATCAGCACGCACCGCATGTGGAGGCCGTCGTCCGTCGACTTGCCGGAGATCCCGACCTCGCGCAGGACATCGCGCAGGAGGTCTGGATCCAGATTTTTCGCGCGCTCCCGTCCTGGCGGGGCGACGCGAAGTTCAGCACATGGATTCATCGGGTGGCCATCAATCGCACCTTGAACGCGCTGCGGCCGGTCAAGCGCACGGCTGCGGTGGAATCGGAAATCGAGGAGCACTCCGTGATCGTGGAACAGGACGCTGAACGGCGCATGTTGGCGCAGAACATCGAGGCAGCGGCCGCGCAGCTTTCGCCCGGCGCGCGCACGGTGTTCTATCTGCACGATGTGGAAGGCTTTACGCACGAGGAGATCGCCGAGCAGCTCGGCATCACGCCGGGCGGCAGCAAGTCGCAGCTGTTCAAGGCGCGCGCGAAGTTGCGTCGCCTGCTCGCACCGCTGATGGACACGATGGCGCCGCCCACAGGACTGGATCGCAGCTATGCCGCACCCTGAGTATCCGCACGAGAATCCGGACATGACGCTCTCAACGCCGCATCTCGATGCTGAACGCCTCGCCGCGTTCGATCACGAGCCGTTCACCGACGCCGAGTTGGCGCATCTGACGACCTGTGCGTCGTGTCGCGCCGAGCGGGAAGCGGTGGCGCGCCTCGTTGACCTGGCGCACGGGGTGCTGGTGGCCGAAGCCGCTGCGGAGAATGCTGGGCAGACAGCGCCGCGTCTGGTGTCGTGGGAGCAGATCGCGGCGGGGCTCGCGCGGGAAGACGGTGCGCGAGACGTGCTGGCTGCACATGCGGCTGCGACAGCGACCGCTTCATCCGCCGCTGTTCACTCGGCCTCCGTGGAATCGCTTCCGGCGCGTGGCTCCCGTGGCGCCGGCTTCCGCAGTCAGCTGTCCACCCGTTTGCAGTTCGCCGCCGCCGCCGCGTTGCTGCTGGCCACCGGCGCGACGTTCGGTCGCCTCACGGGTCCGTCATCCAACGGCTTGTCACTCGCGCGCGCGTCGCAGGAGGCTGTGGCCGAGTCGCTCGGCTTGTCGGCCGGCGCACGGCCAGTGGCCAACACCAACGGCTTCGCCAGTGTGGAGGAGGCCTCCACGGTGCTCGAGCGCGCGCAACGCGACTACGAGCGCGCGTCGCTGTGGCTGGCGGCCAACGACACGGTGCAGCACGACTCCGAGGTGTTTCGTGCGCGTCTCGCGGCGCTCGATCAGATGATGGCGGCGTCGCGTGCGGCGCTGCGCGACGCGCCGCAGGATCCGGTGCTCAACCAGTACTATCTTGCCGCCTATACGGCGCGCGAGGCCACGTTGCAGCAGCTCATGGGCACCTTGCCCGTGAACAAGACCATCGAGCGTTACTGACGAGCGTTTCTGATCATGTCCGGGTTGAACGTATCACGTGTGCTGACTGGCGCTGTGCTGTGGCTGACGGCGGCTGCCACGTCAGTCGCCACATCGGTCGCCGAGGCGCAAACGGTTACGGTGCGTTCGGCGCCACGCAGCGCATCGCGATCGGCTGGCGCACCGTCGGCGCCCAACGCCTGTGTGGAGCTGATGGCACAGCCGTCGGCACTGGTGGGGGCGCCCGAAGGGTTTGCCGTGCTGAGTCTCAAGCGGTTGCTTGAGAGTGCCGCCTTCACTTTCGAGACGTCGGAGCCGATGGAGCGCGAGCAGTTGCAGCGCTTTGTGCAGATGCGTCGCGGTGTGGATTCGCTGGTGCGTGTCGTCATCGAGCGCAACGCCGACGGCAGTGAGCAGCGCACCATGACCGTGCGCATGCTCGGCCCGGATGTGCCCAGTGTCATTCGCACGTTGCAGCCGCAGGTCGAGGCGCTGGCCAGTGAGGCCGAGGCGCGGGTCATGCGCAACCATGCCGGTGGCGCGGGCTACATGGGCATCACGCTGAGCGGGGCCCAGTTGCGTTTGGTCACACCCGAAGGGGTCATGACCAGCCACTGCGAGTATCCGATGGTGGAGACGGTGGACGTGGGCTCGCCGGCGGCGCGCGCCGGTCTCGCCGCTGGCGACACGCTGCTGTCGTACAACGGTCGCGATCTGACCAAGCTGGCCATCAATTACCCGGCCATGCTCGTGCCTGGGGAGTCGGTGCGTGTGCGGGTGCTCAAGAGCGGCAAGGCGCGTGATGTGAATGTGACCGTGGCGCCCCGCGCGGTGGAGGAGCCGGTGCGCGGCATGATCTTCATGCGCTCAGCGCAGGGCGGCCCGAGCCCCGTGCTGGGCAGCTATGCCTTGCCGACCGGCTCGATGGTGCTCGGCGGCGCGCAGGTCAGCAATGTGGACGAAGAGCTTACCCGGACGCTGGGAACCGAGCATGGGGTGCTGATCATGCGGGTACCGCCCGGCACGCCCGCTGCCGAGGCCGGTCTGCGTGCAGGAGAGGTGCTGCGCAGTGTGAATGGTACGGCGGTGCGGGATGTCGCCACGCTGCGTCGTATTCTGCAGACCTCGGGCCCCCGCCCCCAACTGCAGGTTCAGTCAGGCTCGTCCGGGACGCGTCTGGTGGTGTTGCCGCTGCGCTGACATCGACCCCGACCCCGACTCCGACTCCGACCCCGACCCCGACCCCGACCCCGACCCCGACCCCGACCCCGACTCCGACCCCGGTAACTCGAACTGCGGGAACCGCCCGCCGTTTCTTCCCGCAGTTCCACCTTACGCAGTCACACCTTACAAGGTCTCATTTCCCACCATCTCACTTCCCTTCTCTCAAACTCCCAGCCGGCAGCGAATACAGCAATCGCACCGTCTCACGGTCTGCCTCACTCAATTCTCTCACACGGATTCGCGCAGACATGATATGCTCACTGCCCGCCGCGTGGTCGAGACCGAGCAAATGCCCCACTTCATGGAGCGCAATGGCCCGCATTTGCGGCGGTGTGAATCCGCTCCCGGCCGGATCGGCCACGGCCAACTGTATTTCGCTCGACACCATCCAGTAATTCGCGTCGCGGCTCCAGACCGTGCGGCCGCTGATGCCCGTCGCAAAGCCCGGCACAAACGTCACGCGCACATCTGCGCTCGCCGAATCCACCACGAAAGTGAACCGTACCGGAATGCCAACCTGCACCCAGGTGTCAAACGCATCGCGCACCGCAGGCAGAAACTCCGGCGTCCAGCTGTTCAGGCCTTCGGCCTCCTGCACCCAGACCCGAAGCGGTTTTGTGCTGCGGTCCGGCCAGCGCGCGAGGGTGGAGTCGCGCGAGAGCAACACGTCGTGCACGTAAGTGCCCATGGCTCCCTGGCTCACGCGCTGTCGCATGTCCATGGCGCTGAGTCGCGGCATGTCCGCCGCGCGAAGCAGCGGACTGGCGACCAGCAGTTCCTGTGCGTGCGGCGCGCTTCCAAGCCTCACCGGCGCGTTCGGCACGCGGGCCATACCGGTGCTGTCCGGCGGCAAAAACTTGCGTGCACCGGGAATGACGATGGCGCCGCCGGCCTGTTCACGGATTGCCGTGCTCCGCAGAGACGTCGCGCGATTGGCACCAACCGCCTGGCCGCCTATGAAGCACGCCAGACCCACGACACAGCAGGCAAGCAGCGTTTCGGCGGTCTTCATGGCGGTGGTGCAGAGGGTCAGTCGGTGTCGCGCTCCGCGAGAAAGGCGTTCACCGTGGCAAAGAACTGATCGGGTGCTTCCCAGAACGGGTTGTGGCCCGCTTCGGGAATGGCAACCAATCGAGCCCGGCCCAGCGTGCGCGCCGTGTGTTCGGCTTCGCTGAGCGGCAGCAGGTCGGCCGCACCATGCACGACGAGTGTCGGAACGGGCAGGTCACGCAGACGGTCGGTCCAGTCGTAGCCTTCGCGGCGCAAACGGGCCACGACGTGTGACCCCGTTTCGCTGTTGCCCAGGGGTGGATTCACGTTGCGCGCAAACTGCTGATCCCAGAACCACGCAGGGAAATAGGCCCGCGCATACGCGGCATGGTGGGCAATGCCGGGCTGCCGAAGGGACTGTTCGTCGAAGGAAGCGAGACGGTCGTGATCGTCCGCGTGCCCTTCGGTACGCAGTCGTGCGAGGCCCGCAGCGTGCAGAGGCGGCAGCCAGCGACTGGTCACGCCCACGGCATTGGCCAGCACCAGCCGGCGCACCGCCTGAGGGTGTTGAGCAACGTCCAGCGCGGTGGCGAGCATGGCAATGCCCCCACCCCACGAGTGCCCCAGCACATCCCATTGCGTGATGCCGAGGGCTTCCCGCAGCGCTGGCACGTCGCCGGCGTCGAACTCTATGCGACTCGCGCCCAGGCCTGGCGGCACCTGTGACTGGCCGCGGCCACGCTGGTCGTAAAGAATGAGCTGGCGCTGCGTGGCCAGAGGGGCGAGCGCCGGCCACAGCAGGCTGTGATCGAAAATCAGCCCGCCGTTGATGCAGAGCAGCGGCACGGTGTCCGCCACTGGCGGTGTGCGATAGACCGCGAAGTCGAGGCCGCGCGCGCGAACGGCAAGAGCCTCGAGCGGCGGCCGCGCGGGAAGCGACCGCCGGAAGGCGAGATAGCGGGAGAGGGCGGGGGAAGACACGCCGGAAACTAACCAAAGGGCATGCGCGGCACGGACCTACTGGCTGTTCACGAGGTCGGGGGCCGCAGGAAAGTCGACCGGAATCTGCGTAACGCCATGCAGAAAGTTGGTGATGACCTTGTCGTCAATGACGACAATGATGTCGACGAGATTGGCCGTGGTGTAACCGGATGCCAGAAGCGCATCGGTGACACGTGGGTCCGGGTGGCCACGGGACATCGTGGTCTCGCGAACGAAATCGGCCAGCGCGTGCAGCTTCGGGTCAAACGATGCGTCCCCGCCGCGAATCGCCATGATCTGCTCGTCAGTGAATCCGACCAGCTTTCCAATGGCCGTGTGCGCCGCCAGACAATAGCGGCAGCTGTTCACCTGGCTGACCACGAGGTTGATCACCTCCCGCTCCTTCGCGCGCAATGTGCTCCGCCGATTCTGCAGGACCAGATAGTCGCCGAGGGCCGTTTCGTTGTGTGCCAGGACAGCATACAGATTGGGCACCATGCCGAGGCCGTTCTGCAGCGCGTCGAAGTGCTGCTGATTGGCGGAGGAAACTTCGTCGCGGGTGGGAATACTGAATGTCGTCATGCAAAGAGCCTCGCGTTCGGATGAGTACATGGCGCAGGTGCCATGCAACACAGCATGCGAGCAGTGATCGCTGGACTCCATGACGGCTTCTCCCGGAGACTTGGCAAAACGTCCCGTCAACGTCGATATGCGGCCCGAAACTCCATCACACTGGATCCGACCTCTGCCTTGAAGAACCGGGAGAACGAAGCGGGGTCGTCGAAGCCCAGTTCGCTGGCCACCTGTTTGGCGCTGCGGTCGGTGTACAGCAGAAGGCGTCTTGCCTCGAGCGCAATGCGCGTGCGAATGACGGCCAGCGGAGACTGCTGGCCGTGCTGCGTAGAGAGGTTCGCCAGCGTCTTGGGCGACTTGTTGAGCAGCCGGGCGTAATCCGAAACGCGGTGATGGAGTTTGTAGTGCTGCTCGACGAGCAGATTGAATCGACGGAGCACATCCAGTTGAATGTTCGGGGCGTCGGCAAGTGACAGTCGCTCGCGAGTGAGTCGCGTGCAGATGATGATCAGTCGTTTGAGCAGGGCACGCAGCATCTCACCCTGGACATCGTCTCGCGTGGTGAATTCATCCTCGAACACTGCGAGCAGTAGGCCAAGACGCCGCTGGCCGCCGCCACCCGGGTCGAGTGTCAGCGGCCCGTGCGATCCATAATACAGCAGGCCGGCGCAAGACACCTCGTGGTCGTGGTCCACGATGCAGTAGAAGGCCCTGTTGAATTGCCACAGCACCACATCTGTTGGGTGTTCAAAGCGGAAGCTCTGGCTGACCACCAATGCCAGCAGATGACCCGCCGGGAACTGCACGGGGACGTCGTCAATCCATGCCGTTTGGGTCGGGCCGCGATTCCACGCGATGGACAGCAGCGGGTCGTCTCGCTCGGCGAAGAACGCTCGTTGCGCGTCGGGCCTGCGAATCTTGAGAACCAGTTTGCCGCCGAAATCCGGCGTGATGAACTGATGAGAGGGCATCGTCAGCGGCAGAGCATGGGACCGGTGTGCGGAGCGTCAGACACGCGACGTCGAGGGCTCCAGGGTTGGTGCACCGCACAAGTCAGCAGGGCGGCACTCCGTTCAGCGCCGCGCAACAGGGAACTACCAGTGGCGCCCGTGTCTAGCTGACCTACGCTCGCCGCTCCACTCCGGACTGCGCCAACCGACTCCGCATGACCTACACGCCCGTCATTGGTCCCATTGTGGTTGAGGATCATCCCCAACTACTCGCACTCGCCGTTGCCACAGGTCTCTTCACGCCACTGGCTGCGAAGGAGTTGCTGCAGCCAACGCTGGATGCGGTTCGCGACGCGATCGAAGACTTGGGGCACCGCATTCTCGCGTCGCGTACATCTGATTCATCACGCGTCACTGGCTGGACCTACTTTGCGAGGGATCCGCACGTAGGGGACGTGTGGAACGTCTGGTGGTTCGGTGTGCATCCCGACGATCATGGGTCCGGCGTCGCCCAGGCCCTCCTGCACGAGGTCGAGCACATACTCCGGCAAGAGGGCGCCCGCGTGGTGGTCATTGAGACCAGCGATGCGGACGCGCTGGCGCGTGCCAGACACTTCTACGAGCGAAGCGGTTACCGTCAATGTGGCACAGTCCCGGACTTTTATGAGATGGGAGAGGGGAAAGTGATATACGCCAAATCCCTTGCCAGATAGCGGACCTCAGGAGATCGCTCAGCGCGCTGCCAGGGTGCGTCAACGCACATCAGGCGTCGCGATGGCCTCGATGTTGTCGCCCTCTTCCCAGTCGAGCAGGTTGTACGGATCCACGCCGCCGCGCGCAGGCTTGCCGTGCACCACGACCGTGACGCGCTGTGTGCCGGGGCGAAGCTGATGACGACCGAGGTACAGGCGCTTGCCCAGAATCTCGCCCGGACCCGCCGCAGCAAACACGGCGAGCTCCACCCACTCACGGATCGGCACCTCGCTTTCCCTGCCGGAGGTATCCACCCTCACCTTGCGTGCATTGAGGTCAAACGTGACCTCCCATTGTCCGCTGGCGAGCGGTCTGGCGCTGGCCGCTTTGGTGTCGAAGTGCCAGAACGTGGTGGTCTCGAACAGGTCGTGCAGCAGCGACCTGAGCGAGTCGGGCACCACGGCCCGCAACTCGCGATACAGGTCGGCGGTGGTGGCCAGCGTACGCCGTTCGCCTCCAGGCACCGCGTTGCGGCCGTCCGCCCCACGGTGCTGCGCGATCAGTCGCTGCAGCGCCGTGTTCACGGCCGTTTCGCCAGCGTACTCGCTCAAGGCATAGAAGGCGAACGGTCCACGTCGATAGCCGGCGTAGGGATCGATCGCGCGCAGCAGTGGCAGCCCCGTGCGCATGGGCGGCCAGGGCGACGGATTGCGCATCGTCTGCATGAACTGCCGCAGCGCCTCCTGTCCCTTCTCCTGCCGAATGACGCGCATGGCGGAGTACCAGGCCAGACTCTCCGACAGCAGAATGGCCCCCTCGGCAAACGCCGGGGTGAGCATGCCGCCCCACCACTGATGCGCCACCTCGTGCGCGGCAATCTCGAAGCTGCCGTCAATACCTCCTGGCGGGGCATTGAAGAGTGTGGCTCCTTCGAGCACCGTCACCACGCCACTGCCATCGACCCCCATGCCCATGCCGGGCGCGGGCTGCTCAACAAACTGCAGGAATCGGTAGGGATAGGGCGCGAACTGGGTCGAAAAGTACTCCAGCGTGGCGCGCGCCGAGGCTATCAGGCGGTCCACCTGCTGCATGTGGGCGGGATGATGAAACACACGGATGTCCACGTCGCGCCAGCGGCTGGTCGCGGTGGCATAGCGCGCGGAGAAGATCTGATGCAGACCGCCAATTGGCTCCTCACTGACATAGTGAAACCAGCGACGTCCCCTGTCGATCCAACTGCGCTTCAGTATGCCCGGCGCCACCACGACCTGGTCGATATCCGTGCTCACAATGGCCTCGAAACGACCCACGTCACCAGCCAGCATGCTGGGGTGTATGTCGTCCGGGGCGGGCAGCGTGACCTTGCGCGGCAGGCCGGCGACGCGTCGATCGTCGGGTGACATCAGTTCGCGCCGTGGCTGGTAGCCCAACGAAGGCAGCAGCGCGCTCGTGATGTGTGTCCCATTCGCCGCGATGGCATTCACCGCGCCCGTATGCCGGAAACCACTTGGCGCGGCAGTCACTTCGAACGTCAGCGTCAGCGTGTCGTCCGGCGCGAGCGGCGTGGCCAACACATGCACCTCGTGGCCAAGCGCGGGCGCAGCATCAATGCGCTGAACCGCTCGGCTCAACTGCAGCGTGGTGCGCACACCGGCGGCCCGCTCGATGTGCAGCTCACGAATCGGCTCCTGGTGGCGATTGCGCAGCTGGTAGCTGCCGCGCACGGTGGCCCGCCGTGCTGATGGCACGAGATCGGCCTCGAGGCGAGTAGCCACCACGCTCGGCTGCGCCTCGTTGGCGTGTTCTCCGAAGCGTCGCTCATACTCGGCCGCAAGCGCCACCAGTGCAGCGCTGTTGCGATAGACGTGCAGGACGTTGGTGTTGTAGTAGATGAACGCGCCGCTGCCCACCATGGCGACGCCGCTTGCTGCGGCAAGCCCGAGCGTGCTCCGGCGCAATCGGGCGCGCGCCTGCTGCAGACGAATCCGAAGGGCTGTTTCGCGCCCGCGGGGCCAGAGCAGCGTGGTGCCAACGAGCAGCAGTAGGGCCCAGGCCGTCCAGTAGACATGAAACCATGACCACGGGCCCAGCGATGCGCCGAAGCTGCGCAGGTCGGTGTAGTTCCACGCTGGGCTGCTGGCATAGCGCAGCAGAGGATGCTCGACACCAAAGAGTGGAGCCAGCAGGAGGAAAATGTACGTCAGGACCGCCAGCAGGTGTCCGCCGTACTTCTCGTTTACCATGGTATGCACGGCAAAAGCGAGGGCGGCCAGCAGCAGATAGTCCAGGAACTGCAAGCCGAACAGCACGAAGCTAAACAGGCCGAGCTCGTGTCGTGTGTATCCAAGGCGGGCTTGGGTGAACAGGCCGATGGCCATGGCCGTGGCAAGGACCAGCAGAATCACGAGCGCAAGACCAACAAGCTTCCCGGTCAGCGGGACCCACGGTGGCAACGCCACCGTGTCATGGGCATCGGCCAGTCGGGCGTCCCGCTCACGCCACAGGATTTCACCGGCGAAGTACAGAATGAGCAGCGGCACCAAGAGCCAGAAGTTCTCCGGCTTGAGCGTGGCGCCGGTGAGATACTTGGATAGC
>VFQQ010005444.1_pt1 | contig 10536 bp, 12 predicted proteins | sample 3512341 | NCBI WGS metagenome assembly VFQQ01 (sample SAMN10412373, study PRJNA504923) | tailings metagenome | isolation source: Relicate 2 Philex TSF1 revegetated site | place: Philippines: Tuba, Benguet | collected 2017-08-29
GTGAGTGGCTTCGCCCGCAAAATATATCCTTCGTTTTACGGGGTGAGAAAGGGCTTGCCGTGTCAATAAGCCTCCTCCGCCAACCAAAGGATACGAAAAAGCGCCTTTGATGTAAGGCTCTTTTGTCCAATCAGTAATGCGGGCATTGGTCAAAGCAGTGGTAGCAGCCCCTTTGCCATACAGGGTATCCAAGTCTTTTAGAATAGACTGTACTAAGACGGTTGCCGATTGGGTACTCAAAAACTCAGCTTTTTCGCCCATTATGGTAGCCGTCAATACAAAAGATTTGGCCTCTCGTCCATACGAATTTACCTTAAACTGCGGTACTACTCCTGCGGTATAAATAGCGGCAGTATTGCTGTCCCAAAAGCGCTTATTGAAGAGCAACGTCACTTTCATTCCTGCTCCCATACCGATATTTTTGAGGGCATTCGTATGGGTTTCGGGCAAAGCAGGGGTAAGTTGCAAATCCCCTGACTGTAAAATGCTTAGCGGAACAGTAATGATTACTTTATCCACAAATCGTCGTTGTGCTTGACTGTCTTCTAGCATGATACGCTCGTTGCTATAATCAATGCGCCGAATGGGCATATTTAAGATTACTTTGGGAAGTATATTCTTAAATTTTTCGGTCAATACAGTCGTTAAAGAAAGATTGGTTGAGGTATATAAATCGGTACCTGCACTCCATATATTTGATTGCTCGGCCATCGACTTTACGCTCAATCGACTGGCCGAAGTACCATATTTGTTAGCCAAAATTGATTCAACCACATATCGTACATCGGTGGTCACCGAGCGAGCATTGAGAAATTGAAGCAACGTCACATCATCTCCTGTATAGCTAAGAGCCTGTCTTACAAGGGAGATTGCCGCCTGAAAATTAGCATTTGTTTTCAGTTGTTCTTCATTCTGAATTTGAGAACCTATTTGATAAAAATCATTGGCACTATCACTTTTAATCAGCGTAGCTCCTGCTCCTTTTACCCAATCATACCACTGCGAAGGAGGGCCGTAGATTTCTTCTGCGCCAAGCTCAAGATCAAAATCTGCCAAACCCTTCAATGACCTGATTCGCCCGCCAATTTGGTCGGAAGCTTCATAAATAGTGTATTTAGCTTCTTGTTCTTCCAGCAGCTGCCCCGCGTACAATCCAGCGGCTCCTGCACCAATGATGGCGATTTGTCCTTCATATTTACGGTTGGCATCAGGGATTTTGTCTTGACAGCTTCCCAGTGCCACTGCTCCAGTTGTAATGAGCGTATTTTTGATAAAATCGCGACGTTGCATAACTTTCTAAGTGCTAAACCACAACGGGGTTAAAAAATAATATCCGGTCAATTCCTTCAAACATCCCTCCCTATTCAACAACGCTTACTTCGCTGTCATCCGTACAATCATTCAGTAATTCTTGGTTTGTTTTTCTAAAAATGGGATGAACAAAATCGGGGGCTATTTCTACCAACGGCACAAGCGTAAACCGACGCTCATGTAAACGCGGATGAGGTAACGACAAGGTCTCTATCTCTAAAATCAGATTATTATAATACAAAATATCAATATCTATAACCCTTGCGCCCCACCGAAGTCGCCGTTCGCGCCCCAATTTTTTTTCGATAGCAAGGGTATTTTCCAACAATTCGTGCGCCGAAAGGTGGGTTTCAATCTTCAATACTTGATTTAGAAAAGCGGGTTGGTCGGTCACCCCCCAAGGAGCTGTTTCGTACAAAGACGAGGCAACAATCTGAGTGGCTATTTGCTCCGAGATTAAACGCCTTGCTTCGGCTAATGTCCCCTTTCGGTCTCCTAAATTGGCTCCCAACAATATAAAAACGGGATTTTGATTCATCTCGCAAAGGTAGGCAAACTATTAATAATTCTGTTTTCGACCTTCAAAAACAAATAAAGTCTTTTAGAGTATAAGCAGAAAAAGAACGTAAAGTGCTTTTTCAAAAAACAGTAAATCTCTTTCCATGATGACACCTTACAGAAGCCTATTTCTTTTTCTGACAATATTTGTTTGGGGGTTTGCCTGTGTGGCACAGCAAGAAATTTCTTTGTACAACGCCGCCATCCCCAATGCTACCAACGCTCCCAATGAAGAAGTAAAAACGCCCAATCATGTGGTGTCTAAAGTAGCAATACCTACACTTAGCGTTTTTTTGCCCCCTAAAGAAAAAACTACGGGCGCAGCGGTGATTATTTGTCCAGGGGGAGGCTATGGGGTGCTCGTCATCAAAAGAGAAGGATATGATGTGGCCGAGGCATTTGTAAAACAAGGCATTGCGGCATTTGTACTCAAATACCGCCTTCCTAGCTCCAAAACCATGATTGACCCTTCCATAGGGCCATTACAAGATGCGCAGCAAGCTATCAAGACGGTTCGTCAGCGTGCCAATGAGTGGAATATCAATCCTCAAAAAATCGGCATCATGGGCTTTTCGGCAGGGGGGCATTTGGCTTCTACGGCGGGGACGCATTTCGGGCGTACGATTCTTCCCAATCCAGAAGGCACTAGCCTGCGTCCTGATTTTATGATTTTGGTGTATCCGGTTATTAGTTTTATGGAAGGCATCGGTCACAAAGGCTCTGGCGCCAATCTCTTGGGAAAAGACGCTTCGGCTGAGCAAATCAAGCTTTACTCTAACGAAATCCAAGTCACTCCTCGTACGCCTCCGGCTTTCATTACCCATGCCAGCGACGATACGGTGGTGCCGGTAGCTAATAGTCTGCTTTTTTATGAAGCTTTACAAAAAAATAAGGTAATGAGTGAGTTACATATTTATTCGAAAGGCGAACACGGCTACCTCAAAGTCCCGGCTTTCGACGAATGGTTTGGCCGCTGCTTACACTGGATGAAAACGGCAGGATTTACGCCTTAGAGACAAAGGAATAATTCTGGGTTATAATTTGCAGAACACTCCTTATAATCAACTCTTTTCCAAGGAGTTAATTCTTATTTTCAACAAGTGAAGCAATTTTGCCTCGCGCTAAGTCAGGTCGTGGTACTTGTTAATGGTATAAAATCATATCCCACTTGCAGTTCGTTTGACTCGCAATAGATGACCCGTGCAACGAAGCGAAAGATTGACTTTTTCGTCAAATCGTTTTAGTAAACAAAACTCATAAGTAGGTAAAATCCTACCAAGGGCCGTTCTTTTTCACTTGATAAAAGCGTTTGCCGTCAAAGCGATAGAGTCCTTGCCCCGTACCCCACCACATGTTTCCTGCTTTATCTTGAAACATACTTTGAACACAGCAATTTAAGCCGTCAGCCGGGGTAAACACCGTAAAAGCTTTTGGATTCGGTAGGGTAACAGAAGGATCAAATCGCGTTGTACTGCCTCGGGCGGTAATCCAAATGATACCCGATTGCTCAATAATGATTCCCCAAAACTCCGTTCCGCCCAGACCGTCTTTGGAAGTATATTCAGTGAACGTTTTTCCATCGTAACGGCAAATGCCGTTTTTCATGGTAAACCACAAATTGCCCGCTTTGTCTTGGGCAATTCCTCCTGCGTAGTTCTCGCCCAATAATTCTTTTTCATTGAAGTTTACAATCGTTTTTCCAACTGCCAGTCCGGGATCATACCGAAAGACCCCTTGATTAGAAGAAGCGAACCAAATGTCGCCACTTTGGTCTTCCATAATGCCCGCAATATTGACCATGCCAAGTTCTTTAAATAGGGAAAAACTTTTTCGGCCTTCGCTATCAGCCACAGGGTCATAGCGGTAAACACCGCCGTGGGTCCCAACCCAAACCGTGCCCGATTTGTCAACAAGAATGCCTTTTCGGGTTATATCAACATAGGCCAGACCATCTTTTTGGTTATAATTTTTAAATCTTTTTCCGACAGCCTGTCTGGAGTCATACTTGTACACGCCTTGATCTGTGCCAAACCACATGTTACCCTCTTTGTCTTCATTGATAGCATAGACAGTTTGGTTATAAAAACCGTCGGGATTGGAAAAATAGGTCAAGGTTTTTTCATCGTACCGCACTACGCCTTCGCCTATGGTACCAAACCATAAATTTCCTTTTGAATCCTGAAAAATGCTTCGGATGTATTGACTGACCAAGGTTGTGTCAAAATCGGGCGCCACCCCAACAGACTTAAAGTTTTTTATGACTTTAGGGCTGGCCTTTTGCTTTTTCTGTTGCCCGCTGCAAGAACTTGTCAAGAAGCTTATAACAAACAAAAAATAAAGAAGGCACCGAACTTCATGTTTTGTCATTTTCCTTTGGTTAAGAACTTTCTGTTTCTACTGAGTATTTGCTGAAGTTGAGGAGTCTGACTACTGTCAGACCCTAGGGTAGGCCATTTCAATGCCTAGCAGCCGTCGTCATTTTGAGCCGTTACTTTCTTAAAATTAAGGGGGAAAAGGTATTTGGTCAATACCACTTTAGGTTTTTGGTTTTCGGCCGCATTCCCGACGGTTTCTACCACCAACGCGTCACCAAAACGTGCCCGTGACACCAAAAAACCAATTTCAGCTTCGTATTGCTCTTTTCCGTTGGTTTGCCCTCCAAAACTCAGTTTTTGGTCACCGCGTTTTAGGTAAATGCGGAAAGGCATTTTTGAATCTGATTCTAAAGAATTTACGGTCAAAACACCCCTGCTCACGGTTGACAACCCTGCTTGGTCTAATGGCTGACCGTCTAAAAGCAAAGCCACGGACATTTTAGCGTCGTTGGTCGAATTAGCGGTTGGGACAGCGGTAGTTGCCGCTACGCAAATGAGAATACCGAGTGCAGCAAGGCCAATAAATGATAGCGTTTTCATGATTTTAGGTTGTTTATAGGTGTTTACTTCTTTGATGTTGACAAAGGTATTTTCACCCACAAAATCTTCTGAATTTTTCCCGTAAAAGAATGTAAACGAAATGTAAAAGTTTGTTATTCGACTTTTATCGAATGTGTATGGCTTGATAATGAAGCCTTTATGGTTTGTACACTTACTAGAAGAATGATAACAATTCTATCCCGTAATCTGTATCCCAACGACCTATTTGCAGTAGCTGATTTTAAAACCGAAAAAATCTAAATTCGTCTTTTTACTTTGATAAAGTTTTGTGGATGAGCGCCCTACAACCTCATCTGTGTCTCCACAGACTAGGGATTGAGAAACAATGGATTTTGTCCATTATCCCAGCGATTTTAACTTTTCATATAATGCCTCTGTTGCTTCTGCACAATTTTTAAAATAGCTTGGGTATTCTTTTTCTGCCTCTCTGTATGCCAGAATTTGATCATCAATATTTTGTTTTAAATTATAATTGATATTTATTTTATAATCAATTAATAGTTCTCTGAATGGGCCAGGTGGTGCAAAAAACTCTCCTCGTTCATCTGGGTTCATTTTTCCACTAGCTTCAGATACATCATATAATGTCTGGTATTTATTCACAAAATGTATCTTAGCATAGTCAATGGCTTTTTTGATTTCTAGCAACGCATTTTCGATTTGCACCTCATCTTCTAAGTTAATATCTTGACTATCATTGACAAGGGTATAATTAATAGTAGGGATATTTTTAAAAGGTATTAGCTCTTTGATAGTTGAAAAAAAACCACAGTCATAGACTGCCAATACAAAATCACCTTGTCCTATCTTATATTTTTTTAGAATAGGTTGTAATAATTTCTCTACTTCTTCAAATCGTTTGAGAACAATGAGTTTTTCCCGAAATCTAAAATCGGTCAGATAATAAGTAAAACCCATACAAAAAGCGTGGCTTTTATCTTTTGCTATCAGTGTTACTCCTTTTTTTGAGAAATCAACAATAAATTGCTGTCCAAATTGTTCTTCCAATTTCTTTTTTAAAAGTTCCATGCCTAAAATTTGGTTATGTCATTGATTACATTTCCTACACCTGAGTCATACGCTTTTACGCCGTGGTCTGTATCCCTTTGACCTATTTGCAGTATTGACTATTCTAAACAAAAATCAATAATTGCTTGATATTCTCTTTCAACTCTGTTGTCATCATCATAAATAAACCATCTTTTGTCATTCTGCGACAAAATCATTGCTATTTTTTTTCTATCTAATTCTTGAAGATTAGAACATTGTATTATTAAGTCTTTGAAAATACTTTTATGATGATATAATAAATAATTTATTACATTACCATAAGTTATTTTGGCATGAGGTAAAAAAATAGAAAATTCTTTGATTATTGATAATGAAATTTGGTCTAATGACATTTTTTTAGAATTGATTGGATGCCAAAAAATTGACTCTATAAATGACATAATGATGGACTCTAAAAATGCCTCATCATCAAACCCATAAAAAAATGGAATAATGCTAATTAATACAGTATCATTATATATTTTATCTATAATAATACTGTACAACTCACAATCCGACTCCTCTGAAAATTGTCTAGATTTTACAAGTAATTTAATCAAATTTTCCATTACTTAAAAAAGGTTTGAAATAATGAATATTTTTTTAGACGATTATTTTTTGAACATTTGATGTATGATAATAGAACATAATTTTTACTCTTTACCTCCCGTGGTTTGTATCCCTCTGACCTATTTGCACTACCTGATTTTAAAATCATCCACCTCGTGCCATGCTACGCAACAGGCTCTAAGGCGCTATTGTGTTCTAGGCTTGTAATCCTTATTTCAGTAGCCAACGAGAAACGTTGTTCTTTTAATGTGTAAAACCCCGTTTTGTTGAGGCTACGCACAACTGTGGGGATTTATAAGCTATTTTTGCCAAAAGCATTCTTTTTTAAAAGCAGGTATTTGTTTGATGTCAATACTCTCCATTTCATAATTTTCTTCTTTTTTGACAGTGTGTTTTATTCTTATTTTCTTACCTTTATATAAATTATAATTCCAATTTCCTCTTAAAAAACGTACCTGTATAGGAGTTGTACTTTCATTAACTAACATAGTAGCTACTAACCCTTTTGACTCAGATACCAAATAAGATTCTTTAAAAGGGTAATTTTCTGATTCCAAAGGGTGTTCAGAAACAAAATAATATAACGTATCTCCAATTGACGTATCGTAAAATTTTTGCGTTAAAATTTTGTTATATATTTTATTGCGATACTTAAGCGTATCACCTAACGTTATATTAAAATCAAAAAGTTTCATCACATAAATTTCTAAATCAAAATCATCATAACTATGTCTATATTCTTCGTCATATATAGAAATCCAGAAAGACTTAATCTTTATATTCTTTTTTATATTAAAATTTTCATGAGGAAAAAATTTTAATATAAAAAAACTATTGCTTTCTAAGAAATAATACTTAAAAGAATCAATATCTGAAAAAAATCTTTTATGTTCATAGATTTCGTACCCTAACCATGTATAACCCGTTTTGCGAGTTTCAAAATAGGGATTAAGCACTTCTGATGGCAAAAAACAAGTAATAACTTTATAGCACATTACTGTTGCTATAAGTACAACTCCAATTACTAGTTTTCTTTTCATTGTCTATTTTGTTTTAAAGTAATTTTCAATTATATTTTTTACGCCGTGGTCTGTATCCCAACGCCTTATTTGCAGTAGCTGATTTTAAAACCGAAAAAATCTAAATTCTTCTTTTTCACTTTGATAAAGTTGGAGGAGGAAGAAAACTAACGGTAAAACCACCGAACTCCTCATACCAAATACCTGAAATATTGGCTTGCTCTAAGGCATCTTTCATTGGACTACTGATAATAACCTCGCCATCAAGCATAGCCAAATCAGGCAATTCGTTGATTACTTTTTCGAAAAAAAGCAATTCTTGATTACTTTCCCTGCATTCATCCATTTTTACAAAAAAAGAGGCTCTATCTAATATTCCAATCTCACTACCTACATGTATGCTTGCGGGCTCTTCTACAGGCTCTTTTTTATCGCCCTTATATTTCATTGTGTATTTACTGCGGGCATAATCTATCGGTAATCGACTCCCTAATTGAAAAAGATAGTAGTCTAAAAAATTGTTTTTATACAATAATTTAGCCGGGTAAAACTGATGAGGTTGATAAATAGCAAACTTTTCCATAATGCTTTTCAATTTTGGCGATACCAAATAGCCAATAACCGTAGTCAATTCACGCGATAAACGGTATAAATCGAGTAAATCCCAGTTGTATCTATAATTGCGCATCAATATATCACTTAAGATAAAATGGTCAAACACAGGGGGATTGTCAAACATAGCAAACTGAGGCCAACTACTGACAGGGAATCTTCCGGTGCGATAGGTATGGGCGGCAATTGAGCCGGGAGCAGCTTGGGCATCAGGATGGGCTCGTCTTTTTTTTCCTTTAGTTTGCCAAAGAGCAGGTCTAAACTTATAATATTTCATGAGGGAATAGTTATTGTGACTTAATAGATAGCGTGCTTAAAGATCGATTTTTTTTAATACAATCGTCCACGATTTCGTCTTTTACCTTTTCAACAAATTTCTTAATAGCTTCTAATGCTTCTCCCTTCTTGGCCTCGTCTTTTAAATCGTATTTGTCCATTATATCATTTATCTTGTCCTCTATTTGCTTTGCATAGGTAGGAGAATTTGAATGATGCCCTATTCCATTATGGACGGGGAGCATCATCAAGCCATTGTCACCACCGATAAAATTAAAGATTTTTCCTTTATCCCATTCTACGCCGAGGTCTGTGTCTCCACAGACTAGGGTAAATACTTATTCTTAACTAATTGATAGTTATTGTATTTTTACTCTAACAAAAACCAATACCTATTTTCATACTTTTCAAGCGGTTGGACAGGCATCATTTCCATCGGTATGAGTGGATGCTCTACTTCTACTTCAACCCCCAATAGCCATGCAGCTTTTAAGTAGCCTATGGCAGGACTGGATATGTAGTCTCCTTCACCATATAACTCTTCATGAAAGAATCCGTGTGCTTTGTTGATAAGCTGCAATAGGTTGGTTTTGATAGCCTCTTTGTCTTTGTTCATAATAGCTTCCCAAATACGAACATGAATAGGAAAATGTCTGCGGCTGAATTTTCGGCTCGTTGCCAGACGATTGGCTACGGCAATGCAGGCGTATACTTGCTCAAACATGCCACTCGCCAAATGGTACATCACATACGCATATATGCCCACTCCTTGCTCTACTCGTATCCACCGATTCCAGATTTCTTTCTCGGTGTTCCCGTATTGGGCATAGTTGAAAGTAGTAAAACGCTGTATTAATTCCCTATAATCAGACCATAGCAAGTAGGATGCCATAAGGTGAGAATCTACCGTCGCTACCAATACCTCATGCAAATTGTCTTTTTTACCATCATGGTCAGCCTCAATCACTTTGCCCAGCGTATAGCAAAAGTACTTGACTTGTTGCCAATCGTTGTCTATGACTAAGGTTTTGAGAATAATATCTTGCAAACACCCCATTGTTGAGTACAATTCATGACTCTTACGACACTTATGTACATCATTCAGAAGTAAAAATCGTTTTAAAAATGCTTCTTCAAAAGCAAAAAATGATTCTTGCCTTCTATTAAAAGTGTGAACTTGTTGCTCTGTTAGTTGATTCTGGCTATACATACGAGCTTCTGTGTTTTATGAACGCCCATAACTGAGCGAGTGTAAGATTTTTGTTGGACTTCAATAGTCTGATTTAAAACAGCCCCTAAATTTTTAATCGCATCAGTGTTTTCTGTCCTTTGCATTCGTATAATCACATCTCTGCACCAAGCTTGGGATATTTGAGGAATCCCACCTGATATGCTATTGAGTTTTACATATACCTGTTTACATTCGCCAATGTGGATATCATCAATGTCATCGGCTATGGCTCTGATTTGTGCGGGGGTAAGAGAACCTGTACGAGGTATCAGGCTTTCAAGTGAACGTCCACTTTTGGTTTTAATGAGCAAAAGCCACACTCACTCACTTGGCCGTAAGCCATGAAAAAACTCTTGTAATGAATCTGCTAATTTGAAAGTTTCAAAATCAGTTTCATTAATTGGATTACCTGTATCTAGCCAAAAAATCTTACCCTAATCCTCGCCTGCATAACCAATGCAAATAAAGGCTCTGCCAATATCTGAAAATGGAATAAAACGATTCGTTCCAAAATCCCCTAAGCCGTCTTTCTCGCACAATTTAAAATCATCAAATACACTTTTTACAGTTTCAATACTATAAATATACATAAAATTGCCCAAAGGCTCATCGTTGTGGTATATTGTGTGAACAATGTCCTGCATTTGATTTAAGTGACAGCCATTTGATAGTTTGTAAAACTTTCTCAGAGATGAAGGTATTATTATACCCATTTCTGATTCGATTTCACATAGTTCTTTTTCATCAATAGGGGGCTTAGTTATTGAGAAAAAATCATTAAATGTTTTCATTTTAATTACAGTTAAATTTAGTAGGTGATGGAAATGATTTTTTAAGATTATTCCAAACTAATGACCTACACCGTGGCCTCAGGCCTGTGGAGAAACGAATTACAGATTGAGGCTGTCATAAACTTGAAGGAGGAAGAAAACTAACGGTAAAACCACCGAACTCCTCATACCAAATACCTGAA
>VFQQ010005445.1_pt1 | contig 10534 bp, 18 predicted proteins | sample 3512341 | NCBI WGS metagenome assembly VFQQ01 (sample SAMN10412373, study PRJNA504923) | tailings metagenome | isolation source: Relicate 2 Philex TSF1 revegetated site | place: Philippines: Tuba, Benguet | collected 2017-08-29
TATGACAAGCAGAAATCAATATCGGACTGGCTGTGTTGTCTTGTATACTTTTGTCTGTGTGTGGTGGCGGGCACCTTTTCCTGACACTGAGTCATGCGAAGATGGGTTCTTATGCTGCTGAAGAACTCCATACTCATTCTGAACACAGGGCTGCTCCTTGGAGCTGCAAAGCTCTGACTCTGGCCTCTGCCTGGGCCATGCTTGCTACTAGAAAACTGCAATGCCGTGTATTGAACCTGCAATATGGCAGATGTCACTCTGTTTCCATAGCAGCGTGAACGTGCTGCTCCCATTCATACTGATTCATCTGATATGCCGAGCGCTGCCTTGTGCTGCTCTATGACTGTGTGCTGACCACGCTGACAGCCTGACGACGGGGCTACGTAATGGCATGGTTGCCCTGTGTGTGGCTTGTAATTAATATTCGTGCACCAGGCCGAGCGATCTCTATGTGGCCAGCATCACAGGAATGGTAAGTGCTGCCAAAGTCTTGCTCATCACATAAGAGCTCATCACATAGGGGCTCATCACATAGGAGAGGCGCCGCGGTCAGCATATGTCATTGAGGCAGCCTGTACGGCACCAAAGTGATCATCATGTCATCTAGATAGCTGCAAGTCTGATAGGGGGGTTCACGTCATTGCCAATGCAAGCGATACCTATGCCCACACGACTAAGGGCTCATCATATCGTCTAGAGACATCATGTCTGCACCGGCCAGTGCTGCCAAAGCCTCTCCCCACTGCTGGTGTCGGCCCCCTTGACCCTCTTGGGCTCCCTGGCCCTTCCCTTGTCCGTTCTCTTGCCCTCCTGGAAGTACTCCGTCTGATGCACCCTGCTGTGTGGCAGCCCCACGAAAACCAGCACCAGCATCAACCCCCTTCACAACCGCACCCACCGGCGACCGCGCCGACAGCAGCGCCGCATGCGCCGCCTCCCTATCCCGCGGATGCCGCGCCGTCGCCGCGCGCCGCGCCTGGTCCGACCGCTGCCCGCCCACATCATCCGCACCCACCACCCCACTGCTATGCCGCACATCACCCGCGTTGGCCGACCCACCCAGTGTTGTTGGTAGCCGTAACCTAGGCACCTGATTAGCGAGGCTCATACGGGGGCTGCGAGTGCCGAATGGAGGTGTGCGAAGAATGGGGTGCCCGTTGAGAGAGGCAGTGTTCGGTATGTTGGTTGTGGTGTGGGTTGTGGTGTGTGGGCTAGGGGCCATGAGTGAGGCGCGGTGTGGGGAGGCGAGGGTGCGGGATGTGTCTGCGTGGAGCTCCTGGGTAGCTGCCACTACACGCGGCTCGAGGTCGCGGAGACGAGATTCTGCACACACATACAGACACGCACACAGACACACACACAAACACAGAACGCACGAAGCAGCTCATGCAAGATGTCAAACTTCCTGAGGCACAAACCCAAGCAAGCTGGACCTCAACTTGAGCTATGCACATCGCGCAGGCTTGCCACTGCACAAAGTCCTTGTCTCCATAACCCTGAATGCTTTGGTGCACGCAGCTGCCTCAATTGTGCACATGCAGCACACATGCCTCATGCACACCGTACCTGTCTCCATGACTCTTAGCTTGAGTCTCGCCACCAAGTCCTGCAGTTGGCCCTCCTGGTCCTGGTGCAGTCGCAGCTGCGTCGCCAGCAGCGCAGCGTGGCCCGTGCTGTCAGACACAGGCGCGAACAGTCGCCCGCCACCGCCCGCCATCCCTCGCGGGCTGCGCCCACCACCGCCCGCCACCGCGGCCCCCTGCGCCCGCTCTAGGCTGCTAATGGCGCCTGCGGCCTGCTCCAGGCCAGTCACCCACTGGTCAAGCATGTTCACTATGTCCAGCGTTTCAGGGGTATCGGAGGCGACGGGGTCAGCAGGAAAGCGCATGGTGGGCGCTATGGCGGGCGCGTCGGCGGTGGTGGGCGCGGCGGACTCAGCGCGTGCTGTGGCAAGCAGGGCTGAGCCGTCAATGGCGTGTGGGTGGGCTGAGGATGTCACTGTGCTGGCGAGGAGCTCGGCCACCTGTACCAGACACACACACACACACACATGATGCACACACACACACACACACGCATGGGTCAGTACACGGTCCTCTACGCCTGTGTCCACAGATGGTTGCCTGCAGAGCTGCGTGTCCACATGTACTCTCCTAAGTGTCCCTTGTCTCAAGGGTGCGCCCATGAGTGTGTGTGTCTGTGTGTGTGTGTGTGTGAACACACACAAACCTGTGGGTACTGGTCCAGGTGGCTGTCCATCGCCCCCAGGTGCTGCATCTCTGTCATGACTGCAACTGACAGCTGCGCTGCGTCCGGCAGCAGCGACGGCAGCGCAGCCATCCCGCTGCTCGCTGCTGAGTCAGCCCCTGCCCCTGTCAGTTGTGTGGCGCCTGTCAGTTGGTTCAGGTAGTGTGACCATACACTACTGCTTGGCGATGGAGGCAACTCCTGTGACACACACACACACACACGCACGCGTGACGCGAGATACTTCCATGTCTTACATGACTGACATTCCACATGCTGCGCGTGCGTGCGCGTGTGTGTCATTCGATGCGTGCATACATGTGTGTGTGTGTGTGTGTGTTTCGCCTACCTGTGTCGAGGTCCTCAGTGTTGCCTGTTGGTATGCGGTACGTGCTGCGTAGTACTGCTCTGACAGCTCCCGAGCATCTCGCTCCAACGCACTCTGTAAGCACACAGAGCGCCATGCGACCCACAATACAAACAACTTGAGCCCAGATGCACTTGAAAACAAGCTCACAGCGATACACACGCACAATCCCTTTCACTGCCACCCCATTCTTACGGGCTCTGGCCCCATCCAAGCTCCTCCCCCGCATGTCACACACGCCCAACAGGGGGCATTTCAGGGTTTGCGTGCTCATGGCTGTGCGTGCACACATACCCTCACATAAATACGTGAAACCGCATAGACAACGATAATCAGACACGACAACGTACCTGCAGCTCGGCTGCCTGCTTTGTAAGGTCAAGAAAGCGCTGCACCTGACGTGGGAGGCTGATAGCTGCCACATCCCTCGCTGCATGCTCCAACAGAGGAAGCATACGGCCATCCTGCGACACACATGAACACATCACAGCACACAAGAGACTCCGCTGTACAGCGCATCACGCTGCTTCATGCATGTGCACGTGTATTGGCACATGCAAACTCGGACAGGCCACAGCCTGCGGTGCGGGTCGCGGACTCCGTATGGTGTCTTTTGTGGGACCTGGCCCTGCTGTCAGACCAGTTCAAGGCTGCAGACTGCGTACGGCTTTGTATATGTTGCTGGTGTGTGTTGCGTGCTGACCTTCTCTGCGGGTGTGCGTAGGCTGAACTGCGCAGCCTCGGCTGGCGCGAGGCGCTGGTACTGTATTTGCATAGCCAGCGTTGACAGCTCCAAGAGCGTAGATACGACCCTGCAGTGTGCACCATACACTTCTATGCCTGCGGTGTGGTTGAGGAGAGGTGCTCTGCGTTCTGTGTATAGCCAGGACAGCGCGGTGCGAGAGTATCAATTGTGCGCACCTGTGGCCTGAGGCCGAGCGGAGCTGTGAGGCTGTCATTGACGACAGACTCTCAAGCTGGTACCGGTCTCTGAGCTCCTTGAACCAGTCTGACACTTTCTGCAGGAGCGTCAGGCGAGATTGAAGGCAGTGCGTTGAGCCACACTGCACCGCAGCGTCCTGGCGCTGAGCGCGGGGCGGCTGAGCTTGCGCTGCGTACCTGATTGAAGTCCTTCGCCTGGTTACGGTCTACCACAGGCCAGATGTTGCGGAAGTCCTGCGGCCGGCAAGGCACATACCAGCGTTAGACTGGAGCGCGCGAAAGCAGGAACCCCTGAAGGCAGTGGCGCCAAGGCTCTGAACGCCCACCTTGGCCGCCTTAGCCTCCCCGTGGATGATAGCATAGAGCCTGTACAGGACAAGCTCCAGGCCCTTGGCGTTTGGCTTTCTGAAGGATGTGGGCAGTAACTCCACGCCATGCCTCGCAGCGGCATCTGATATCTCCAGCAGAGACAGGAGCTGGAACAGCTGCTGCTCGTCAAAGAAGGTCTTGTCCATCGTGTGCCTGTGCTCTCACGTGCGGCCAGAGAGCAGGGGGCGCCGCGTGCACCCATCCCCACGTTGAAGGTTTGAAAATGTGTGACCTTGGGCCTCTCGTTTTGTTCGCCCTCTGCGTCTTTGGCCTTTGCAGCTGTACTCAGTGACACACTGTCAGTGATTGAGTGCGACAAAGGGCCCCTCCCATCAGCTGCCGGGTAGCTGCCGGGTATCAGTGGCCACCCTACCCCTCCACCAGTCCGGGCCTGCACTGCACAGCCTGATTGAGCATGGCGGCACAGCCTGAGGCCGCACCCGAGACCCCTGAGACGCAAAGCATCCCCGATACGCGTGGCGATCTGATAGAGTACCTCACGACCCACCAGCTCAGCGCGGACTTGCTTATATCAGCCTTCTCTTCAGCCCTCTCCCACTATCGTCGTGCCAGCGGTGAGCGCAGTATGACTGAGGCAGGTTGGCGTGTACAGAGCACAGCAGCGCGTTGTCTGAGGGTTGTCCGACGTGATTCGTACCGCGCAGTGGCCACACCATTCCCCACCCATCTCTACAAGACCCCTAAGGGCGAGAAGGACTACAAGAGCTGCCTCTCTGCAGTTGAGCGCCTACCCGCCGTGGACAAGCTAGCAGACAGCCTTACGAAGGCCCCGCCCGCGACAGTCGAGCTACTGTCCTGGCTGCTCCTGCCGGAGAACAGGCGACGTCACGTCTTCACGCCAGTGAGCCAGGAGTGAGTACGCGTATGCTTTGTTGTCTAGTCCCACGGAGTGACGTCATTGGTCTCACAGCTACAGGACGCATGCTCGTGTGTGCAGCGCGCACTGCGCGTCTTTAGTAAGCGCCCCAGCCCAGGAGCAGGTGCATAGGCTCAGTCACCGCTTCTGCATCGCGCATGTGCATCTGCCTGTACCGCAGGGCCTTTCAGCAGTCGGTCGCGCGCGAGGCTACGCCCCGCGGTAGCGCCCCTGACTTCACAGTACCTGCTAATGTCCCCTCCGCTATCTTACAGGTTAGTCGAAACTGCATGCAATAAGCGCATACACACACACACACACACACACACACACACACACACATATGAAATGACGGGTGATTGTGCGCGCCTGGCACTCGCACATGTTCCTTCACGCCCCGTCTTCGCACCGCACGATCGCTTTGTGCGCAAGTGAGACTTTCTCTTGCATGAGCATGTGCGTGACTCCATGCTACACGCACACCTTCCTGCACGCCCCTTAGCGCCGTAGTGTTGTGCCTGAGTCAGGATTCTTCCTTTCCTTGCACATGTATGTGTGTGAGGCCATGCTGCATGCTCTGTACATGCGGCACCCTACGCATTGCATATGTGCGCAGGTCCAAACACGCTCAAACGAGGCCAGTATCTTCACTCGCCCTGTCATCGCGTACCACGGTACCTGCATGGAGAATCTACATTCAATCCTCAACACAGGACTGCTTAACTTCAGTGGCACGCGCATGGGCCGGAACGGGGCAATCTTTGGCAATGGCATCTACCTCAGGTGAGCTGCTTTCTTCCATCTGTCGCGCATCTGTGCAGTTGTGCAACTGCGTTGTTAGCAGGGCTGCGCCGCTCCTGTGTGCGTAGTGCTATGTATCACTGCGTGGTCTGGCTTGCTTACCTTGGCTTGCGTGTGTGTTGTGTGACCCATGCCCCACAGTACGCGCTTCGACGTGGCGTTCTCCTTCAGCAAGCCCGCCCACACATGGCGCCACTCCAAGCTCGGCAGCAAGGCACGCTGTCTACTTGTGTGTGAGGTAGACATGGCGAAGCTCGAACCAACCTCACAACAAGCCAGCAACCCAGCCAATGGCTCTGCAAATGAGCCAGCAAGCGCACAGCAACTGCCCGAGTCATACCTCTTAGTTAACAGGGCTGACGCTATAAGGCTCTTGTATGTCCTCACGTATGATGATAGTAGAGGCCATGGGCCGCACGCCGCCCAGTCGGCGTTAGCACGCGTGCCCTGGTCGAGGATCGTGATCGCGTTGTACGCGGTTTGGATTCTAGTACAGTGGCTTGTGAATAACAAGGAGCTGAGACGGCAGTTGAAGCGCTGGTGGCTTGAGCTCGGACGCACGGATGCGAGGGTGCCGAGCTGGTGAACATAACACCGTATGCGGGTATGCTGTACTTCACTGTACAAGTTGTACTTAAGGCGTTGCTGTAGCTGTAAGCGCGCCGTGTCCTCGCCTTGTGCTCGCAACATATGGGGCGACCTCAGAAGGGGCGACCGACTTGCCCATTGTACTTCAGTGCCTGCGTGTGTTGGTAGTGTTCCTGCAAGTACCAATCCAGTACTGTACCCACCCTGTCCTCGCACAGACATATTTGTGTACTATCGGTATTCATTCGCACCTCTAAATGCCTCAGAGCACCTCCGCCGTTTCCGAAGAGGCGACCAACTTCAATCCTTACTGAACTTACCTGTCTGAAGGAACGCTTGGTGGGCGTTGAAGTGGGAGAGGTGCTCAGTAGCTCTTTTTAACCCCAGGCTGCCCCAGGAGCCTACTGAGCACTTGTCAAGATGTCTGGCATCGGTGGCAGCGTGTACTGTGCCCTCCCACGCAAGATTGATTGTGTCCTGGTCAGTGCCTGCCACTGGCTGCACGATGCTCCCCAGCACTGCATTAAAGAGCAGGTATACTGACAGCTGATGCTTGTTCATTGTGCGCAGGAGGCTCCAAAAGAGAGCATCCCATGCCTCACTCGGGTGGCGTGCACCATCGGTCCCAGCTCCCGCAGCATGGAGAGCCTGGAGGGAATGCTCAAAGCAGGGATGAACGTGGGTGGTTTGCGCCGCAAGATGCATTGGTGGGATGCAGCTCTGCCGAGTGTCTTTATTGTAACGCCCCCGAGCTCAATTCCTGCACTCATTTGCTTGTCTTGTGTCTGCAGATTGCGCGCTTTGACTTCACCTACGGCTCAGTGGTGCGTAGGACCTCACCCCCGCCACTGCCAGCTCAGACCTGTGTCGATGGGGCAGCGCTCAGCCATCTGAGCCGCTCATGAGCCGCAGGCTCACACATTGCAGCTTCATGTAGTCCTGAGCACGCGGATACAGCAGCGCGGCTGGGCCTGGGACGCAGTATGGGGTGACTCGCGCTTCGCGGGCTCCGCTGCTGCCTCGCACCTCGCAGGACTACCATCTGGAGTCTTTCAAGAACCTTCGCGAGGCTATGCAGAAGACCAATACGCTCTGCGCAGTGATGATTAGCCCAGCAGGCCCAGAGATTCACGTCATCAACAGGTCCGGACGCGCGTCTCTGCGTACTGCTACAACTCGCAGGCAGCTCAGTAGTTTGGACGCACACACATCTCTGCCAGCTCTCCTGACAGCCCTGTACGAACCTCTTCCTGTCCGCAGGGAGGCCGAGCCCATCAAGCTCACAGCAGGCCAGACAGTCATCGTTACGAACGATACGTCTGCGGCAGCGTCAGCTACAGTGCTGCCTGTCAACTGGCCTGGGTCTTTTGAGTCAGCGGGGCTCACACAGGGCGCAGAAATGTTCGTTGGCCAGTATCTTTTCACAGGGATGGAGACGTCGTCTGCGTACCTGCAAGTCGACAGGGTGAGTTTAGCTGTGGCAGGTGGTCTTCGCTCCCATGCTGTAGCAGGGGAGCAACAGCATGAGAGCAGACCATCTATGCCCCAAGCGAGCTATGCAGTAGTGCGCTATACGCAGTACACAGTAGCGCGCTACACACTGGTGCGTGTGGCATGCCGCAGGTGGAGCCCAACCGCATCAAGTGTATCGTCCAGAACAGCTGCGTGCTGGAGGGCGTCGCATTGACACTCAAGCTCGGAGCCACTGGCCGCAAGTGAGTGCACAGGACCAGCCACAATGCCCCTTACCCAGTAGTTAGTCATAGTGCCAGGGACAGATGACAAGAATCAGGCTTCGCACATGGGACATGTGTGTGCCTGCGTGTGCGTTGTTGTGATGTGTGTTTTTGTGTGTGCCGTGTCCTGTACGCAGTCCCCTACCCTGTCTAGGCCCAGAAGACGAGACGGCTTTGGCCCAGTGGGCCGCTGCCACCACCTCTTCTGTGGGGGATGCGGGTGTGCTAGGCGCAGCAGAGTTCTTGATGCTGCCGAGGACACGCTCCGCAGCTGACGTGGAGGCTGGACGCGCACTGCTGCAAAAGTGAGACACGAGACACACACACACACACACACACACAGGAAGAAAGAGAGTTGCACACACACACATGGCCAGTGCGCATGGCAACAAATCAGCCTATGCGCACAGACGCAAGCGCGCCTGGGGTGATGCTAGCAGAGAGATGCAGAGGCAGGCGTGTGGCGGACCAGGTAATCCAAGCGCGTGCACTTCTCTCTGGCCATGCATGTCACTACGTGTGTGATTCTCTGTGCCTTCAGGCTTGGTCTGGGTCACGTGAAGATCGTTGCCAAGCTAGAGGATCTAGATGGCCTCAAGAATCACGAGTCTATCATTGGGGTGGCTGACGCAGTGGTGTTCAGCAGAGGCTCACTGGGAACCTGCCTGGAAGCTGAGAAGGTACGTGGCCAGACGCGCTCTGGCCCATCACTGCTCGGCCGCAAGCCACATCCTTACGGAGCCAAGACAATGACCAGCAAAACAGAAATGCAGTACCCCAGCATTGGCGTAGCAGAGGCGCGCCACGAGAGAAGCACCCCCAAAGAGCACTGCGTGTGTGTCCCATGCTGCCTGCCTTGTTTGCAGGTGTTCCTTGCTCAGAAGATGCTGCTGTACGCAGCCAACAACATTGGCAAGCCTGTGTTCGTCACCCGTGTGGTGGACACGATGACTGGTGAGACATGAGGCTGCTCACACGCTACTTGTGATTACCTGGGTCAGATGGGACCAGTCAGGCTGGTCAGCTGAAAGTGTGCAGCATAGGCGCCCTGACACAAGCCCGCCCATGCACCACTTGCACTCACCATGCTCAGCTAGGACCAGTCAGGCTTGTCAGCCACAGGCGTGTGCAGAGGCAGTTCCAGCGTACGCCCTGCGTCAGAAGCAAGAGTCTGCGGGTGTTCTGATTGGCGCGTTTTTGTGTGTGTGCGCGCAGACGCGCCTCGTCCCACCCGTGCTGAGGCCACCGACGTGGCAAATCTTGTGCTGGACGGCGCTGACGGTGTGCTGCTCGGGTCAGAGACCTTCAGAGGTGCGCACAGTAAAGCCTGGTGCGGAAACGCGCGTTCGCGTACTCTCTGTACAGCGTTCGCACTGAACGGGCTGCCGGAGTCAACGCTTGGTTGTGTGTGTGTGTGTGTGTGTGTGTGTGTCTGTGTGCAGGCAAGTACCCTATCGACGCAGTGCGCACAGTGGCAGATATCTGCCGGGCTGCCGAGGCAGTGTTCGATAGCTACGCCTTCTACCGCTCTCTGATCGACCAGTACATGTCGCATGGAGCGCCCACCAACCTCGACAGGGTGAGGCGGGCGGCCATGCATACGCCGCATGCACAGTAGCCTATGCGGCGTGACCCTGACATGCAGACGTGACCGGCTTTCATGCTATGGACCAGGCCCCACATGCCTCGGACCTATGTTAAAGCAAGGTTGCGCTGCGTCTGTGTGTTGCGTGTGTGTGTGTGTGTGTGTGTGTGTGTGTGTGTGTGTGTGTGTGTCCATAGGCTGAGGCGCTGGCGTCCTCTGCTGTCAGGGCCGCCAACAAGATGGCTGCGAAGCTCATCGTTGTTTTCACTGTGACTGGCAGAACAGCCAGACTACTGGCCAAGTAGGTGCTTTCATTGGTCATGCACAGACAACCTCACATGCATACAGTGCGTGATCAGTGCGCTTGAGTATATAGCCATGCGTTGTGTGTGCGCGCGAGTGTGTGGCCTGGTGTCTTGTGCCAGAGACGTCCGCGCTCATGCCATGCACGGTAGCAAGCCTTGCATGTGTGTGTGTGTGTGTGTGTGTCTTCCAGGTTCAAGCCCAGTCAACCCATCCTAACAGTTGTCTGCACGGACCCTCAGAGCGCAAAGTTCACAGACCTGTACTCGGCAAAGAAGGACAATGGCAACGAAGGGGAGGCAAAGGGACTGCGTAAGGTGAGCAGTCCAACGCCTACTTCTTGAGTGTTCGCGTTGCCGCACTGCCGCGTGTAGCAGCGTTTGTGAATCCCAGGCACACGCTGTGCGGCACGCGCGCGGGGACGCCTGAGAGCTGTAGGCACGCCTATGGGGACTGTGATTGTCGGCACTGGGGCCCGCACAGTGCAGGCATAGCGTGCTGGCCCGATAATGCGCAAGATGAGGCACAGGTTACAGGCACAAGCGCGCGGAGGCATGTGAGCGCACAGTGCAGGCGTAGCTTGATGCGTCCATGTGAGCGCATGGTGTGGTTTCCGTACCGTTGCAGGTTAACAGTGAGCGGTTACTCTCACTCCAACAGCTCAACAGCTGGTCACACGGGTCCAAGGCCAAGTCATGTCTCATCTACAGGGGCTCGCT
>VFQQ010005446.1_pt1 | contig 10533 bp, 9 predicted proteins | sample 3512341 | NCBI WGS metagenome assembly VFQQ01 (sample SAMN10412373, study PRJNA504923) | tailings metagenome | isolation source: Relicate 2 Philex TSF1 revegetated site | place: Philippines: Tuba, Benguet | collected 2017-08-29
TCGAGCGGATGCCGCCGCCGGCGCGGGCGATCTCTTCATAGCTCGCGCCGTTCAGGCGCAATTCGAATTCATGCGCGCGGTCGCCGCCATAAACCAAGTGAGTGTGACAATCGATCAGGCTGGGCGTGATCCAGCCGCCTTCGACGTCATGCACGGCGGTGTGCTTGCCGATGCCAGCTTTCGGCAGTTGCGCTGCCGGGCCGACCCAACCGATGCGGCCGTCCTTCAGCGCCAAGGCACCATCCGGAATCGCACCGAAGCCATCGGCACTGCCAGCCCTCATGGTGGCAAGATTGGCGCCGCGCCAGACGCTGTCCCAGGTGTCGCTGCTCATATCCGCAGCCTACTCGTCGCTGACCAGCGGCGCCACCCTGGCACCAAGCAGACCGGCAATGTCGGACGGCTTGAGCCGCACCTGCAATCCGCGCTGGCCGCCATTGAGGTAGACGAGGTCATGCGCCAGCGCGGCTTCCTCGATGGCGGTGGGAGCAGCTTTCTTCTGGCCGAAGGGGCTGATGCCGCCGACGACATAGCCGGTGGCGCGTTCGGCATCGGTCGGCTTCATCATCTGCGCCGACTTGCCGCCGAACACGGCGGCCAGCTTTTTCATCGAGACCTCGCGGTCGGACGGCACCACCACACAGACCGGCTTGCCATCGACCAGCGCCATCAGGGTTTTCAACACCCGGTCGGGACGCTCGCCCAGCGCTTCGGCGGCCTGGATGCCGACCTTGTCGGCGTCCGGGTCGTAGTCGTAGCTGTGGACCGTGAACTGGGCACCCTTCTGTTTCAGGAACAGGGTGGCGCGGGTGGTCTTCGACACACTTACCTCGGTTCTGGCGTCTTCCGAAAGATGGCGGTTTCTGCCAACTTGTATACACAAGTTGGGAGATTCCGTCATGCGCCGCTTCCTGTTGCGTCAGGCCCTGCTGCCTGATGGCTGGCACGACCATGTGCTGGTCAGCGTGGATGCGGCTGGCCTGATCGCCAAGGCCGCGCCGGGCACACCAGACACCGCCGCCACATTGCTGGATGGCCCGGTGCTGCCCGGCATGCCCAACCTGCACAGCCATGCCTTCCAGCGCGCCATGGCGGGACTGGCTGAACGCAGTGGCCCGGGGTCTGATAGTTTCTGGACCTGGCGCGAAACCATGTATCGCTTCGCAGCCAGGCTGACGCCCGAGGATGTCGAGGCGATTGCCGGGCAGCTTTATGCCGAAATGCTGGAAGCCGGCTTCACGGCGGTGGCGGAATTCCATTACCTGCATCACCAGCCCGGCGGTGCGCCTTACGCCGATCCGGCCGAACTGAGCCGACGCATTCTGGCGGCGGCCGATAGCGCCGGCATCGGCCTGACCCACCTTCCCGTGCTGTATCGTTACGGTGGTTTCGGCGCGAAGGAACCGCAGGAGCGTCAGCGCCGCTTCCTGCATGACGCGGATGCTTACGCCCGCCTGCTGCAGGCGCTGGCGCCGCAATTGCAGAACCGCAGCGACCGCCGGCTGGGCATCGCGCCGCATTCCTTACGCGCCGTCACGCCCGAACTGCTGCGCGATGGCATCGCCGCGCTGGATGCCATCGACAGCGCTGCGCCGATCCATATCCATATCGCCGAACAGACCGCCGAGGTGGACGACTGCCTGGCCTGGAGCGGCAAGCGCCCGGTGCAGTGGCTGCTCGATCAGGGCATTATGAACAAGCGCTGGTGCCTGGTGCATGCCACGCATCTGGATGCCGGGGAAACGCGACGGCTGGCAGAGTCAAAAGCCGTCGCCGGCCTCTGCCCCACCACCGAAGCCAATCTGGGCGACGGGCTTTTCCCGGCGGTGGATTACATGGCCGCCGGCGGACATATCGGCATCGGCTCGGACAGCCATATCAGCGTCTCGGTGGCGGAAGATCTGCGCCTGCTGGAATACGGCCAACGCCTGTTGCATCGCAGCCGCACGCTGCTGGCGGGCGGCGCGGATCGTTCGACCGGGCGGCGCCTGTATGAAGCCGCATTGAAAGGCGGCGCGCAGGCGCTGGGCCAGCCGATGGGCGCCATTGCACCGGGCCATCGCGCCGATTTCGTTTTACTGGATGCAGAGGCGCCGTGTCTGGCCGGCCGCAGCGGCGACATGGCGCTGGATGCCTGGATTTTCTCGAACCAGACGCGCTCGGCCATTCGCGATGTCTATGTCGCCGGCAACCGCGTGGTGGAGAATGGCCGGCATATCCGCAGCGAAGACCTCGCCGCGAAACACGCCCGCGCGTTACGTCGCCTGCTCGAGGAATGAACGGCTGCCGGGGTCGCGGCAGAAGGCGATCAGGCGACGCAGGAAGGCTTCGCCCTCGGCCACCTGGCTGATTTCGATATATTCGTCCGGCTTGTGCGCCTCGCGGATATTGCCGGGGCCGCAGACCACGGCCGGCACGCCGCCGATCTGGAAGATGCCGGCTTCGGTGCCGTAAGACACGGCATGCGTCTGGTTCTGGCCGGCCAGTTTGAGCGCCAGCGTCTCGGCCGGATTGCGTTCGGACGGCATCAAGCCCGGCGCGAAGGCCACCATCTCGGTGTCGATGCCGGTATCCGGGCGAATCTTTTTCATGCGCGGCTCGAGTTCTTCGGCGGCATAGCGCTTCACGCGGTCGAGGATGACGGTGTCATGCTCGGGCTTCACGCTGCGGATATCCCAGACCACCTTGCATTCGCGGGCGAGGATGTTGCGCGCGGTGCCGCCATGGATTTCGCCCACCGTGATGGTGGTGAAGGGCGGCTCGAAACGGGCGTCCTGATGCTGCGGCTGCTGGTATTCGAGCTGGATGCGGTTCATCTCGGCGATCAGTTCGGCCGCCATCTGGATCGCATTGACGCCCTGATGCGTCGCCGAGGAATGCGCCTCGAAGCCGCGCACGGTGGTGTTGCAGGCGCAGACGCTCTTATGCGCGTTGACCACCTGCATGTCGGTCGGCTCGCCGATGATGGCGAGCTTGGGCATCGGACCGCCGCGATTGATGAATTCGACAATGCCATGCACGCCGATGCAGCCGACTTCCTCGTCGTAAGAGAAAGCGAAATGCAGCGGCACGCTCAAGGGCTTTTCCAGCATCTCGGGCAGCAGCGCCAGGCAGAGCGCGATGAAGCTTTTCATGTCGGACGTGCCACGGCCGAACAGCCGCTCGCCGCGCTGCACGATCTTGAAGGGATCGCTGGTCCAGGGCTGGCCATCCACCGGAACCACGTCGGTATGGCCCGACAGCACGATGCCGCCGACATCCTTCGGGCCTATCGTGGCGTAGAGATTGGCCTTCTTGCCGGTGGCGTCGAAGATCTTTTCCGATGCCACGCCATGCTGCGCCAGATAGGCGGCGATGTCGTCGATCAGGTTGAGGTTGGACAGCCTGCTGGTGGTGTCGAAACCGACCAGCCGGGCGATCCAGTCGAGCGAGGCCTGGCTAGGAGATGTCATGCATCCGGTTTAGGGCCCGGCGCTTCCCCGGTCAACGGCGAAGCATTGGCTCCATTGGTTCAGGGTCAGTCGTCCATGCCGCGGGCGCCGCCGCTGCTGGCGATCATGGTGAGGAATTCGTGGCGGGTGCGCGGATCGTCGCGGAAGGCGCCCAGCATGCGGCTGGTGACCATGGTGACGCCATGTTTATGCACGCCGCGCGTGGTCATGCACTGATGCCCGGCTTCCATCACCACGGCGACGCCACGCGGCTGCAGCACCTCCTGCAGCGTGTTGGCGACCTGGGCGGTCAGCTTTTCCTGGATCTGCAGGCGCTTGGCATAGACCTCGACGACACGGGCCAGCTTGGAAATGCCGACCACGCGCTTGCCGGGCAGATAGGCGACATGCGCCTTGCCGATGATCGGCACCATATGATGCTCGCAATGGCTTTCCATGCGGATGTCGCGCAGCACCACCATTTCGTCGTAACCCTCGATCTCCTCGAAGGTACGCTCCAGCATGGCAACGGGATCTTCCTCGTAGCCGGCGAAGAATTCGTTATAGGAGCGCACCACGCGGTCGGGCGTGCCGCGCAGGCCTTCGCGGGTCGGGTCATCGCCGGCCCAGCGGATCAGCGTGCGCACAGCTTCTTCGGCTTCGGCGCGGCTGGGGCGCTGAATCTTGGTCTTCTCGCTCACGGCAACTTCCTCCGGAAAATCCAGCTGACGGACAGACACTGAATACTGGCGCTGATATAGCGCAGCTGCGCTGACGGCACAGGGCTGGACGGGCAAATTAGTTCAGGCGGCGGGCTTCGTGCGGGCTGTCGAGCGAGAAGGCCGGGATCGCGACATCGAACTGTTCGCCGGCCTCGTTCACCATCTGGTAGGTGCCGACCATGAAGCCCGACGAGGTGGGCAGCGGCGTGCCGCTGGTATATTCGAAACTGTCGCCCGGCTTCAGCACCGGCTGCTCGCCGACCACGCCGGGCCCGCGCACTTCCTGCACGCGACCGCGCGCATCGGTGATTTTCCAGTAGCGGCTGCGCAGTTGCACGGTGCCGGCGCCGCTATTCTCGATCTTCACATTGTAGGCCCAGACGAAATAGTTCTCGTCCGGCGAGGACTGCTCGTCGAGATACACCGGCTGCACGGTGACCGAGATATCCTGGGTCGTCTTGCTGTACATGCTCTTGCTGGTCATGGCCTTTCACCCACTCCATGGCCGGGCCGGCAGTCATCCCGTTGCCCTGCCTAGGATATTAGGTCCAAGTGGCTGAATGTCCAGCCGAGCGGGCGGCAGGCTGACGAGTTGCCGTGGCCCCCAAAAAGCAACGGCCGCCCCGTGAGGGGCGGCCGTGCCGCAGTCGAATGACTGTCCGCTTACTTGCGCAGGAAGACCTGGGCGTTGCGGTTTTCGTCGTTGCGGACGCCGTCGGCGGTCGGGACGCGCGGCTTGTCTTCGCCGTTGGCCGTCGTGGTGATCGCACCCTGGGCAATGCCCTTGCTGCGCAGGTAGGCGGCGACCGAGTCGGCGCGGCGCTGCGACAGGCGCTGGTTGTAGGCATTGCCGCCCGAACGGTCGGCGTTGCCTTCGATCCGCACGTTGGTCGAACCGGTGGCGCGGAAGTCGGCCACGGCGCGATCCAGAACCTGCGAGGCCACCGGGCTGATGTCCGACTTGTCGAAGGCGAAGAACACGATGTAGGTCTCAGGCGCACGCGGAGCCGGGGCCGGAGCAGCCGCCGCCGGGGCAGGCGCCGGGGCCGGAGCCGGAGCAGCAACCGGAGCAGCAGCCGGCATCGGCTTGGCCGGAGCGCCGAAGCGGTAGGTGACGCCGAGCATGACGGTGTGGTTCGAATTGTCCGGCTCGATGGTGGCAGCGCCGCTGGTGTTCAGCTTGGCATCGCCCGTGTACATGTAGCGATAGTCAGCCGAGAGCAGCCAGTTGTCGGTCAGCGCGAACCAGGCGCCGGCGATACCCTGCACGCCCCAGGTGGTGTCCTGGTCGTTGCTGGTCAGGCCCTGATAGGCGCCATCCGAAGCGAAACGGACCACACCGGCACCGGCGCCCAGGTAGGGGCTCCAGCTGCCATTCGGCATGAAGTCGTACAGGGCGTTGGCGAAGATGTTGTAGGCGCGCAGGTCGCCCGAGGCAGCCGAGCTGTCGACGCCCCATTCACGGACGCCAAACTCGCCTTCCGCCCGCCAGCCGTTGCCGAAGGCGTAACCGCCCTTGAGCAGGCCGGCCCAGCCGGTGTCGAATTCGATCGAGCCCGCCGGGGTGCCCTTGACGTCGGCATCGTCGATCCAGGTCGCACCCGCACCGATACCGACATAGGCGCCTTCCTGGGCCGACGCCGAGGCCGACACGAGCGCCGTGGCAGCGGCAGCAGTCAGCAGAGCAAGACGAATATTCATGAGAGTCTCCTCGAACAAAAAATCTGTGAGCCGCGCCCCGCGGCCTCGTACGCCTCAACCGGTGGGCACTATACCCACGACCGAACGCGCATCGCACGCCTTGATCCCAGATCACCCGCCAATAATGTCACTCTGTGGCATATTGGCAACACCGGATCAGCCCGCTTTTTCAAGCGCATGGCCGATGTCGTCGATCAGGTCCTGGGGGTCTTCCAGACCCACCGAAAGGCGTAAAAGATCGTCGCCGATGCCCAGCCGGGCCCGCTCCTCGGCACTCAACCTCTGATGCGTGGTGGTACCAGGGTGTGTGATCAGGCTTTTGGAGTCTCCCAGATTGTTTGAGATATCCACCAATTTCAGCGCATTCAAAGTCCGGAAGGCACCGGCCTTCGAACCCTTCGGCCGGAAGGCGATCATGTTGCCGCCACCAGTCATCTGTTTACGGACCAGCGCCGCCTGCGGATGGTCGGACCGGCCCGGATAGAGCAGCGCCGGCACATTGGTCGGGGCGGCGAGGCCGGGATGGCTGGCCAGGGCCTCGGCGATCCGGGCGGCCGACTCGGTCATCCGGGCGACTCGGAGTTCGAGGGTTTCGAGCCCCTTCAGCATGACCCAGGCGTTGAACGGGCTGAGGGCCGGGCCGGTATGGCGCAGATAGGGGGTCAGTTCGTTGACGATGAACTCCTCCGAGCCGAGAACCACGCCGCCCAGGCAGCGGCCCTGCCCGTCGATATGCTTGGTGGCCGAATAGACCACGATATCGGCGCCGAGCTGCAGCGGCTTCTGCAGCACCGGGGTGGCGAAGACATTGTCGACCACCACCCGGGCGCCATGCTTATGGGCAATGGCGGCGACGGCCGGCAGGTCGATCACCTCCAGCGTCGGATTGGCCGGCGTTTCGAGGAAGACCGCGCGGGTCTTCGCATTGATGGCGCGTTCCCAGGCCGAGAGATCGGTGCCGTCGATCAGCTGCGTCTTGATGCCAAAGCGCGGCAGCAGCTCTTCGACGATATAGCGGCAGGAGCCGAAGACCGCACGCGCAGACACCACCTCGTCGCCAGCCTTGAGCTGGCACATCAGCGCGGCATTCACGGCGGCCATGCCGGTGGCGGTGGCGCGCGCGGCCTGCGCGCCTTCCAGCAGGGCCATGCGCTGCTCGAACATTTCGACGGTGGGGTTGCCGAAGCGGCTGTAGACGAAACCGGGCTGCTCGTTCTTGAACCGCGCCTCGGCGGCCTCGGCGCTGTCATAGCGGAAGCCCGAGGTCATGAAGATCGCCTCCGACGTTTCGCCGAAACCGCTGCGCATGGTGCCGCCGCGCACCATCTGGGTCGCCAACCGCCAGGACTTCTCGTTTTCGTTCTTGCTCATCACTGCCCTGCCTCTTCCGATCCCGCATCGCGCGGGCCCGATCTTGTGGCACCAGCCTTCGTTGCAACCAGGCAACAAAAAAAACCCCGTGCCGCAAGGCCGGGGTTTGAACAACCGCCCGACCTTTTTAGCGGTTTGTTTAACGTGGTCCGCAAGCCGGTCGGCTCCAAATCACCACAGGCTGGGTCATACGGCGCGCGGCCGGCATCGTCAAGCGGCAAACGCAGCAATGCCCCCGCCTCGCCAGCGGCCCGATTGGGCATCCCGATGGCAAGGCCGGAACTATCTCCCTGTTTTTACAGGCTTTAGGGCCGGCTGCCGATCTCCGTCGTGCGGGCCTCGAAAGCATCGCGATAATCGCGTTCGCCGTTGCAGCTGATGAGCGTGGCCCGCCCGTCACTGGTGCCACTGAGATTGCTCAGATGCATGTTGCCGGCGGTTTCGACGCCGGAGCGGAAACAGCCGGTCATCGAGAAGATGCTGGTGACATAGCCGTTCACCAGATGCGTCTGGTAATGCCGCGAGGTGGCGCTGCAGGCCAGCATGTTGCCGAAATTCTGGAAGGCGACGCCGGCATTGCCGGCGGCAAAACTGCCAGCCGACATCCAGTTATTCTCGAAGCCGCAATTCGACATCAGCGTGAAACCGTTCGGGCAGTTGGCGCCCCAGGTGCCGTTCTCGAGGAAATAGCAGCCATGGAAACCGGCATCGGTGGCGTCGTTCACCAACAGGCAACCGGTCTCGCGATTCTGGCCGAAGACACAGCCATAGAGATGCATCGCCGACAGGATACCGCCGGATGGCGAGTTTCCCATCACCAGACCATTGCGGTTCTGGCGGAAGAAGCAGTTGTCGATCTGCGATTCAAACACGTTGCCGAGCAGCTGGCAGCCGTCGCCGCCACAGCCCTCAATGAACACGTCGCGCAGGCAGGTGTTGTAGAGAAAGACCGCCTGGTTGTCGGCGCGCAGCACCAGGCCATGGCCTTCATCGCCATTGCCCCTGATCTGCAGACCTTCGATCAGGAAGAAGCGCACCACCGCATTGCTGATCACCTGCAGCACTGGCGAGCCATCGGTGATTGCCGACCGCAGGATGGCGCCATGCGACATGATACCGACATGCGCCGCCGAATCCTGCGTGAAATTGATGTTGAGCGTGGCTGTGACCTTGTAGGTGCCGGGCGGGATATCGACAAAGGTGCCGCCATTGGCGGAGACCCGGTCGAATGCCGCCTGTAGCGCGGCCGTGTCGTCGGCGGAGCCATCGCCGATGGCACCAAAATCGGCGACGGACAGCATGCGTTTGGATGGACTGAGCAGAGCCATGGAACCCTCCTGTTGCAATGGACGAGAGTGCAACAGGGAGGTGATTGCGAAAGTTGCCCGGTGAAAAAAGGATCACAGGACCGGTGCGCAAACCGATCGCGGCAACAACGCCGCCGCGAATTGCAGGACGCACTATTCTTTGCAGAATCTATTCCTTGAACTCTTCCTTCTTGGGGATGCGGTTAAAGGCGATCTTGGCGCCCATGAAATCGGATTTGTGCTTCGGCAGCGGGCCGATCCGCACCGTGTCCTTCTTGTCGTATTTCTGGTTCAGCTTATCCATCGCCTGCCACAGCTTGGCCCGCTTGGCGGCAGCTTCGGCAGTGTCGCCCTCCAGCCCGGAGGCGCCGCCGAACAGGTCGAGCGTCACTTCATCCTGAGGGACCAGCCCGCCCAGCCACATGCCGACTTTCCAGTAGCGGCCGCGTGGCTTTTTGGTTTCGCGCCGCATCTGCTCCCAGAGCCGGCCGATGGCGTCGAGGATGACGAAATTGTCCTGCGTCTGCGTCAGGCGGAAATCGCCGGCCCAGCGCGTCTCGTCATCGAAACGCACCTTGATGCCGATGCTGCCGGCGACGAAGCCGAGGCGCCGCAGCCGCGCGCCGCCCTTCACGCCCAGGCGCCGCAGGATCAGATAGGCGGATTCCACATCCCGGTTCTGCGGCGGCAGCACATGCTCATGGCTGAGGCTGCGCGTGGCATTCGACTGTTCGTAATCGCCGATGCCGCGGATGCGCTGAATGAAGGCCGGGCCTTCCTTGCTGCCCCAGATGCGACGCGCCGTTTCGGGCGACACCTCCCACAGATCGGCGATGCTGCTGATCCCGGCCTCCAGCAGGCGGCGCTCCATATTCGGGCCGACACCCGGCAGGTCGCGCAGTTTCAGCGGCAGGAGGCGCTCCGGCAGTTCATGCTTCTCGATGATGGTCAGCCCGTCGGGCTTCTGCATGTCGCTGGCCAGTTTGGCAAGGAACTGGTTCGGCGCGATGCCGATGGAGCAGCGGATGCATTCACCCAGCTTCGGATTGTCGCGCAGGCCGGCGCGGATCTGGTGCGCCACTGCGATGGCATTGTCTTTCAGGCGCTGCGGCCCGATCAGTTCGCAGGAGGCTTCATCGATCGACCAGGTATGGAAAATCGGGATATGGCGATCGATCTCTTCCTCGACCAGCTCGTGGATTTCGACATACCGGTCATGCCGCGCATTGACGATGGCGATGCCGGGATATTTTTCCTTTGCCTCCCAGACCGGCGTGCCGGTCTTGATGCCGTATTTTTTCGCCTCGATCGAGGCCGCGATGGCCGAGGTGGTGTCGCTCATCACCGGCACGACGATGAGCGGCTTGCCCCGCAAAGCCGGATTGTCCTGCTGCTCGGCGCTGGCGAAAAAGCTGTTCAGATCGACATAGAGAAAACGCAGCGACGACGCCGCCCAGGCCTCGCGGGCAGCGATATCGGCAGCGGATCGAGGCGGCAGGGTCATGGCGTGAGTTTAGCGCGGCAGGCGGCCATTCCATATGGGAACGTTGTCTTCACGCCCCTCTCTCCACCGTCATCCTCGGGCTCGTCCCGAGGATCCATCTGTGTGTTCCGATGCGCGGATGGACGGGATGGACCCTCGGGACGAGCCCGAGGGTGACGATATTTTAGAATTCTCTCACTGCTGTCATTTTCTGACGTCGCCTTACGCCCCGCAGCGATTCCACTGCCCGATATCCCAGTGGAAGCTCTTGGCATGTGCCGCATCGGCATTGGGGCCGAGCACGACCGAGAAATAGCGGCAGGCGGCGCGGTTGATCTCGCGCAGATACTGGCCTTCCTTGCCCCGGCTGCGGAAATGCTGGTCGACCGAAATCCGCGTGCCGTCGCGCAGGAAGAAGCCCCAGATGTCGAGAGCGCGGCCATGGCCGTGTTCGCTGATGCGGCTGGAATTGCCGGTCATGCGCTTGCAGGTGAAACCGCCGGCGTGATTGATCTGGC
>VFQQ010005447.1_pt1 | contig 10530 bp, 4 predicted proteins | sample 3512341 | NCBI WGS metagenome assembly VFQQ01 (sample SAMN10412373, study PRJNA504923) | tailings metagenome | isolation source: Relicate 2 Philex TSF1 revegetated site | place: Philippines: Tuba, Benguet | collected 2017-08-29
ACTGCCGACGGGGGAACCGGGCCGTACACCTACTCGAAGGACGGCGGCCTGACCTGGCAAGCCGGCAGCACGTTCGCGGGGCTGGTGGCGGGCGTGTATCCGGTCCAGGTGCGCGACAGCCTGACCTGCGCGAGCGCCATTCAGAACGTGACGGTCACGCAGCCCGCCCCGGTGAGTTTCTCGGTCGCGACTCTGAATCCCGCGTGCTTCGGCGGCAGCACCGGAAGCCTCACACTCACGGCGAGCGGCGGCACGGGACCGTACGAATACTCGAGGGATGGCGGCGGCACCTGGCAGTCGGGGAATAGTTTCACCGGGTTGACGGCGAACAGTTATCCGCTGCTGGCGCGGGACAGCCTGGGTTGTGTGAGCGCCGTGCAGAACGTGACGTTGACGCAGCCGGCCACGCCTCTCAGTTTTACCCATACCGGAATCAATCCTGCCTGTTTTGCCGGGACCACCGGCAGCCTCACGGTGAACGCCAGCGGTGGCACCGCGCCGCATGAGTATTCCCGGGATGGCGGGACAACCTGGCAAAGCGGCCCCACGTTCACCGGCCTGTCCGCCGGTGATTATCCGCTGCGGGTGCGCGACGCCGCCGGTTGTCTGGCCTCCGTCCAAATCGCGACGCTCACGCAGCCGTCAGCCGCCGTCAGCTTCAGTCATCTCGCGGTGAACCCGGCGTGTTTTGGCGGGAACACGGGAAGTCTCACGTTGACGGCCGCCGGAGGAACGGGGCCGTACGAATTCTCCCGCAACGGCGGAACCACCTGGCAGAACGAAAACATCTTCAACGGACTGACGGCGGGTGAGTATTCGCTGCGCGTGCGGGATGCCGCCGGCTGTCTCAGCGCGCCGCAGAACGTGACGCTGACCCAGCCCGCCGCCGTGAACTTCAGCCATGCCGAAACGCATCCGGCGTGCTTTGGCGAACCGAACGGCGCGTTGACGCTGACCGCCACGGGCGGCACCGCACCTTACGAGTATTCGAAAGACGGTGGTGCGACGTGGCAGCCCGAAAGCAGTTTCACCAGCCTGGCAGCGAACACCTACGAACTGCGCGTCCGGGACAGCCTCGGGTGCGCGAGCACCAGCCGGAGCGTCACGCTCACCCAGCCGGCCGCCCCCGTGAGCTTCACGCAGGTGATGGTGAACCCGGCCTGCTCGGGCGCGGCCAGCGGCTCGATTACCCTCAACGCCACGGGCGGCACCGCACCGTATCAATACTCGAAGGACGGCGGCGTGATCTGGCAGTCGGAGAGCACGTTCCCCGGTTTGAGTGCGGCCGTGTATGCGCTGCGGGTGCGGGATCTCGTCGGGTGTTTGAGCTCCGTGCAAAACGTGACCTTGAGCCAGCCGGACGGATTGGCGGCCGAAGCCGGAGAAGACAAGGTGTTGAATTGCACCGTAACCTCGGTGGTCCTCGGTCCCGCCGTCCCCATCGAGGGGGCGGATTACACCTGGGAGGCTCCGAATGATCTCTTTCTGTTCGTTCCAAATCCGTCCGTGGAAGTTGAGGGTGTTTACCGGCTGACCGTGACGCGCGGGGCCTGTTCCGCCACCGACACCGTGTTCGTCGCACGCAACGCGACACCGCCGAACGTCAGCGCCGGTTCGCCCAAGACGCTGACCTGCTCCGCGCCCACGGCGGTGCTGGACGGCGCTTCCACCACGCCGGACGCGACCTTCGCTTGGACCGGGCCGGGCATCGTCTCGGGAAGCGGTACCGCCACGCCAACGGTCAACGCTCCCGGCACCTACACGCTGACAGTGACGAACCCGGTCAACGGCTGCGCCGCCTCCGCCAGCGTGGCGGTCACGCTCGACACCATCCCGCCCCAGGCCAGCGCGGGCGCGGACAAGCTGCTGACCTGCGCCCTGACCAGTGCGGTGCTGGACGGAGCGTCCACCACCGGCGGAGCCACGTTGAGCTGGACCGGGCCGGGCGGTTTTTCGTCCACGGCGGCCAAACCCGCCGTCAATCAGCCCGGCACTTACACCCTGACCGTGACCGGCCCGAACGGCTGCATCAACACGGACACCGTCGAAGTCGTTGCCGCCACCACGCCGCCGCATGTTTCCGCCGGAGCGGACAAGGTCATCGGCTGCGCGGAGACGGGCGTGGTGCTGGACGGTTCTTCGACGACATCGGGGGTGGCTTACCGCTGGACCGGGCCGGATGGTTTTGCATTTTCCGGCCCCAGGCCGGTCGTCAGCGTGCCGGGCGAATACACGCTGGAAGTTTCGCTCCCGGCCACAGGTTGCCGGGCCACGGACACGGTGGCCGTGACAGCGGAGACGAAGCTCGACGGCGTCGCCATCGCGGCGAGCGGACCCACGAGTTTCTGCGCGGGCGGGTTTGTCATCTTGACCGCCCAGCCGGCGGACGCCGCGGGTTATCTCTGGAGCAACGGGGCCACCACGCCGGCCATCCGGGTGATGACGAGCGGCGTGTTCCGCGTCACGGTGACGAATGAAGCCGGTTGCTCGGCCACATCGGAGGAGATCGCCGTCACGGCGCATCCGCTCCCGGCGGCGGACATTGAGTGGGACGGCCCGACCACCTTCTGCGCGGGCGGCCGGGTGACGCTCACGGCGAATCCCGCCAACGCGGCGGGCTACCGCTGGAGCAACGGCGAAACCACCCGCTCCATCACCGTCACCACGCGGCAGAACCTGCGCGTGACGGTGACGAATGAGTCCGGCTGCGTGGCCACGTCCGGGTTGGTTTCCGTGTTCGTCAACGCGCTGCCCCGGCCGTTGATCAGCGCGAGCGGGCCGCTGGCGTTGTGTCCCGGCGGCAGCGTGACCCTCACGGCGAGCCCGGCCGGCTTCACTGATTACCGCTGGAGCAACGGCGGGACGAGCCGCTCCATCGTGGTGACGCAACCGGGTGATTACCACGTCACGGCGACCAACCCGCTGGGCTGCGCGGGCACGTCCGCAACCGTCACCGTGACCGCCAGCCCGCCGCCCGCCGTCGGCATCACGGCGAGCGGGCCCACGACCTTCTGCGCGGGCGGCCGCGTCACCTTGACAGCGAACGCGCCGGACGCGGCCGGGTTCCTCTGGAATAACGGAGCCACCACTCGCTCCATCGACGTGATGGAGAGCGGCCGTTTCCGTGTGACGGTGACGAACACGGGCGGTTGTGCCGCCGCGTCGGAAGAGATCGTGGTCACGGTTCAACCGCCACCCGCGATGTCGGTGGAAGCGGGCGGTCCGCTGGAATTTTGCGCGGGCGGCAGCGTCATCTTGACGGCGAACCCGTCCGGCCTCGCCGGTTATCGGTGGAACAACGGAGCCACCACGCGGACCATCGTGGTGACGGAGCCGGGCGCTTACGCGGTGACCGGCACCAGCGCGGCGGGATGTTCCGCCGCTTCCGCTTCGGTGAGTGTTTCAGTGCTGCCGAAACCGTCGGTCAGCATCACCGCCAGCGGGCCGACCACGTTTTGTCCGGGCGGGAAAGTGACGCTCACGGCCAGCGCGCCGGGCACGGCGGCTTTCCTCTGGAGCAACGGCGCGAGGACTCCCTCCATCGACGTGACGGAGAGCGGGAGCTTCAGTGTGACCGCGACCAGCGCGGCGGGCTGCGCGAGCGCGTCCGCCCCGATCGTGGTGACGGCGCGGGACGTGACGCCGCCGGTGGCGCGCTGCCGGGCGCTGACGGCGGAGGTCGAGTTCGGCGGCGCGGTCGAGATCACGGCCGGGCAGATCGACAACGGAAGCACGGACGATTGCGGCGTCGCCAGCCTGGTGTTGAACCGCACGCTCTTCACCAGCGCGGATCTCGGCACGCACGAGGTCACGCTCACGGTCACGGACCGCTCCGGCAACACCGCCACCTGCGCGGCGACGGTGACGGTGGTGGGCAAGCCGCCTCCAACCGGGGTGACGATCACGATCGACGACGCAACGCTGTCCGAGGCGGACGCCACCAGCCGCACGATGAATTTCGCGGTGCGGCTGTCCGCGCCGAGTTTCGAGCCGGTGACAGTGGACTTCGCGCTGGAGGACGGCACGGCCCGGAGCCCGGAGGACTACCGGTTCACGACCCGGCCGCAAATCGTCCGCTTCGCTCCCGGCGAGACGATCCAGTTGATTTCCGTCACCATCGTGACGGACAATCTGAACGAGGCCACCGAGGTGTTTTTCGTGAACCTGTCCAACCCCGTCGGCGGCACGCTGGCAAAGGCCCGGGCCACCGGCACCATTCTCGATGACGATCCGCCCCCCACGCTGTCCGTGGCCGACATCACGGTGACCGAGGGGCACGACGGAACGGTGGCCGCCTCCGTCGCGGCGCGATTGTCCGCGCCGAGCGGACAGGCGATCACGGTGAATTACGCGACGGCAGACGGGACGGCGCGAGCGGGGCTGGATTATGAGGCGGCGGCCGGGACGCTCACGTTTGCGCCCGGTGAAACCCTCAAACCGGTCTTCCTGCAAATCCGCGGCGACCGGCTGAACGAGGAGAACGAAACGTTCACCGTGGCCCTGTCCGCGCCGGTCAACGTCGCGCTGGCCCGCGCCACCGCGACCGTGACGATTCTGGATGACGATCCGCTGCCCGCGCTGTCCGTGGCCGATCTGGCCGTGAGCGAAGGCTCCGGCGGTGAATCGCGGTTTGAGCTGACGGTGCGGTTGTCCGCGCCCAGCGGCCGCCCGGTGCGCGTCCGTTTTGCCACCACCGATGGCAGCGCCACCGCTCCGGCGGATTACCTGGCGTTGAGCGGGGATCTGGTCTTCCAGCCCGGCGGCGCCCCCGCCTTGCTGGCCTCGCCCGCCGCGCCCGAGTTGCGCATTTCCCTGGAGGCGTCCGGGCCGGTGCTTTCGTGGCCGGACGGCGGAGCTTTGTTCGACGTCCAGGCTGCGTTGAGCGTGGGCGGAGATGATCCGTGGATCAAGCTGGCCGACCCCGTCACGCAGACCGGCGAGTGGCGTTTCGTGACGCCGGCGAGTTCCGGTGTGGCCCGGTTCTTCCGGCTCGTGTCGGCGTTGACCTTCACGCCGGGCGAAACGGCCAAAACCGTCACGCTCGCCGTGCAGGGCGACACCGTGCATGAACTGGACGAAACTTTCCTCGTGGCCCTGGCGGCTCCGGTCAACGCCACGCTCGCGCGCGGCCAGGCCGTGATCACGATCCGCGACGACGATCCGCCGCCAACCCTGGCCGTCGGGGACGTCAGCGTGATCGAGGGCATCGCGGGGGAGACGCTGGTGGTCGTGCCCGTCCGCCTCGAGGGCGAGACCGCGCTGCCGGCCTCGGTGAAATGGACAACCGCCGACGGCACGGCCACCGCGCCGTCGGACTACACGGCGGCCGGCGGCACGCTGGAATTCGCACCCGGCGTGACCGCGCAAAACATTCTTCTGGCTGTCCACGGCGACACCGAGAACGAGGGCGACGAAAGCTTCCGCGTGTTGTTGGGCGAGGCGGTCAACGCCCGGATCGTCCGCAGCGAGGGCGTGGTCACCATCCTCAGCGACGACACGGTGCCGCTGCTCTTCATCGCCGACGCCTCCGCGCCCGAGGGCAGCAACGCGCAGATCGCCGTGCGCCTGACCACCCCTTCGCCGACCCCGGTGCGGGTGGATTTCGCCACGGCCGACGGCACGGCCTTCGCCGGTTCCGATTATCTGGCCGTGAGCGGCACGCTGGAATTCGCCCCCGGCGAGACGAACAAGATCATTTCCGTTTTTATCCGCACCGATTTCGTCACCGAAGGGCCCGAGACGTTCACCGTCACGCTCACCGCGCCGGTGGGCGCGCTCCTGGCCAAGAGCACGGCCACCGTCATCATCCGCGGCGTCGGTCAGAACATTCCTCCGGTCGTGACCATCACCGGACCGCAGACGGACGACGCCTTCCTCACCGGCACCAGCCTGGGCATCACCGCCGAGGCGACCGACGAGGATGGCGCGATTTCGTGGGTGGAATTTTATGCCAACAACCGGCTGCTCGGCATCGTGACGGCGCCGCCATACGTCGCGCCGTTCACGGATCAGGGCGAGGGCGTGTACCTGCTCCGCGCCGTGGCCGTCGATGATCGCGGGGCCAACAGCGAATCGCCCACCGTGCTCGTCCGCGTGCGCCGCGAGCAGCCGGCCCTCCGCCTCGCGGTCGTGACACCCGCGCCGACCCCCGAGGCGACGAAAATCCAGGCCTACCTCGCCGATCTGGGCATTGGCTCGCAGATCATCCCGCGCGGCGCGGTTTCACTAGCGGGACTGCAAACCTTCCAGGGCGTGGTGTGGGACACCGTCAGTGCGGCCGGAGGCGTCACGGCCGGGGAAGTCACCCTCCTGGCCGCGTTGCGCGCTGCGAATGTGCCGGTCTATTTTGCGGGCGAAAATCTCGCGGGGGCTGCGGCCGGTCTGCCAGCGGCGGCGCGCGATGCGTGGGCGGATCTGGTGCGGCTGCAACCGGCGGCCGGGCCCGGCTCGGCGCAGATTTCCATCGTGGGAGCAACGCATTCGTTGATCCGTGGTCCATTCGGCCGCGTGGATCATTTCCTCCTGGCCACCGCCCCCGAGGCGGCTGTTCGCGCGGGAAGGGATGAGACCCTGCTGGCCCGCGCGGGTGTGGCGGACACGGTGCTGGCACTGCAAGATCCGCCCATTTCCTCGTTCCGCGGCGTGGTGCAAAACCTTCCCGTGTATGGCGGCACCAATGTCAACGCGCTGGTCCAGCGCGAGCGTCTGTTCAAGAACGGTGTCTGGTGGATGCTGGGCCGGCCGGCTCCGGTGGTGAATTACGATCTGGCCGTGAGCCTCCAGCTCGACACGGCCCAGCCGCGCGTCGGACAGGAAATGACCTACACCGTGACCGTGCAGCAGAGTGGCGCGGGCGAGGCACGCGGCCTGGGGCTGGCCTTCGACCTGCCGGGCGGACTGGAGTTCATCAGCGCCTCGACCACCGACGGCTTGGTCGGAGTGGAGGGGCGGCGGGTGAGCGCGCGCCTGCGCCGCTTGTCCAACGGAGATCTGGCCCGCGTGCGCGTCGTCGTGCGGCCCGCGGCTCCGGGCAGCCTGACGGTCGAGGCGGCCGTCACGGGCCTGATCGTCCGCAACGCCACGCTCACTTCCAGCGTCAGCCCGTGAGGCACGAGGGGGGAACGATCCCGGCGGAGGTTGAGATTCCCAAAGCTCTACTCTGATCCTTGCGCCATCAAGTGAGCGGCTTGCCGGAGAAGGGGGCGCGGGCTTCAGCCCGCTTCAACGTCCGAAAGGGCAAGGCCTGCCGTAGTATCCAACCGCCCATGCGTCCAGACGGTGAAGCGGCATGAATGCCGCGCTCCCCTCACTCAATTCGGCAAGTTGAGTCGATCACCGATGACGAGCGGCACCGGGCGGGGCCGGCCCTCGCGTAAAAAACGGGCAAGGAGAAACAGGCCCGCTCCGACACCGATCAGAGCCAGCGGGCTGGGCTCGGGGATCATGCCTGCGACACCGGGCATTCCTGTCAGGAAAGCGGGAGGCAGATCGCCGCCACCGAGAGTGATGATCGTTGCGCCACCCACCCCCGTGCTGAAGGGTGGGCGCGGCTCCACATCCGGATAAGCGATCATATAGACGTAGGCCAGGGATCCCGGAGGCAAATGCGGAACGGTGACGACCACGGGATTGACATATCCCCGCTCCGGATCATCGCTCGGACGAAAGGTGGTGGTGGGAAAGACCGGCTGCACGCCGGATCCGAGCGGCAGCAGGGGATCCACCGGGCCGACCATCAATTGCGCAATCCAGCCTTGAGCGAAGGGAAAATCATCATCCCTAGACAGCCACCACCTGGCATCAACAATTCCAGGAACAAGCGTGTCGAAAAGGATGGTGCCCTGCGCGTTGCCTCGCGGAGTTCCAACTGCGAACGCGACGAACAGCGCCATTGCTCGTTCGATTCTCTTCAGTGTTTTCATGAGATGAATGCGTCAGTTTTGAGTGTGAAAGAAAGTGCCTGTGCTCAGGCTGGTGTAGGATCCGCTGGCGGTGGTGGTCAATTTGAGCGCCCGGACTTCATAAATCCTCACTCGCAACGATACCACTGGTAAGTGACCAGGCAATGCCAACTCGCGGAAGAATGAATCTCCGTCTGTTCCTTCGCTCGCTTCGCCGACTTCGCGCGAGCGAATTCACACCGGGCCACCACCGAATTCAGAGGTGAGTTTTCCGTCCGCCGGGGCAGACTTGCAGGCAGTGATGCCGCCCGAGGCGACAAACCGGCTTGTTCCTGCGTCCGATCGGACCTCCTTCCCGGTGGTCCTGAGCGAGGCGCTCTGGTTTCCCGATCCGCGGCGGGCACCCGTGTCCGGTCGGACCAAGGATTTGATCGCCATCGGCGGGGATCTGGAGCCCGAGCGGCTGCTGCTGGCCTACCGCAGCGGATTGTTCCCGTGGACGGTGAATCCCGTCACCTGGTGGTCGCCCGATCCGCGGGCCATCATTGAGCTGGACGCCTTCGCCCCGCCCCGCAGCCTGGCCAAACTGCTCCGCAAACGGCCGTTCCATTTCACCGTCAACCAGTCGTTTGACCGGGTCATGCGCGAGTGCGCGCGGCCCGCGCCCGGACGCGAAGGCACCTGGATCACGCCGGAATTCATCCGCGCCTATTCCGAACTGCACCGGCTCGGCCACGCCCACAGTGTCGAATGCTGGCAGGACGGGACGCTGGCGGGCGGCATTTACGGGGTGGCCACGGGCGGATTGTTCGCCGGCGAATCCATGTTCCATCGCGTGCCCAACGCCTCGAAGGCCGCGCTGACTCATCTTGTCGAACGGCTGCGCGACCGCGACTTTGCCCTGTTCGACATTCAGATGGCCACGCCGGTCACGCTGCAACTGGGCGCGAAACAGATCGCGCGCGCGGAGTATCTGGACCGGTTGCGGGAAGCAGTTCGGCGGGAGGTCCGGTTCGCCGGCTGACGCCAAGTCGGTGTGAAATCCGGTCGAATGGAGCACCGGTTTCCAACCGGCATCGCCCAGTCATACCCCGCCGGTTGGAAACCGGCGCTGCGCCCCATTCCGGCAACCTTCAAGCGGCGTGGCAGAAGCGGGCGGAGGGGACTTTACGGCCGCTGGGTGTAATACAGCAGCGCGGCAAACAGGGCCGAGACAATCAGCCCGACCACGATGGCCCAATGCACCGTCTTGCGATGGTACTGGCGGTTCGACTTCCCCATGCCGGGCAGGAGGTAGTACCGGTGCTCTTCTCGATGCTTGCGTGAGCGAAACATGATTCCGCCGGGCGGACCACCGACCGGTGCCGCCGTTTATAGGGACGCAGCCCGCGCTTGGCAAACTTTGCAAACCGCCATGCCCGGTTAGGGAGCGCATGCACCTCTTTGTAAAAAATCGGGATGTAGCCACCTCGGGCCTTCACCTTGACACCGGGGATCGGGCCGACTTTGATCCGCCGTATTCTCCGAACCAACCAACCTCGATTATGAACCGATTCCACCGATCCTTCTCCGCGCTGCTGATGGCCACGCTGCTTTCGCCTTGTCTCTTGGAATCGCCCGCTTTCGCGGCCGGGCATTCGGCCATCGTGCCCGCGCCACGCCCGGGCAACTGGATGGAGCGTGCGAACCTCCTCGACGACCGCCTCCGCCAGACCCCCGACACGCAACTCCTGTTCATCGGCGACTCGATCACCCAAGGCTGGGAAGGCGAGGGCGCGAAGGGCATCTGGGAAAAATACTATGGTGCCCGCAAGGCGGTGAACCTCGGCATCGGCGGCGACCGCACGCAGCATGTCCTCTGGCGGTTGAACCGCGCGCCGCTTGACGGGGTCAAGCCCCGCGTGGCCGTGGTCATGATCGGCACCAACAACTCGAACGGCGAGGACAACACCCCAGGTCAGATCGTCGAAGGCGTGACCGTGATCGTGCAAAAACTCCGCGAACGCCTGCCGCAGACCAAGGTGCTGCTGCTCGGCATTTTCCCGAGGAACGAAAACTTCAGCCCGCAACGCGGCAAGCTCACCCAGATCAACCAGGTGCTGCAAAAACTGGACGATGGTCAGAACGTGTTCTTCCTGGATATCGGCCACCGGTTTCTCGACGCCGACGGCCTTCTGCCCGCCGGCATCATGCCGGATTTCCTGCATCTCTCGACGGCGGGTTACCAGCTCTGGGCCGAGGCCATCGAACCGCACCTGGTCCGGTTGCTCGGGGACAAATGACTTTGATCCGGTTCTCGAAGAATCGTTACCAGCGCTCCCCGAGTTGTTCGATCCAGCGATTGACCCCGCCTCGAAACACGACCAGCAGGGCCGTGAGGAGAAATCCAATCACCGCCACGACGATGCCCGCGACGGCGAGCGGCTTGCCATCGTACCGTTCCGGCTCGCGGGAGATCTGGTTGAGCGCCACCGCACACAGCACCGCGCCGAGCACGCCGAAGACCGGACCCAGGCAGCAGCACGGCACGAGGCTCAGGCAGCTCGAAACCAGACCACTGACGGCCAGCGGGTGATTCCGCGGCCCGCCGGACAAGCCGTAGAGCGGCGGGTTGGACGAAAACTGGCCG
>VFQQ010005448.1_pt1 | contig 10529 bp, 16 predicted proteins | sample 3512341 | NCBI WGS metagenome assembly VFQQ01 (sample SAMN10412373, study PRJNA504923) | tailings metagenome | isolation source: Relicate 2 Philex TSF1 revegetated site | place: Philippines: Tuba, Benguet | collected 2017-08-29
GTTGCTCAAAACACCCTGGTCAGAAAGCGAGCGTATAGTGCCACCCGGAGCAGTGTCTGGACCAGAGCCAGGTGCAGGCCCCTCTATGGCTGGGCAGGAAGCACAAGGAGTGGGTGCACAGGGGGTTGTGATGGGTGAGAACGGGGCAGGTGATGTGATTGTGGTAGATGGCGTAGAGGAGGGACAAGAGCGTGCGGCGTTGCCGGCGGGCGCGGCGGCTGCGGCAGCGGCGGAGGCGCGGTGGCGCCAAGCACAGCAGCAGCAGCAGTGAGGAGTGCTGAGAGATGTGACAAAGAAACACGTGTGAAAGATGCGAAAGCGTGCGAGCTGACTTATGACCGCAGGAGGTGTTATAGACTACTCTTGTGTAGGAGCGTATTCTGTGCAAATGTACATGTGGTATCCGTATGAATAGTTTGTGCTTAGTTATTCTTGCCCAACACTCAATGGGCACACGTGCGCTGTATGCATAGTGCTAGCAGGCAAGCCTTGTGAATGAGCAGAGGCTTTCGCGCGTTGCGCGTTGCGACCTCGCCTGATACCAGCTGTAACCGTGCCGGTTCGTGCTGTAACCGTGCCGGTTCCCTGAGCGCGCCGCTTCCTTTCTTGCTTGTTCTTTAGCCCGCAATTCACACAGCAGCAGTCAGTAGTCCAGTCGCGCCCCTGCAACTACATTCTGTACCGCAACACACTCAGTGCCCAGCGAATGCGTCTTGTCACAGGCCCGGCCGGTGCCTCCGCAACGCAGACGTCATCGCGCAGCCCCTCCGGCACAGTGCCCAGCTTGCCTCACGCCCCAGCCAGACGTGTCAGATGCGCCTTTAAGACAGAGGAGCAGAAGCGGCGCTACACAGATATCGACGAGGCCCTGCCACCCATCACATCCCCCATCACAGGCCTGCCTCCTAGGTCCAAGACAGAGCAGCTGGCCAGTGAGCCCATCATTGACGAGAATGAGTGGACGCTCAGCCGTCAGGAGCGCACAAAGCTGGCAGTGGCCCGCGTCAAGGTGCGTGACGTCATAGATCACGCACTGAGCTTTGCCGCGTGTCCTGTGCCCCTTAGCCCACGCCAGGTTGCCTCAGCCTCTGCATAGCATACAGTGGAGGCAGTGGTTTGTGGGGTGGCTGTGTTTGCAGGCGCGCTGGGACCTTCTGGAGGACAAGCGCACCCTCATCGGCCTGACCATTGGCACGGCCGCAACAGTCTGGCTCTCTGGTCGCTTCCTTGACGCAGTCGACAGGATACCGCTTATCCCAGACATCTTCACGTTCGTGGGCCTGGTGTACTCGGGCTCCTTCTTCTGGAAGTGAGTGCTGATCACGGCCGCATCGCACCCGCACACACAGCGCGCAGCGCCACTGCACACGCCGCGTAGCACCTTTCGCACCGTCGTATCTTTCGCACGCAGGAGCAGCGCGGCACACTCTCAGCACGGCGCACCCCGTCCGTCCGACCACGTACCACTTGCCAGTCTCCTCAGCGCGTGTGTGTATTGCTGCGTGCGTGTTTTGACTCGCAGGTACGTGCTGTTCTACGACGGTCGCGAGAAGTTCCGTCAAGCCATCTCCCGCGCCTACCACCTCGCTCGCGACGTGCTAGAGAACCAGGACGGCCCCTGGGGCGACGGCATGGCCGGCAACACTGCCACACGCAGCCCCACACTCCAGCAAGTCAAGGAGTACGCAAAGGCAGCTGCGGCACGTGTGGCTGAGAATGGTGGTGTGGCCACTGGCCTGGAGGGGGACAGGCTACAGAGCCATGTGACACCTGGGGGCGCGCCTACCGCACCCATCCCACGGACAAAGCAACCAGGTGTGTTCTTGCATGGCGTACTGCATCAACACGCACAGGACGACTTGCATGCAAAGTGGGGTAGGTAGGGGGCAGTCTGTGAGTGAGGGAGTGAGTGTGGTGGTGGGTGGGTGCATGTGCTGGTGTGTAGGCGCGGGGAACGACAGCGTTGATCTTGAGATGTGATCTCGCCCTCACTCATACTCACAGTGATGCCATGTGAGTGATGTACCATGCATGCACGTGTTGTCACATGTGCACACCTTGTCATGCACATGGATCCTGAAGCACTGTTCCCATGCTGGTGCTGCATCCATGCATGCTTGCAGCCATACTCTGTCCGGCTATTCTGTTGGTGGTAGTTGAATCGACGAACGGACGTGTATGTTTGCATGTGCCATGTGTGTGTGCAGGTGGCAGGGGCGAAGTGCCCGAAGGTATCAACACACGCCATGCAACCCGCTCTCCACAGCTACCATCCCGCGCAACCCACCCAGCCCGCGCCCTGCTCCCCGGCCCCTCCGCCGCCGCGTCACGCCCTAGCACCGCCGCGCCCCGCCGTGGCCCCGCCGCAACCCGCGCGCTGCCTGCCGGTGGGGACGACCAGAGCATCGGTGCAACCGAAGGTGATGCAAAACTCAACGAACCCGCACGTGCTGAAACGACCAGAGACTTCGGCGTTGACTCGGCCGCACCAACAACACCCTCTCTGCAACGCAACACGTCAACCCACCCCAACCGCAGCGCTGCGCCACATCGCACGGGCCCTGGCACAGTCACGGACGACGCCACGTGGCTCGCGGCCGTGCCGGGCAGCGAGGACGGCCCGGCAGCGGATGGGGAGGGTGGTAATGGCGTGGACTGTTCCAAGCAGCCCCCAAACACCACCCCGTGTCCTGTGCCTGGCTCCGCACCCCACCAGGAGCACCTCGTGTATGATGACAGTGTGTGGTATGTGGCTGAGCCTGCGGCTGGGATTGTGGCGGCCAAGGAGTATGCCGACAGCACTGCTGAGGCCAATAAGAGCGTGTAGACAGGGCAGCTGCTTGTGGGCGATGTGGGGTTGTGGCGTTGCGAGGTTGTGTTGAGACTGTCCGTGTGCAGACATGATGACGTTGTTCTTGGTATGTTGTGTTTGTAGCTCAGGACTTGCTGATGTTTGTAGTCTGTGCGTGTCATTCATAAGGTAGGCTGAAAGATGGTGATGGTGCAGCGGCACCTTTGCATGCCGCAGTGCAGATGCTATAGGCTGTGTGCGATGACTACTGCTGTCTGTAACATACGCGTGTCCGTCGCCTCCCCCTGTCAGGGCTGATGTGTCAAGGACAGATAGGCAAACACGTAGCAGCGTTGGTGCAGAAGACAGCTGGCAGCGCACAACCGAAGCTGGACTCCGCAGAAACGCAGCTGATTTGTGAGTCGCTGTTGCTCGCCTGCCATCTTGCATACCGACGCTTATCTGCAGCTCTCTTACCACCATCGCATTGACTACACACGCGAGTTGCAGCACGCCTTCAGTGGCCCGTCCTTCGACCCCAGCATCAGGTCTTTGGAACCATTGGATTGACCACAGTTGCTTCACTGGTACGTTCAGTAAGCAAGCTAGCGCACTGTGGCATTGAAGCCGGGCGAGGGCGCAAAAAGTACTCGTGCTTAACTCGCTGCCGTGTGATTTGTTCGCTGACATTCCTCACCACTCTGTGTTGAAACTATGCTCTCAGATACTACAAGATACAGCAGACAGCCTCATCTGCAAGCAGCGAGGTTACGAGGCCCCAGCAGGCAGACACGAGCGAGGGGCCACATTGGACACGCTTGCGCAGGCAACTGCGTATGCAGATAACATAGTGCCCTGAGAACAGCCAGCTGCAAAGCATGGCGCCTCAGGTGCGGTGTGCAAGCAGCCGAATACGGCACTGACGCTTCCACAGTGTTTGCAGCCTTCTTCTTTCGCCTTTGTCATTCGCGCTGACCTTTGCTCTTATGCCATTGGGCACAATAGCTTTGTCACATGACGCGTGATGGACCTGGAGTTCTTCTTCTGTGCCCCTGAGCAGGTTCGCCCTGGGCCCAATTCCATCTTTGATGAGTGCAAGGCAGTGCTATCACGGTAAGCAGCAAGCCATCACAGGTCTCTGAGCCTTGCTTGCAGCTGTTACAGTCGCGGCCTTCTGCGCCCCTGCACCACCCCCACACACTGCACTCCCGCAGCCACTGACCCACAGCATCACAGCAAGAGCAGCACTATCAGAAGCCGTCACTGGCAGCAGGAAGCTCCAGTGGACACGGCTGCGCAGTGCGCACGGCCCATCCTGCACGCCTCTGTATGTGCACGCCCGCAGGCTCGGGCTGTACCGAACAGGCGTGCCAGATGACCACCATATGGAAGACCAGTATAACAAGCCTCACAGCGCCACACGTGCCAAGGAGAAGGGGGCAGGAGACGAGCTAGCGATGCTCGCCGCAGGGATGAGCATCTCACCTCCCGAGACCGCGTCCCCAGCCGAGCTCGACGAAGGGATGCGCATCGTCGATGACCCCGCAGACTCAGGCTCAGTTCTCCTTGCCCTCGACAAGGACCAGCAACAGCTCCAGCTTCAGCAGCAGCTGAGCCAGGGCGTGTCAGACCGCGCAGATGGCGGGCTGAGTACACCGCCCCTCAGCGAGCCCCAGCTCCTGCTACCTTGCGGCCCCGGCCCAGCCTTCCATTCCATAGGGGGCGAGAGTATGCACAGCACGGTCAGCGCTAGCTCCTGGGACGCACCAGTCGCGGTGCACAACAGGCGTAGCCGCAGGTCTGGCCTCACGACGTCCACGCTAGACAGCGTGCCCGAGCTACCCGGCCTTGGGGACCCAATCGGCCCAATCAAGGCGCCCCATAGCTCGCCAGGGCCGCAAGGGTCCAAGGTGCCCAGCGTGCTGATGTACGTGCACGCGACCGGCGAACCCGCGGACCTTGCGGAAATTGAGCGGGCCGCCTCGCTGGTGCGTAGCCCCGGCGCGGATCCGCCGCAGTCTGCTGCTGCAGTGGCCGCACTTGCGGCGCTGGCCGCGTCGTCGCCGGCGGGCCTGCCACCGCCTGCGGGGAGTGCGTCGGGCTTGAAGCGGCTCCACTCGGAGAGTGCGAACAATCTATTTGAGCCACGCAGTCCGGTCATGACACGGTCTGTGGGCGGGTGTTTGACACCCACACAGACACGCGCTTCTGTGTCATCGGCGGGGGGTGGCATGGTCAGCCCTGCACACATGGCGATGCGCAGGTACGCACACACACATACACACACACGCAGAACCTCCAGTCATCTTTGTGCATGTCTCTGTGCATCAATGCGTGCGCGCATGTGCGTGCTTCAGATCCTAAGAGGTCAAAGGTCCAGCGTCTGAAACAGTGTGTGTGTGTGTGTTGCATGTGTGCAGGAACACGCGTCCTGCCTTTGTGCCACGTCTGAATCTGGGTCACTTGCCCGTTGCAGAGTGTGAGTCTGAGTACGGGCAGCGAAGCAACAGCCTACCCAAGCTGCCTGACAGCCTCTGTAGGGTGAGTTATCACATACACACACACACACACACACACACACGCGCGCGCACAGGGAGCAATCATACCACCGCACGCACAATGAAGGCACACGTGCAGACAGGGGGTAGCGCGTGTGTTCATGACCATGCGTGGCTCTGATGTGTGTGTGTGTGTGTGTGTGTGTGTGTGTCATGACAGTGTCTCGACCTCGCTGAGGAGGAGCGCAGGGAGTTGGAGTCCTGGACTCTACCGCCTAAGTGGCAACCCACCAGTGAGGGTAGACACTATGTGTTTAAACCTGTAAACACACAGGTATGCGAGGGCACAAACACGCACACGCACACACACACACACACACACACACACACACACATGCGCACTCCTGACAGCACAGGAGCGCGATAAGCGACGGACAATCAACCAGACAGAGAAAGGAGAAAGAGGCAGGCAGTGAACCAGATAGAATAGGCAAGCAGGCACCAGTGCGTTGACACGCACGCACACAGCACGGGGGCCAGAGAACGTATGTTGCATTGTGATGGTTTATGTCTCCATGCAGGAGGTACAAAGGTACGAGAGGCTGCGTGCTGCAGTGGACCCCCACCTGGCATCTGAAGTGGACCACATGTGGAAGGAGCTGATACAGGTGAACACACACACACACACGCACACGCACATACACACACGTACAGTTGTGCAAGCAAAGGTGGGCCAAAGTGCATGTAAAGCCACGTGGAAGCAGCCACATACAGCTTCATATGGCGGGCAGACCATGACAGGAAGGTGATAGGAAGTTGGTAGATCCCTTATGGTGTGTGTGCTTCCCATGCATGCAGGCTCGCTACGCGTGTGAGCTCATGGCATCGCGCGGCGTGCGCGTGGTCAAGGACGTCACACGCGAATGGAGTGAGATGTCCAGCCACCTCATACAACGCATCGAGACACACGAAGCAAACGCCAACAGCATGCAAGCCTACTGCCAACAACAGACAGGCGTCATCAACCAACTAACATACCAGCTCAAAGTCGCGCAGGCGCAGGCGCAGGCGGCGGCGGCGGCCGCCGCGGCGCACGCGCCGATGGGCGCGGTGGGTTACCTACCGCAGGCCGCGCTCTCGCCGCAGCCCGCGGCCCACATGAAGATGGGATATGATTTTGGTCAATTTCCTGGGTATGGTGGTGAGCATTTTGATTTCGGTGTCATGGGGGCCGCGGGGCCGGTGGGCGCGATGCGGCCGTCGCGGCGCGCGGACCGCGGGGGCGCGCATGGCGGGCTTGGGTAAAGCGAGGACGACACAGGTGTGCACACAGTGTCGGCACAGGGGCTAGCGCAGATGCCAGTATGGGCCTTACCGCTGCGATGGAAGCTTACAGGATAGGTGGCTTCTGAGCATGGCAGTTGTGCCCACACTGTGCAGTGACCAGCACAGATGGCGGCACGTGGCCACCCCATTGCCAACACAGGCAGTGTACAGCTTGGATTTCGCGGCTTGCATGTCTATGCACTCCAAGACGTGGCCGGTCCATTGGTGCGAACATGCGAGTGTACTGGGGTGTGGTGGGATGACAAGATGAGCCTTGATGCCATGTGCTAGCCATACAGTTTCATGCGTGCGGCATGCAGATGAGGGACCACTGGCTGCGGTGGGCACTGGGCCAAGCACAGCACAGCACGGGACCGTTGGTTACAAATTTGTATAAGTGGCAGACTACCCGTGTCTGTGGCTTGTCTGTGTGCTACCCACAGCACAGCATGTTTGTGGCAAGCGTCGGTGTGGTCGCGGCATGTGACACCGTCCGTGCATACTGTGCGTGTGTGTGGCCACCCGGAGTGGCTTTGTGCGTGGCTCCGTGGCATGCGCAGCATGCGTGGCTGCATGTGGCTGTCGCAATTGTTGCATGCGTGACCAAACCAGACAAGAAGATCACCCCCCATCGACTTTGCAACGCATTCGGCAGTGCCCGTTTTCAGGGCTTCCGCACACTGACATTACCATATTGTTGGAAACGCATAGCAGGCAGCTGGCGATGGCTGGCAGTTGTCCGCTGGCCTCGTGTGACAGTCTGACAAGGTGTGGGATTCTCTGACGAGGTGTGGCAAGGTGTGGCTGGCTGTGTGTTTGTGTGGTAGCATGGCAATGTTTGGTAGTACGATAGCCTGCATGGCGGAATGGCCCCGAGATGTCTGTATCTCTACATTCCCACTCCATGCACTTCTGGCCATTCATGTGGTGGCTACTCCATGTGCTAGGCAGGGGCTTCTCACAGCAACAACAGTACATCTCTTTGCTACCTATCCTACTCTTTCCTGCTGTTGCATTGAGGCTCGCAACACCAGGCTTTCTGACCATGGGCCTAACCCTCACGTGCATGCGACCCCATGCGACCCCATGAAGGTGTATGCATGTAAAAGGAGCTGGGGCTTGCAATGTCGAATGGACTTAGGGCCCCCTTGCTACCGCTCCGCATGCCACACACACACACAGACCATCCTTTTCCTACTGCCTTACCATCCCTTCGGTTTCAGACAGGCTACGAGAGTATCTGTTTACTGCAGCTGACTGTCTCTGACACCCCCTGACGTTTTCTGTGTTCAAACTAGATGAAGTCACTTGGCCCGGTGTGCTGTGGTGTCTTGCAAGCGAGGCTTTCTGCGGTGCTTGCTGCCACCAACCCCTTGAATCAGAACAGAACCGGCTTTACAACCACCTTGACGCTGACTCTGTGACGCAAGAGTGAGGGTGGGACTCGCACACTTAGATTTGTACACCCTTTCATGCTTTGATGATGACAGATACGTTACACCTGATGCTTCGTACGTTACTGGCCGTTTCTTTCCGTTCTGTACCAGTTGCCTGACTGACTCATGACCCTTCTGTGTATGTAGTACAGAGGCGCATTCTGCTGTGAATACTTATCTGGTTGATCTGCATGTCAACACCGCTGTTTGTCGGTGTGGGCGCCGGGGCCTTGCTTTGCACGCATGTGCAAGGAGGTGCACCCTGGAGCCCCCACTGCTAAGCGTGAGACACGCACTGTAACTATAAACATGTTGTTGTTGTGTGTGTGTGTGTGTGTCTCATCAGGCAGCTAGGAGGACATTGAAGACAGCGAACCTTACAGGGCCTGTACCAAACCAAAAGACGCACGCAAGCGAAGGCACATGCACCACCAAACGGCCTAGGAACAGACCAGGGTAACAACAACATACAGGAGGTCAAACGAAGCCTTGGTGTATGTAGCCCCCTTTTTGCTGCCAATCCCAGAGAAGTAAGCCACTTAGGCTATCTGTCACTGCTGAGACTGCCTATAACGTGTTCTCTCTTTGTGGGCCATGCAATCACTGCTACGTGCTACGTGTGGTCTCTAACAGCAGTCACTGAGTCTTCTTACCCACTGCTGCCTCAAAGTCTGTGAGCAACTGCTCAACCTGCATGCACACACACACACACACACACACACACACACACAGCGCTTTGAAGACCATATATGCATAATAGCACACACGCAGGAGTTGCATTTGCATACAATGGAAACTTTGGTCATCAGTGCTTTCGTGCGCACATATCTCATGGAAGGCTGCCATACCACATGCTAGGTCTGCTATTGCCGCTGACCGGCCCGTGTCTCTCCGTTTGTGTGTGTGTGTGTGTGTGTCTGTGTCTACCTTGGGTTTGAAGGCTGCTTCACTCAGGTACTTGTCTTTATGAAAAAACTCCTGAACACTGGCTGTGAATTGGACCTCCCTGCGTTGTACAACACGCAGCCACCACCATACAGTACGCAGCAGCGCATGCAGACAGACAACTGGGTGCGGTTTGCGGCACGCAAAGCTCAAACTGCGTACGCACGCGCGCGCACGTCTTAAGACGTATGTGCCCGTGTCTGTATGTGTGTGTGTGTGCGTGTCTCGGCGCACCTGTATCCTTCTTGTCGCTTGAGGCCCAGTGACATAATAAGCGTGTACTGATCACTGTAGCGCTTCATCCGCGATGCTAGTCTAAGAGGTAGACGGACCGACTGCGAGCACCACGAAGGCAGAAAGCGTGCACTACTGGCTGCGTCTGCGTTTACGCTGCGGGCTCACAAGCTCTGCCCTGGGTAGTGCTTGTGCGATACAGCAAGGCTGAGACTTGGTAGGCTCACCCGTCTTGGCTTGCAGATGAGGAAGGAGTCCACTTCAAAATAGTGCAGGTACACATTCATCGAGGTCGAGACGACGACGTACGCTGCTACGCAGTAGAACAGGGGCCACCAGTTGGCTGGGAACTTGCCGAGTCCGAACTGGGCGTACAGAGCAATGGCAATCCTGCAGGAACAGTACGCAGCGCCACCAGGTCCTCGCGCGTCCGCGCTTGCACGCCTCCCCTGGGCCGCTTTGCTCTGCTGGCGGTTCACTCACGCTAACAAGCCTAAGCCTATCTTGATGTTGCTGGTTGTGTAGTCCTCCTCGTACCCGCTGCTCACAACGACCTGCGCAGCACGACCGCGCGCAAGATCGTTGGCGCGCGCGTCTCAAAACCCTTTCCAGCGGGCACTAAGGCCTCATTGGCTGCGCCGCACGAGCGCAATACAATCGTGTATATGCACTTACGTCGCGAGCGCATTCGTCCAGCGCTCCCTTGAGTCCGTGTGCGTCGTACAGGGAGGAGACCTTGACAGGCTCTTGATCTGCACTCCCGCTGCTGGTCGCCCCTGTCGAGTCCGGCTGCCCACTGCCATCTGCAGCTTTGACTGGCTTACGAGGTTTGGCGGGCATTGTGCTGCGCTGTATGCACTACTGACACGGCGGTCTGGGAAGTGGCTCACTGTGCAGAGTGCTCTTCCTTGTGCGCTTGCGTGCGTCTTCTGTGGTGAGCTAAGTCCGTCTACAGTTCAGACGTCCAGCGGACAAGTGTACTGCTGAGCCAAGTGTAACTCAGCGTTACAGCAGTTTCACACTTACGCAACTCCGTCCGCAAGGTACCATACCCGTACCAAGCGCACATCCTCATCCCTGCAGCGCCGCTGTGAAATGCAGTCCTGACCGTATGGGTGCTGCAGCAACTGAGTACTCACATTAAGTAGGCGAGAGGCCTTAGGAAAGCATACAAGGAGCCATACAAGTCTGCAGCACGAACAGAGCGAATATGGAGTAGTGCGTAGTGCTGTCCAAACTCCGACTTGGGTATAAGCGTGAGCCTTGCTATATTCGTAAGCACCCTATCAGTGCATAAGG
>VFQQ010005449.1_pt1 | contig 10529 bp, 15 predicted proteins | sample 3512341 | NCBI WGS metagenome assembly VFQQ01 (sample SAMN10412373, study PRJNA504923) | tailings metagenome | isolation source: Relicate 2 Philex TSF1 revegetated site | place: Philippines: Tuba, Benguet | collected 2017-08-29
AAGACCGGGTTTGCCGGAGCATACTGGCCAGGTGAGTGGCAGCTCAGCATGCAGCTACAGGGTGGATGACCATCTCAGCAGAATGGGCAGGCATCAGCGCCCCAGTGACGGCTAGTCACGCAAGCACTGGTCACAGTGCAGCCGTTCAGCCGAGACTGGGCGGGCTCACGTCCTTCTTGCGACCTTGCGCCCTCCTGTCCGCAGTTCGTGTGCTCAACAAGAAGAAGACCAAGTACACAGTGGAGTATGACAACGGTGAGCCCAGCTCAGCGGCGCGATGCGCACATCGCAGCGTTAGCACGCAGTGGCGCGCGCTCCCGGTCCGCAGCACGGGCCCCTCGCAACATCTCAGCGCGCCCTCAGCCCAGCCCTCAGCAGGACTGCCTGCAGCTCTCAGTGGAAGCTGACAAGCACAGGGGGCAGGTGAGCAGAGCTGTGTGCCCTTGTCACGCTGCGTCTGCGTCTTGCAGGCGACACAGAAGACGTGCTGACCGAGCACCTTGCCCCTGATGACCCACCAGTTGACTTTGGCGAGGAGAAGACGCCCCTACAGGTACAGGCAGACACCAACTGTCAGCAGCAAAACTCAATCATTGCCAGATAGACGGACTGAGTGCGTACCCAGCGTTCCTGGTCTGCCGCGAGCACACAAGTCTCTGCATCGTTTGAAGCATACCACCTAGAGGCAGCCATATATCAGAATCCATACTAGCATGCCGCTTTCGTGCAGTGAAACGTGCCCACGAGTTATCTTGCGGACTTTTGTACGTCATCACAGAGTGTGCGTGATCAGGAGCTGGCAGGGATGTTTGTGCAAGTGTGTATGAGCGTGTGTGTGTGTATGTGTGTGTGTTCGCAGCAAGGAGAGTTCTGTGAAGTGTCCAACAACAGCAAGACGGACCCCTGTGCGTGGGTGGCCAGGGTGCAGAGCCGCGTGAACACAACAGGCTACATGGTGAGGATTGGCTGCAGCGCAGCCAAACTCGCAGCTGTGCAACGCAGCTCTCCAATGCCTGCAAGGCTTGCCAGCTGTGCTGAGCAAGCCCTTACCAAGTGCAGCGTGGACCACTTGCTTGCACACATTGATACGGGGTACTTCGCATATCGCACACTCGCACCTCGCGTGGGACTGTGTTCCTGGTCTGCGTCCGTCTATCTTGCTGCCTTGATTCCTGCCTTTCTGCCTTGGTGCTCATGACTGTGTGTCCTTTTAGAGGCTGTCAGTCTGCCTTGCCTGCTTCAGTGCTTCAATGCTCACAAGGTATGCTGTGTGCTCGGCATTGTTCACAGGTCGAGTACCCCTTCCACGATTCAAAACCCGAGTACATTCCCGTGAGTGACAACACATCAGTGACAGCACAGCATGGGCTGCTCGGCATGGTGCAGGGACAGAGTGCAAGGATACTGCAGGGCAGGGCAGCAAGAGCGACAGAGCACCGCACAGAATGCAGCAGGGATTGGCTTGGCATCACGCACCAGTAATGCAGCATACACGCCGAGCGTCGCGGCTGTTCTACACATTACATGTTGCTTTGCAAGATTACTAACACCTGTGTGTGTGTGTGTGTGTGTGTGTGTGTGTGTGTGTGTATACACAGAACCACCTCATCCGGCGAGCGCGTGTGCTAGACATGGACGGTTGGTGTCTGTTGCGGCCCAGACAAGACTGGGAGGACGGGGAGATCCAATCGCCCCATGAACTGGAGACAATCAAAGAAGACGACCTCGCAAAGTTCTACCCCCAGCTATTGAAGCTTATCAAGGTGCGTGGCACTGTCCGCATATGACAAACACAGGGGCTTCTGGGCCGTGCATGACGGTGTTGGTGCTCGTACACCTTGTCTCGTTGTTTGCAGTGCTTTTGTGGGACAAGAGTGAGGGCCTGAGGGCGTGCAACGTAGACAGAGACTGTCGAAAGCAAGCCGTATGTCCATACCAGGTTGTTGTTTGCGTGTGGTGCATATGCAGGCTGACAACATCGTGAAGATTGAGAACGAGTCAAGTCGAGTGGGTGACAAGCGGGGGACACCAGAGGGCAAGCCGCAACTGTCGAGCCGGCCGACACAACGAGTCAAGCTGGAGTGATGTGTGACAAATGAACATCGCAGCGTGCTCTCAGATCGCAGCGCCTGACCTGACGGCTGACAGAGCGCACAGCAACGCGTGTACAGGATTGACGAACGGATTGACGACCTTCACTTCTCCTTACGTCTTACGTTTCCTTTATAGTCTAGGCATTGGTGGCTTTTCTTTTGCATTTTGCACGCGCGCGTGTTAAAGTACAAAGCTTTGAGCTTCGCGAGGAATGTAGGAGCGTTGACGTGATGGATGCGCCCGTAGCATAAGAGATGTCAGGACGAGCATAAGGCAGTAGCAGTACATACGAAGCCCCATGCCACCTTCTTGAGCTCAGAGAGTGTGAGAGCATGGTTGAAAAGGACAGAGCTGGCTGGTGAGGCCTACAGCGAAAGGAGCAGAGCGAAAGGAACAGAGAGCAAGAAAAAGGCAGGCGGGCTCTTGGGCCAACGATAACGGAAGAGGTCAGCCTGCTCCTTGTATCATTCTTCCCTTGCTGTGACCCATTCTTCCCTTGCTGTGATGAATATGTTGTGCCCTGGTAGAGGGCTGAGAGCTTTGGAGCAGGGACTCTAGTCCGCCCAGCTGAAGGTGTGCACCTCGATCTCCTCTAGCATGATGCCCCACTGATGATGTCCAGCACTTGGCCCGCAATGCATCAGCCCTTAGCGTCAGCATAGTATTGTAAAGCATTGCTCAGGCGCTTGGTTTGAACTGCTGGTCATTCGGCGTGCGCGCAGCACTTGGCCCTCTTTGCAGCCCCGCATTGGCAGGAGAGCAGTGCAGCACAGCTCACAAGGAACGGTAAGTCGCAGCTGATGCGCAGCGGTACGTCTGAGGCCGCATCATCAGGCCAAGCAAATCATCTGAGAGGCTCCAAGATTGACTGGTGCACCGCAATGACACCGAGCAGCCACGCGAATGATCAGGCATCTCTCAGATGTGCCGCACGGCGCAGTGGAGTTACAGAGGCGCAGGGTGGGCTGAGGGACCCATGTCGCATCCGGACCTAGCCCGGTGCTTTGGTCCTGCCTGCCTGCAGGTTGCACCACAGATTAAGGGACCCATACAGCAGCGCAGACTGGTCCGTGCTTTGTCCCAAGCACGTCATTAGCCACGCCCTGCCTTCATTTGCTCGAGTGCCCTCTCAGCCCCTTCGCTTCCCATCTATTGGACATTGGGTGTCAGCTAGGTAGCTGAAGGCGGGCAACTTCGCAGTGCGTCGCACCCCAGTGCCAGAAGCGGCCACAAGCCGAGCACCAAGCACGACAGCGAGCAGCAGTGCGCTATGCAGGAACAGTCAGGTGAAGCCGTGAAGGCATCAGGCGGGCATGGGGCCACTACATCCGGCGGGCACGGCAACAGTAATACAGAGCCCATGGACACCTCCCCAGGCGATGCCACGGCATCCAGGGACCAACAGGAGCCCGCAGCGCGTGCAGCGCACAGCCAGGGAGCAGCTGGTGAGAAGCGGGGGTCAGCCAAGCAAGAGGAGGACACAGCAGGGGACGTGGGTGCAGACGAGAACGAAGGCCCGGCAGACAAGCCCAGCACACGAGGCCGTGACTCTCAGAACGAGTTCGCCTTCAAGCCCACACGGCCACGCTCCCGCACCACCGCAAGGCGCGCAGGCGCACCAGGCGCCCTGTCTGAGACCATCCTCAACCAGGCGCCCACCTCGGGCCTTGACAGCCTCGCAGCCGCAGCGTCCCTGTGGGAGATGAACGAAGGGGACGAGCCACAGGAGGGCGCGGCCCCGGTGGCCGGCAGCCAGCGCGCTGAGAGTGAATCACGTGACCCAGCGGGCGAGTACTTAGACTATGAAGAGGACGAGGAGTACTATGAAGACGAGGACTATGAAGAAGGTGCGCACGCAACACTGTATAGCACAATTGGATCACGTGTTCACTCCACAGCACGTGACTGCAGCTCTGTTGTCATCTTGGGACACCCAAGCTAGCAGCCCCGTCGGCCGCAAGGTATACAGCGTAGGGAACCGGGAACCAGGTGCAGCAAGGCTGGCAGGACGTTGTCACAGCATACTCGTGCGGAGCAGACAGACTGATGTTTGTTTGGGTTTGTGAGCGTGTATGTACTCATGCCTGCTTGTGGGAATCTATCTTGCAGGGGATGCCAGCCCGTACGCAGGCGGGCGCGACCAGAGCGAAGGCGGCGGCCGGCGTGGCTCGCAGGGCCGCCGCGGGGCGCGCCGCGGCGGCGCCGGCGCCGCCAAGACGCGCGACCCGACAACCGAGGTCGGCGCCGAGGAGGCAGGTCTTATCTACGCAGCCAACACAGACAGGCCTGACTTGGACCAGTGTACGCCGGAGGCTTTTGAGGCAGACTTGGTGGGGTTCTTGACAGCGAGGGGTGAGAGGCAGCTGGCAGCACACGTACGCGAGAAGCGCATCACGTGGTGAGTGTCGTAGTCCTTTACATACCTGCATTCAAATGCTCACGCCAGCGGGTTGACAAGCAGCCGGGCTTCAGTGAGTCCAGCCGGGATGTGGCCAGGCACAAAGCGCACATGGCACAGCAAGCCAATAGCTGCACAGATGCAAGAGCAAGGACTGCACACGTGCAGGGACCTCAAGATGAACTGTTGCATCGCGCACTGCATGACTTTACATGAGCCTGAGCACACTGGGTGCCTCTGATCATCTGCAACCGCAGTAACTCCTTGCCGTTGGACATCTACGGTTTGTACCGTGAGGTAGTCAAGCGTGGCGGTTACATCGCCAACGAGCGTTACGACGACAAGGGCTCGCGGTGGACCGGTACCATCAACTTTGCTGGAGAGATCTTTCCCAGGCTGCGCAACTGGACAGCGAACAACAGGGCAACGTCTGTGGGCTCACAGCTGCTCAACAACTACAGAAAGTGAGTAGCTTGCGGTGACACCATGCAGCTGCTACGCGTCTAGCATACTTTTTGGAGGCTGCGCTACCGCTGTGCATGGTCCGCAATGGTAAATTCGCACTGGCTGCAAGCAGGTGTGAAGGGAAGTAATCAAGTGTGGCTTGCTGGTGCGTGTGTGTGCCCTTGCAGGTTTCTGTTGGCCTATGAGCGCGCGTACCTACGCTGGGATCTGCCCCACACAGAGATGGCAGCACAGCAGCGCGCAGCGGCGTCCATGGCTGGCGGCAGCTACGCGAACCAGGCAGCAGCGATTGTGGCGGCAGCGCAGTCGCACAACGCCAGACGCATGCATGTAAGGGTACGCAGCTTCCACTCTCACACACACTCACAGCCCAGCAAACCTCAGCACATGTGCCTTTGCTGCACCCATGCAGACTACATACAGTCAACATGATTGCCCGTATGCAAGCGGCAGCGTCTGATTGAGTGTGTGCATGTGTGTGTGTGTATGTGTGTATGTATGCGACGCAGGGCTGGGAAACAGAGATGCTGCCATCCATGATGCCGCCTCCCCGCCGCTCAACCCACGGTGGTGCAGGCAAGCGCGGCAGCAGCCATCAGGTAGCCCTGGAGCCTGTAGGCGGTTGGCAGGGCGGTTACGGCGACACAGATCGCATGACCGGCGATGACGAAGATTACGATCGCCCCGGCGTGACCACCCGCGCCGCCGCCGCCGGCGGCTGGCTCGCCGGCGACATCACGAACGTCGTGGACATGGGCGGCGACGGCCGCGCGCACCAGGGGCCGTCGAAGCGGCGGCGCGGCGCGGGCCGCGAGGGCCGCGGGGACGGCGGCGGCAGCGCCGACGGGACTCCCGGGTCGGCGATCCCGCACCTGCCGGGGATGGCGAGTGGCGTGATCCCGCCGTTGCCGGGCATGGCGGGTGCGACGCACCAGCCTGGCGTGCAGCACGTACAAGAGCTACAACGTCTATGGGGGTCTGCGCAGATGTCCCAGATGATGCTGGGCCAGCAGTGCCTCATGCCTGGCCAGCTCTTGCTTGTACAGGACCCCACCAACACAAGCGCACAGTGGGCTGTCATGGTGGCAGATCTGGGTGAGCTGCCGTTGGAGGTTGCTGACGGTCTGAGGCTGCCGCACCAACCGTTGGCAGTTGGTATCCCAAACAGACTGCCCTTCAAACTCGTGGTACGTGCCACACTCACTACAGAGCCTCCTTTGCCATGCAAGCACACGAATCTGCACAGGATCTGCGAACACCTACGTAGCTGCCAAGACTGGATGGGGCAGTCAAATGCGTGTATGCGTCCCAAACAGTGCCTCATGGTATGTGTGTTTATGTGCGTGCGTGTGTGTCTTGTGTGCGCAGGAGGCAAGTCACAGTGGCAGACTCGAAGACTCAACCCCTGTACTGCTCCTCGGGACCAACGAGATTGGCTGGGTCGAACGCGGCGCCTGCCGCCCAGCCTCCCTGCCCCTCCTCTCCCAGGCTATGGGCGCCGCCTGGACCCGCCTTAGCATGCACGGCGGCCCAGGCACGCTCAGCCACGCGCTGGAGAATGACATGATCTGCATCAGGGGCTTGAAGGCGGCCGCGGAGATGCTAACGGCAGCCGCCGCGGCGACGGCGGCTGCGGGGGGTATGCCTGGCGCTGTGAATGGAATGAGTATGCCGCCTGCGAGTGGCAAGACACCTGTACAGGTGAGGAATCTCATGACCACTCATGGACATGCTGCCCTGCATGTGGTGGTACCTTTACCTAGCTTAATTCGCTCTAGCCTTGCGTGCTTGTATGTTCTAAGGTGATTTACGAATGTTGTTGTTAGCCGGGATGCGGGTGTGTGTGTGACATGTGTGTGTGTGTGTGTCCACAGGTTGCTGCAATGAGCCACACCTCCCGCAAGCTCCTCGAGCTCGAAGGCGCGCTTTGCCACGGCAGCACTGCCACGTCAGCCACCCAATACTGGACCGCCTGGCGTCAGTCCGTGTCCGAGGCCGACAGCCCCGCAACCATGAGCAGCGCCGTCCTCGCCCTCGCCCACCAAATCCTACCAAACTGCTTCTCCGTCCCCATCGACGCGCTCTGGCCCGAGCTCCTCGCCCTACTCGGCCTCAGCCCGCCCTTCGCGCCCGTCAACCCCGCGGCTGGTGGCCACCCGCTGCTGGTGTCTGGCCGCGAAGGGGAGCCGTCGTGCCTGGGTGTCGACATGGCTGTCAGCCTGCTGCAAGCCAGCATTGACTGGAGTACGGTGAGGCGCCTGTGGGTAGGTGGGGCACTAGGTGGTCTGACAACAGGGATGCCAGCCATGCCTATGGGACCCAATGCAATGGGTGCATGGCCGATGATGGGCTCGATGATGCAGAGCCCGCCAGGCCAGCTAGGCCTGCCAGGCATGCCAGGGGCGCCAGGGCCCATGGGGCTGATGGATCCGGCAGCCATGGCGGCGGGGCTGCCGCCGCCGGCCGGGGCGGCGCCTGCGGCGCCGACGGTGTCGGCGGGCAACAGTCGCAAGCCGCTGCCGCCGGTTGGGCCCACGGCGCCGCCGTCGGCTGCGCCGGTGGGTGCGGGCTTCAGCTCGCGGGGTGCGGTGGCTGCGGCGGCGAGTAGCGGCGCGGCGCCGGGGGGTCTGCCGCCGCGGCCGCCGCCGGTACGTGTGACTACGAGCAGCACACCTGGTGCGGGGTCTGGGCCGCAGACAGGAGGCCAGCCTGTGTCTCCTACCTCCGCGGGTCAACAGGTCACACCAAGCGGACCAAGCGTGAGTATGACTAGTCTCATTAAGCACACCACTACACTACTACACTACACCACACCACACCACAAGACAGTGCAGTAGTCCACACACATGCAGCAAGCAAGTGGCGAGAAAGCATTTCGGGATGCGAAGCAGTGTATGCATGCTGATTTCCTATGTGTGTGTGTGTGTGTGGGTGTGTGTGGGTGCGTGTAGGTCAATGGTTTGTCACCCCTGCGTCTCGTAGCCACTGGTTCAGGCATGGCTGGCCTACCCGCCTTACCAGCACCAGGCACAGACACCAAGCCCACAGACGCCGCCACAGTCGCAGCCGCAGCAGCCCCAGCCGTGGTCAACCTCGCAGCCTTGCCTCTAGCCCGTGCAGCCAACGCAGCCGGCGCCGCAGCCGCTGCAGGCACAGCCGGCAGCCCGCCTGGCACAGGCCTGGACCTGTCCGCAGCAGCCCAGCAGACGGCTGGTGCCACGACCACGCTGCTTGTTGGCACAGGCACGGCTGGCGCCGCAGCTGGCGTGCCAGGATCAACAGGCGCCTCTATGGGGTCCGCAGGGGCCGCTACAACACCGCAAGCCTTGGTGGGGCAGGGGACAGGACCAGGCATTGTGGTCTTCACGCAGCCGGGGCAGCCAGGCCAGGTGCAGCCAAGCACCGGCGCAGCCAGCGCGCTTACGCCGCTGCAGCTCACCCCAGCCAACATACCGGCGCCCCTTGACCTCTCCGCCCCACCGTCCCACGGTAGCCTGAACCTGCAGTATGGTATCAACCCTAGTCCAGGCGTGGCAACGCTGAACCTGCTGCAGCCATCGCCAGGCAGTGCACCGGGTGGCAGCACCCCAGCGCTACAAATTTTGAACCCCAATGGCACAGAACAGGCTACGCTTACATTGAAGGCGACTAGTTTGTCTTCGCCTGGGATCGCGTCGACAACAGGCGTGGCTGGGCTGGGTGCGCAGCAGCCAATCGTGGCTGTAGCAAGGGAATCGATGGGCGGGAGTGTGACAGGGCCGGCTGGGGAGGGTGCAGCGGCCGACGCGCGCGCCTCTACGAGCGGCGCGGCGCCCGCGGCGGCCGCGCCGGGTGCTTGGGTCGCGCCGGGCGACGTGAGCGCAGCTGCGGCGGCAGCGCAGGCGATCAAGCTGCAGCTGCAGCAGCCGCTGCTGGGTATGAATTTGAACACCCTGCACCCTGCGCAGCTGCAGGCGCTGACGGCGCAGATGCTGCAGCTGGCGAACCCTGCGCTGCAGCTGCCGCAGCTGCCTGCACAGGGCTCCATGCCTGCTGTGCTGCAGCTGGGTGGGGCTGGGTCAGCGCCTGTGGGCGGTGGGGTCGGCAACGGGCCCAGTATGAGCTCAGACACTGCTGCACCTACAAGGTAAGCCCAGCACCATGTTTGCATTGCATGCTGCATAGTAGCGCAAGCTTTCATGTGCACCTACAAGGTAAGCCCAGCACCAATACACGGTACACAGTACACAAGCCTGGCACCATTGCACTGCTGCAGCTGACAGAAAGATTCGCAATCGTCAGCCCATGCCACATGCGCATGTCATACATGCTGCATGGTTGCACACTTGTCCACTGTCTGGATGTATTGGGCTAAGGCAAGGGACTGAGGCTACTCTGCGAGAGCACTGTACGTGACGTGAGGCTTTGTTGTTGTCTTGCTTGTGTGCAGGTGAGCGGAGACTGCTGGTTGCATGCTAAGGCCAGGCAAGGTCTAAAGGCAGCATACCAACGAAACTGGTGTCTTGGAGCAAAGGAACCGTCGTGTCTCTTTGTTGCTGCAAGGATGGTAGATAGGGGTACGCTCTCAATCCTGCCTTACACGTATACATAGGACAGCATTACTGACGTGTGCTCTTTCTTTGTGAGCTATGGCGTGTGAGACTTATACTGCATGACCCATGTGCATGGCCCATGTGCCGTGCTTTCAGCACTATGTGGGCGCAGCCGCTGACCTACACAGCACAGCACAAACCACACACACATCACTGCGCCCTACTTTTACTGGCAAGCGAACCACACTGAGCAGTCTTGCAGCACGCTCAATAGCCACCCGTAATGAACAGTCTTGCAGCACGCTCAAGAGCCGCCCTCTATGGTGGGATGGCCCCGCATTGATTGTGACTTGAGCAGCTGCATGACTGACCCAGCTCAGCAGAGCAGCCTTGTGAATCGCTGGTGTGGTGAATGCACATAGGGCAGGGTTTACGATTCAAGCACGCATGGGGCGTGTGCATGCAAGCGTGTATATGCGGGCGTGTGCATGCGTGGTGTGTAGTGAATGCGTTTCGGACTCGCTGAGTACAGTCTGCGTGTTTACCCCGGCGTCGCACACCCAGCACTGAGGTCGACTCTGCACGCCTCTTGCATGCCTTTCTCGTGTGCTTGCTCGTGTGCTTAATACATACCTAGGAACCGAATGTTTGTTGGCAATGGCAAAGTAACGAACTCTATGCTGCAGGGACCTAGTAGTTGGGACGTTTCAAAGACCATTTGTCGACATCACTACGCCATGTGTGCTGCTACGATAGCTCTGTGAGATAGGCTTACGACACGTACTCCCTTGTGTTACTGAATGCATATCGTGCGTGGTTGCGTTTACTATACTGGGCAGTGTGTTTTTGTGTTTACTGGGCACCGCTGTGCCGGGCAGCAGTGTGTGTGTTCTGTTGGCAGCGTTGCATGCACAAACAAGCGTGCATGGTCAAGCGAGGCATACATGAGCATCGCTGGCCGTGTGGATTATCAATGCTGGGCTGTTGTGCTTTGCTTTTCTTGATTGAGTGCGTCCGTGAATGTCTACAGCAGCGGCGCT